>Ga0070707_100004325_pt1 | contig 13306 bp, 10 predicted proteins | sample KBSK5502metaG_FD_65468 | JGI IMG/M metagenome (GOLD analysis project Ga0070707, IMG submission 65468) | Corn, switchgrass and miscanthus rhizosphere microbial communities from Kellogg Biological Station, Michigan, USA - KBS K5-50-2 metaG | ecosystem: Host-associated > Plants > Roots >... | reverse complement strand
TGTGGATCTCAAGCCGAAGATCACCGATGTGCGCATCTTCTGCAATGATGACGTCGCGATCGTGAGCTGTATTGCCAATAGTAATCATGCAGACCATCCCGGCGGCTGGGGCACCATCCTGATCGGCGGATTCCGGTTCGGGGGGAGTTGCAAGAACTGCACCCAGGGACACGGAGGTCCGCGCACCGTCACGGCCAACTTCGGCTCTGGCTCGGAAACGCGGGTGTTCATGTCGTCGTATTTCGTCCTGGACATCACAAATCCGGAAACGGACCCGGCCCTGCTCTGGGTCTTCCGGGACCAGGACATGGGGCTGGGGACCTCCCAGCCGGCTGTGGTGCGGATCAAGCCGCCGAACACGCTTGCCGATCCCAAGACCAACACCACGAACGAGAAGTGGTTCGTGACCTTTGGGTCAGGGCCGACCAATTACGATGCGAACAGCAGCCAGCCTGCACAGATGTTCGCGGTGGATCTGATGCTGGGGCCGCGCTATCTCCCGTCTGACATGAATAAAACCGGCGGGACGGTCCGCAGCACACCCTGTACGGTGGCCTCGCCCTGTATCGGGACCCAACAGACCGGTCCGAACCGGGTCCGACTCTTTCCCACCGGGCTGACCGGGGCCTTCATGGGGGATGAGTCGACGCTCGATTTCGACCTGGATTTCCGAGTCGATGTGATTTACGCCGGGAGCGTGAAATGCACCGGCGCCACACCCAGTCCGTGTAATGGGACCGGCCCGGTATGGCAGGGCGCGATGTGGCGCCTCTTGACCAATGGCGACACCGATCCGGACAACTGGGGGGTCAGCTCGGGACCCGATCAAAAGCCCACGAAGTTGATCAGCACCTTCACCTGTGCCGTGGAAACGTCACCGTGCGCGAACAAGGTCGGGCCGGTGACGGCCACGCCAGTCATCTCCACCGACGATACCAATAACATCTGGGTGTTCTTCGGGACGGGGCGGTACTACTCGAGCCTGGACAAGGTGAATCAGGATCCTCAGCAGTTCTTTGGGGTGAAGGACTGTGTTCTCACCACCCCGTCTGTGTGTGTCCAGACCCACGAGTATCACAACCTCAAGGATGTCTCGAACGTGGTGATCTGCACAAGCTGTGCCCCGACGGCGAGCGTGAGCCTCGACGGGGGGGCGACGTTCACCGTCGGATTCAAGACCGGAGGCGGCAACCTCGTAAACAATATACAGAATATGGACGGCTGGGTGACCAACTTACCCAACGTCCGAGAACGGAGCCTCGCTCCTCCCACCCTGCTTGGTGGGACCCTGTTCTTCACGTCCTTCATTACGAGCGACGATCTCTGTGACATAGGAGGCCAAGGCCTCCTCTATGCCCTGTATTATGGAACCGGCACCCCGTTCTCGGATTCGATGATTGGAACATCGGTCGTGGGTGCGAACACGATTGCGAACGCGTCGCTCTCGCTCGGTATCGGCATGCCGTCCCAGGCGGCGGTCCAGATCGGCGCCCAGGGAACCGGCGCACATGGTACGACGAGCAGTTCAGGGTGCATTGGCCAGGTGACGGCCTTCGTCCAGGCCGGGACCGGCGCGATCAATCAGTTCTGCGCCAAACCGGCACTGTCGCCCTGGAGCCGAATGTTGTCGTGGCGTGACTTGTAACGAGACAGAGGACTTGTTGGAGAAGGCCGGGTGGGGGTACAGTAAAGGGGACATGCCTGGAAGTCGCCCCCACCCACGCCTTCTCATCTTGCTCCTAACCCCTCTCCTCATCGTGTCCTTGCCGTGGGGGTGCTCACCGGAACCCTCGTCCCAGTCAAAAGGAGATCGCGCCTCTCTGGCTGCCGGCGGTGGTTCTCCAGGCGACCAGCCTCCTGTCATCCGCTCTGCCAGAATTTTCCCGGTCGACGTGACTCTCGACACGACCCTGAGCGTTGCCGTGCAGAGCGAGGATCTGGGAGGCGGCCGCGTCACCTATCTGTACCAATGGTATGTCGACGGCGTGCGGATCCCGGGGGCGACCGCGCCGCAGTTCGTCGTGGCGCAGCTGAAAAAGGGGGACAGAGTGACGGTTGACGTGACGCCGAATAACGGAAAGAGGGACGGCACGGTGTACGGGGCCGATCCCGTGACGGTTGGGAACACGGCGCCCGCGATCGGGGACATCGTTCTGGCTCCGGTGCCGCTCCACCGGGGCGATCTGCTCAAGGTCACGGTCAACGCGGGAGACGCCGAGGGCGATCCGATCACGCTCTCGTACAAGTGGCTTCGCAACGACAAGGAAATCCCCGGCGCGCAGTCCGAGACGCTGGACACGAAAGACTTCCGAAAGAAGGACGTGCTGATAGTGCTGGTCACGGCGTCGGACGGGAAGGCCACGCGCGAGCCGCTGGCGGGCCGGCCGGTGACCATCGAAAACGCGCCGCCCCGCTTTACGTCGTCCCCGCCTACCGGCATCACCGTCACTCCGGTGAAGGAGGGGCCGGCCAAGGAGGGGGTCTATGAATATGCGGTCACAGTGGTGGACACGGACGATGACCCCGTGACGTTCGAGCTCACGCAGGGGCCGCCCGGCATGACGATTGACGCGAAGACCGGGAAGGTCCTGTGGAAGATGACGCTGGAGAGCTTGGGCAAGCATCACGTCATCATCGCGGCGAAGGACAACGACCAGGGGGTCACCCGGCAGGAGTTCGACCTGGACCTTCAGTCTCCCCCCCCGCAGGCCGCGCAGCAATAACCCACCCTTGTCTGTTTCGCCATTGCCTGTTAAAATGCATCACGGTGTTGCCTCGTTAACCGTTGTTCGTTAAACGTAGCGACGATTCATGATTAACGTTTAACCGTCCTCAAGGGAGCCAGTCAGCGCGCTTGTCCAAGGTAGCTCTCCTCAAGGTCAAACTTAAAGAAGGCATCGATACCGCCAGCCTTTTCGGCAGCCGTGACGTTCATCTGAAAATGATCGAAGAGGCCCTGGGCATTCGGGTCTCGGCCCGCGGCGAGGAGGTGCTCCTCGAAGGGCCGCCTGAAGCCGTGCGGGGCGGAGAGCGCCTCATCGGCGGGCTCACGGATTTGATGGGCGAGGGCCTGGCCCTGCGCCCCGATGATGTGGAGTTCGCCATCCGCACCTTCAAAGGCGGGGCGGCCTCCGTCGATTTGAAAGAAAGCGTGCGCGGCAACATCGAGATCAGTACCGCCAAGCGCGTCATCCTGCCGAAGTCTCCCACGCAGAAACGCTATCTCGAAACCATCCGCGCGTACGATTTGACGCTGGCCATCGGGCCCGCCGGCACCGGCAAGACCTATCTGGCCATGGCGATGGCGGTGGCCAGCCTGTGCCGGCGCGAAGTGAGCCGGATCATTCTGGCGCGGCCGGCCGTGGAGGCCGGGGAAAAGCTCGGGTATCTTCCGGGCGACATGATCGCGAAGGTGAATCCCTACCTGCGGCCGCTCTACGACGCGCTCTATGACATGCTGGACATGGAGCGGGCCAACAGACTGATCGAGCGCAGCGAGATCGAGATCGCCCCGCTGGCGTTCATGCGCGGCCGGACGCTCAATGATTCGTTCGTGATCCTGGATGAAGCCCAGAACGCCACCTCCGAGCAGATGAAGATGTTCCTCACCAGGTTGGGGTTCAATTCGAAGGCGGTGGTGACGGGAGACATCACGCAGGTGGACCTGCCGCAAGGACGGGTCTCGGGCCTGATCGAAGTGCGGGACATCCTCGCGGAGGTGCCGGGGATCGCTTTCGTCTATTTCTCCGAGAAGGATGTCGTGCGCCACCGGCTGGTCCAGGAGATCATCAAGGCGTACCAGCGGCACGACGAGAAAGTCCCCAAGCCCAAAGCCCCGCGCCGACCATCCTAAGACTTCGTGCCTGTCATCTTGCAGAACGATCAACGCGCCGTCGCGATCGATCAGAAGTGGCTGGGCCGGACGGCCGAGGCCATCCTGTCGGCTGCCCGCGCAGAGACCACGGAGCTGAGCGTCGTGCTGGTGTCGGATCGGCGCATGCGCGCGCTGAACCACCGCTATCGGAAAAAAGATCGGTCAACGGACGTGCTGGCGTTTTCTATAAATGAGCGTCGCTCGCCAGCGCCTACGGCTTCCGCAGCGGCGAAGTCGACGGGAAATGGACGCGTCTTGGCGCGTCCGGGGCAGACGGGTGAGAAACCGGGCCGCGTTCCAATGCTCCTCGGCGATGTGGTCATCTCGATGCAAACCGCGAAACGACAGGCGAAGGAATTGGGGCACAGCCTTCGCAAAGAGGTCGTTCGTCTGCTTGTTCACGGGATCCTGCATCTCCTCGGCTACGATCACGAGCGGAACGTTCGCGCCGCGGCCGTCATGGCGCGCAGGGAGCGGGCGATTCTCCGCGCGATCCGCTGAAAGGGTCTGAATGAGCGCGCTGAGTCAGTTCGGGCTGGGGCTGGCGAAGACCCGGGAGGGTCTGCTCGGGACCATCCGGCGTCTCCTTCCCGGAAGTCGCACGATTACTCCCGAGCTGTGCGAGGAACTGGAGGCAGCCCTGCTGGCCGCCGACGTGGGAACCGCCTCGGCGGCTGTCTTGATGGAGGCGGTGCGGAACTTGGTGCGACAATCTGGAGAGGCGGACGCCGACTCTGTCCGGGCTGTTCTGAAGAAGGTGATGACGACCCGCTTGCGGATCGCCATGATGGCGGAGGCGTCGGAACCCATCCCGCTCCGGGTCGTTCTGCTGGTGGGCGTCAACGGTGTCGGCAAGACCTCCACCGCCGGCAAGCTCGCCGGCCGTTATCGCCGCGACGGCAAGCGCGTGGTGCTGGTGGCGGGCGATACGTTCCGGGCGGCGGCCGGTGAGCAACTGGAACAGTGGGGGCGGCGCGTGGGAGCGGACGTCATCGGACACCAGGGAGGAGGAGACCCGGCGGCCGTGGCGTTCGATGGACTCGCCGCGGCCAAGGCGCGCAAGGCCGACGTGGTGCTGATCGATACCGCCGGCCGCCTGCACACGAAATCCAATCTCATGGACGAGCTTCGCAAGGTCACGCGCACGCTCGGCAAGGCGATGCCCGGCGCGCCGCACGAGGTGCTTCTCGTCCTGGACGCCACGGTCGGGCAGAACGGGCTGGCGCAGGCGCGGCAATTCCATGAGGCGCTCGGCGTGACCGGCGTGGTGCTGACCAAGCTCGACGGCACAGCCAAGGGCGGGATCGTACTGGCGATTGCCGGAGAGCTCGGGCTGCCCGTGCAATACGTCGGCGTCGGCGAGGGCGTGGACGATCTGCGGGCGTTTGATCCCGAGTCCTTCGTCGAAGCGTTGCTGGGTGAAGAGGCATGACGGTCGTTCGCGTGCTGGCCATCGTCCTTCTGCTCCAGGGATTGGGCTGCTCGACGATGCCCACGTCCCACACACCATCGACTGAATTTCCCGCAATCAGACTGCTGCGACACGATATCAAAGTGATGATCGACCCTTCGTCGCATCGGTTGAGGGGCCTGGATCGGGTGACGATCAAGGCTGGCGCGCGGGAAGTACGGGAGGTCGTCGTCACACTCAATAAGGCACTCGTGGTGGCATGGGTCTCCCGTGAGGACACGCTCTTGCCGTTCTATTCGAGGCCGCTCCAGGCCTCCACGGAGCCGGATGCCGGCCGCGCGCACCAGGTCGTGGTGCGGCTGGACCGGCCGGTCAAGGCCAGTGAAACCTTCACATTGGATTTCGTCTATGCCGGCGAGATCAACGATCCGCCAAAAGAACCGCGGCACCTGCGATACGTGACACCCAGTGAAACGTCCGGCTACATCGGACCGGAAGGCGTGTACATCAATGGACAGGAGACCTACTGGTATCCCGACGTGCCGGATTCGCTGGCGTCCTACCGGGTGGCGGCCACGGCGCCGCCGGGGTGGGAGACGATCGGGCAAGGCGGATTGATCGCCCGCGAGGCGACGCCTGGCGGGATGGTCACGACCTGGGAGGCGTCGGCACCGGCCGAAGGTCTGACGCTGGCGGCCGGAAGGTTCGTCGTGGCGACCAGAAAAAGCGGGAACACGGAGATCGCCACCTACTTCTATCCGGAGGAGGAAGCGTTGGCGGTCGAGTATCTGACGTCGGCCGCGGCCTACCTGGAAGCCTACTCGGCCTTGCTGGGCCCCTATCCCTTTCCGCGCTTCTCCATTGGAGAAAATTTCTTCGCCAGCGGGCTCGGCATGCCTTCCTACACGCTCCTGGGCGCCGGCTCCATCCGCCGCCATTACACGCAGCCGTACGCCCTGGGTCACGAGATCGTCCATTCCTGGATCGGCAACCACGTCTTCAACGACAACGACGGGAACTGGGTAGAAGGCCTGACGACCTATCTCTCGAACTACTACTGGTACGAACTGAAGGGAGACCAGCAAAAAGCCCGCGACGAGCGGCGCCTGATGCTGCTGAATTACGCCGTGTATGTCTCGCCCGATCAGGATTATCCGATCGCCCGGTTCAAGCGAAAAGCCGATCAACGCGACAGCGCGATCGGCTACAACAAGACCGCCATGGTGTTTCACATGCTGCGGCGCGAGATCGGCGATGAACGATTCTTTGCGACTCTCAAGAAACTGATCGCCGAATATGGCGGCAGGCGGATCGGATGGCGCGAGCTCGAAACGCTCTTCAGCCGGGAAGCGTCGCGGGACCTGCGCCCGTTTTTCGCCCGCTGGATCGAACAGCCGGGCGCCGCCGCCGTTTCCGCCGACGCGGACCCTGACTATCACGTGTTCCGACGGATTGCCCGGCGCGACCTGCCGGCCATGCTGAACCTTTTTGTGACGGACGAGAAGCGGCTCGTGATCGTTCCGGACGGCGAGCAGAAGGCCGTGGCGCCTTATCGGGAGCTCGCGGACCGGATGTCGAAGCAGGATTCGATACGCGTGCAGTCGGCCGCGCAGCTTGTCCAGAACGATCTGGGAAGGGCCTCGGTGCTGCTGCTGGGAGGGCCTGCCGCGGGACCCGCGTTTGAGTGGGCCAAGCGGGGCTTGCCACGCGATGTGGACCTCCGGCGCGACGGGTTTCGGGTCGGAAGCAAGGACTATGCGGGAAAGGGGATGGCGCTCCTCCTCTCCTTCCGTCATCCGGACGATCCCGCCCATGTCGTGAGCGTGTTCTACGGCCTCTCACCCGAAGCGGTCCAACCGGTCGCGCGCCTGCTGTTTTTCTACGGATGGAACAGCTACGTGGTCTTTGAGAACGGAAAGGTGGTGGCGCAGGGCGATGAACCGTCGGGGGCCGGGGCCGAGCGGCATCTGAAGAACATCCGCCAACTCACGCATGGCAGGCGGAACGCCGAAGCCTACTTTTCATTCGACGGCCGGCATCTGATCTTCCAGTCCACGCGGGACGGGCGGGACTGCTACCAGCAATACGTGATGGGACTGGACGGCGGCGACGTGCGCATGGTCAGCACGGGCCTGGGCACGACCACCTGCGGCTATTTCCTGCCCGGCGACCGCCGGGTGTTGTTCTCATCCACCCATGCCAAGAGCCCGCGGTGCCCGCCCAAGCCCTCGACGCCAGGGCGGTATCTCTGGGCCCTGGACGATTACGACATCTACACCGCGAACGTGCGCGGCGAAGACCTTTTCCGTCTGACCGCGACCCCGGGCTACGATGCCGAAGCGACGGTCGCGCCCGACGGCTCGCGCATCGTCTTCACGTCGGTGCGTGACGGAGACCTGGATATTTATTCCATGAAGCTCGACGGGACGGACGTGAAGCGCCTCACATCGGAGATCGGTTACGACGGAGGGCCGGTCTTCTCGCCGGACAGCAAGCGGATCGTGTACCGGGCTCACCATCCGACCGATCCGGCCGAGATCGCCCGCTACACGCAGCAGCTGGCCCAGCATCTCGTCGAGCCGAGCAAGCTAGAACTTTTTGTGATGGATGCCGACGGGAAGAATCAGCGGCAGGTGACGGCGAACGGCGCGGCCAATTTCGCGCCCTTCTTCCACCCGGACGGCCGGCGCATCATCTTTTCGTCAAACCTGCACGATCCCCAGCGGCGGACGTTCCATCTGTTTCTCGTCGGCGATGACGGACAGGGCCTTGAGCAGATCACGTTCGGCGGAGGATTCAACAGCTTCCCGATGTTTTCCCCGGACGGCGCGAAACTAGTGTGGGTGTCGGACCGTGACGCGAAGGAGCCGGGGGAGTTCAACGTCTTTCTCGCCGACTGGGTCCCATGAAGGCGTGGGAGCGGGCAGTCTTCGGCCTCTCCGCTCTAGCCGTCCTTGCTGCGATCGGCGTCAAGCTGCACGAGCTGGACATGCCGGTGGCACGCTTCGTGCGCTCCTTCGACATCGACGCGGTGAATTACAGCGGCGACCTCGTGGCCATACTCGGTAGGGGGATCGTGCTGGCCGGTGTGTTCCTCCTGATCGGATTGCTCGGCTGGGGGCTCAAGCGCGAGCGGCTGAGGGAACTGGGAATTCGCGGACTCGTCGCGATGGCCGGCGTCGGGGCGGTTTCTCAGCTGCTCAAGCACCTCGTCGGACGGCCCCGTCCCCGCTTCGCCCACGCGGATGAATTCTTCCTGGGCCCGTCGCTCGCTTCAGGGTTGGATTCCTTTCCCTCCGGTCATGCGATCAATGTGTTCGGCGCGACTGCGGTCGTCGCGTGGTTCGTTCCCGTGCTGCGGGTCCCGTTGTTTTTGATCGCCGGGCTGGTCGGTCTGTCGCGGGTTGTCCGCGGCTCCCATTTTCCCACCGATGTGTTTGCCGGAGCGGTGCTGGGGGTGCTGATCGGAAGCCTGGCGGCGGCAGGCTTCAAGCGCTGGCGCGACGAAGCCTTGCCGGGTCTGCTGCGGATCGGCGTGCCTCTCACTGTTGCGGTGTTCCTCATTGCCTGGATCGTCCTGCATCCGATGCCGCCTTGGTCTGAGGAGATCAGGTTCATCGGCATGGGTGCGGCGCTCGTCCTTGCCGGCGGCCTCCTGAGAGGACTGAGTGCTGCGTACAAGGGAGAAGAAAGCGGCCCGTTTCAGACCGCCGGGCAGCTGGCCATGATGCTCGGTGTGGCTGTGGCCTGCGGGCCCTGGTGGGCCGGGCTGCTGCTGTTCGTTGCTCTCGTGCCGATGAGCCTCATCGGATTGTGGCAGAAGGCGCCGGCGACGATTCCGCTTCCACCGTTCGGGAAGATGACTCCGGCCTGGGGGCGCGAAACGCTGTCGGTAGGCGCGGCGCTGTTGGCGATCGCCGCGATCCGATCCGTGAAAGGCCTGCTCCCGCTCGGATAGGAAAGAGATGAGTGAAGGAAACGAGGGGAGTCAGATCGGCAAGAAGCGCCACTTGATGATCGTCCACAGTATGATGACGCCATGCCGCCCAGTGATCTTCTTCCCGTGCTCATAGGACCGCGGGGTATAGTGAATCGGGACTTCCACGATGCGCGTCCCCTTCCGCATCAATTTGCAGAGCAGCTCATTGTCGTATTCAAAGCCCTTCGCCTCCACAGGCGTCGCGGCGACCATGGTTCGGCGGAAGGCTTTGTAGCAGCCCTCGTAGTCGGTGAACGTCTTTCCATACAGCAGATTCGTGAGGAAGACGATGAAGATGTTGCCGATATAGTGCGTCAGATAGGGGGAACGGTCCTTGCCCCAGAACTTCGGCCGGGCATACAGGAAGCGTGAACCCATGACCGCATCGCAGGTTCCTTCGACGATCGGACGAATTACGGTCGCGTAATCATCCGGATCATATTCCAGGTCGGCGTCCTGAATGATTACGATGTCGCCAGTGGCGGCCTTGAAGCCGGTGTTTAAAGCGGCGCCTTTGCCGGCGTTCCGTTCATGGGAGATAGGCCGGATGCCCGGCAGGTGTTTGAGGACTGCTGCCGTGCCGTCCTTCGAGCCGTCGTCCACCACGATGATTTCCTTTTCGATGGGACCGAGGTCCACCGCTTGCACCCGGCCGACGATCGCCGCGAGCGTGCCCGCTTCGTTGAAGGCGGGGATGATGATGGACAGCTTCACGGCGATTCTCCAATCACCGGCTTCTTGGCCAGCAGCGCGTACCCGTGCTGGCTCAACAGGAGCGGGAAGGTCGAAGCCGGAGCAGGCAACCCGGCGCGCAGACGTTCCTGCGTGAGGATCATGATCTGGCCCGGACGCTCCAGCAGAGAACGAAGCTTCTCTTCCTCGCCCGGTTTGATGACTTCGATGCAGGGCTTCACGGAGGTGCAGCGCCGCCTGGCATAGAAGACAAGGCTGGGTTTGGGGTGCCCGTAGGCCACCAAGGTGTCCGTCTCGCCCAAATTCAAGCCGGCGATGGCCGCCAGTTCCTGCTCGGGCGCGATGAAATAGCGGTTGAACCGCGGCAGCGCCACGGTGATAATAAGGATAGCGATGCCGATCATGAGTCCCGAGGCGATCGCGAAGCTCAAGGCGACGCGCCCTGCCGTCAGGGCGGTATAGCCGAAGAGGCCCATCCCGCCCAGAATCAGGAAGCCGATCGCCGTCGGCGCCCACCCTGGATCAATTTTCGCGGCGGCGGGGAATTCCAGCACGATCTGCTGGCTGAAACGCTCGTACGCCCAGTCCATTCCGACAAACGCCAGCCCCAGACAGCTCCCAATGCCCAACGTAAACCAGAACGAAAATCTGGTCCACCGGCTTGCTTCGTCCGACAGGAGGCGGTCCCATGACGCGGCGACCAGCAGAGCGGCAGCCGGAAACAGCGGCGCTATATAATGGGGGAGCCGCGTGGCTGACAGGGTGAAAAAGACGAACAGGGCCACGACCCACGACGCGCACAGGACCTGTAAAGAGCGTTGGGTGTTCTTTTCCCCTCTCTCTCGCCAAGCCTCCACGACCGTCGCGGGAAGGAACCCACTCCAAGGAAAGAATCCCAGCAGCAGGATCGGTACATAAAACAGCACCGTCCCCCCATGCCCGCCGATGGCGGAGAAGAAGCGGGCGACCGTGTCACCGCGGGCCGAGTCGACGTAGCCTGAGCCGTGAATCAGGAACATGGCCACGTACCAGGGCGCGGCCACGGCGAGAAAGACCAACGTCCCGGCCAGGGGCCGGCTTTCGCGCAGCACGTCACGTAGGCGCTGCGTCAACCAGAGATAAGGGATGATGGCCATCAGCGGGACCAGAAACCCGATGGGCCCCTTGGTCAGCGTCGCCAGTCCCATGCCGATATAGAATCCCCAGTACCAGCGCTTGACGCGTCCATCTCCGGCGGGAGGGGTGTGCATCGCGAGAAAGAAGCTGAAGATGCTGAAGGTCGTGAAGAACACCAGAACCATGTCGGTCAGGACCATGCGCCCGATCGCCAGGATTTCGAAATTGAGCAGGAGCATGACGGCGGCGCGGAATCCGACCGCCGGTCCGAAGATGCGCGAGGCGAAGAGGTACTGCATGAGGACGAGGGCGATCCCGAACAGGGCGGACGGGAGCCGCGCCGTGAACTCGCTGACGCCGAAGGCCAGGTACGAGCCTGCGATCAGCCAATAGGCGAGGATCGGTTTGGCGAAGCGGGGGGCGCCGTTCAAGGTCGGCGTGATCCAGTCGCCCGATTCGACCATCTCGCGGGCGGCCTGAGCGTTCGATCCCTCGTCGCGATCCGTCAGGCCGAGCGTGCCCAGCCCCAGCAGGAACAGCAGGGCGCAGAGGGCGAGCAGCAGCGCCAGCCCCCTCCCGCCAGGATGGGCGCGTGCGCCCATCAGGTTTTGGGAGCTTGAGTGGGTACGGGAGGGTCGTCGGTGGGGCGCTGTCCCGTGCGGTAGATCAGCATGAGATTGCGCAGGTAGATCAGCGTCCCGAAGGCCTGCCCCGTGATGAAGACCGGGTCCTTGCGATAGATGGCATAGGCGAGCGTGATCAGCCCGCCGATCAGGCTGAGGTACCAGAACGAGAGGGGAATCGTGCTCTCCCGCTCTCGCTCGGACCGGAACCATTGAACGATCCACCGGGCGAAGAAGAGCCCCTGCCCGCCGAAGCCGATGACCAGCCAGATCGTGTCGCTGCTCATGCGCGATAGCGGTAGGTCAGGCAGCGGCGCTGCATCCATCGGACGGCGATCAGGTCGCGCAGGCTCTTGAAGATCCGGTTGCCGATGCCGTACTTCGACTGACCGTGGGCACGGGGATAGTGGGAGACCGGCACTTGCGTCACCGTGAACCCGTGCATGCGGGCGAGGGCGGGAAAGAAGCGATGCATCCCTTCGAAGAGGGGAAGCTGCTCGACCACCCGGCGCTGGAAGATTTTGAGCGAGCAGCCGGTGTCTCGCATGCCGTCTCGGATCACGGCTTCCCGGACGGCATTGGCGATGCGGGAGGACAGCCGCTTGATGAGCGTGTCCTGGCGTGCCTGGCGCCAGCCGCAGACGAGATCGAAACGCGCCGCCAGGGGCAGCAGTTTCAAGATATCCTGCGGGTCGTACTGGAGGTCCCCGTCCAGCGTGGCGATCAGCTCGCCGGCGGCCTGGTGGAAGCCGGCGTCGAAGGCTGCGGTCTGCCCGTAGTTCCGGTCGAAGTGAAAGACGCGGACTTCCGGGTAATCGCGAGCGAGTTGGTCCAGGAGCGGCCCGCTCCCGTCAGTGCTCCCGTCGTCCACGTACAGGATCTCGAAGGATGGCACCTGCCCCGACAGGGCCTTGAGGATCTGCGTCGTGAGGGGGGCGAGATTGTCCCGTTCGTTACAGATCGGAATGACGACCGAGAGATCGGGTTTGGCCGTGACGGGCATGCGGGTATCTAATCAAACCGGCTTGCTATGCGTCAAGAAAAGAATATAGAATTCGGCTCGCCGTCATGAGCATCATCCCCGCGCTGTCCGCCAACGAAGAGACGCCCCCGCAGATCATCGGCGAGTTCAAGCCGGTGGACGAGTGGCAGACCCACCTCAATGCTTTGTTTTACGGACTGCGTGGAGGACGCGTCCGCGACTACTATCAGACGCTGACGAGCGCCGACTACCGGCTGGCGCACGCCCTCGCCGTGGACTTCCGCGACCACTGGGCCAAGCAGAAGAGCCTGCCGCCGACCCTCATGGTCCATGAATGGGGCTGCGGCAACGGCAACCTGGCCGCCTGTTTTCTCTCTCACGTAAAGACGCTGGATGCCCGCGGCGAGCTCTACCCGAAGATTCGCTATGTCCTGGTGGACGACAACCGGGACGCTCTCAGGGCCGCGCTGGCCCACCCCGACCTCCGGCCGCATCGCGAACGGGTCGCCGTCCTCCAGGCCGACGCGCAGGACCTGGCCGCGGTCAAGGATGGCAGCGTGCAGTGGATTCTCTGCAATGAGCTGTGGAGCGAACTGCGCACCAAGGTCGTGCTCCGCAAAGAAGGGGA
>Ga0070707_100004323_pt1 | contig 13308 bp, 6 predicted proteins | sample KBSK5502metaG_FD_65468 | JGI IMG/M metagenome (GOLD analysis project Ga0070707, IMG submission 65468) | Corn, switchgrass and miscanthus rhizosphere microbial communities from Kellogg Biological Station, Michigan, USA - KBS K5-50-2 metaG | ecosystem: Host-associated > Plants > Roots >... | reverse complement strand
CGGGGCATCCCTCCGCGCCGAGCCGTGTCGCCGAGGATGCGCGAGCCGAGTACGACGTCGTACGTCCCCGAAGCCACCATGGCAGCCATCGCGGTGACCAGGCGAGGATCATACTGATAGTCGGGATGCACCATCACGATGATGTCTCCGCCCGCGCGCACTGCCTCCGAGTAGCAGGTCTTCTGGTTGGCACCGTAGCCGAGATTTTCCCCGTGCAGGAAAGTGCCGATGCCGAGGCGGTGGGCCAGGTGCACGGTGCCGTCGTTGCTGGCGTCGTCGACGAGCAGCACCTGGTCGACGATCGCATGTGGAATGTCGGCATAGGTCCGCTCGAGCGTCCTCTCCGCCCTGTAGGCAGGCAGGACGACGACGATCTTCTTCCCCTGCAGCATGGCGCCTCTCGCTAGCGGAAGAGTCCCGGGCCGCCGGCCGCGCCCGTCCCGCGTGCCGCCAACGCCCGGTCCAGGTTGTACCGCGCTCCAGGTTGATCGGGGTTGAGACGCAACGCCTCCGCGTAGTGCGCGATGGCCAGGTCGATCTTTCCTTGCGCGGCGAGCGCCAGCCCGAGGTTGGCGTGCGCATCCGGGTAGCCCGGCTTCAGGCGCAGGGCATTTTCGTAGTGGGCGATCGCCTCCTCGATTCGCCCCTGACCGGCAAGGGCCGCCCCGAGGTTGTTGTGCGTCTCGGGCAGGTCGGGGTTCAGGCGGAGCGCCTCGGCATAGTGGGCAACGGCTCGGTCGAGCTTCCCTTGCTGCGCCAGGACCGCACCCAGGTTGCCGTGAGCCTTCGCCAGATCGGGCTTCACGCGCAACGCCGCGCCGTAGCGCGCGATGGCATCGTCGAGCCTCCCCTGCTCGGCGAGGGCATTCCCGAGCTGCAACTGCGCCACGTAGTTGTCGGGGATCACATCTACGGCGTGCTCGAACAACGTCATGCTGCTCCGCCAGTATCGCACCTGCAACCCCGTGGCCGCAGCACAGCCCGCGAGCACGATGGCGATGGCTGCTGCGGCCATCGCTCTCCACCGTGGCCGCCGTCGGCCGAGCTCGGCGGCACTCCAGGCGAGCATGATGAACGGTCCGATGAGCGGCACGTACGTGTAGCGGTCGGCCATCGCCTGGGCGCCGACCTGCACCAGCCCGATCACCGGCAGAAGCGTCACGGCGTACCAGAGCCAACCCACCATGAGCCAGGGCTGGCGAGGAGCGAGCCAGATGACCAGCACGGAGACGGCAACGAGCGCCAGGCCTGCACCCGCGACCTGCCAGGCGGGCAGCGGAACCTGCGGATAGAAGATCACCAGGCCCGCGGGGTGGATCATCTTCCTGAGGTAGCCTGCGTAAGAGACGAGCGCGTTCGCGACCCGGGCCTTGAACGGCAGTGTGTCGACCGGCTCCACGGCACCCCCGCCGAGCTGGACGGCAAACGTCACGACGCTCGACGCGACGGCGAGCACGAGGAAAGGGACTTTCTCCAGAAACAGGCGAAGGCCGGACGGCCGAGGATCGCGCCGCGGTGGCGCGTCCTGGCGGCGCGCGGAGCGCTCGACCCGAGGAGCGTTCGTGCCCTCGGGAGCACTCCGGCTGCGCGCCAGCGGCTGGCGACCGAGGGGCCAGACGTCCAGCAGGAGCATCACGAACGGGAGCGTCACGAGCATCGGCTTCGCCATGAGGCCGAGCGCCAGCAGGACGAGGACCAGGAGATAGTGACGGAGGCTCGACTGTCGCGCGTAACGCCAGTAGGCGAGCAGTGTGAGCATCCAGAAGAGCGTGCTCAGCACGTCCTTGCGCTCGGCGACCCACGCCACGGACTCCACATGCAGGGGGTGGAGGGCAAAGAGCGAGGCGACTGCCGCGCTCGGCCAGAGGGCACCGCTCATTCCCCTGAGGAGCGCGAACAGGAGGAGCGTGTTGGCCGTGTGCAGCAACACGTTGGTCAGATGGTGCGCGCCGGGCCGCAACCCGTAGAGCTGACAGTCCAGCATGTGCGACAGCCACGTGAGCGGGTGCCAGTTGCCGGCGTGGCCGGTGGTGAAGGCCCAGGAGAGCCCCGCGCGGGTGAAGCCGGCGCGCACGTAGGGGTTGCCGCTCACGTACTCGGGGTCGTCGAAGTTCACGAACTCGTGGCCGACCACCTGCGCGTACACTGCCAGCGTGGCGACGGCCAGGAGCACCGCGACTCGCAGCTCGGGCCGCAGGCGGGGAATCCGGCGCGCCCAGGCTAGACTGCGGCGGAGTGTCTTGGCACGCATTTCGCTCGCTCTCTCTTGCTGGAGCTCGCCTACGGGTTCCTCTGTCGTGCCCGGTCGAGCATCGCCCGGACGAACTTGGCCGTGGCGTCCTTCTGCGCCGCGCTGACGACCCACGCGGGCAGCAACCCGCCCGCGTCGGTGCGGATGGAGTAGGTGACGGCGGTGCCGCCGTCGGCCGCCGGGGCGAGCCGCCAGAGACTGGTGCTGCTACGCACGCGCACGCAGTCGCCGCTCTCCGGTGGACCCTCCCCCGGAACGGCGATGCTCGCCACCTCGTACCGCCCGTCGGCGAGTGAGAACGTCCGGGTGACACGAAGCGTGACGTCGCGGTCCCTGACCAGCGGCACGTGGATCTGCTCGTAGATGAGCTTCACGTCGCCGTCGTCGCGCAGCACGTCGAGCCGCTTCAGGTACGGCACGAACTGAATGTACTCGTCGTGTCTCCAGAGCGTCGCGATGATGGCGGCGGGCGACAGCGGGGAGTGCGTGGTGGCGCGGAGCTCCCGGGTGGACACCCCCTCCACGGCGCGGCAATCGATTGCGATGCCGTCACGGTCCGCGACCCGCTGCCAGCCTTCGTTGTCGGCGTGTGCAACGCTGCCCACCAGCAAGACGGCGAGGAGGCACCGGCGCATGGGCACGAAGGTAGCGCGTGAGCCCGCCAGGCGGAAGCCGGAGGGACGAGCCCGGCTCGAGGTCGGATCGATGTGGGGAGCATGCAGCCGGGGGATCGCGTCAGGGCCGGAGGCGCACCGCGAACACGAGATCGTCCCCGGTCTGCCCGACGAGCTCGAGGTTCTCGTCACCCCCGCGCGCCGCGAGCGCATCCCAGCTCGCCTGCCGGGCGGCGGCGAGCGCGGGGCGGTGGACCACCAGCGTGGCGAGCCCCGTCTCGCGCCGGAGTACGGCCAGCGCCTGCGCGTCGGGCAGCAGGTCGCCTAGCGCCATGTGCTCGGGGAAGCCGGCAGGCCAGTAGCCGCTGTACCCGTTCAACAGCGGGCGCCAGTGAAAGGTCGAGCGGTACATCGCCTGCGCATGCCACGTCGCCCAGGCGAGCTTGCTCGGTCGATCGAGCCAGCCGGCCGGGATCTCGAGCACCGGCCCGACCCCATGGCGGAGGATGCGGACGAGTGGGGATGACCCCGCCGGTGCGGCAATCAGCGGGAGCAGCGGTGGCACCCCCGGCGACGTCCCGTACGCGTAATCGCCGTAGAAGGCTGCAGCGAGGAGAAAGGCGGCCGTCGCCCGCGCCGCGAGGCCGAGACCGGCCCTTCGACCCGGCCGCGCGAGCCAGCGCGTGCACGCCGCGAAGGCAAGACCGCTCAACGACGAGAGCCCGATCAGGCTGCCGATCGCGAGGCGACCCGGCTCGCGCACGAGCTGGTAGACGCCGAGCGAGCGCGCGAGCGCGGTGTGCGGGAGCTGGATCGGCCGCCCGTACCACAGCGCGCTCGGCGCGATGGAGATGGCGAGACCGACGGCGGTCCAGAGCGCACCCTGCGTCCAGGCCCGTCGCGAACGAGGGTCGGGAGCGAGCCACGACTCGAGCGCCACGAGCAGGGCACCCGCAAGGACGAGGTACAGCGCCGGCCGCGGGATCGCGGCCGGGCCCTCCGTGAGCGGACCCCAGGGCAGCAGCGTCGGGAAGTAGGGCGCGCCGGGCCATAGCGTCTGCTCGGGAAGCGCGGGGTTCTCCCTGCGCACCAGGACGTGCCCGGCGTGGAGAGAGACAAGTACGGCTGCGGCGACCACGACCGTCCCGAGCAGGCGAAAGCCTTCGCGGCGTGTTGCGCTCCGTGCGAGGCGCGACAGGCCAAGCAGCCCGAGCGGTGCCACCACCGCGGGCGCGATGTAGGCGGGGCTGGTCATGCCCTCGAGGACGACGAGTGCGAGCAGGAGCAGGAATGCCCGCGGGCCCGGCGCGCGCTCGGCGGCGAGCAACATGATGAGCGGGATATATTGCAGGACGGCGTAGTTCGGCTCCGGGCCGAGGCCGTTCCACAGCACCCAGCGGGTGGTGAGGAACGTCCACGCGGCGAGGAACCCGGCCAGATCGCAGCCGGTCCATCGCCGGACGGCCAGGTGGAGAGTCCATGCCGTGAGCGCGAGGCATGCGAGGAAGGCGAGGTTCAGCGCGAGCGCAGGGTTCCCGGTGGTGAGGAAGGTCGGGGCGAAATACGGCAGGAGCCCCCAGCACGTCGGGCCGTAGAAGAGGGCGTGCCGCGCCGGGTAGTAGATGTTGGCATCGGCGAGTCGGGCGGGATCGGTGGTGAGGGCGTGTGCCTGGTAGGCGAGGACCCATGCAACGTACGGGACCTCGAAGCGCGCAATGAGATGCGTCGCGGGCAGGTGCGTGGCGGCGTGCCGGGCGAGCGGCCAGGTGAGCCACAGGACGACAGCGGTGTAGGCCGCGAGCAGGCCGGCCCCCCGAGCGGCTCCGCGCCGGAGGCCCGCGCGGGAGCCGGAAGAATCGACCGACGGCCGGACGGGTGCGGAGGTGCCGGTATCCAGGCCGTCGCGCGAGAGGCCGGGCAAGACGGCCCGCTTATGACGCTCCGCCCTTTCGCGTCAAACGCCGCCCCTCGATGGACTTCCATTCATTGCCGCGTGCCGCCCGTCCGGTTCGATTCGCTCGTGACGCACATCCCCCCTTTTTTTCTTGACAATACCGCCAGGCTGCTCCTAGACGTGCCGTGTATGCGGGACCACGCGCATCCCGCCCGGCGAACACCGAAAGGGGCAGACGATGAAGATTTCCGAGACGGTGGTGATGTCCGTACTCGCCCTCGGCCTGTCCGGAGGCGTGGTGTTCGCGGCCGATCCGTTCGGTTTTCCCGATGATCACTTCCTCTGCTACAAAGAAAAGGACGTGACGTCGCCGAAGTTCGCCGGGGCGTCCACCATGCTCGCGGATCAGTTCGAGTCGGGCCCCTTCGACGTCGCCAAGGACAAGGCCATCTGCGCGCCGGCGGCAAAGAACGGCGTGGCCATCGTCGACCCGGACACGCACCTCGTGAGCTACACCATCAAGGCGACGGGGGCCGTCACCACGACCAGCGATCCACGCACCGGCATCAAGGTCGTGAACCAGTTTCACAGTATCACCAGCCCGCTCTTCGTCGACATCGGCAAGGGCGACCGGCTGCTCGTGCCCGCCAACAAGAGCCTGACGGCCGATCCCGCCGCGCCCGACCTGACGGCGATCAACGTGGACCACTACCACTGCTACAAGGCGAAGGTCTCCAAGGCCGTCACGCAGCCGAAGTTCGCGGCGATCACGGTCGACATGCCCGGGATCCAGACGCAGTTCGATACGGCGCCCAGGAAATACCTCCTGAAGAAGGTCTCGCGCCTGTGCGCGCCGGTGGCCGTCGGCACCGGTACCATCAAGGACCCCCGCGGCCACTTCCTCTGCTACAAGGCCCAGCTCGTGAAGGGGGAGGTGGCAGCCGCCACGCATCACATCTTCACGCACGACGAGTTCGCGGGGCTCGTGATGGACACGGGCAAGGTCGCGGAATTCTGCGTGCCGTCGCTCAAGAATCCGAATCCGGTGTGCGGCAACGGCATGCTCGAGATCGGCGAGCAGTGCGATGGCAACGATGGGCCGTGTCCGGGGCAGTGCTATAGCGACATCGGCATCTGTGCGTGCCCGGCCATGCACACGTTCAATCTCGGCGACTCGATGCATTCGACCTCGACCTCCAACGCCCGGGGAACGCTCGCGTACGACTCCGATCTCTCGGTCGGACCCCTCGAAGGCTCCTTCACCATCGCCACGGCCGCCGAGGTGTCTCCGGGCTCGGGGGTCATCCCGCTCGCCGTCCTGCCGACGGCGTTCCCACCGGTGCTCTTCCTCGGCCAGAACGTGTGCGCGTTCCTCGTCGACTTGAACGACGGCAGCATGACCGCGGGGAGCGGTGTCCTCAACTGTCCCGGCGCTGCCCTCACGACCCCGTTCCCTCCCACCTCCGACTTCCGCCTCTTCCGGGATCACTGCACGCAGAGCTCCGCGGGCGCGCCCACGGGCTGCGACAGCGGCAACCTGGCGGGCAACTGCACCGTGCCCGAGCTGGGCCCGCTGCCCGGCACGAACCATCCTGGCGTCGACGCGGGCGAGCCGGCCGTGTGCGTGACCACCCTGCCCCCCGACCCTACCTGCAGCTCGACGGGCCCCACCGGCGGCAAGGCCGTGCGCGAGGTCGGGCATTGCTCCGTCACCACGACCATGGCCTGCCAATCGAGCACGACGTGCCCGAGCGGCGAGGTGTGCCTGGGGCATTGCTCGACCACCACGACGACCACCTGCTCGACGGACGCCGGGTGCCCGGTCGGGGAGACCTGCGACGCGCCCGACCAGCACGACGGCGCCTGCAACAGCCCGAATTACTTCATTCCCGGGAAGGATTCGGACGCCGGAACGTACAGCTGGGCGCCACAGGCCACGTTCCTCCAGATGAACCTCGTCATCAAGGTCCAGGGCGCCACGGCGTGCAGTGCGCACGCCGGGAAGTGCAAGATCGCGGCGACCACCGACTGCGACCGCAACACCGATTGCGTGGCCCCGGGGGATACGTGCGTGACCGGAGCGAACCTCCAGCCCTTCACGACCACCAAGGCCGTCTCCGCCATCATGGACTGGAACGCTTTGACCCACAGCGGCGTGTGCAACACGATGACGAACATGTGCACGACCGGCACCTCCGCCACGGGCACCTGTGTGACCAGCACGGACGGCACGTGCGACCTCACGGGCATGATATGCACGAAGGGGGGCCCGTGCACCATGAATTCCGACTGCGGGACGGGCAAGGTGTGCGACACGACCGCCCATCTGTGCTCGACGGGCGGTGCCGGCGCGTGCACCATGAACTCCGACTGCCAGGTGCCGCACAACGCCAACGCCGACTGCCGGTTGCCCGATGGGAAAGTCCAGGCCCTCCCGCTCGCCGGCGTCAACTTCAGCTGCGCCCAGCTGCTGAACAGCACCACGACCGGCGCCAAGCTCGTCACCAGCTTGACCACCCTCGACCAGGAGGCTCTCGGGAACTTCAACGACCTGAACGTGGGCATCACGTTCGCGGCCAAATAAGCAAGCTCGACGGTCCGCTCGGGAAGAGCGGCATCCGCCATCCGGCGGGTGCCGCTCTTCTCTTTGCGGTTCGCGAACGGGCGTCCTACAGAGCGTCCCCATGCGAAGGCTCGCGCTCGGAGCGGTCCTCCTCCTCCCCTTCCTCGCCGGCGCGAGCGGCGGCGAGGACCTCGTCGTCCCCACCTACGCCGCCCGCACGCTGCCCTTCGTGGAGGGCGCCGAGCCGTTCCGCATCGCGCTCGGCGACCTGGACGGCGACGGCCGGATCGACATCGCGGTCTGCGGCTCGACCCTGGAACACGGCTCGGTCAGGATCTTCCTCGCCCGGGCAGATGGTGACTATCAGGCTCACGATCTCGATGCTCCCGCCACGCCCCGGGGCATCGCCATCGCCGACCTCGACGGGGACGGCCGCCTCGACCTCGTGACCGCCAACAACACCAGCCGCTCGGTATCGATCTTCCCGGGCGACGGGAGGGGCGGCTTCGGAACGCGGAAGGATTTCGCGTTCCAGAGGAACCCGTTCGCCGTGGTCGCGGACGACCTCGACGGCGATGGCCGGGTCGATCTGGTCGTCGCCGGCGAGGGCGGCCTCGTGGGCATCCTCCGCAACCGCGGCGGTCTCGACTTCCAGCCCGAGGGGTCGTTCGACGAGCCCTACGGGCCGTCGGACGTCATCACCATCGACCTCGACGGCGATGGCCGCCGCGACATCGTCGCGCCGAACTGGCGCGAGGGCTCCCTGGCGATCTTCGCGAATCGCGGGGCGCGCGTCTACCCGGCGGGACGGATACCCTACGGCGGCACGGGGGCGTTCGGCGTGGCGGGCGGTGACTTCGACGGCGACGGGCGCGCGGACCTCGCCGTCCCGCTGCTGGATTCGTCCAAGGTCGTGCTGCTGCTCGGCAAGGGACACGGGGACTTCCGCCCCGGCGCGCTGCTGCCGGTCGGGAGCGGCGTGCGCGACGTGGTGACCGCGAAGCTGAACGACGACGCTGCGCTCGATCTGGTGGCGGTCAGCACCGATGCGAACCAGGTGGCGCTCTTCTACGGGGACGGACGGGGTGCCTTCGCCACCGTGACACCCCTGCAGGCGGGTTCACGCCCGCGGTCTGCCGCGGTTGCCGATCTCAACGGCGATGGGCTCGACGACATCGTGGTCGCCAACCTCGCGAGTCACGATCTCACCGTGTTCACGAGCCGGTCCGGGCAGCGCGTCGCGGCGAGGCCGGTCCCGCCCGACCCGAGCGTGGCGCTTCGTCCTCTCGCCGCGCTCGCGGACGTCCAGGGCCGGGCCGAGTCGGACTTCAAGGCCGGAAACATGGAGGGGGCGCTCCGTGGGCTCGAGCAGATCATCGCCACGGGTGAGCCGCTCTTCCGCAGCGGAGCGCTCGTGCCGTCGGTCAACAGCCCGGAGTGGAAGCGCTATCTCGCCGCCGTCGCCCTGGCGAGCGACATCCACCGCGGGTGGCTGCACGATCCCGCCGGCGCACGCGAGATCGAGCGGCGCCTGGCGCGTCTGGCCGAGCGCCGACGGTACTTCAGCCTCGCCGGCATCGAGTGGACGGCCGTCGCCGAGATCGAGCGCGACGACCTGGGGAACGTCCCTGCCGCGTCCTGGGCTTGGGAGCGCATCGCCCGTCTGGCCAGGGCCGACGCCCTGGCAGCCCCGGACGCCGCCGTCTACCCGCCGATCGCCACCGCGGCGCTGCTTGCCCTCGACCGCCTCCCCGACGGGGATGCGGGCCACCGCAAGCGGCTGCCGGTCGTCCGGCTGCCGACGTCCTTCCGTCCCGAGAAGAGCGACCTCGCGAGCATGATCCTGCCACACGCCTCCGCCTTCGCGACGCCGAGGGACGTGAAGCCCGGCGACTCGTTCATGGAGTTTGCCGCCACGCACCGGCGGAGCTTCCGTGGCGCCTACGCCGACTACATCGACTTCGTGACGGCCGTCGCGCTCGGTTCCTTCCTGGCGCCTGCGGCTGATCGTGCCGCGCTCCACGACACCTTCCTCGAGAACCATGCGGACGACCCGCTCTGCCTGGAGGTCGTGAGCATGACCCTGCGCGCAACGAGGGGGGACGCGCGCGAGCACGAAGCAGCTTCCGCCCGACGGCTCGGCGAGCGACTCGGGGTGAGGGTCGAGGTGGCAGACCACGCCGGCGGCGAATAGTGCCGCGTCAGCCCGTCGTGGTAGAGAACCGCCCCGTGATGCAGACGCGCCGGACGACTGCCGGCGACCCATTGCCCCCCTCGCAACGCACTCTCGTGCGCGCGAGCCTGCTGCTGCTGCTCGTTCTCCTTCTCGCCACCTACCTCCTCCGGTTCGACGACGTCTGCGGGCTCCTCTGGGACGACGCCTGGTACGTTCTCCTGGCGCGGGCGCTGGCCACCGGCCACGGCTACACGCTCACCAACACGCCCACGCCCGGCCTCGTTCCGTTCTATCCGCCCGGGTTCCCGCTGCTCCTCTCCCTCGTCTTCCGCATCGCCCCGGACTTTCCCGACAACGTGGTTCTGCTGAAGGCGGTGTCGCTGCTCGCCATGGCGGGCGTCGCGCTGCTCGCGATCCACCACGCTCGTCGGGATCAGCGTCTGCCCTTCGTGATCGCGTGGACCATCGGTGTAGCGACCGCTCTCCATCCGGCCTTCGTGTTTCTCGCCACCTCGACGGTGATGTCGGAGTGCGTGTTCACCCTGGCGCAGCTGGGGAGCGTCGTGGCGGTGGAACGCGCGCTACGCGCCGGGGGTGGGACTGCGGCCGCGCGCCGCGCGCTCGCCGCTGGTCTCCTCGCCGGCTTCACCTTCCTCACGCGGGGGGCCGGGATCGCCTTGCTCATCGCCTGCCTCGTCCGGCTCGTGTGGCGGCGGGCCTGGGCCGCGGGGCTCGCATTCACGCTCGCGGCCGGTGCGCTCGCGGCGCCATGGGTCCTGTATGCGCGCGCACATGCGCCCACGCCCGCACTCCAGGCGGAGGCGAACGATGCGGTCACGGTCGGCTACGGGACGCACTTCTGGCACCGTGTTGCCGGCCACCCGGAGCTCGGGACGGTCACGGCGAGCGATCTCCGTGGACGCATCGCCGGGAACCTGTGGCAGATCGCCCGCTCGAGCATGGGCGCCCTGCACGTCTACTTCCCCTTCCGCTCGGTCGAGCCCGCGGCGTGGAGGATCGCGCCAGGATGGGGGCACGCCGTGGCGTTGGCCTTCACCGCCGTGGTCGCGCTCGGCTTCGCGGCGACCCTGCGCGAGCGGGTCACGGCCGCCGAGCTCCTCGTGCCACTCTCGCTCCTCGTCACGGTGGCGTGGCCCTTTCCCCCGACGCGCTTCGTGCTGCCGCTCCTGCCGTTCGTGCTCTGCTACACGGCCCGAGGGCTCGCGCTTCTCGCTCGCCCGCTCACGCGTCGCGACGTTTCCCCCTTCGCCCTCGCGGTGCTCGGCGGCCTCGCGGTGGTGAGCGTCGTGACCAACGCACTGTACGCGGCGTCCCTGCACGGTCCCGCGCCGCGCCGTCCGCGGTGGAACCAGGTGTTCGCGGAGGAGCGCGCGCTCCTCGATTGGCTGAAGACCCACGTCCCTGGCGGGCAGGTCATCGCCACCGACCACCCGGCGCAGGTCCATCTCTACGCCGGCTTCCAGACCGTCGGGTACTACGACGCGAGCGGCGCGTTCGAGCAGTGGCGGCGACTCGGCGTACACTTCTTCGCCCGCGCGGCCTTCCAGCCGCGGCGCGATCCGACGCTCGCCCGGTTCGGGCCCGTGTTCCGCACCCCCGTGTTCGGCATGCGAGTCCTCGATCTCTCTCCCCTCTACGACCGGCCGCCGGGCCCCGGATAGCAGCGCACCCGGATCCCGCCCGGCATCGCGTGAGGACGGGTCATTCCCGAGGAGGCGGCACGGGGTGCTCCGTCCTGCGAGCAAGGAGGAACCGGTTGCCGCTGGCCATCTGCACGATCAGCTCCCCCGCCGGCAGCTGCCCCTCCAGCCAGTGTCGCGCCGACGCGGGATCGACTTCCGGCGGGACTTTGATCTCGACGAGCGCGTGGCTGTAGCGCCAGCGGTCCAGGACCGAGGGCCACGCCGTCCATGGGAGGTACGGGAAGGCGAGCACGGCGCCGACCCGCTGCTCGAACTCGGACGCCGGGAGCGTGCCGAGGCCCCAGATGTTGTTCCTTTGGGTGGGGCTCTGAGAACGCCCGGTGAACGCCGACAGGGCGTGGTCGGTTGCCGGGAAGAGTATCCGGGCATCGACCGGCAACTCCTTCCGAATCCGCTCGAAGAGCGCGATCTCCGACGCGTCGACGACCCGCAGCGGCTCCCCGACGAGCTTCGTCGACACCCGCGCCATGACGGTGGGATGCCAGGCCGCGCTGACCGCCACCAGCAGCACCGCCGCGAGCCCGAACCGCCGGTCACCTCGCACCGCCGGCAGCAGGCCGAGCAGGAGGCCCAGGTGGAGGAAGCGCTGGGCGTTGAAGAGCACGAACCAGTGCTCGTTCTGGTCGAGGAGAGTGCTCCCGTACAGGTAGTACAGGACCCCGAGCCCGACCGTCCCGAGCGCCGGCAGCGCATGGGCGGGCCGTCGCCAGCTCGATGCCACGGCCAGGGCGAGGCCGACCATCGGCCAGAGCCACGGTCGCAGATCGTCCCGCAGGCTGGCAAGCGCCGGGAGCGATAACGAACCGTGCTGCCCGCCGTAGGGGAGCGCGTTCACCCGCCAGAACACGAACCCCAGGACCAGGCTCCCGGCCGCCATGAACGACCCACGCCGACGCGTCTCGCGGGTCGCGAGCAGGCGAAGGGCCGTCCCCACGGCAAACACGACGCCCGCGGCCCCCGTGACCGTGTGCGCCAGCACGAGCGCGAGCGCGACCACACCCGCCGCCACCATGCTCGCGGAGTCCGGCGCCTCGGGTGTCGCCAACCATAGCATCAGGGCGATCCACGCGAACGCAAAGGCCTGCGTCTGCGGATAGATGAAGAGATCCGGCCTCAATCCGACCGCGCCGGCAACGCCCAGCAGCGCGATCGAGCTCAGCGCGGCTGCTGCAGCGAACGACCGTGCCTCGGCCGCCCGCATGAAGGCCGCCACCAGCAGGCCCACCGAGGCGACGAGGAAGTACGGCGCGAGCCACATGATCGAGATCGCTACGGTCGGACATCCCTGGCTGGCGAGCGCGCCGAGCCCCACGTGCGAGAAGGACGGATAGTAGTTGGCCACGCCGGCCACGAAGGGATTCTCGCCGGGCCATCCGCCGCGCTCGACCGACTCCTGGGCCAGCGCGAAGAGGTAGAAGCTGTCGAGGCTGAACCAGCCATGCGCCACGTAGCGCTCGCCCTGCAGACCGTTGTGAGCGAAGACCGTGATGATCGGCGCTGCTGCGAGACCCGCTGCGAGCAGCGGCGCCGCGTCAAGCGCCGAGAGCTCGACCTCGGTCCGGCGCTTCAGCCTCCAGGCCACGATCGCCAGCCCCCCGGCCACGAGCATCGGGACCGAGGGCGCCAGCTCGCGCAGCGGTGACCGGCTCACGGTCGTCCCGAGAACCGACCACAGGAGCACCGACGCCGCGAGAGGCACCATGAGCAGCTCGGACGCGCCCCACCCGCTGCGCACGAGCAGGACGGGTCCGATCCCGCTGGCCGCGGCGAAGAGCGCCATCCGCAGCGGTCCGACGGGTAGGAGCGCGGCCAGCGCCAGCGTCGCCGCCAGGCTCCCGAGCAGCGGCGAGGTCGGAAGGCTCGCCGACAGGCGGGCCAGGCCCGCGCCCGGCCGCCCATGGCCCGCCGCGCGCAAGCCAACTTCCGCACCCCTGCGGCCTTTCGCTGTCATCGCTTCTGCACGGCCTTCACTCCCCTGGCGGCGGCTCGTCGATCGGCTCGCGCGGACGTGACCGCTCGCGCCCGGCGTGCCCGGCAAGCGGCTGCCCGGCAGCCAGCAGGAGACGAGCCAGCTCCGCGGCGGCGG
>Ga0070707_100004321_pt1 | contig 13311 bp, 8 predicted proteins | sample KBSK5502metaG_FD_65468 | JGI IMG/M metagenome (GOLD analysis project Ga0070707, IMG submission 65468) | Corn, switchgrass and miscanthus rhizosphere microbial communities from Kellogg Biological Station, Michigan, USA - KBS K5-50-2 metaG | ecosystem: Host-associated > Plants > Roots >... | reverse complement strand
GAGCGGCAGGGAGAGCCAGAAGGTAGATCCCTCCCCAACGGCGCTCTCGACCCCCACCCGCCCGCCGTGCGCCTCGATGATGGCCTTGCTGATGTAGAGCCCCAGCCCCAGGCTCACGCCGGAGCCACTCTGCACCGTGGCCCCCTCGATCGGCGGGAAGCGCTCGAACAGGTGCGCCTGGTCAGAGAGGGAGAGCCCTGGACCCTCGTCGCGCACAGAGACCCGCGCCACATCGCCCGTCACCTCCCGCTCCACCTGCAGGCGTACCGTGACAGGCCGATCCTCCTTCGAGTATTTGAGCGCGTTGGTCAGGTAGTTGGTGACCACCTGGGCGATCCGCTCGGCGTCGGCGACCAGCAGCACGGGCTGCGCAGTGGGCATCTCAAGGTGAATCGTGCGGTGGGGTTCCAGCGCCCGCTGCTCCTCCACGGCCGCGCCGACGATGGCTCCCAACTCGCACGCGACGGGCCGGAAGGTCAACCGACCCTCCCGGATTCGCGTATCATCAATGAGGTCGTCGGCCAACCGGGTGAGCCGCTGCAAGCTCACCTCGGCATAGGCGAGCAGCGTGCGCGCCAGTCCCACGTCGCGGGCGCGGTGGGTGGCTCCTTCCTCCGCTTGCTCGCGCGGCCGCCAGGCATCGAAGCTGCGGGCCAGCAGCTGCGTATATCCCTGCAAACTGGTCAACGGCGTCCGCAGCTCGTGGCTGAGGAGGCTCATGAACTCGTCCTTGCGGCGATTGAGCTCGCGCTGCGCAAGCTCGTGGACGCGCGCCTCCTCGCGCTCGCGCTCCAGGCGCCGGCGCGAGGTCACGTCGTGAATCACTGAGACGGCCCCCACGACGCGCCGGTTACCGTCCCGCAGCGGCGCCGCGCTGACGTTCACGTCCACCTCGCGGCCATCCAGGGCGCGCAAGCGAATATCGGCAAATGGCCTGGCGACCACCTCCCCGCGCAGCGCGTGTGTGACAGAGAAATCCTCGAGGTGGAGCGGCTCGCCTGTGGCAGCGTCTCGCATGTCGAGGAGGGGGGCCCGGTCGGCGAGCGGGATGGCGTCGAAGCCTGGTATACGATCCGCCGCGAGGAGCTCGCGGTACGCGCGATTGCACTGGACAATGCGGCCGACCTGGTCGTACACGCCCACCCCATCGGCCATGGTCTCCAGGATCGTGTGCAGGCGCTGCGCGCGCTCGGCCGACTGTACTTCGCACCCCATAGCCCGGGCCAGCGTCGCTTCGGCCGCCGCACGAGCCGCGCGCTCCTGTTCCAGCAGATGCGCACGGTCCAGCTCCAGGCGCTTGCGCTCGATGATGTCCTGCACCATCACGATGGCGAAGTCCGGTGCACCTGCCGGGCTCCGCACCAGCGAGACGGCAAGGTTGACCCAGATCGCCGTGCCGTCCTTGCGGACGTAGCGCGTGTCGATGTCGTACGCGTCCAGCTCGCCCGCCAGCAGGCGCTGGAAGGGCACGCTGCTGGCGGCGCGGTCGTCGGGGTGGGCGAGATCCTGCCAGGCACATGCCGCGAGCTCCTCGCGGCTGTGGCCGAGGAGCTCACAGAGCCGCTGATTGAAGCGCAGCCAGCGACCCTGCAGGCTCAAACACGCGATGCCAGTGACCGCTCGTTCGCAGACCGCGTCTAAGAGCCGCTCACTGTCTATGTGGCTCGTCGGCCGCTCCGTGCGCTTTGCATGGTCTGCCTGGTCGGTCGAGTCGTGCTCGTCCGCTGGCACGGACTGGGGCGCCGCCTCCCCGCGGGGCGCGGCATCATCAGCGCCACCGGCATTCGGCGTATGGTCGGTAGGGTTGGCATGATCGGCGGGCTTCTCGGACCGCATTGGTCGCCCTGGCTCTCTGGGACGCCTGCACGCCACGCGGGGCTGTTCGCCTTGCTCGTGCTCGTGCGTCCGCCGCTTACTCATTCGCGCAGCGTTCCCTGCCCGCTTGGCAAGCACCTCCTCGTGCTCGCCTCGCGGTCTCTCGGCCTGGGCGCTCTGCGCAAGCGTCACCGCCCAGGTAGGTATATGCGTACCACTGTATCGCGATTAGACCACCGAGACATTGCAGCGATCTTACAAGAGGGCACATTGTCACAGTGCGAATGAACGTCGGTGCACGCGGCACAACTGGTCGCTCCGGCATAAGCGCGAATCTGGTGCGTGCCGTGTGCTATACTGTTGGGCCGAACGTTTGCTCGCGCGGACGCCAGCAGTGCGTAGGAGTGAGGTGGTGGCATGGCACGACTCAATCAGATCATCGCTGTAGAAAAAGGCGTGAAGAGCCAGACATTCCAAGAGCTAACGGAGGCGCATCATCTGCTGCAGAAGCCTACGCAGCTGGCCGGCATAGCGCGCACGTATCGCCCCAAAGATGAAGAGGGCGAGCAGCTGCCACCGGAGTCTACCAGGGTTCAGGTGAAGGCGGAGGAGGTGATCCGCGTCACCACAGAGGCGCTGACCAAGCTCTTCGACGTGACAGCCACGAAAGACTGGACCAACTGCCACGCCCGCGCCGATGTGGTGGTAGATGGCACTGTGCTGCTGGCACAGGTGCCGGCAACCTACCTGCTGTTTCTGGAGAAGCAGCTGGTGGACATCCACACCTTCGTCAAGAAGCTGCCCGTCCTGGACGCCGCCGAAACATGGACCTACGACTCGTCCGCCGACAGCTGGGCCACCGAGCCAGTACAGACGTTGCGGACCAAGAAGGTGCCACGCAATCATGTGAAGGCGGAGGCCACGGACAAGCATCCGGCGCAGGTTGAGGTCTACTACGAGGATGTAACCGTCGGGTACTGGCGGACGGTGAAGTTTTCGGGGGCGTTGCAGGCGCGGCGCATCAACGAGATCCTGGGGCGCGTCGAGCGCTTGCAGGAGGCGGTCAAATTCGCCCGCGAAGAGGCGAACAACACCGAAGCCGAGGAGCACAAGGTGGGCGACACGGTCTTCCAGTATCTCTTCGCCGAGTAGCTTGTGCCGTGCCGGTTCATCGCGTAGACTGCACGGTGGAGTCCAAGCTCAAGCTCATGTTTGTCGTCAGTGCGCCAGCGCCACAGTGCGGGTTCGAATCCCGCCTCCACCACCAGACGTACGCGGTGGAGTAGCCCAATTGGCAGAGGCAGCGTCCAGGCGCTCCACCAGGCTCAGATTCTTACTCCAAACCTGAGCATTCGCCACCGAACGCCAAATCGACCGCCGGAGGCCAGGTTCGCTGAGGTGCCGGTTCAGATCCGGCTCGGCCCCCCACTCGTGGGCCGATAGCTCAATAGGTAGAGCACAGCGGCTTCAGTGTGAGCCGTCGGCTTAAACGTGTTGGCGTGCGCAATTGGGTGGCAAAACGGGGCCCGGGAGAGGGCATTTCTCCCGGGCTCCATCATGTTTGTCGTCTGAATGTCGCGCTATGCGCGGCCCGAGGCGCTGCCCGCCGTCTCCGGCTCGGCATCCGTCGCGCCCACGTCCGAGAACGCCGGCACGTCCTCTTCGACGGCCAGCGCCTCGCCGGCGCCTTCCATCGCCATGCTGGGCTGGTCGTGCGACCTGCGCAGCGGAATCTCGGGAATGAAGGCGGTCGCGATAATCGCCACCACCGCCACGATCGCGCCAATCAGAAATGCCTGGGTGATCGAGGTTGCCAGCGCCCCCTTGATCGGCGCCTGGATGGCGGTCACGATGCCGTTGACCACTGCCAGCGGCTGCCCCGTCGCCAACAGCTGGGTGCGAATGGCCGTGATCGTGTCCGGGCTCACCAGTGCCTGTGGGCTGACGTTGCTCAGGAAGCTCTGAAACTGCGGGTTCGCCTTCAGGCTCGGCGAGAGGTGCGCGGTGTACTCGCTACGGAAGTGGTTGTTGACCACAGTGCCCAGCACCGCCACGCCAACCGTGCCGCCGATCGAGCGGAAGAACGTCGTCGCCGAGGTCACCACGCCCATACGCTGCACCGGAAACGCGTTTTGCACGATCACGGTGTAGAGTGGCATTGCGATGCCCAGGCCCATGCCCATCACCACCATGTAGGCGACCGTCTGCAAACGCGGCGTGCTCACCGTCATCGTCGAGAGCAGGAAGAGCCCCGTCGCGATGGCGACCATGCCGAAGATGCCCAGCCAGCGATACTTGCCGGTGCGGCTCTGAATCTGGCCCGAGACGACGCTCACGGCGACCATCGCCAGCATCATCGGCGTGATGGTGTTGCCGCTCGAGGTCGCGGTGTCGCCCTGCACACCCTGGATGAAGATCGGGATGTTGATGAGCGCGCCGAACATGCCGACGCCTACGAGAAACACCGTCAGCATCGAAAGGGTGAAAGTAGGCCGCTTGAAGAGGTCGAGTGGAAGCAACGGCTCACTCGCGCGCCACTCCACCAGGATGAAGGCGAGCAGCATGAGCGCGCCGAGCGCGAAAAAACCGATGGTTTTCTGCGAGTCCCACGGAAAGTCCTTGGTGCCGCCGAGCGAGAGCCCCAGCAAGATCGGCATCGCGGCGGCAACCAGCGTGAGGGCGCCGAGCCAGTCAATCTTGCGACCGCCGCGGCTGGCTGGAGCCAGATGCGGAAAGGTCATGATCACGACGGCAAGGGCCACCGCGCCGACGGGCACGTTGACATAGAAGACCCAGCGCCAGCCGACATTGTCGGTGATGTAGCCGCCGACGGTCGGGCCGATGACGCTCGCCAGGCCCCAGACGCCGCCGAACAGCCCCTGCCAGCGGCCGCGCTGTGCTGGCGGCACCAGGTCACCGATGATCGCGAACGCATTCGCCAGGATCATGCCGGCGCCGATGCCCTGCAGGGCGCGGAAGATGATCAGCTGGGCCATGCCGACGGTCAATCCGGAGATGGACACCCCGCCGACGCTAAAGATCGCGGTGCCGCTGGCCTGGCCAGAGAGCACCGAGCCGATGAGGAACACCACCATGCCGCCGACGAAGAACCACTTGCGGCCGTAGAGATCGCTCAGCTTGCCGACAATCGGCACGGTGACCGTGGAGGTGAGCAGGTAGGCCGTGGTCACCCAGGCGTAGTGCTCCAGTCCCTGCAGGTCCTTGACGATTTTGAAGAGCGCCGGACCGACGACGGTCTGGTCCAGCGCGGACAAGAGCACGCCCAGCATGACGCCGCCCATAATGGCGAGCAGCTGGCGCTGGCTGATCTGTAGACCGCTCGATGTCACGGTCATCGTGTCGCCGCGGCTCGCCATACTATTCGATGCCACTCACTACCCCTTCCTCATGCTTGGTCATACGGTGTGTCACGTCGCTCTCCGCCCTGCTATCCGCGTCGGCCACGCCGACGAGATGCTCCAGGTGGCCAAACGCGACGATCAGATCGCGGAGCTGGCTCTCGCTCAGCGGCGCCAGCACCTCGGCCATTTTGCCTTCGAAGTACGCCTCCATCTTGTCGTGCATGACCCGGCCGTCCGGCGTGAGACTCACCCACACCACGCGCCGGTTGTCTGGGTCGGTTTGCCGCTGGATCAGACCGCCATGCTCCAGGCTCTTTAGCGACTTCGAGATCGTCGGCTCCGAGACGTGGCAGCGCTGTGCCAGCTCGCCGGCCATCAGGCGCTCTTCGTGCGCGAGCGCGTGCAAGGTATGGTACTGGCCCTCGCCCTTGCGGACCGTTTCTGTTTCCTTGCCCGCACTTACTCGCTTGAGGGCGAGACCAAAGACTCGCTTCATGACGAGCATCTGCCGAACGGCCTGTTGCAGCAACTCGTCATGGTCGGCTCGTCGGGCAGCAGCGGCCGATGGCGCCTGTTGAGTTGATGGCATCACGTTGCTTCTTCCTGTAGCGGGGCGTTGCGGAACCAGGGCCGCTCACATGCTTTTCCCGGCTATCATTTTGCCCTGCTAACAATTTACTTTTGTAATATATTGCATGGCTAACGATCTGTCAAGAGTTGGCATGCACATGTGCGATCGGCCGCCGCGAGCGGACGCCAACTCCTGCTATAATGAGGGACGCCGCCGCGCGTAGGCGTGGCGTATCACCATCAACCCACCGCCAAGGAGCGTTCCCGTGCCCACCGACGTCGAAATTGACCAGCGTCTCCTGGATGAGGTGTCGCTGACCCGTGCGGAGTACGCGCGCATCGTTGAGCTGCTCGGGCGCGTGCCGAATCACCTCGAGCGGGGTCTCTTCGGCGCGATGTGGAGCGAGCACTGCGGCTACAAGAATAGCCGCCCCCTGCTCAAGCGCTTCCCCACCGCCGGGCCGCGCGTGATGATCGCCGCCGGCGCGGAGAACGCCGGTGCGATAGATATCGGCGGCGGCCTGGCAGTCGTCATGAAGATCGAAAGCCACAACCACCCCAGTGCGGTCGAGCCGTATCAAGGCGCGGCGACCGGCGTCGGCGGCATCGTCCGCGATATCTTCACGATGGGCGCCCGCCCGGTCGCTCTGTTGGACTCGCTGCGTTTCGGCCCGCTAAGCGAGCCGCGCAACCGCTACCTCTTCGCTGGTGTGGTCGGCGGCGTCGGCGGGTACGGCAATTGCCTGGGCATCCCAACGGTCGGCGGCGAGATTTACTTCGACGACAGCTACAGCGGCAACCCGCTGGTGAACGCGATGTGCGTGGGGCTGATCGAGGCCGGCACGCTGATCCCCGCGCGCGCCGAAGGCGTGGGCAACCCAGTGCTGTTGGTCGGCGCCTCCACCGGGCACGACGGCATACATGGCGCAACCTTCGCCTCGGTCGAGCTAGACGCGTCGTCCGAAGAGCGGCGCCCCGCGGTGCAGGTGGGCAACCCATTCACCGAAAAGCTGCTGATGGAGGCGTGCCTCGCGCTACGGGACACGGGCTGGATCGTCGGCTTGCAAGATTTGGGCGCCGCCGGCATGACCAGCTCCACGGTCGAGAGCGCGCACAAGGGTGGAGCGGGCATCGAGCTGGACGTGTTACGCGTGCCGCGGCGCGAAGCGGGCATGACGCCGTACGACATCATGCTCTCCGAGTCGCAGGAACGCATGCTAGTGGTCGCCAGAGCCGGCCACGAGGAAGACGTGCGCGGGCTTTTCGCGCGCTGGGGCCTGCACAGCGAGGTGATCGGCCAGGTGATCGCCGAGCCGGTCATCCGCGTTATGGAGGGCACGCAGGTGGCCGCCGAACTGCCGACCCACCTGCTCACCGACGAGGTGCCCGCCTATGTGCGCGCGGTGAGCGAGCCGCCGGAGCTGGCGGAGCGCTGGCGCTTCGACATCACCGCGCTGGCCGACACGCTGCTGGCGCCGCAGGAGGCGCTGCCGCGCCTGCTGGCCTCGCCAGATCTCTGCAGCCGCCACGAGGTGTTTCGCACCTACGACTCGATGGTCGGCACCAACACGCTGGTTGGCCCGGGCAGCGACGCCGCCGTGCTGCGCGTGCGCGATGCGGCCGAGCGCGACACCGGTAAGTCCATCGCGGTCTGCACCGATGGCAACGGGCGGCTGACCTTCCTCGATCCGTACAACGGCGGGGCGCTGGCAGTGGCGGAGGCGGCGCGCAACGTCGTCTGCTCTGGCGCGGTCCCGCTCGCGCTGACGAATTGCCTGAACTTCGGCAATCCCGAAAAGCCGGCGGCGTACTTCCAGCTGGCGCGGGCGATAGACGGCATGGCGGCGGCGGCGCGCGCCCTGGGCACGCCGGTGATCTCCGGCAACGTCAGCCTGTATAACGAAAGCTTCGGGCAGGGCATCGTGCCGACTCCCGTCGTCGGCATGGTGGGGCTGATCGAGGGCCGTGCGCCGACGCCCAGCGCCTTTCAGGACGAGGGGGATGTCGTGGCGCTCCTGGGCGACCTCAGCGCCGATCCGCGGACGCTCAACGGCGGCACCTATCTCGCCGCGCTGCATGGCACGGTGGCGGGATCGCCGCCCCAGCTGGATCTGGACGCCGAGCAGGCGCTGCAAGAGGTGACACTCGCCGCCATCACCGGTGGGCACATTCGCTCGGCCCACGACTGCTCGGACGGTGGGCTGGCGGTGGCGCTGGCCGAGTGCTGCATGTGGTCTGGCTTCGGCTTCACGAGCGACGGCGAGGTGGAGTGGCCCGCGGCCGGCGAGCGCCTCGCGGCGACGGCGCTGCTCTTCGGTGAGGCACCCTCGCGCATCGTGGTGTCGCTGCCGGCGGCGGCGTGGGGTGCGCTGGCGGCGTTGGCGGGCGCGGCGGGCGTGCCGCTGACGCGGCTGGGCACGGTCGGCGGCACGCGCCTGCGCGTCGCCAGTCTGCTGGATCATGCCGTGGATGATCTGCACGCTGCCTGGCACAATGGCCTCGCCGAGGCGTTGCGCGGCGGCGTGGCGAATGTGACGGTAGGGGTGGGGGAAGACAATGGCCACGCAACAGCCTGAGGAGGCGCCAGCCACGGCGGTGGACGCGCCAGAGACGCTCGATACACCCAATACGCCAGACGCGCCCGATGCGCCAGACGCCATGCAGCTCCGCCGCGATCTCCTGGAGGTCCTCTGCCGGGGCGCCGTGCACTTGTCGCCAGCGGTCGAGCGCGCGCTGCTGGCGGTGCCGCGCCATCTCTTCGTCCCTGGCATTCCCCTGCGGGACGCCTACGCTGACATCGCCATCCCGACCCACTGGGAGGACGGCGTGCCCGTCAGCTCCGCCTCGCAGCCGGCCATTGTCGCGCTCATGCTGGAGCAGCTGCGTGTGGAACCGGGGATGCGCGTGCTGGAGGTTGGCGCCGGGACAGGCTACAACGCCGCGCTGCTGGCCGAGCTTGCCGGCCCGCACGGCCGTGTCGTGACGCTCGACATCGACGCCGAGATCGTGGCCGAGGCACGCGCCCATCTGGATGCGGCGGGGTACACGGGGGTCCGCGCTATCGCCGCTGACGGCGCGGCGGGCTGGCCCGCCGAGGCTCCCTATGATCGCATCATCCTGACCGCCAGCGCCTCCGACCTCACCCCCGCCTGGCTCGATCAGCTTGCCGAGGACGGCTTGCTGGTGTTGCCGCTCTGGCTGGCCGGCGCGGAGATGAGCGTAGCGCTGCGCAAAGAGGGCGACACGCTGCGGAGCGAGTCACTCACCCCCTGCGGCTTTATGCGGCTGCGCGGCGCGGAAGCTGGCGACGAGCGGCGAGCGTCGCTCCCGGGCGGGCGCCAGCTCTTCGCCGCCGGCGCGCCACACCTGGCCGGACCGATCGCAGATCTGCTAGCCACGCGCCCGCGCAAGCGCTTCATCGTGCCACCCGCCCTGTCGTTCTTGCAGTATCTCGGCATGCAGGGGCACAGCGTCGTCTCCATCTACACCAGCATAGAAGCCGCCAGCCCACGGCGCGTGCGGGGACACCATGGCATCTTCGTCGCCGGCAGCGACGAACGCGGGTCACTCGCGCTGGTTGCCGCCTCGCAACCGATGCTGCTCAGTTTCGGCGGCAGCGAGGCAGAAGACCTCTTGACAGAAGCGGAAAGCCGCGCCCGAGAGGCGCTGTTGCCGCTCGAAGCGTGGCACATAAGCGCGTATCCGCGAGCGGTCGCCGCCGCGTTCGCTCCCTCCGCGGGCGTGGTGCGCCTCGTACGGCGGCATTTCACCTTCGACGTGGACATGCGCGCGCCGAGCGCGCCTGCGGCCTCCTAAGCCAAAAGGCAGCGCGCCTACTTGCGCGGCACCTGCACCGTCACGGGGGCCTCGACTGTTTGGACGCCCGTGGGGGTCGAGCGGATGAGCTGAACGCGCACCGTGGTGCCCGCCGGCAGCCGCTCCAGGTAGCGGCGCAGATCGTCCACCGTGCCGATTGCCTGCTTATCCAGCTTGAACACGACGTCGCCAGGACGCATACCGGCCCGTTCGGCGGGACCGCCGGGAACGACCTGCACGATCTCGACGGCGCTGCTCTTATCGATGTTGAGCTGGCGGCGCAGCGACTGCGCCAGCATGCCGGACTGGCCGTAGATGCCGATCTGGCCACGCCGCACGACGCCGTCGCGCATCAGCAGCGAAGCGACCCAGTTGACCGTGTTGATGGGGATGGCGAAAGAAAGCCCCTGGGTCTGCTGGAGCATCGCGACGTTCATGCCGATGACCTCGCCGCGTGCGTTAACGAGCGGCCCGCCGGAGTTGCCCGGGTTGATCGGCGCGTCGGTCTGAATGATGTCTTCAATCAGCCTGCCGCCGTAGCCGGGGAGCGTGCGATGGAGGGCGCTCACGATGCCGGCGGTGACGGTGCTCTGCAAGCCCGCTGGGCTGCCGATGGCCACCACAAGCTGGCCCACCTGGAGCTTGTCAGAGTTGCCGAGCTTCGCGGCGGGCAGGTGCTTGCCGTCGGGCGGTGTGATGCGCACCACCGCGACATCGGTTTCCTGGTCCTCGCCAACCACCTGGCCCGTCAGGTCTTGCCCATCGGCCAGGGTGACCGTGATGCTCGTCGCGCCGTTCACTACATGGCTATTAGTAAGAATATATCCATCTGGAGCGAAGATGACGCCGGAGCCGGCGCCCTCCGCCTGCCGGCGCATCACGCCCATCATCGAGCGCTCCATCACCGCCTTGCGCACGCCGATCTGCACCACCGCTGGGCCGACAGTACTTACCACACCGATAATCGAACGTGAATACGCATCCAGCGCTTCTATCTCTGCTGCTGAGATACCGCTGCCCGTATCGCCCCGCTGCTCGTCTTGCGGGCGCCCGAACCAGGCCATGACCCCTTACCTTCCTGGGGCCAGAAGGCCCCTGCCGTCAGGCAGGGGGATGAATGGTCCCTTGCCTGAAGGCAACCAGTATGCTATCCTGCTCGCTAGCACCTTGCCAACTTCATCGTGTTTCCGGCGTTTCAAGGTCAGTCGCTCCCTTGAGGAAAAGCACGAGCGCCTCTTGGACCTGGTGTCCGCTCGTCAAGCGGGAGCAGCGCATGCCACCTCTGCCGTGTTGAGCGCAACCACTCTATCTGCTGTGGGGCGGCACAGCATCGGTGCAATCCCGTCGAAGCCCCCGGCTTCAGCCGTGGGGAGCCGTCACCTCCTGAAGTCCCCTTCGCCCGAATGCGCCGAGGTTTGCTGGCAGTGTATCACAAACCGCCGGTGCGGTTCGGCGCCGTGCGGCGTAGCCAATACCAGGCGGACGCAAAGCCGCGCGAGGAGTCGGATCCCTCGACGACGCGCTCGAAGGTAAAGGCCGGTGTGAAGCTCGCGCGGATCTCGTCCGGCGTCGCGCCCGCCCGGCGGCCGGCGATGTCGCGCGGGCTGAACGCGTACATCAGCAAGAGCGCCCCGGGAGCGGCGACGCGCGCGACTCCCGCAACATAGGCTGGCCGCCGTTCCAGCGGAATGCCGTGGAAACAGCCGAGATCGAAGCAGAGCTCGAATGGCCCGGTGACGCCCAGGGCGTCGAGTCGCGTCACATCCCCGCGCTGAAATGTTGCCGCTCCCGCCAGGCTCCCGGCGCCGCGCACCTTCGCCCGCGCGCGCTGAATGGCCGGGCCGGCGAAGTCTATCCCCGTGACGCGCCAGCCATGCCGCGCCAGGTAGAGGCTGTTGGTCCCCGTGCCACAGCCGAGATCGAGGGCGCGACCCGGCGGCTGCGCGTGAGGCCCCTCCACCGCCTCGACGAGCTCCGGCGGCGCGATGCCGGTGTCCCACGGCGGCCGGCCGGTGCGGTACATCAGACTGAAGAACAGGCGGTCCAATCGGAGCCGGCGCGTGAGCGTCATCAGCTGCATGGCGTCCTCTATATTTGTGTGATCTCGCGCGATGCTATCTCGTGTGACTCGATGCGGATGCCCCGCACGAAGTATACGCGAGGCAGGCGCAACGGGTGGCACACTCCGCTGCCAGAGGAAACGGGTCGCCGCGCGGCAAACCGACAGAGCGGCGCTGTGTGTAGCGCGGGGAGCGCTGATGTGCCATACTAGCGCTGAGCAGTGGCGGGGCATCGTTTGGTCCGCCGATCAAACGGAGCGATAGCAGGGGTCGTGGATGGCCGACGAAGAGGACTTGTACGCGCTGCTCGAGGTCTCGCCAGAGTCCGACACGGCGACAATTCGAAACGCGTTTCGGCGACTGGCGCGGCGCTACCACCCCGACGTCGCGAACACCGGCAGCGTGAGCCACATGCAGCGGCTCAACGCCGCGTACCAGGTCCTGAGCGATCCCGAGCGCCGGCGAGTCTATGATGCCCAACGCCTCGCCTCACGCCGCCCTTCGAGCAGCGCCCCGGCCGCGCGGCCGCCATCGCCGGCCCACGCGCGAGTGGGCAGCGTCGAGCGCTCGGCAGGGCCGCTCCAGCGCCTGACGACACTCGAAGTTGCGGACGCCACGCCAGTCGCGGCGGTCGCGCTGGCGAGTGGCGGCGCACGTGTGGGCGTCGGGCTGCTCGATGGGCGCGTTCAGCTGTGGGAGGCGCAGCCGGCACGGCTGCTGACCACGCTCGCCCATGGCGCCGGCAGCTCGGCTGGCGTCCTACAGGAGCTGAAGCTCTCGGCGGGGGGAACGCTGGCGGCTGCCTGGGGCTTCCAGCTAGGGTTGCGCGTCTGGCAGGTTCCGGATGGGCGCACCCTCTGGAATACGAGCGCGGCGGCGCCGACCGGCACGATGGATGCCATGCTCTACGACGACCCACCGCTCATTCGCCTGGCCCTGCCGGATGCGCCCATCGCCCTGGCCGACGACGATCCCTTCCGCTGGGCCCACGAGGGCAGCCGCGGCAGCAGCGTGCTCTCCCGGCCGCTGCGCGGCCCCATTGACCCGGCGTGGGCCCTGCCACTGCGTTCGCTCGAGATGGGCAGCAGCGGTCTGTTCCCCGATCCGACAGACGAAAGCTGGCGGGTCCAGCTGCGCGACCTCTCCGCCAATGGACGCTTGCTCTTCACCTTCTCGTCTGGCGCCACCAGCAGGCTCTCGCACGCGCGAGCCCTCGCGGTGTGGGAGCTGGATCACCGCACGCTGCTCGGCGCGTCGCAGCCGCGCCGTGTCGCCCGTGTCGGCGCCCCGGCGGAGGAGCTGCAGTTTCCCGTCGCCGTGCGGCCGGACCTCGCGGTGGCGGCGGTCAGCCACTTCGGCAAGCGTATGCACGTCATCACCCTGCGCAATGGCGTGCGCAAACCCGTCGAGACGGGGCCGGTGCCGGATGAGGCGCGGGCGGCGCTCGCGCCGAACGGGGACTACCTGGCGCTGGCACGCGACACGCGGCTCGACCTCTGGCGCATCACAGACGGACGCCACGTGCAGAGCTGGCGCTTCGGCGCGGAGATCTCGGCGCTGACCTTCGGCGTTCCCGGCGGGCGCAGTGTGTTGGGCGTTGGGCTGCAGAACGGCCTCGTCGAGCTGTGGGCCTAGCGCCTGGTACGGGCTCGATGTCAACTGGATGAAGCGATAGAGCAGGAGACAGG
>Ga0070707_100004319_pt1 | contig 13315 bp, 11 predicted proteins | sample KBSK5502metaG_FD_65468 | JGI IMG/M metagenome (GOLD analysis project Ga0070707, IMG submission 65468) | Corn, switchgrass and miscanthus rhizosphere microbial communities from Kellogg Biological Station, Michigan, USA - KBS K5-50-2 metaG | ecosystem: Host-associated > Plants > Roots >... | reverse complement strand
ATCGCAAAGCTACCTTGCAATGCTGTTTGCATCAGTGTCACAACTCGCTGCGAGCCTAACTGTGTTTGTTTTTCGTAGCGCGCTTCTTCCTAAAGGTTGTATAAACACGCCACTGGAACAGGAGGAGCCGCTTATGAGATGGGTTTTCTCGATGCTCACGATCGCGGTCGTGTGCGCGACGGGCGGGCGCCTTTTCGCCGCCCAGGAGCCGCCGGTAAAGAACCCGCTTGAAGGAAACGCGGACGCCATCCGTGGCGGGATGGGACTCTATCGCGCGCGTTGTGCAGACTGCCATGGCATGGACGCGCGAGGTGTGCGCGCTCCCGACATCACGCAGGTGTGGGCGTCGGGCCGAACCGACGCGGGCCTGTTCAAGACCGTCAAGGACGGCGTGCCCGGCACCGAGATGCCGGCCAACCCGAGAGTACAGGACGCTGAAGCCTGGGAGATCCTGGCATACCTGCGCACGCTGGCCGCACCCGCGCCGACAGACCCGCCGCGCGGCGATGCCGCGAACGGCGAAAAGATCTTTCGCGCGAGCTGCGCCGTTTGTCATCGCGTGAAGGGCGCCGGCGGACGCCTTGGACCCGATCTGTCGCGCATCGGTGTCGCGCGCTCGCGCGAGGCAGTTCTGCAGCGGATTCGGCGCGGCGCCGAAGGCTTCGGCCAGGGGTACGAGCCGGTGACGCTGACACCGCCGTCCGGCGGGCCGATCCAGGGCGTCAAGAAAAACGAAGACCTCTTCTCGGTCCAAATCATGGATACCCGCGAGCGGATTCAAGGATACGAGAAGGACAAAATGAAATCGGTCAAGGACGACACGCAATCGGCAATGCCGATCTTTGGCCCCGATCGGCTCAGCGACAAAGATCTTGACGACCTCCTTCGCTATCTGCAAACCCTGCGCGGATTCGATCCCGCGGTTGCTCCTTGATGAGCGGCTGCGAATGCAAGCCCGATAGGGCGCAGCCATGAATAAAAAGGAGGCTTATGCGTAACCGGACTCTTCTTCTTCTCGCGCTCACGCTGGCTGTTTTGGCCGGCACTGCCCGGCTGACGGCACAGCAGACACCGCCGCCGCTCGTGACAGCGCAGGAAATTCTCGACGGTCTGACGGCCGACGGCGCGCGCTGGCTCACGTTTGGCGGCAACTATAGCAACCAGCGGCACAGTCCACTGACACAGATTACGCCCGCGAACGTCAATCGTCTCGTCCCTCAGTGGACATTCCAGACGGGCACACTCGGCAATTTCGAGACGACCTCGCTCTTCCGCGACAACGTTCTTTACGTGACGGGTCCACAGAATGTGGCGTGGGCAATTGACGCGCGCACCGGGCGCCAGATCTGGCGCTACCGCCGCGAACTGCAACCCAACCTGACCGCCTGCTGCGGCCTCGTCAACCGCGGGTTCGGCGTGCTCGGCGACAAGCTCTTCATGGTCACACTTGACGCGCATCTTCTTGCGCTCGACATGAAAACAGGAGCAATCGCCTGGGACGTGATGATGCAGGACTACAAAAATGGTTACGCTTCCACTATCGCTCCCATTGTCGTAAAGAACAAAGTGATTGTCGGCGTGGCCGGCGGCGAGTTCGGCATCCGCGGGTTCATCGATGCCTACGATGCGCAAACGGGCAAGCGCGCGTGGCGCTTCTACACGATTCCGGAGCCGGGCGAGCCGGGCCACGAGACGTGGGCAGGCGACTCGTGGAGGATCGGCGGAGCGGGTGTCTGGGTGACTGGCGCGTACGACCCGGAACAGAACCTCGTTTTTTACGGAACCGGCAATCCGGGTCCCGACTACCACAGTGAGAGCCGGGAGGGCGACAATCTGTATAGCACCTCGTTGGTGGCGCTCGACGCCGACACCGGCAAGCTCCGCTGGCATTATCAGTTCACGCCTCACGATGTCCACGATTGGGATTCGACCGAGGTTCCGGTCCTTGCCGACATTACGATCGGGGGGCAGCCGCGCAAGGTTGTGATGTTCGCGAACCGCAACGGTTTCTATTACACGATCGATCGTACGAACGGTAAGGTCATTGCGGCGAAACCGTTCACAACGACGACCTGGGCAAAAGAGATTGGCCGCGATGGCCGGCCGATCGAACTTCCAGGACACACGCCCGACGAGAAAGGCTCGGTCACCTGTCCCGACATCACCGGCGGCACGAACTTCTGGCCTCCGACGTTCGATCCAAGCACGCGAACGTTCTTCGTCAACGCCCGCGAAGCGTGCATGACGTTTTACGCGTGGAAACCCGACTACAAAGCTGGGGATCGCTTCACCGGCGGCGCCGGACAGCGTGGGCAGGGTTCCGAGCAACCGTACGGCGCGCTCCGCGCCATCGATCCCGCGACGGGTGAGCGGAAGTGGGAGTTCCGCTATCTGACTCCGTCCACCGCGGGTTTGCTGACGACGGCTTCAGGCCTGATCTTCAGCGGCGATGCCGAGGGCAATCTGCTCGCACTCGATTCGCGCAACGGCAAGCTGCTGTGGCGATACCAAATGGGCGCCGCGATGCACGGCACATCCCCGACAACATATGTGTTGGACGGGCGCCAGTACCTGCTGGTGCCCGCGGGCACCACACTCACGGCTTGGGCGTTGCCTCAGTAGTCTAAGAAAACCGTGTCACCGTGTGAGAAGTTAAATTAATTCCAAACTCCGGGAATTTGCCGCGAGCACTTCGGGCAGGCGCCGTTCCTGATCCGCATCGCTCGAATGCGATAGCCGGAACGCTCGATCCCTCGAGTTCCTGTGTGCTGGACAGTTTGCGGTATGTCTTGAGGGTCCGTACCAGCTTCTCGCGCGGCACCTCGGTGCCCTTCTCCTGATGTCCATGCTTGCTGCTGCTCACGGTAGACATCACTGTGCAGAGGCGTTTAGGATTGCTCTTAGTTTCTGATTTCCGCTGACGGAGGCCGAACTGCGTAAATCCCTAAACCCCGACTGGGTTCTTATCGTTCTGTGCGGTGGGGCACTTTGGCTCGTGAACGCGGTTTGGCTGGTGATCGATACACGTCCCCCTGTATGGGACATGGCCCTGCATCAGATCTTCGCGCTCAATTATGTTCCGGGTTATTCGGTACCCGAGGGATTACGGATTTGGCAACTCTCCGGCAATTACCCGCCGCTGGTTCATCTTTTCATCGCAGGCGTATTCTCGATATTCCACCCAAATCCCGATATCGCCGCGTTCGCAAACCTTCCCGCGACGTTCTTGCTGTTCTGGTCCGTGCTCGAATTAGGCCGGTACTTCACTTCGGGGGCCTCAGCAAGATGGGCTCTGATATTGACGTTGTTGACACCGTATCTGATCTGGATGTCGCGCGAAACGATACTCGATTATTGGCTTTCCGCCTGGGTTGCCGTGGCATGGGTCATTCTTATCAGGACAGATGGTTTCAAATCACGTTTCTGGAGTCGTGTGTTTGGGCTGGTGTGCGCATTTGGTCTGCTGACTAAATGGCTTTTCGCCGGATTCATGGCCGTTCCATTCCTGCTGATTGCCGTACGCCATCGAATATGGAAGGAGGAGGAACACCTTGTAAACGCTGTCCAATCGCTAATGCTCGCAGCAGCCATCGCAGGCGTATGGTATTTGCCGAATCTCTCACGCCTGATTCGATACTTCCAGGCCAACGCGCAGGTCGGTGCATTGGAAGGCGAGCCGCAGGTTTTCTCTTTTCAATCGTTCATCTACTACCTTCGGTTGTTGGAAGGCTATCAGTTATACGGGCTTCTCTTCTTGCTGCTCGCCGGTGGAGTGGTATTCGTCATTTCGCGCCGGCTCCTCAAAGACTCCGTGTTGTGGGTCTCGTTCGTCGCTGGCGGATGGTTTGTCATGACGTTACTGCGAACAAAGGATCCCCGATTTACAATGCCGCTTCTCGCGCCCCTGCTGCTCGTTCCCGGTGCCTGGATGGCGTCGCTAGAGTCGTCGGGCCGTTCCCGTTTGGCGCGCGCTGCGCAAATTCTCCTGGTTGGGGCTTTGGCGGTTCAAGCATATGCAACCAATTTCGGGATCTCATGGCTTCCACAACAGGTGATTCTCATGCCCGGATATCAAGGTTCTTTACGTTGGGACTGGCAGTTGTTTTCGCAACACTACTTCGGGATCCTCGGCGCGCCGCGGCGCGAAGATTGGAAGCAAAGTGAAATCCTCAATCGTGTAGCCGAAGAAGCGCCCCGCCGCGCCGCCGCAATGTCATTGGCTTTGGTTCCCGATCTTCCACGGTTCACCGCTGTGAATTTTCAATTGGCCGCAAAGTTGTCGAAGATGCCGGTGCGCATCGGCCATATCCAGTTCGCCGCTGGAGGACTTTCCGCATTTGATGGTTACGATTTCGTGATAATGAGCGAGACGGAGCAGGGAATGCCGTGGACCACGCAATCCGCCGGATCGCTGAACCGGTTGATTGTGGAGCGGCACGATATTTTCAAGCCCGTCGCAATTTACAGCATCCCTAACGGCGACGTGGTTCGCCTGTACTTTATCGACCGGGGAGGAGGAAGGGGGTAATATGGCGCGAGATGATCAGTACGTGTTACGTCTGCGGAGGTTTGGAATTTGGGTACGTTGAAGTGCTCTGGGATGACCTTGTGAGGGAATGGCAACTTTCAAGACACGAAGCGGATTACATAAACAGGCAACAAGGACTCTATTGCAAGAGTTGCGGCAATAATTTGAGATCGATAGCATTGGCAAGAGCCATACTCTACTCCTATGGGTTCAAGGGGTTTCTTACACAGTTCGTTGAGTCGGAAGCCGCAAAACGCCTAAGGACTCTTGAAATTAATGAAGCGGGTACGCTGACGCCCCTCTTGAGCCGCCTGCCGTTACACCGGGTAGCGAAATATCCTTCTTATGATATGACGAAGCTTGCTTTCGATACCGCCGCCTTTGATCTGGTTGTGCACTCGGATACCCTCGAACATGTGAAGTATCCACTCGCAGGGTTATCCGAATGTCGAAGGGTTTTGTCAGAGGAAGGACGCTGTATCTTTACGGTGCCTATCGTCGTTGACCGTTTCACGAGATCCCGGGACGGACTACCAGAGAGCCATCATGGTTCGCCATCAGAAAGTGCTGACGATTATCTGGTGCACACCGAATTTGGGGCTGATGTATGGAAGTACGCAGTCCTTTCCGGATTCTCTTTCGTTGCGTTTCACTGTGCTGAATTTCCGGCCGGACTGACAATTGAAGCACGCGTTTAGCCGTTGGAACATGGCACGAGATCTCACGATCCTGATTGCTCTAACGATTGCGCTTCACGGGCCATTTATCGGACAGGCCTTTCATCTGGACGACACACAGTACCTCGACGTCGCCCTCAATGTTTTTCGAAACCCTTTGTTTCCGATGGACCTGCCCTCAGTTCTTGTAGGGCAGCACCTCACACTGTGGGGACACACCCATCCTCCCTTGAATGCCTACCTCATTGCTGCTCTGGTTTTCCTTCACGGCGGGCCTCCCTCGGAGATCTTCCTTCATACTTCGTTCCTGCTCTTCCCGATTCTCCTGTCGGTTTCGTTCTATTTTCTGGCTCGCCGATTTGCCGGCAACGCGCTGATCGCATCTGTTCTCCTCGCCACGAACCCGACCTTGATGGTTTCCGCGCACACCCTCATGGCCGATGTGCCTCTAATGGCTTTATGGGTTTGCGGCACTGTCCTATTCGTCCGAGGTGTCGATGAGCGAAGACCTTTGCTCCGCTACATCGCCGTGCTTCCGATCACAGCCGCTTGTTTTTACGCCTATCAAGGTTTGGCTCTGCTTCCCCTACTCGCGTTTTACGCACTGGTGCGAAAGCAACTGGGTTGGCGGGAAGTTGCAATCCTCGCTACTCCCGTTTTTCTAATGGCAGCGTGGCAACTGAGCGGGTATCTGCATCGCGGTGTGACATACGCCTCGACTATGTTCGAATACATCGGTGTCCGCGGGCTCTGGCTTGGGGCTACCAAAGTTAGAACAGCTATCGCAAGCCTGACCTATCTTGGCGGTACGATTCTGCCCTTCCCCTTCATTTTTTGGAAAATGGGGCAGAAATGGAAAGGCTCAGCGAGCCTGGCCGCGATAGCCATCGCTCTTGTGATTGCCTATCAGAGGTTCCCCGAGTATACGTGGCCGGAGAAGTTATTTTTCATTGGCTGTTTTGCGGGTGGCCTGGTGGCTGTCGCCTGGATTGCCGCCCGGGGATTCGAATCCTTCGTTCTAAAAGGCTGGGCAGCTGACGACGCCTTCTTATCTCTCTGGTTTGTGGGCATGCTGATCGGCTGCGTCCTGGCATTCTTTTCCGGTTCGGCAAGATATCTTCTTCCCGCGTGTCCCGCATTGTTACTGGTCATGATTCGGTCGGTTAAGCGAGCAACGCTTTTCTTCGCTTCGCTGATAGTCATTCAAGTGATCCTCGGGCTTTCTCTCTCTTACTCGGATTACGAATTTGCAGGACTGGGGCGCCGCGAAGCGCGCGATTTTGAATCCCGTTACCTGAGCAGGCCGCAACCTTTTCTGTTCAGCGCCGAATGGGGATTGCGATTTTACCTGTCGTCTATGGGCGGGCAGATCGCTGCAGAAGATACAACGGGCTTGCCTGGAGAGCTTTTCATCGAATCACGACTGGCGCTAGGCCGAACGTTGGAACTGGGGCGCGGCATCAAGTTGATCGAGCGGCATAGTTACGGTACTCGTTCCCCACTACGCCTGTTGTCTCCTGATTTGCATGCCGGGTTCTGGAGCGACGGCTGGGGCGTATTACCCTTCTGGTTTTCGCGCGCGCCGCTGGACGAGTTTTCGGTGTATCGCGTGAAGTAAATAAGCGGACTAAGCGGATTTTCCTCCGGATATCAGACAAGCCTATTCGATGTTGATCGTTCCGGTCGTCAGGGTTGCCACGGGCAAATTTGTCGTGCCGATGCTGAGCAGCAGACTCGTTGCAGTGGCCGTGACGGTGATCGGCATGTTGGCGAGAGGCAAAGTGCCGTCGCCCATGTCCACTGTCGCCGTTCCCGAGAAGGTACGGCTTCCGGGACCATTCGAGCCGCTGGTGGCTGTACCCTCGATTTCTATCTTTTGCTGTAAACCAAGCAGCGTGGTACCCAACAATGTCGCCTGAAACTGGCCCTCGGCGGAAGCGTCTCCAGGAATAGAGGCGCTTACTCCGAATTGCAGGCCCGTCAAAGAGACGCCGCTCAATATGGTGCCAATGGGGAAGGCAGATGCACCGGCGCCCGTCACGCCAGGAATGTCATCCTGGCCGAAGACGGATGAGGGCAGCAAAATGATGGCAAGAGCAAGAACACTCATTGTTATGGAAGTCGCGTGTTGCTTCATGGCCTTTTTCCTCATTCTCAGTAGTATTGTTGGATATTCCCGCGGATGAGGGGGCTTGTCGTACTACCCGCCACCGTTCCGCCAGTATCCGAGATCTCGATCTTGAACGTGTCGCCCGATGCTCCAAAGTCTTTCACCGTGACAGTGAAATTGAATGGACCACTCGTCGGACCGCCATTACTGGATTCCAGTCCCGTGCCTGTGAAAACCGCCTGATTGCCGGTAACCGTCAGCGTGAACATGCCGGTGGCGTTAAAGGTGAAGCCGTTGGTGTTGTTCGTATACGTCAACGATCCTTTGATGCCGGCATTCGTGCGCCTAACCTTGAAACCGAAGTTTGCATCACCGCCGCTCACCGCGATTTTTCCGGAACCCGACCACTTATCATTCACCACAGTGACAGTGATTGCAGCAGACGTCGTGCTGTTTCCAGCGGCATCTCGAGCTACTGCTGTGAGAGTGTGCCAGCCCTGCAGTGGTTTTTTTCGACTGGCAACCGGCTCGCATTAGCGGCGGGCGAGGGCGGAATTCCCAGGGCAGCAGACGAAATTGTCGGGCTCGATCTGCGCCACAATAACGGCCGAGCCATCCGGCAGTACCCGTCAGGTTTCGGTCCTTCGCGTTCAGGACCCACGGTGTCCTCGAATGAGCGTAAAAATACTCTTTCCGAAATCTCGGCTGAAAAAGGTGTTGCTATGCTTACGGCAATGTCATGGACTCATGAACTTGAGCAATTCGTTCCTACCGGATCGTTGAAGAAGGGGCGAAGTTACTTTCAATCGCGCGCTGTGCTTATCCGCGAGGCCTCGGCTAGTCGCGTGGAGGCGATCATCAAGAGGGGCGGCGCGTACTCGGTTGTGATTGAGACGCACGAGGATGAAACGATTGTCGTCTCATGTACGTGCTCTTATTACGATGACTCCAACATTTGTAAGCACATCTGGGCCACACTGCTGGAAGCAGAATCCAAGGGGCATTTGAAGCAGGTGGCGAAGATGGCGCAGCCGTTCATCGAGACGGAACTAGAACATACGGGCGTTTCGGACGATAACGGGGACACATTTCGCGAGCACGGCGATGAAGACGATTCCTACCACTACAGCTACCGCCGCACTCCACAGCCGCCAAAGGCGCCGCCGGTCCAGCGCTGGAAAGAGCAACTGAAAAACCTGCGGTCGTCGATCCTTCCGGCGCAAGCCGTGCCTGAGATGGAGGCGCCGCGCCGTATCATCTATATCGCGGATGCGGCGGGTTCTGTCGAGGCGGGCGCACTGGTCATCGACGTCGGCGTGTCCCGCCGCAAGCAAAACGGCGAATGGGGAAAGCCGTCGAAGAACCAGTTGATCCGGAACGTTTCGCAATTGGATTCCGACGATCAGAAGCTCCTCGCCCTGCTCTCCGGTTCGGCCGACAGGTACGGCTACACATATGGAAATTTCGATGAAGCACGTCCTACCCACCGTCTTCGCCCCGGCGCCCAGGATGTACAAGTTTCGATGCTTTGCGAGACGGGCCGATTCTTACTGAAGCCCGCGAATCCTACTGAACCGCTGCTTCCGATGCGGTGGGACGCAGGCGCTCATTACTCGTTCAAGATTGAGGTCCAGCGGGCGAGCGACCGCGAGTACGTCGTCAAAGGAATTCTTTTGCACGACGATAAGAATATTCCTCTGGCCGAGGCTCTCCTGCTGACGCCGGGCCTGGTCTTCTTCCGTGATCGTGTCGCCCGCTTTGATGATCGCCGGGCTTTCCGGTGGGTCCGTATGCTGCGAACTGCGGGAGAACTGACTGTGCCGGCGAGCCAAATCGGCGATTTCATGAAAGAGATCGGACAGTTCTCGTCGCTACCTCCGCTGGAATTGCCGGAAGAACTGCGAGTCGAATCGCGACTGCTGCGGAAACCTGCCGAGCTGACGATCCGGCCGCTCCAGGCCTCATGGAGCACGCAACAGATACTCGGCGCTACGGTGACCTTTAATTACGATGGCGTGAAGGTCCCGCAGACACACAGCCCTGCAATGGTTCACGACCCTCGTACGAACTGCTACTTCAATCGTGACCGTGATTCTGAATTGGCAATATTGAACCGGCTGCCCGAACTCGGATTCCGCCCGACTGGGACATGGCAACAACATCGATGGGAGATCGCTCCCTCCCGACTGGGCTCCGCCGTGCGCGCGCTGGTCGCCGAAGGTTGGCTGGTCGATGCCGAAGGTAAACTTTACAGGCGGGCCGGAAGTTTTCAGATGAGTGTGGCTTCCGGTGTGGACTGGTTTGAGCTGCATGGCAAAGCCGATTTTGAAGGCGTGCCCGTCGAAATGCCGCAATTGTTGAAGGCGATCGCCCGCGGCGAGCACACGGTCCGGCTGGGTGATGGAACCTATGGCTTGTTGCCCGAGGATTGGCTGAAGCGCTACCGGATGGTGGCCACACTTGGAAAATCCAGCGATGGACAGTTGCGATTCGACAGGCATCAGGCCGGGCTTCTCGATGCTCTTCTGGCGGAACAGCCGGAAGTCACATTTGATGAAGGGTTCGCCCGCGTTCGGCAGGAAATCGCCGGCTTTGGCGGCGTTCGGTCTGCCCAGTCATCCCCGAATTTCGATGGACAACTCCGGCACTATCAGTGTGAAGGATTGGGCTGGCTTCAGTTCCTACGGAATTTCGGCTTCGGCGGTTGCCTGGCGGACGATATGGGCCTCGGCAAGACGGTTCAGGTTCTCGCCTTGCTCGATGCCGTTGAGCGTTCGCGCCCGAGCTTGATCGTAGCTCCTCGTTCTTTGATTTTTAACTGGAAACAGGAGGCCTCGCGGTTCACGCCCAAGTTACGGATTCTCGATCACACCGGAGTTGGGCGCGTGAGCAACTGGGGCAGCATTGAAAGCCACGATGTGATCCTGACGACATATGGAACCTTGCGCCGCGACGCACCCCGGCTAAAAGACATTCATTTCGACACCGTGGTTCTCGACGAAGCCCAGGTGATCAAAAACGCAACCACTGAAAGCGCAAAAGCGGCGCGGCTGCTGAAAGCCGATCACCGGCTGGCGCTGACCGGCACACCGGTGGAGAACCGATTAGGCGATCTGTGGAGTTTGTTTGAATTCCTGAATCCGGGCTTGCTCGGAAGTGCATCGGTCTTTCACGCTCACCTTGGTGGAAACGGCAGCAAGGCGTCTGGGGATCCGGACAGCGGGTCGCTGCGCATCATCTCGAAAGCCCTGCGTCCGTTCCTGCTGCGGCGGACCAAAGCGCAGGTGGCTCGCGAGCTGCCGCCCAAAATGGAACAGACGATCTACTGCGAGCTCGAATCGGAACAGCGGAAATTATATGACGAGCTGCGGACCCACTATCGCGACGCGCTTCTGGGACGCATCGATAACGTCGGGATGGAAAAATCGAAAATGCAGATTCTTGAAGCGCTCTTACGACTTCGCCAGGCTGCCATCCATCCCGGCCTCATCGACAAGACTCGCGCCGCCGATTCCAGTGCAAAACTGGATAGTCTGATTCCGCAAATCTCCGAACTGGTCGAGGAAGGGCACAAGGCGCTTGTGTTTTCACAGTTCACCAGTTTTCTGGAGATCCTGAGAAAGCGGCTCGATACCGAAGGAATTCTGTACGAATACCTCGACGGCCGGACGCGCGATCGCCAGGCGCCCGTCGAAAGATTCCAAAATGACGCTAGCTGCCGTCTTTTTCTCATCAGCTTGAAAGCCGGCGGCCTTGGATTGAATCTCACGGCCGCCGAATATGTGTTTCTCATGGACCCCTGGTGGAATCCTGCAATCGAAGCTCAAGCCATCGACCGCACTCATCGCATCGGCCAGACTCGGAACATCTTCGCGTATCGTTTTATCGCGCGAGACACTGTGGAAGAGAAAATCCTGGAATTGCAAAGAACCAAACGCGAATTGGCCGACGCCATCATTACTGCCGACAACGGCATCCTGGCGAGTCTCAGCCGCGAGAACCTGGAACTGCTTTTGTCTTAGGTCTTCCGACTGGTTCGCCACCGACAAGGTCCGACCGGCTTATAGTTCTTACATCCCAATCCGAAGGCGCGACGAGCAGTTTCCAGCCGCGAAATGATTCCCTTGCTGCCTGAGGAGCCTTTAACTAATTGAAAAGGCTTCGATCCTGAAAACTTTTAGGTCGACTTTATAAAGATCGACCCACGGTCTGATGTATTCGAGGCCGCGACAATGGTTGCGCTTCGAGTCCGCTGGACACCAGCACATGCATGTTTGCCGGATCGCCGCGATTTGTTGATCGACTGCCGGATGGTTGCAAAGCAAGATGCGCTCCCTTCAACAAACGCCAATCGGTCGCTAAGCAGGATCCAATCCAGTTATCGATCGCGGGACAACTGCTAAACAGGATGCGGTCCGTTCATCGACCGCTGGCCGGTTACTCAACCGGACGCGTTCCGTTGATCAATCGCCAAACGATTGCTGAACGGGGTGCCATCCGGTTATCAACCGCCCGACGATGGCTCAATAGGATGCCTTCCGTTCATGAACCGCTGGGCGGTTGCTCAACCGGACGCGCTCCGTTGATCAATCGCCAAACGATTGCTGAACGGGGTGCCATCCGGTTATCAACCGCCCGACGACGGCTCAACAGGGTGCCTTCCGTTCATGAACCGCTGGGCAGTTCCTCAACCGGACCCGCCCCGTTGATCAATCGCCAAACGATTGCTAAGCAGGGCCCGATGTGCTCATCAACCGCCGGACGGTCTTTAAACGGAATGCGATCCGTTCAACAACCGTGAGACGGTCGGGAAACCTGACGCGAACAGTTTTTCAATCGGCCGATGGATCAAAAATAGCGTTGACGTACTGCGTAAACGCGCGTATAGCCTTCCACCCACAACTCAGTAAATAACCCGTGTCCTGCAACGATCTAACCCGGCGGGGTAAACCCGCGAAGGAGGATGTGTGTCCAACCTGAACGGACGAATCATCGTGCCATCCTTGACATTTGACGGCTTGAGCGACGACGCTTTTATGTCACGTGTGAATGCCATCGATAAAGGAATGGAAGGCAATCCGGCGTATGACGCGTCGCCTGTGCCGCCAGCCGTCTTCAAAGCGGGCATCGCCGCCTACCTCGCCTCTCATGCGGCTGCTCTGGATGGCGGCAAGAAAGCTATCGAGGACTGCAAACAGAAGCGTGCCGACCTGACCTTGATTTTGCGTGTTCTGGGCCATTACGTCGAGTCCGCATGTAGCGGCGATATGGTCACGTTTCTCTCGAGCGGTTTTTTGCCTTTTACGCGTACCATTAAACCGCCTCAGCCGCTTGCGCAGCCAACGACCCGCATAATCAATCAGGGTACAACGGGTCAACTGTTCGTGATCATGAATCCCGTGCCGGATGCTCGGACTTACGACCTGCAGGACGCCGTCGTGAACGGCGGAATGCCCGGAGAGTGGACAATGATCACGCTTTCCAAGGCGAAGAAAGCAGTACCGTACAACGGCCTGATCCCCGGAACAATCTATGCATTCCGCGTTCGCGCGTACGGCGTACTCGGGTACACGGACTGGAGCGACTTCGTAACGCGCATGTGTATCTGATGTGCGGGAGGTGGTTTTTCACCGGAAACCACCAGTCGCGATGGATGAGAACAAACATGACGGCGTAGCGAAGCCTGGAAAAAAGATAGGTTAGGTTAATAGTATCGACCGGTCTCGAATCGATAACCTCCTGCGTGTGAAGCAACTCCCGGCACGTTGCTGGCGGCCAAGGATTTCTCCGAAGGATTGGCGCACGCAGGCATCATTGTCGCAGTCCCGCGACCCGCCGCTGAAATTGTGGCGGTTCCCAGGCGGTTGGGAGCAAACGTTTCCTGGCCCATATTCCCACGCCGCTGACGCTCACAATGATTAATTCCAAACTCCGGGAATTTGCCGTGAGCACTTCGGGCAGGCCCCATTCCTGATCCGCATCGCTCGAATGCGATAGCCG
>Ga0070707_100004318_pt1 | contig 13316 bp, 11 predicted proteins | sample KBSK5502metaG_FD_65468 | JGI IMG/M metagenome (GOLD analysis project Ga0070707, IMG submission 65468) | Corn, switchgrass and miscanthus rhizosphere microbial communities from Kellogg Biological Station, Michigan, USA - KBS K5-50-2 metaG | ecosystem: Host-associated > Plants > Roots >... | reverse complement strand
GGCCAACGAGCCGTACTACGTCCTGTTCGAGGACTTCACCCACGTGAAGTTCCACCGCCGCTCGCTGCGGGCGGCGGTCGAGCTGGAGGGCAGGACGTTCGACGGCTTCTACCACGTCGACGACTGGATCCCGCAGCGGCTGGTCACCGCGACCGGCCCGAACCCCCTGCCCCGCTGAACCAGCCTCCGGCCGTCGACTGCTAGGCCGTGATCGCGAGACGTGCCAGCCGCTCGGCTGCCGCGTTGAGCGTCTCCAGCCGTTTCGGGAACGCGAAGCGAACCTTCGTGCGGCCCAGCTCCGGTCGCGAGTAGAACGACGAGCCCGGCACGCCCGCGACACCCGGGTCGGCGATGAGCCGGCGAGCGAACGTCACGTCGTCCTCGTCGGTCACGCCCGCAATGTCGGTCATGACGTAGTAGGCGCCGTCGGGCGCGTACACGCGGAAGCCGGCGGCCGCGAGGGCGGGAAGGAGCGTGTCTCGCCGCTCGCGATACTCGGCTGCCAGCTCGTCGTAGTAACCATCGGGAAAGCTGAGTGCCACAGCGGCTGCCTGCTGGAGCGGGGCTGCGGCGCCGACGGTCAGGAAGTCATGCGTCTTGCGGATGCCCGCCGTCAGCTCCGGCGAAGCGATCACCCAGCCGACCCGCCAGCCGGTGACCGAGTAGGTCTTGGACACCGAGTTGATCGCGACCGTGCGCTCGGCCATACCCGGCAGGGTGGCAAGCGGGATGTGCTCACCCTCGTAGACGATGTGCTCGTAGATGTCGTCGGTGAACGCGACGAGGTCGTGCTCGATGCACAGGTCTGCGATCAGCTGCAGCTCGTCTCGGGTGAAGACCTTGCCGGTCGGATTGTGCGGCGAGTTCACGACGATGCCGCGCGTCCGTGGCGTGATTGCGGCGCGCAGCTCGTCAGCGTCGAAGTGCCAGTCGGGCTCGTGGAGCGTCACGTACGTCGGCGTCGCCCCGGTCAGGATCGCGTCGGGCCCGTAGTTCTCGTAGAACGGCTCGAAGATCGTCAGGCCGTCGCCGGGATCGAGGACGGCCAGCATCGCCGCGATCATGCCCTCGGTCGCTCCGCACGTGACGGTCACCTGCGTCTCGGGGTCCACGTCCCAGCCGGGATACGTCCGGGCCGTCTTCGCTGCGATGGCGTCTCGGAGCGGCTTCGCGCCCCAGGTGATGGCGTACTGGTTGATATCGGCGAACAGCGCATCGGCCGCCGCCTGCTTCAGCTCGGGCGGCGCGGGGAAGTCCGGGAAACCCTGTGACAGGCTCACGGCGCCGGCCACCACGGCCAGCCGGTTCATTTCACGGATGACGGATTCGGTGAAGCGCTCAGCCTTTGCCGAGATGCGTGGCATGGGCTGCAGTCTACGGAAGTCGGACCGATCGCCTGCGGCTCGCTCCTACGCGAGCAAGGCGCTGAGGGCGGCCCGCGCGATCAGGCCGGTGGCGATCGCGACCGCCACGCTCGCGAGCGTGCCGAGGAGGTAGTACTCGGCGAAATCGCGATCGTCGAGGAGTCGGAAGCGGGCGAGCGTCTTGGCGGCCACGACGAACCCGATCGCGGCCTCCGAGCCCGTCAGCACGAAGACCACGATCAGGATCCGCTCGAGGATGCCGATGGTCGCGCCGATGCGGGCCACCTGTGCGGGTCGCGAGGCCACCTCGGCCGGGGCGGCGACGATCGGAGCCGCCGTCGCCTCCTCCTGGATCGTGGCGTCGAACGGGCCGACGCGGAGTGACCAGCTCCGGACCGGCGGGACGGCCGCGGCAGGCTCGTTGCTCGGTGGCGGGGCGATGGCGGGATCCGCCCGATCGCCCCAGCGAGCGGCGCCCTCGCCCTCTTCGACCGGTCGGACCAGGACGGCGACCCAGATCGACGCGGCGCGGACGTTGGCGATCACGAGGCTCGCGATGACGACCCCAAGGCTGACGACCCGGTGGGCACCCGGCCGATCGACCCCGCCGAGGACCCAGTTCACCAGGTCGACCCAACCCGGCTGGAGCGAAGAGGTGAAGACGACGAGGAAGATCAGCCAGCCGATGCCGGCGACGGCGAGGTGGGCCAGCTGGTCGGCAAGGAAGAGGGCGGCCGGCCGCGATGTCCACGCCCGACCGAGGTGGCCGGCCGGCTGCGGTCCCTCGTGGCGGCGCTGGGCCTCCGCCAGGGCGGCCGCGGCAGCCCGCCGGGTCAGCACGATCTTCGACCGGTCGATGGCGACGTGGAGGACGGTCGTCCAGGCGACGAACAGCCAGCCGGGGCCGCCGAAGGCGAGCCCGACCGGGACGAGGCAGACCGCGACGATGGCTGCATGGGCGAGGAGGCCCCGAACGGCCAACCCGCCGCGCGCATTCTTCGCCCGAACGATCGACTCCGTCTGGAGGACGAAGTCGGCGACGAGGTGAGCGAGGACCAGCCAGGCGAGGACGAGGACCGCGTCGGTCATGTTGGTCCGACGCTCGCTTGGGCGACCAGCGTCCGGACGACCCGCGCCAGCTCGCCGATCGACCGGATGTGGGCGCGATCGGACGCGACCGAGACCGTCGCCCGGCTGACTCTCAGTCGGTCGGCGACCTCCGATTGCCGGAGGCCGTCGACGAGCATCAGCCAGGCGATCTCGCGCTGGCGCCGGCTGAGATCCTCGAGGAGCTCGCCGAGCAACGGCGCGGTGCCGTCGAGCAACTCATCCGTCCGGTGATCCCCGGTCACCGCCGAGACGAGCTCCCGCCGCGCGGCCGCCGCCCCGAGCCGCTCGCGGGCCGTGATGAAGGCGGCCCCGCTGCGTCGCGTCGCGGGACCCCGACCGGGGTCGATCCCGCCGCGCACGATGACCCAGCGCATGGCCCGGGCCTTCGGATGGAGCGCAGCGCGAAGGACGGCCCGTGTCGGATCGGCGTTCGTGGAGAGCAGTCCCTGGAGCTCGTCGCCCTGGGTGAACTCGAACGCCGCGAGACGCTCGGTCGGGGGGTAGGCGCCCTTCAGGTCAGCCCGAAGCGCTCGGAGCCACGCCGTCGAGGTCAACGAATCACGGCGCGACCGTACGACGTCGCCGAACAGCACCACTCCCTCCACGAGGCCGAAGGCTAACCGACCAGGAGTTAGCCGTCAACGGCTAATCTGACTCTCGTTAGCCGTAGGAGGCTATTTCCGGACGATCTCCGACCGTACCTCGTCGACGATCTCCACCACCCGGGCCTGGATCGCCGGCGTGTCGAAGCGAAGAAGCGGATCGGGCTCGATCATCCGCTCCTCGACGCGGCCCTCGCGGCGCAGATACAGCACCGGGTAGATCGTGCCCGTCCCGTCGGCCTCGAGGGTGAGAGCCAGCGCGTCCGCCGTGCCGTCGTCGCCCAAGCCGTCGACGAACGCCGCCAGCGGCACGATCCCCTCGTCCCGCGGCCCCTCCCCCGGATCGAGCGAGATGACGCGGGCGAGGTATGCCCGCTGATGCCACAGCTCGGGCGCCGTCGCGAGCTCCGACAGGACCGTCGGCACGAGATCGGCCGAGGTCACCGGCGGCCGCTCGACCGAACGGCCGAACACCGTCCGAGCAACGTGCGCCGCGAGCACCCGGGCGTTGTAGCGGGCGCCGTGGACCGCTCCCGAGTTTGACGGCAGGCCGTGCTTCTTGAGCCCCGCCGAGCCCTGGCCGATCGTTCCCGCGAAATAGATTCCCGGCACCGACGCGCTCTCCCAGTACGGCGTCTGGGCGGGCAGCCGGCTCTGGCCGAAGGTCGTCACGCCGACGGTCGGCAGGTCGACCAGCGGGCAGACGAAGCCCGTGGCATTGATCACGTCGTCGACCTCGATGGCGAGCTCGCTGGCATCCGCCGACCGGCGCGTCCGGACGGTGAGCGCATCGCCTGGGCCCCGTTCGATCGCTTCGATCGACGCATCGAGGACCGCCACGCCACCGCCGAGGACGTGATCCTCGTAGGGCTGGACGTAGCGGGCCCGGACGCCCACGAGCGACCGCGTATCGACGGACAGCTTGACCGGCGACGGCGAGACGAGGATCAGCTGCCTCGCCCACTGCAGGAGCCCGGTCGCGAGCTCGAATGCCGAGACCGACTTCCCGATGAGGAAGACCCGCCGCCCCGCGTACGTCTCCGCGGGACGCACGGTCGAGTAGTGGTGGCTCAGCTCGATGCCTGGGGTCGAGGGCGCATTCGGCTCGGCGACGCCGACGGCGAAGATCGCGACCTGGGCCCGGTACTCGCCATCGGGCGTCTCGAGGACGAACCGCTCGCCTTCGGGTCCGCCCTCGCGACGGGTGGCCGTCCAGGGGCACTCGTATCGGATCCGGGTCGCCGTCCGCTCGACGAACGTCGCCAGGTTGCGCTCCATCTCGGGCCGGGACGGGAAGTACGACGTGCCGTCCATCAGGCTCGGCATGAGCGACCGGTTCTCGGGTTCGTCGGCGAGGAGGCTGTTCCAGTCGTACCGCTCGTACGCCCGGCTCGTCCGGTCGACCGGCGCGTACGGCTTGGTCCACGACAGGAGACGCTGGAAGAACGGCCAGCGCCGGAACATCCCGCCCGGCGACGGGTCAGCGGAGATCACAGCGTGGTCGATGCCGAGGCGGCGCAGCGCGTAGGCGACCTGGATCGCTCCCGGACCACTGCCGACGACGACGACCGGGTACTCCCCCGGCGGGAACGGTCGATCGTCAGCGCTCGACGGCGACGCCCTCAGCTCCGCCACCGGTTCGCGTTCCGCAGGCGGCGCGCCTGCGCCTGGAGCATCCGATACATGAGCGGCGGGTTGTCGAGGAGGACCGCCTTCACCTGGGGACCGGCGAGGACGAGCGTCCGGAGCTCGCGGGACGCGACGATGTCGGCCCCCGGCGCCTCGCCCAGCAGGATCGAGATCTCGCCGAAGAAGTCGCCGCGCGACAGGGTCGCCCGCTGATTGCCATCGATGACAACCGCCGCCTCCCCGTCGAGGATGACGTGGAACGCCGACCCCGAGAGACCCTGGCGGAGGACGCGCTCGCCCTCGGGATGGACCTCCTCCTCGAACATATGGGCGATCCGCTCGAGCTGCGGGGTGGTCAGGTCGGCGAACAGCGCGAAGCTCGCGATCTGGTCGACGATCTCGTCGCGACTGGCCATGGAGTGCCGTACCCTCCAACGAGCGTGGTGCGACGCATTCTGCCACTCGACCGGCCCGTGACAGCGCCCGTAACGCGGTTGGTTGACGGGCCGGGTCGCCGGCCGCAGCATCACGCCCGAACGGAGAGGAGGCCCGGTGACGCTCACCCTTGACCGGCGGACGCAGTTGCTTGCCGGCTGCCCGCTCTTCGGCGACGTCACCTCCGAGGACCTGCTCGCGATCGGTGATCGCTCGCTCGAGGTCGACTTTCCGGCCGACCACGTCATCGCCCGTCAGGGCGAGATCGGCACCGGCTTCTTCGTGATCGTCGACGGCGCCGCCCGGGTGGTCCGGGACGGCCAGGAGCTCGCCCGGCTGGGTCCCGGCGATTTCTTCGGCGAGATGTCGGTCATCGACGGACTGCCGCGCGTCGCCCAGGTCGTGACGACCGAGCCGACGCGGTGCCTCGCCCTCGCGAGCTGGGAGTTCGAGCGGCTCGTCCTCGACCAACCGACGATCGGGCTGGCGATCCTGCGCGGGCTGTCGGCCCGGCTGAGGTCGCGGACCGAGACGCCGCAGCACTGACGGGAGGCCGCGCAACGGACGACCGGGTGGTGCCGCGCTCGCTGCCGACCGGGACCATCGCCTTCGTCTTCACGGACGTCGAGGGGTCGACGACGCTGGCCCAGACGCTGGGCGTCGATCACTGGTCCGAGGTTCTCTCACGGCATCGGGAGCTGATCCGCTCGGCCGTCGCAGCGCACGACGGGGTCGAGGTCAAGACCGATGGCGACGGCTTCTTCATCGTCTTTCCCCGAACGACGGACGCCATCGCCGCGGCCGTCGACGCCGAGCGGGCCCTGTCTGCCGAGCCCTGGCCCGAGGACGGCGTCGTCCGGGTCCGGATGGGGATCCACACCGGAGATGGGCGGCTCGATCGCGACGGCGACTATGTCGGGACGGACGTCCATCGCGCGGCCCGCGTCGCCGCGGCCGGCCACGGCGGCCAGGTGCTCCTGTCCGAGTCGACATCGGCCCTCGTCGCCGACATCCTCCCGGCCGGCGTCAGCCTCCGCGGCCTCGGCGAGCACCGCCTCAAGGACCTCCGGCCCGAGCGGATCTGCCAGCTCGACATCGACGGGCTGCGGACCGAGTTCCCGCCGATCCGGTCACTCGACCGGCGCCCGAACAACCTGCCGACGCAGCTGACGAGCTTCGTCGGCCGCGATGCCGAGCTCGCCGAGGCGGCCCGACTCCTCGGCACGACGCGCCTCCTCACGTTGACCGGCCCCGGCGGGACCGGCAAGACGCGCCTGTCGCTCCAGCTGGCGGCGGACATGGCGGAGCGCTTTCCCGATGGGATCTGGTTCGTCGCCCTCGAGCCGGTCCGCGATCCGAGCCTCATCGCGCCGACGATCCTCAGCACGGTCGGCCTCGTCGAGACGGGCGGTCGATCGGCCCGTGACATCCTCGTCGACTGGCTCGCGCCGAAGGCGGCGCTCCTCGTCATCGACAACTTCGAGCAGGTGATCGACGGCGCGCCGGTCGTCGCCGACCTCCTCCGGGCCGCCCCGAAGATCTCGATCGTCGTCACGAGCCGCGCCCCGCTGCGGGTCAGCGGCGAACAGGAATACCCGGTCCCGGGCCTGCCGGCGCCGGCCGACATCCTGGCCTTGTCGGACCTCGAGAAGCTGAACCTGCCGGCGGAGGCCCGTCGTCTCGACGCGCCGGCCGTGACCCAGTACGAGGCCGTCCGGCTGTTCATCGCCCGGGCGCTCGCGGTCCGCCCCGACTTCCAGGTGACGAACGACAACGCCCCGGCCGTCGCCGGCATCGCGGCCCGCCTCCACGGGATGCCGCTCGCGATCGAGCTCGCCGCCGCCCGGATCAAGCTTCTGTCGCCCGACGCGATCCTGGAGCGGCTCGAGCACCAGCTCGGCGTCCTGTCGGCTGGCTCGCGCGACCTCCCGGAGCGGCAGCAGACGCTCCGCGGTGCGATCGCCTGGAGCCATGACCTCCTGACTGCCGGCGAGCGCCGGCTGCTCGCCCGGCTGAGCGTGTTCGTCGGCGGCTGCGAAATCGACAGCGCCGAGGCGGTCTGCGGGCCGGCCGACGAGCTCGACGGCATCGAGGTCCTCGACGGCCTCATGTCGCTGGCCGACCAGAGCCTGGTCCGCGCCGAGGAGGCCACCGGTGAGCCGCGGTTCCGGATGCTCGACACGATCCGCGAGTTCGCGTCGGAGCGGCTGACGGAGAGCGGCGAGCGGGCCGAGATCGAACGTCGCCATTCCGAGACGTTCCTGGGGCTCGCGGAGTCGCTCACCCCGAAGCTGACCGGCGACGACCAGCGACGCTGGCTCGGCCGGCTCGAACGCGACCACGACAACATCCGGGCGGTCCTCGACCGAGCGGTGGCCGCCGGCGACGGCTCGACGGCCATCCGGCTCGGCTTCGCGATGTGGCGGTACTGGCAGAAGCGCGGTCACCTGGCCGAAGCCCGTCGACGCCTCCAGGCGATGGCAGAGGCCCCGTGGTCGCACGACGATCCTGTCCTTCGGGCACGGCTGATGGAGGCGCTCGGCGGCGTCGCCTGGTGGCAGGCCGATCTCGACGCGATGGGCCCGGCGTACAGCGAGGCCCTCGAGATCTGGCAGCGGATCGGCGACCAGCGCGAGATCGTGAACGCGCTGTACAACGATTCCTTCCGGTACGCCGTGGCGCTCGATCCCACGACGACCGACCCCGACGGCATCGGCAATCGGCAGATGCTCGGGGCCCTCGAGATCGCGGAGGCGATCGGCGACGATCGAGGGCGCGCGAATCTCCTCTGGGGCATCGGGAACTACACGTACTTCCACGACTCGGAGGATCGCGGAATCGCCACGTTCCGGGAGGCGTTGGCGATCTTCCACCGGATCGGCGATCGGACGATGGAGGCGTGGTCGTATCACATGCTTGGCAGCGCCCAGGTCCGGACCGGTGAAGCCGATGACGCCCGACGCAACGTGACGGAGGCCCTCCGCCTGTTCCACGGCTTCGGCGACGTGGCCGGCATCACGCTCGCGCTCGATGATTTCGCCGCCGTCGCGGTCGCCGCGGGAGACCTCCCCCGGGCGGCTCGCCTGTGGGGGGCGGCACGCGCCGTGTCGGCGGCGGGCGGGGTTCGGCTTGCCGAGTTCGTCGACGAGCAGTACGAGTTCAGCGGCCGCCCGAACCCGCGGTTCAGCCTGGCCCCTGACGAGCTGGAGCGGTATGCCTTGGAGGGTCGGGCCATGACGCTCGACGAGAGCGTCGCCTACGCCTTGGAGACGACCATCGACGCGCTCGCCCCGCACGATCACGCTGGCGTCGCCCGATGACGGATCCGGTCCTGCCGCGCCGGGGACGACCGAGCGTCCATCTCCTAGGGCGAGCGTATCTGACAGGAATCGGTCGGTGACTGCGTGACGTTCTCGGCGGGCGAGCCGGATGAGCAGATTCCGACCCCGGATCATCGGATCCGGACCCGCTCGCTCGTCATCGCGTCGGATACGCTCGTGGGGCGAGAAGCCGCGACGATCCACTACCTCGACGATGACCTCGGCGTGGTCCTTCTGACCTGCCCGAGCTGTGGCGCCGCACTCGACGAGCGGAAGTGCAAGCTGATCTGCCGCTGCGGCTACTTCCTGTCCTGCTCGGACTACTACTGAGTTTGGGCGATGGGTGTTCGGCCGCAGGCTGATCCCTCGTGGGCATCGCGTTGGAACGAACCTGCTCGGTCAGCTGGGATCTCTGGGCCCAAGACGCCGATCCTGACTCGGGCGAGCGCTCATTCGTACGCGATCGATGCCTGTGCGGCATCCGCGGCGCGTCGCCGGCTGCGGGATCGGCTCGCGTCGTAGACTTCGGCGATGACCGCCGAGGCGACCCAGCCGACCGCACCTGAGGCCGCCGAGACGGCCTCGAACGGAGCCTCGATGCTGCCTCGCGAGAAGACGGCGATCCCGAAGAACCCCGGCCGGCGGGACCTCGGGATGAAGGCCACGCTGCTGTTCCCGAACAAAGACATCGTCGAGCAGTACTACGTCCCGCTGATCTACACCGCCTGCCGGACGTGCTACTCCGAGCTGACCCCCGGGGACATCTTCGACCGGGCGACTGACGGTCGGGTCGAGACCGCCAAGATGCAGAAGCTGATCTCCGGCGTCATCGAATCGGGCCATGGGTCGACGATCGAGCACGTCGTCTTCACCTTCGGCATCAGCGGCGTCTCGCGGACGCTGTCGCATCAGCTCGTGCGCCACCGGGCCGGCGTCGCGTTCGACCAGCAGAGTCAACGCTACGTCACGTTCAAGGGAGCCTCGACGATGCTGCCGGCCTCGATCGAGGACGCCGATCCCCTCCTGCGGGCCCGGTACGAGGAGCAGATCGAAGGCTCGATGGGGCTGTACGGCGAGCTCGTCGGCGCCGGCATCCCGGGGGAGGACGCGCGTTTCGTCTTCCCGAATGCGACGCGGACGAATCTCGTCATGACGACGAACCTGCGCGCGCTCATCCACATGTCCGGTCTGCGCCTGTGCACGATGGCCCAGTGGGAGATCCGCCGCCTCTTCCAGCTGATCCGCCACGAGATCTTCCAGGTGTCGCCGTTCCTCGGCTCGTTCCTCGCCCCGAAGTGCGTCCCGCTTGGCTACTGCGACGAGATGGGCAACCGCGATCAGCACTGCCCGATCCGGCCGCACAAGGACAACGTCCTCGCCGCGTGGGCGGAGAGGTCGAAGGCGGCGAAGGCCGCCGGCCGGGAGCTGCCGGTCCGGTAGTCCGCCATGTCGCGGCCACTTGGCCAGAGTTGCGCCGGAGGAACGTTGGTCGCGGTTCAGGCGCCGGAAGCAGGTCAGACGTGCGCCCGATGACTGTTCGGTCAGATTCCACGCAGGGGCTACTCGGACAACCAGGCTCGGATCGGCGCCAACGTTCCCTGGGTGCACGTTTGGCCAAGTGCAGGCCCGGAGGCGCGCGAGCAAAGGAACGGGGTCAGCCGAGGTCCGCGACGAACCGCCTGATTACGCGCGCGAGGCGAGGACCGGCCTCGGCCCCGGTGGTCAGGACCTCCTCGTGGGTGAGGGGCTCGCCGCTGTAGCCAGCACCCGCATTCGTGACGAGCGAGACGCCGCAGACCTCCAGACCCGCCCAGCGGGCCGCGATGCACTCCAGGACGGTGGACATCCCCACGGCGTCCGCGCCCAAGGTCCGAAGCATCCGCACCTCGGAGGGGGTCTCGAACTGCGGCCCGAGCAGGCCGGCATAGACGCCCTCGGCGAGGTCCACTCCCTCGGCCGCACCGGCCGCCTTCAGGGCGGCTCGCAGCCGCGGGCTCCAGGCCTCGGTCAGGTCGGTGAAGCGGGCGCCGATCTCGTCAGCGTTCGGGCCGAGCAGAGGTGTCCGCCCGGTCAGGTTGAGATGGTCGGCGATGACCATGAGCGTGCCGGGCCCGAACTCAGGGTCGACGCCGCCAGCGGCGTTGGTCAGAACCACGATCTCGGCGCCGAGCCGACGGAACAGCAGGACCGGCTGGACGACCAGCCCCGGGTCGTTGCCTTCGTACAGGTGGAAGCGCCCCTGGAGCATGACCACCGGCGTCCGATCCAGCCGTCCGAGCAGGAGCCGGCCGACGTGACCCGGCGCGGTCGCCGCCGGCCAGCCGGGCAGGTCGGCGAACGGGATCGCGACCGGGTCTGAGAGGTCATCGGCCAGCCCGCCGAGCCCGGAGCCGAGGACGATCCCGACGCGCGGGACGAGGTCGGACCTCGACCGCACGGCCGCCTCGAGAGAGTCGAGCCGGGCGGGCTGATCCGCGGGCGGGATCGGAGTGGAGGGCCCGGTCACGGGCGTGCGGGCCCTCGGAAACACGTCCAGGGGGAAGACGGCCGAGGCCCGCTTAGCTGAGGGCCCGACGGACGTACCGACACCGGGATGCCGGTCGCAGTCCGTCGGGCGGTCGTCGCTCGGACGAGGACGAACGAGGCCGCCGGGTCCGGGCAACGAAGCGCCCGAAGCGACCGGCGCGGAGCGGAGACCCTTGATGCGATCTCGGTTTCTCCGGTTCCTGACGGCCCCTTCGGGCAAGACCTACGGTAGGACCCGGGCGTTGGCAGGGTCAACGGACTTGTCCACGAAAACCGCCCAACCATGCAGACGAGTATCCACGAGTTCTGCACCGATGTGGACGAGACGTGGACAAGCGTCGCGCAGGAGTTGGCTATCCGCCCAGATTCGATCGAGCGCGCCGGCTCAACCGCCCATCGCGAACATCTCGATCCGGGGGAGCGAGGCCGATGTCGCCTCGGTCCGGATGTCGGAGTAGCGGTCGTCCCGGACGCGCCAGATCGCGGCCACGGCGTCATGGACTGTCGCGTCCGCGGCCGCCTCGTCGACGTGCGACGGGTCGCGCAGGATCGCCCGGAGGTCGTGCCCCTCGGCGGTGAACAGGCACGTGTAGAAGTGGCCGTCAGCCGAGATTCTCGCCCGGGTGCAGTCGCCGCAGAAGGGCTGGGTCACCGACGCGATCAGCCCGATCTCGCCGCCGCCGTCGCGGTAGCGGTAGCGGGTTGCGACCTCGCCCCGGTACCGGGGCGGCTCGGCCTCGAGCGGCATCGCGGCGTCGACGAGCGCAACGAGCTCGTCGGCCGGCACGACGTCGTCCATCCGCCAGCCGTTCGTGTGGCCGACGTCCATGTACTCGATGAACCGCAGGATCAGGCCCTCGTCGCGCGCCCAGCGGGACATCGGCAGGACGCTCTTCTCGTTGATTCCGCGGCGGACGACCATGTTGATCTTGATCGGCCCCAGCCCGGCCTCCGCTGCGGCCGCGATCCCGTCGACGACCTTCGCCACCGGATAGTCGACGCCGTTCATCGCCGAGAAGACCGCGTCGTCGAGCGAGTCGAGGCTGACCGTCACACGCTGGAGTCCGGCCGCAGCGAGCGGCGCGGCCAGGCGACGCAGTGCCGACCCGTTCGTCGTCAGGGTGAGGTCCAAGGCGGCGCCGTCCGGTCGACGGATCGCCGCCAGCATCTCCACGAGCACCGGCAGGTCGCGCCGGACGAGCGGCTCGCCACCGGTCAGGCGGAGCTTCTCGACGCCGAGCCCCACGAAGACGCGCGCCACCCGCTCGATCTCCTCGAAGGTCAGGACCTCCGATCGGGGCAGGAACGCGAAGTCCGGCCCGAAGATCTCCTTCGGCATGCAGTACGTGCAGCGGAAGTTGCAGCGGTCCGTGACCGAGATCCGGAGGTCGTGCAGCGGCCGGCCGAGGGTGTCCGCGACGGCGGGAACGGCGAACGGGCGGACGGTCGATCCATCCATGGCCGGCAATCCTACCGCGGCCTCGTCGTTGGCCCTGGCGGGGACCCGACGCGGAGCCCGTCCGGGACCGACACGAAGGCTCGGGAACGGGAGTTGCGGGCCCGCACCGCGACGAGGGTCAGCCCGGACGGCGGTACCACCGGACGGAGCCGCTGGTACCTCTAGCGGACTCCATCACACCCACCACCGTCGACCAGAATGCGGCCACGCCCTGGAGCCCCCTGTAACCGCCACCTGGAGAGGCACACGACGCATGGCCACGACCGACGCACGAAGCGGATTCCGGCTTCCGTGGAGCTCTGACCGTCCGAACGAGACCGACGAGTCCACGGACGAGAATGCCACGGCCGAGACCGGTGACGCGACCTGGTCGCCCGACGCCGGCGTCAGCAGCGACCCCGTCGCCGAGTCCGGGACGGGCACGAGCGCGGCCACCGCCGCCCCTGCGGACACCCATGTCGAGATGGAGCCGGTCGCAGCGGCGCCGACCCCGGCCGCCGGCAAGAAGCCGAACAAGTTCCTCGCCGACCTGACGAAGGCGATGCAGGCCGCCGCCGAAGAGGCCCGCGGTCGCGCGCTGAGCCAGCTCCAGACCGACGCCAAGATCCACGTCGAGTCCATCCACGGCCGGTCCGCCACCGAGTCCGCCGACCTCCGACGCGTGGCCGACGACGATGTCGCCGCGATCCGCGAATGGTCGAAGACGGAGATCGCCCGGATCCGCGAGGAGACGGAGCAGAAGATCACCGCCCGCAAGAGCGGCCTCGAGACGGAGATCGAACACCACGCCGCCGTGATCGAGCGCGAGATCGAAGCCGTCCAGGGGATGGTCACCTCGTTCGAAGGCCAGATGGCGACGTTCTTCGAGCGG
>Ga0070707_100004316_pt1 | contig 13318 bp, 11 predicted proteins | sample KBSK5502metaG_FD_65468 | JGI IMG/M metagenome (GOLD analysis project Ga0070707, IMG submission 65468) | Corn, switchgrass and miscanthus rhizosphere microbial communities from Kellogg Biological Station, Michigan, USA - KBS K5-50-2 metaG | ecosystem: Host-associated > Plants > Roots >... | reverse complement strand
TGCGAAGCCTGCCAGGGCGACGGCGTCATCAAGATCGAGATGCACTTCCTGCCCGACGTCTATGTGCAATGCGATGTCTGCAAAGGGAAGCGCTACAACCGCGAGACCCTGGAGGTGCTGTTCCGCGGCAAGTCGATCGCCGACGTGCTTGACATGACGGTCGATGAGGGCGCCGATTTCTTCCGCGCCGTGCCGGCGATCCGCGACAAGCTGGTGACGCTGCAGCGGGTCGGGCTCGGCTACATCCATGTCGGCCAGCCGGCGACAACCCTGTCGGGCGGCGAGGCGCAGCGGGTCAAATTGTCGAAGGAATTGTCACGGCGGGCGACCGGGCGCACGCTGTACATTCTGGACGAGCCGACCACCGGGCTGCATTTCGAGGACGTCAAGAAACTGCTCGAAGTGCTGCACACGCTGGTCGCGGCCGGCAACACGGTCCTGGTCATCGAGCACAATCTCGAAGTCATCAAGACCGCCGACTGGATCATCGATCTCGGCCCCGAAGGCGGCGACGCTGGCGGCCATATCGTCGCGACCGGCACCCCGGAAGAGGTCGCCGCCGTCGAGGCCAGCCATACCGGGCAGTACCTTCGCCCCTACCTCGCCCGCCAAGCCCCGCCGCAACGCCAACGCCGCCGCGCCAGCTGACGCATCGGGGCATGCTCTCGAAATTGGGCCCAAAATCCGTCATGGCCGGGCTTGGCCCGGCCATCCACGAAAAACAAGCCCGTGGATCCCCGGGTCAAGCCCGGGGATGACGATTGAGAGGGCGATACGATGAGGCAGCGTGCTGTTCTGGCGGCTCTGGCTTGCGCGATCGTCAGCACGGCTACCGCGGCGCGGGCCGATGATCTGCCGTGCGTCAGCACGACGTTTCGGTTTGTCGGGAAGAACGACCGGGTGTGCGTCAGCGCGTTCGACGACCCGAAAGTGCCGGGGGTCGCTTGCCATATCAGCCAGGCGCGCACCGGCGGCGTCAAAGGCACGTTCGGCCTGGCCGAAGACCCGTCGCGGTTCTCGATCGCCTGTCGCCAGGTCGGGCCGATTTCCGTCGATGTCGCCAGCCTGCCCGCCGAAGAGTCGGTGTATTCCGCCCGCACCTCGGTGTTTTTCAAGCACACCCACGTCTATCGCATCATCGACAAGCAGCGGAATACGCTGGTCTACCTTGCGATCAGCGACAAGATCATCGAGGGCTCGCCGCAGAACGCGGTCTCGACCGTTCCGATCATGCCGTGGGGCCGTTGAGCGCTGGCAGCTCGGCGCAAACGCAAGATGCCCACCCTTGTTGCGTCTGGTTTCGATTGGGACTCGGGCAATTGGGAGAAAATGTCAGAAGCACAGGGTGTCGATTGCAGGATCGAGGCGGTCTTGCGCGGCGATCCGCAAATCGCTCCGGCGCCAACACGGTCACGTGCTGAGGAGCGGTTCATAGCCGTTGGCCGGACACCGGGCGGACGAGCTCTATTTATCGCCTTCACCTTCCGGACCCGAAACGGTGCTCGCCTTGTTCGGCCCATCAGTGCTCGTTATATGCATGCCAGGGAGATCCGGAGATATGAAGCGACGCGTTCCTAGGCTGACGACCGACGAAGAGGCGGAAGCATTCCTCGACTCCGATTTGTCGGACCTGGACTTCTCGCAGTTCAAATCGGGCCGGTTGCGGCTGGAGGAAGGACCCGTTGTAGCTCGGAAAACGCATTCTCCCGGTTCCCAGGCCGATGCCCACGGATCCGCAGGAGCTGGGACCCAGCGAATGGGGGCGGGCGCCGGCGGTCGGGAAGGATCCGCCAAAGTCGGGGATCTGGTGCCAAGCGAGACCTACCGCTTGTTCGAGCAAGCGATGTTGCAGCGGAAGCAGATTGTCTGCATGTACAACGGCGAGCGTCGGGAGGTTTGCCCGATCATTCTGGGTCTGTCCCAGGGAGAAGAAAAAGCGCTGAACTATCAGTTTGGTGGCGAAAGCAAGAGCGGTCTTCGGCGTGGAGGCCAATGGAAATGCCTATGGCTCTCTGGAGTCAGCGACGTTCAGATGCGTGACGGTGCATGGCATGCAGGTTCCAGGCATAGCCAGAAGCAAACCTGCGTCGAAATCGTCGACCTCGATATCAATCCAGACAGCCCCTACAACCCGAAACGCCGGCTGAGCGCCGCGTCTCCGGCTGCGACGGGTCGAACCGGTCGCACACCGAAAAGGGAGAGCGCCGCCGGACCCGCAAGTCGAGGGAAAGCAAGGGCGCATCCCGCTCGGCGGAAATAGCGGCGCTCTTGCCCCTATCCGTCGATGCCTTGCGTGAGAGGGCCGCAGACGGCACCTAATTTGATATGAACCCGGTGCATGTCATCGGCGGCGGGCTGGCGGGCAGCGAGGCGGCGTGGCAATTGGCGCGCGCCGGCGTGCCGGTGGTGCTGCATGAGATGCGACCGGCGCGGGGGACCGAGGCGCATGTCGGCGCCGGTCTCGCCGAGCTGGTGTGCTCCAACTCCTTCCGCTCCGACGACCCGCAGCGCAACGCGGTCGGGCTCTTGCACGAGGAGATGCGGCAATGCGGCTCGCTGATCCTGCGCGCGGCGGACACACACAAGGTGCCGGCCGGCGGTGCGCTGGCGGTGGACCGGGTCGGGTTCTCCGAGGCGGTCGAGACGGCGCTTGCCGCCGAGCCGCCCGTCGAGATCCGCCGCGCGGAGATCGCCGGCCTGCCGCCCCGGGGATGGGACGAGGTCGTCGTCGCCACCGGACCGTTGACCTCGCCGGCGCTGGCCGAGGCGATCGGCGGGTTGACCGGCGAGGAGTCGCTGGCCTTCTTCGATGCGATCGCGCCGATCGTCCACCGCGACACGATCGATTTCGACAAGGCGTGGTTCCAGTCGCGCTACGACAAGGAAGGGCCGGGCGGCGGGGTCGCCGACTACATCAATTGCCCGCTCGATGCTGCCGAATACGAGGCCTTCGTCGCGGCGCTGCTGGCCGGCGACAAGACCGAATTCCACGAATGGGAAAAGAAGACGCCGTATTTCGAGGGCTGCCTGCCGGTCGAGGTGATGGCGGCGCGCGGCCGCGACACGCTGCGCTTCGGGCCGATGAAGCCGGTCGGCTTGCGCGACCCGCGCACCGGCCGCCGCCCGCATGCCGTCGTCCAGCTGCGCCAGGACAACGCGCTCGGCACGCTCTACAACATGGTCGGCTTCCAGACCAAATTGCGGCATGGCGAGCAGCGCCGCATCTTCCGCATGATCCCCGGTCTGGAGCGGGCCGAATTCGCCCGGCTCGGCGGGCTGCACCGCAATACCTTTATCAACAGCCCGCGCCTGCTCGACCGAAGATTGCGGCTCAAGGCGATGCCGCGGCTGCGCTTCGCCGGGCAGATCACCGGGGTCGAGGGCTATGTCGAGAGCGCCGCAATCGGCCTCCTCGCCGGCCGCTTCGCCGCCGCGGCGCGGCAGGGACGCGACACCGCCCCTCCCCCGCCGACCACCGCGCTCGGCGCGCTGTTGCGCCACATCACCGGCGGCGCCGACACGGCGAGCTTTCAGCCGATGAACATCAATTTCGGGCTGTTCCCGCCGCTATCGCCGGATCCCGGACGCCACGCCGACCGGAAACCGCTGCTGGCGCGGCGCGCCCTCGCCGACCTCCAAAGCTGGCGTGTCACGAAGGATTAATCCGGTTAGGTCGTTATTATGGAAACACTTGGTCGAACGTCTCCTTCCCAACGGCTCTGAGGCATATTTTCATTATATCTTCAATCTCTTTAGCCCTATTAATCCTGTCTCTTGGCTTTTTGTTGGATCCACCTTCTGGAATGATTCTCTTCACATTACCTCTTATCGTCGCTAGTTCCTGACCTGTATAATTAAGAAGTTTTCTCCTAACATACGATTCCACGCTAGTCCTCTCGAAGCTATCGATTTGATTTAGGAGATTTTCTTCTTTTCGTGCCATTATAGCTATCGTGTCGAGCCCTCTTAAAGAAGCGTGTCGAGCCCTCTTAAAGAAGAAAGCAGAGAACGCAACATCTTTTTTGTATTCCAACCAACAAAAAGAGCTATGATCCAAGGCGGTGCCCCAGCGATAGCAGTGGTCCAGGCAGTCGCTCCGGAAGGTATTAAAATACCGGCCGGGATGACGGCGGCAACAATCAATGTGTACAGAGTCAGAGAAAATATTCCGTTCATTAGGATATATTCACGAAGCGCTCTACACCCCTTGAGCAAAAAGAACGTATTAGGATACCTGACGATTGTTACTTCAATTCGCGCTCTCCAGATCGCGATTGCAAAAGCTAGAAAGCCAGCTGAAACGGTGAAGATGTGGCCGATCATCAGGCCAACTGAGCCTCGCTCAGATAATCATTCATCGCGGCGATGACCTTGTCGGCGACGAGACCGTCGCTGACCAGCCCGCCCGCCCAGCTTGCGAGTTTGAGCCATTTGGTGGGTGGCGTCGCCGCCTTCAGGATCGCCCGAAACCGCTCTTCGATCGCGCCGCGGTAGTCCTCCGGATCGAGCTTTCCTACGGGCCATTCATCGAGGTTCTGCGGCTGCGCGGCGGTTCCCGTCAGCGGGATGATCGGCAGGAAACCGGCCTCCATGCCGGGCGCATACCTGTCCCTCTGCGGCTGGGTCCACGGGCCGCCGAACACTTTGTTGGTCTCGGCCAGGGCAAAGTCTTTGAGCAGGAATTCCCGGCAATCTCGGCGGCCGAGCATGTAGTCGTAGCGCATGAAAGCCGGGCAGGCGAAACCGATAAAGGCGGCGAGCCCGGCGCTGGTGATTGCCGGCCGGTTGGTATCCGACTGCTGCCGCGGGGACAGCATGAAGCGGCTGAAGACCTTCTCGTCGGCAGCGAGCAGAACATCTCGTGAATCGTAGCGCGTCTGCTGGATGAAAGTGCTGACCAGGCTACCGAGATTATCGACGAAGGTCCCGGCGGTCTGGCGTCCGAGTTCCGCCTTCCCGGCAAACGGATCAATCAGCAGCACGGCGCGGTTAGCCGTGTCCGCGTCGCGCGGGTTCTGCTCGATGATGCCGCACAAGGCGGTGCGCGCCAGCTCGATCGGTTCGTTGTCGGTGGCGCCGCCATCGACGACGAGAAAGAAATATTGACCGTCCTCCGAGGCCGCGCCGCTCGTCAGCATGGCCGCCCAATCCGGCCGCAGCGCGAAGTAACGCCTGCCGTCAGTGGTCGTTTAGCGATCGAGGCCGGTCTTCGGCAGGATGCGCCACCGGTATTGCTCGACGGGCCTGGTCAGCTCGCGCGGCGGAAACCCGGCGGGGAACGCGGCGGTGCCTTTGGCAAATTCGCTGAACCGGTCCCAGCCGATCGCACCGGGCACCCCCTGGCCAAAATCGAGAATGAGTTCGTCCGGCCGGAATTCCGCGGCCGGCTGTCCCGGATAACTGACGGCAAAGCGCATGTGATCGGCGTGATTGACGAAGGTTTCACTGCCACCCGCCAGATCGAGCCGATAGGGCACCCCCGCCAAGTTCGTCAGCGTAACGATCAGCCGCAGCGGCGCGGCGACCCACGGGCGCTGCTTTGGCGGCCCGGCAAACTCAATGATCCTCCTGGCGCCCTCATCAATCGCGCGGCCGTTCAGGATCGAGATCAACTCACTCTCGACATCGCTCGTCTCGAGAAACCGCGCGAGCGTCAGGTCACGGATCCAGGTGTCGTAGAACGGGTTGCCCGACCTGTCCTGTTCGACCGACATGCCCTGGGCGATGTGGGGAAAATCAAAGTTCAAAGCGCGCGCCGCGATCGCCGCGTTGACGCCGCCGCCCGAGGCGCCGTTGATGACGCGCAGCACAACCCGGTGCCGCGGCACCAGCGGATCACCGCTCGTCCGGGCGGCTTCCCAGCAGTCGAGCGCCTCGATCAGAAAGTCGAGCGCGCCTGCGGTATAGGCGCCAGCGGAGACCGTGCCACCAAGCACGAGCGCCAGCTCGAAGGTCACGTCGGGCACCGGCGGATTAGCGAGAAACCACTTCTGGACCTCGCTCGGATCGGGTTCGCTCTGATTGAATGGCATCGCCTCCCCCTACCGTGCTGTCTCGCGCCAGCCGGTTTGCCGGAGCCATTAGACAACGCGACACGCCCACGCCAAAGTGAGGTACTTCACAGATCGGAGGTTTTTCGATTCTGACCCTTTAGTACGCCTCGGGGCCTGCTCGATGGCGTCGCGCATCGTGCTCGAAGAAACAGGCGCACCCTACCAGACGCAACTCGTCGCGCTGGCGCAGGGCGAACAGGCTGGCACGCAACGGCGCGCTAGCGCCGCAAGCCTATCGCATAGACGCGCCTTCGCTCGGCAACCGCCCCTGCGGCGTGTATCGGTCCACGGCGTCGGGGAGTTCGCGGGAAAGCCGGGCCAGCAGCTCTTGCCGGGACAAGCCGGTCTGCCTCGACAAGGTGTCCAGCACCTCGGGGCCGATCGCCTGTTCCAGCTGCGAAGGCGTGACGGGCTGGTTCGGGCCGGTCCTGACCCAGGACTCCGCCGTCTCGCCGTGGCCGCTCTGCTGGAAGCGGTCGATCAGCTCGCCGAGCCCGCCGCTGAGTATGCCTCCCGGCGTCGTGCCGCCGAGGTTGCTGCGCAGCTGCTCCAACACGCCGGCCAGACCGCCGGCTTGTCCACTCTGCGGAGCAGTTTGTTCGCCAGTTTGTCCACTGGGGGGCCGCCCGCCTGCCGGGGGCGCCGATTGCCCGGCTCCGCCGAGCCATTCGGCGATCTTGTCCCGGTTCTGGTAGCCGGCTACGGCCAGCAATCCCAGCAGGGCCGTCATGGAGGGGAATCCACGGCTCATTGGGTCGCTCCTCGGTTGTACGAAGCAGACGGGACGCTGGTCCCGGCGGTACACCCACCGGCTAGACAGGACGTTGACGGCGCCCCGCGATCAGCCCCCAAATCACAAGAATGATGACGGCGCCGACGATCGCGCCGATCAGGCCGGCCCCTTCGTCGGCGTGGTACCAGCCGATCGCCTGGCCGAGATAGGTGGCGACAAATGCTCCGACGATGCCGAGGATCGTGGTCAGAATGAATCCGGAGGGCTCGTTGTCACCGGGCGTGATGAGTTTCGCGATCACCCCGGCAACAAACCCGATGATGATGGTCCAGATGATGCTCATGGCGCGTCTCTGATAAGTGCTGACGCAAAACGGCTACCCCAGACCTAGGTTCCACCCTCGGCAAGTGGTGGCGCGATATCAGCCGCGTCACCGCCGACATGGCGGATCGCCGGCCGCGCACTGGCCAATCTCGACGCTTGGCTCAGGAGCACCGACCCGGCAAGTTAGCCATTCCGGGCACCGTGCAGCGGCGAGCCCGCAATCCATGAGCACCGGCCTCTCGAATATGGATTCCGGGCCCAGTCTTCGGATGGTGAATAAAGGAGAAACCCCATGCTGACGCTTTATTACGCCCCCGGCGCGTGCTCGATGGCCTCGCACATCGCGCTCGAAGAGACCGGCGCGCCTTATCAGACGCAAATCGTTGGACTGGCGCAGGGCGAGCAGACCAAGCCGGAGTACCTGAACAACGTCAACCCGCGCGGCAAGGTGCCGGCGCTCAAAATCGATGACGGCATCCTGACCGAGAATGTCGCGATCCTGACCTATCTGGCGCGCACGTTCCCCGACGCGAAGCTGTTGCCGACCGAGCCGCTCGGCACGGCGCGTGCGCTGTCGCATATGGCGTATCTGTCGAATACGGTGCACCCGGCCTTCACCCACATCATGCGACCGGGCCGCTTCGCGACCGACGAGTCGGCGCACGAGAATCTGAAGGCGACCGGCAAGGATAATTTCTGGAAGTTGCTGCAGGAGATCGACGGGCTGCTGGCCGGCAAGGATTACGTCCTCGGCTCGCAATACTCGGCGGCGGACGGGTATACGCTGGTGTTCTACGGGTGGGGCAAGCGCATCGGCCTGCCGGTCGAGCAGCTGAAGAATTACACCGCCCTCAAGGACCGCCTCCTCAAGCGCCCGGCGGTCAGGAAGGTGCTCGAACGCGAGCACAGCGTCTTGCTGCAGAGCTGACATTTACACCGCAGCCCCGGCGAAAGCCGGGGCCCACCCTTCCGCGGCATTTTGGTTGATGGGTGGATCCCGGCTTTCGCCGGGAATGCGGCCGAGGGGAGGACGCGAGTGCCCATCCGCACCGGCGAGCAATTTCTCGAAGCGTTGAAGGACGACCGGCAGGTCTTTATGGATGGCGTGCGCATTGCCGACATTGCCGGTGATCCGCGCACTGCCGGCGCGGCGCAGACGCTCGCCGAGCTTTACGACATGCAGCACGACCCGGCGCGGCGCGAACAGATGATTTTCGCCTCGCCGTCGAGCGGCGCCCCGGTTGGTCTGTCCTTTATCGAGCCGCGTTCGGTCGAGGATCTGATCCGCCGCCGCGAGATGATCAAGATCTGGATGGATGCGACCTGCGGCATGTTCGGCCGCAGCCCCGATTTCCTCAATGTCATGCTGACCGGCCTCGCCGCCGCGGCCGCCGAGTTCGGCAAGAGCGACAAGCGCTTTGCCGACAACATCCGCAACTATCAGGTCCACGCCCGCGAGCGCGATTTGTGCATGACGCACACGCTGCTCAATCCGCAGGTCGACCGCTCGCGTCCGGTCGAGCGGCAGGAAAAGGACCTCGCCGCCAAGATCGTCAAGGAAACCGATGCCGGCATCGTCGTGACGGGCGCCCGCATGGTCTCGACCTTGTGCGCCTATTCCGACGAGCTGCTCGTCCTGCCGTCGACGTTCCTGGCGACCAATGCCGAGGCAGCGCCCTACGCTTTCGCCTTCGCGATTCCGGTCGCGACGCCGGGGCTGCGCTTTGTCTGCCGGCCGTCGGTGGTGCACCAGAACGCTGCGTCGCCGATGGACTACCCGCTGTCGTCGCGGCTCGACGAGGGCGACGGGCTCGCCGTGTTCGATGAGGTGCTGGTGCCGTGGGAGCGCGTTTTCATCAACCGCGATCCGGAGATGTGCAACGGCTTGTTCCAGCGCACCGGCGCGATGCCGCAGGTCATGCACCAGACCTCGACAAAGAATTTGGCGAAGGCCGAGTTCATGCTGGCGCTCGGCTGCGCGATCGCGCGCTCGACCAATATCGACGCGCATCTGCATGTGCAGGGGATGCTGGCCGAATTGATCGAGCATGTGGAGTTCGTGCGCGCATGCCTGCGCGCCAGCGAGGCCGACGCCGCGGTGCATCCCGCCTCGGGGCTGATGACCCCGGCCGAGATGCCGTTGTGGACCGTGCGGATGATGTTCCCGAAGATGTTCGTGCGCGCCTGCGAGATCATCCAGATCCTTGGCGCCGGCGGGCTCGTCGCGGTGCCGTCCTATGCCGAATTGTCCGGCCCGGCGGCGGCCGATGTCGAAAAGTACGCGCAGGCGGCCAATGCGGATGCGCCGAGCCGGGTCAAATTGTTCCGCCTCGCCTTCGACGCCGCGGTATCGTCCTTCTCGGGCCGCCAGCAATTGTACGAGCGCTATTATTCGGGCGACCCGGTGCGGCTCGCCGGCGCGCTGTACGCGATGTATCCGAAGGACGCGCCCGTCGCCCGCATTCACCAGATGCTCGACGAACTCGAAGCCAAATCCCACAAGCCGGAGTAAAGCAGCATGCGACGCCTGGCCTACGCGCTAATGGCAGCCGGAGTATTTTTCGCGGCAACGATCGCCGCGGGGTCAGCACAAGGTGCGCCGGACGACACGATCCCGGCAAAAGCCAGCGAGCGGATCGTTGCCGATCTCGCCGCTGCCGATCTCGATGCGTTCGCGGTGGACGCCGCGAAATACATGGCGCAGAGCGCCACCGAGCGGCTGAAAAACAATTTCGCCTCGATCAAGGATCTCGGCCAGTCGCAATACTCGGAGCTGGTGTATTCCCGCGATTACGGGAGGACGGAAAAAGACATCATCTACAAGATCAATTTCGACAAGGCGTTCGCCTTTGTGCGCTTTCTGTGGCACGTCGACAGCGGCAACTGGCACTTGGTGCATGTCGCGTACAAGACGGAAGGCGGCCTGCCGTTCCCCGCCGGCTGGGAGCACATCTATCCGAAGTGACCCCCCGGCGCCTGCGCACCCGCTGAATGCTCGACGATAGCGGGGTTCGGCGACATTCGTGGGGCGGGTGAACGACGCGTAACCCGCCAGGTTAATTCACCACGGAGGCACAGAGGACACCGAGATCAGGACTGCTCCTTCTCTGTGCTCTCCGTGTCTCTGTGGTGAACTTCTTTGCGATGGCGGGTTACGCTTTGCTCACCCGCCCTACGATGGTCAGGCGAAGGCCGGCATGACCTTGGTGGCGAACAATTCGGTCGAGCGCATCGCGTCGTCGAAGCCGATCGTGCCGAACGCGAAGTCGCAGACGAAATAGCTGGCGCCGGCCGCCTCCGCCTGGGTGGCGATGTAATCCTGCACCTGCGCGGGGGTGCCGGCGATGGCGTGGCCATGCGCCTCGAGCGGGTCCCATTCCTGGGGCAGCGAAGCCCCAAGCGGGAACGGGACGTCGTATTTCGCCCACAAATGCTCCATGTGCCGGCGCCACGGCTTGTAGGCGCGCCGCGCGATGTCGCGCGCCTTGGCCTCGGTGTCGGCAACGACGATGTGGCGGTTGATGCCCATCTTCGGCAGATTGGCGTCGGAGCGGCCGTGCCGCTGCCATTCTGTTTTGTACAGCTCGATGATCGCCCGCGCCGCGGCGGTATCACGCAAGGTGACGATATGAGCGCCGCGCTCGGCCGCCCACGGGATGCTGTCCGGCCGGCTGGTGCCGTACCACAGCTCCGGCGCCGGTTTCTGCACCGGCTTCATGACGATCGGCACATGGTCGAAATCGTAGTACTTGCCGTGATAGGTCAGCTCGTTCTCGGTCAGGCCGATCTGGATGACCTCGTAGGCCTCGCGGAACTGCTCGGCTCCGGTGTCGAAATTGACCCCGTAGAACCCGACCTCGATCGGCGAGATGCCGCGCCCGACGCCATAGAGAAACCGGCCGCCGCTCATCTGGTCGAGCATGCAGACTTCGTCGATCAGCCGCAGCGGGTGATAGAGCGGCAGCAGATACACCATCGGCCCGAAGCGCAATTCCTTGGTGCGCTGCGCCACGGCCGACAGGAACAGCCCGGGCGACGGGGCGTAGCCGAGCGGCGTGTTGTGGTGCTCGGCGAGGTGATAGCCATAGAAGCCGGCCCGGTCATAGGCCTCGATCAGCTTCAGCCGCTCCTCGAAATGGGCGCCGAGCGGCCGGCCGCTGTCGTCGAGGTGATCGAAAATCCCAAAGCGCATCCCGCCCTCCTTGTTGAGGCCATCGTAGCGGCACCGGCGCCCGGCTGCAAAAGCGATAGGAGCGGCGCCGCGGAGAGCGCAAGATTATTCAACCATTCCGCGATTGAGCCGTGACCCCGATGTCCGACGACCGAACCGTTCCGCGCCCGCCGCCGGTCGGCCTGCTGGCGCTGCTGATCCTCGGGATTGCGCTTTACGCCGCAACAATCGGCAGCGTCGCCGATCTCGGCTCCAGCGACGCGGCCGGCCGCGCCCTCGGCGAGGCGTTTGGCGTGATCTATGGGTTTGCCCTGTGGATCGTGCTGGCGGCGATGGTCGTGATCGGCGGCGTCAACGGCAAGATGCCGGTCTGGGCCGGGATCGCGGCGGCGATCCTGGTGCCGGCGTCGGCGGTGGCCTCGGTCATCGCCATTGAATTCATCAGGTACCGCACCGGCTGGCAGCTCCTCGTGCCGGCGCTGATCCCGCCGCTGATCGCGGCCTATGCGTTCTGGGCGCGCCTGCCGCAGCTCCATCGGGTGTTGCCGCCGCTCCTCGCCGGCATCGCCGTGTGGGGCGGGGTGCTGGCCCTGACGCTGGCGCCGATGCCGGATTATATCGCGCAGAAAAACGCCGCCGCGCGGCTGCAAGCGGCGGCGAAACTCGAAAACGAAGCCAGGATCACGGCCGAGGAACAGCAGCGGCGCGATAATCTCGCGCGCTTTCAGAAGCTGACCGATGCCTCGCCGCTGTGGGAATGGGCTGCGTTCATCGGCAAGGACAGCGAGCTCGACAAGGACGCGGTCGCGGCAGCCCGCAAGCTGAGCCACCGCCAGGCCGACGCCGAGACAGCGTTGCGGCGCGGCATGGGTTTTCCGCTGGTGGAATATGTCCGGCTCGATCTTCAGGCTACTCCCGCGCTTTGCGAGGGGGCGCGCGATTTCCTGCAACAGGCCGCCGCGTCGCACCCATCGCCGGGAGGGGATCCGTACGCGGCCTACGAGATCATCCAACAGAATTTCAGCCCCTATCTCGAAGCCGTCGAGTGGCTCACAGCACACGATTGCGACATCGAGGATGCGGTTGCCCGCATCGCGGCGACCGCCGCTGCCTATCCGCCGTCCTCCTCGCGCGACAGCTTCCTCGGCGTCCTTGCCTGGCGGCAGGGCAACGGCTTCTACGAGCGCAACCTCTATGACCGGGCGCTGGCCGCCTATGGCGAGGCGATCGGCAAGATCCCCGATCAGGCGCAGTTCTTCGACAGCCGCGGCAACGTCTATTACGACATGGAGGCGTACGATCGCGCGATTGCCGACTACAGCGAGGCGGTCCGCCTGAACAAGGGGTATTCCGTGGCGTTCGACAGCCGTGCGAACGCCTATAACCGAACGGGCGATAACGACCGCGCGCTGACGGATTACGACGAAGCGATCCGGCTCAATCCCGAATTCGCCCTCGCCTTCAACAATCGCGGCGCTCTCCATACGGAACGCGGCGATCACGCGCGGGCGATCGCGGATTTCGACGCGGCGTTGCGGCTTGCGCCAAAATTCAGGGTCGCGCTGTTCAATCGCGGACGGACCAAATTCTATGCCGCCGAATATCCCGGCGCGGCGGCGGATCTGAGCGCCGCGTCGGCGCTCAAGCCGGCCGAGCCCTATACGCTTCTATGGCTCTACCTGGCGCGGGCGCGCGCCGGGCAGGCGGCGCAGGATGCGCTGCGCGCCGAGGCCGCGACGCTCGACCGCTCCGCCTGGCCATGGCCGGTCCTGGCCGCCTATCTCGGCGAGGCGGATGCGGCGGCCGCGCTGGCGGCGGCGCGCAGCGGCGATATGGCCACCAAGACAGGCCGGGAATGCGAAGCTGATTTCTACCTCGGCGCCAAGGCGGTCATCGACGGCGATCCCGCGGTCGCACGCGACCTGCTGACAAGGGCGACGGCCGCCTGCCCGCGCTCCTACATCGAGGCGCCTGGCGCCCGCTTCGAGCTCGCCCGTCTGCCCCCGTGACGTCCTAGAAAGCACGAGAGCGAGAGCG
>Ga0070707_100004314_pt1 | contig 13327 bp, 9 predicted proteins | sample KBSK5502metaG_FD_65468 | JGI IMG/M metagenome (GOLD analysis project Ga0070707, IMG submission 65468) | Corn, switchgrass and miscanthus rhizosphere microbial communities from Kellogg Biological Station, Michigan, USA - KBS K5-50-2 metaG | ecosystem: Host-associated > Plants > Roots >... | reverse complement strand
CCGACCTGGCGCTTGGTCTCGCTGAAGGTTCCCGAGGCATCGACTGCCACATAGGCGTCCAGCCCCTTACCAACGGCAGTGATGGCGGGAAAAGCCGCGCAGACTTCAAGTGAGATGCCGGCGAAGATCAGCTTCTTGCGGCCAGTCGCCTCGATGGCGCGAGCCACGCGTGCGTCGTCAAAGGCGTTGACCGACGAACGGTCGATGATCTCGATGCCTGGCAGCGCTTCGACGAGTTCAGGGAACGTCGGACCCCACATGCTGTCGCGCGCCGTCGAGGTCGCGATAATAGGCAGTTTCAATGCTCTCGCAGCTTTCGCCAGGGCCACCACGTTGTGTTTCAGCTCGCCGGTCGAATAGTCGCGGACACCAGTCATGAGGCCGACCTGATGATCGACGAGGATGAGCGCGGCGTTTTCGGAAGTCAGGGGCTCGTAGGGGCGGATTTGATTAGTCATGGCATTCTCCTTGGATTCTTAAGGTTGGAAGTCTTCGAAGCCCGGTGCCGCAAAGACGAACGCCGGGCTGATGACGTCGCTGCCGATGTTGGAGACAGGCGGATGTTGTCTGGCTTAAGGTCCCGGTGCCCGCGATCTTACCGAACTCGCCGCGGACCGTCGAGACCATCATGTGGCGTACGGAAAAGTGCGCCGCGCTGTGCGCGGGATCGATTTCCCAGATGCTGACGCGCGTCGGGGCCGTGGTCGGTGCAGCCATGGTGACTCCTCTTGCGGCGTAGTCGGACGCCCGGGGCGTCCGGTGTCTTGTTGCGCCCGCGTCGTGGGGCGGCAGCTCCAGTCCGGCCGCCCTGACGCACGGAGACGCTAACAGCGCGGGTGCGCGATCCGTTCCCGGTCCCGCCGCCCGCCGCCACCGCAGGCCCCAACGTATGTTGCGGTTCGACAACGGTGGTTGATCCAGATCGCAGGAGGACCCGCATGACCCCCACACCCGACCCTGTCCGTGCGCACGTGCTCGAGCTCCTCCGGGGCGGACACGCGCACCTGACGTTTGATGACGCCGTGCGCGACCTCCCGCCCGATCTCCGGGGCAAGGCCCCGCGCGGATCGCCATACAGCGCGTGGCAGCTCGTGGAGCACATCCGAATCGCGCAGGACGATATTCTGCGCTTCAGCCGGAATTTCGACGGAACGTATGAATCGCCCGAGTGGCCCGATGACTACTGGCCGGCCGCACGGGCGCCGACCACCGACGCCGAGTGGGACGAGAGCCTTCGCGGGTATCGCGCCGACCGGAAGGCGATGGAAGGCCTGGTCTCCGATCCCGGTCGCGACCTCACCACTCCGTTCCCCTGGGGGGACGGTCAGACCCTACTCCGCGAAGCGATGCTGGTGGCGGACCACACCGCCTACCACGTGGGGCAATTGGTCCTGCTCCGCCGGTTACTCGGGGCGTGGCGCGGATGAGCGGCTTCACCGCGACCGACGCCGCCCGTGAGGTCGCACTGGCCGAGCCCCGCATCCGTCCCCACATCCGCGAGACCCCGCTCGAGCCCTCGCCCTTTCTGAGCCGAGAGAGCGGCGGCGACGTCCACCTCAAGCTCGAGTGCGTGCAGGTGACGGGCTCGTTCAAGGCCCGCGGGGCGCTCAACCGCCTGCTCGCGCTGAGCGACGCCGAGCGGGCGCGAGGGGTGGTCGCGGCGTCCACGGGAAACCACGGCCTCGCCATCGCGCACGCCCTCGCCCTGCTCGGCATCGCCGGCGAGATCTTTCTGCCGAGCACCGTCTCCCCGTCCAAGCTCGATGCGCTACGCGTGCGCGGCGCGCGGGTCCGGCTGGTGGACGAGGATCCGGGTGTGGTGGAGACGGTGGCCCGGCGCGACGCCGAGGGGACGGGACGGGTGTACGTGTCGCCGTACAACGACCGCCACGTCGTCGGCGGCCAGGGAACGGTCGGGGTCGAGCTGTTGCGTCAGCTGGACCGCGCCGACGCGGTGCTCGTCCCCGTGGGTGGCGGAGGGCTGATCGGCGGGATCGGCGCCTACATCAAGGAGCAGGCGCCCGGCGTGCGCATCGTCGGTTGCCAGCCGGCCGCTTGCCCGATTCTGGTCGAGAGCGTGCGGGCGGGTCGATTGCTGGAGCTGCCGAGCGCACCGTCGCTGTCCGACGCGACGGTAGGCCTCCTGGAGGCGGGCGCGATCACATTCCCTGTCTGCCAGGCCGTCGTAGACGACTGGATCGTGGTGGACGAGCCGGCGATCCGCTCGGCCCTCCGGCTGGTTTTGGAGCGGCAGTCGCTCCTGATCGAGGGCGCGTCGGCCCTCCCGGTCGCCGCTCTGCTCGCGACGCGGGACCGTTGGCGGGGAGCGCGAGTGGCCCTGGTGCTGAGCGGCTCGCATGTCGCGCTTGCGGTGTTATGCGAGGCTCTGTGCGCGGAATGACGGTTCAGACTTCCAGCCGGTCTCCCGGACGGGCCACGAGCTCGTAGAGCACGGGCATCAGGAAGACGCTGATCAACAGCCGGGAGAACATCCCGCCGACGATGACCATGGCGAACGGGCGCTGCGAGTCCGACCCCACCCCGGTCGAGATCGCGGCCGGGAGCAGCCCGAGCGCGGCGACGAGCGCCGTCATCATGATGGGGCGGAGGCGGAGCAGCGCCGCCTCCCGCGTAGCCCGGGCGATGTCGGCCCCCTCTCGGCGCAGCTCGTTCACGTAGGAGATGTAGACCACCGCGGTCTGCACCGAGACGCCGAAGAGCGCCAGGAAGCCGATGCCGGAGGAGACGGAGAACGGCGTCCCCGTGACCGCGAGCGCGAGAATCCCGCCGACGGGTGCGGAGAGGAGCACGCCGGCGACCGTGATGACCGGGAACTTGAAGTTGCTGTACAGGGCGAAGAGAATCAGAAAAATCAGAAACAGCGTGAGCGGCAGCACCACCTGAAGCTGCGTTCGCGACGCGGTGTACTCGCGGTACTCCCCGCCCCAGGCGACCCGGTAACCCGACGGCAGCGTGATCTTCGCGGCCACCTGGCGCCGGGCGTCGTCGACCGCGCCGGCGAGGTCGCGCCCCTCGACTGAATACTGGATGCCGATGAACCGCGAGTCATTCTCGCGGTAGATGAACGACGCGCCGCTCGCGACCTGGATGTCGGCCAGCTCGCCGAGGGGGACCTGCTGGCCCGACGGCGTGGCCACGAGGATGCTCCGGATCTCCTCGGGCGACTCGCGGAACCGGGGCTCGAGCCGCACCACGAGATCGAACAACCGCTCGCCCTGCACGACCTGGGTGGCCGCGGCGCCTCCCACCGCCGCCTCGAGCAGGTGGTTCACGTCGTCCACGTTCACGCCGTACCGCGCGATCTTCGCGCGATCGATGGCGACGGTCAGGCTCGGTTGCCCTAGCTCCTGGACCAGGGTGACGTGGCTGATGCCGCGCACGCTTTCCAGCACGTGCTTGATCTCCTTGCCCTTCTTCTCCAGCGTCTCGAGGTCGGTGCCGAACACCTTCACGTCCAGCGCGCTCTTGAGCCCCGTCTCCGCCTCGTCCACGGCGTCTTCCGCCGGCTGGGTGAAGTTGAAGATGATGCCGGGAAAGGCCCCGAGCCGGGCGTCGATGGCGTCGACCAGATCCTGCTTCCGGTGATACCGGCCGCCCCACTCCCGGTAGGGCTTGAGGCCGACATAGAACTCGGCGTTGAAGAATCCCGTGGGGTCGGTGCCGTCATCGTCCCGCCCGTGCTCGTCGGCCACGATGGTGACTTCCGGGAACGACCGCAGCACCGTGCGGATCTCGGGGACGAGCTTCGAGGATTCGTCGAACGAGATGGTGTACGGCATGGTCGCGCGGACCCAGATCGCGCCTTCGTCGAGATGCGGCATGAACTCCGCGCCGACCCGGGTCGCGAGCAGGAGCGACAGCCCGAACGCGACCGCCGAGGCGCCGATGGTCGCCCGGGGATGCGCGAGGCACCAGTCGAGCCCCTGGCGGTAGGCGGTGCGCGCCGCCTCGAACACCGGATTGCGGCGCTGCCGCACCCCCCGCCGCAGCACCCAGGCGCAGAGCACGGGCACCAGCGCGAGCGTGAGGAGCAGCGACCCGGCCAGCGCGAAGATCATCGTGTCGGCCATGGGCGAGAACAGCTTGCCCGACGGGCCCGACAGCACGTAGATGGGCAGGAACCCGGCCACGATCACCGCCACCGCATAGAAAATCGGCCGGTCCACCTCGGCGGCCGCTGCCGCGATCACGTCGGCGACGCGGTATGACGTCCCGTTTCGCAGTGCCAGCTGCCGGTGGATGTTCTCCACCATCACGACCGCGCCGTCCACCAGGATCCCGAAGTCGATGGCGCCGATGGACAGCAGGTTGGCCGGGATGCCCTTGAGATCGAGGCAGATGAAGGCGAACAGGAGCGACAACGGGATGGTGGCGGCGACGACCAGCCCGGAGCGGACGTCGTAGAGGAAGAAGATCAGCACCACGACGACGAGGACGATGCCGCGCAGCAGATTGTCCTCGACGGTGCGGGTCGTGAGGGCGACCAGCTCGCTCCGGTCGTAGAACGGCCGGAGCTTGACGTCCTTGGGCAGGATGCTGTCGTTGAGCTCCCGGGTCTTCGCCTCGACCCCCTGGAGCACGGTCTGCGCCTGCTCGCCCTTGCGAAGGAGGATGATGCCCTCGACCGCGTCGTCCCGATCGTTGAACCCGAACTGGCCGAGCCGGGGCGCGTGCCCGATGACGACGCGGCCAACGTCCTTTACCAGCACCGGTGTCCCGCGCTTGTTGGCGAGCACGATGTTGCCGATGTCCTCGGTGGTCACGATCCGGCCGAGTCCGCGGACGTAGTAGAACTGGCCGCCCTCCGAGTAGAAGCCGCCGCCGGCGTTGCCGTTGTTCGCCGCGAGCGCCGTCGCGACGTCGGCGACGCCAAGCCCTGCTCCGGCCAGCCGCGCCGGATCGAGCAGCACCTGGTACTGCATCGTCTCGCCGCCGAGCCGCGCGACGTCGGCCACGCCGGGGACCGCCCGGTACTGCCGGGCGATCACCCAGTCGTCGATGACCTTGAGCTCCATCGCGCTCCGCGCGGGACTCTCGACGACGTAGCGATACACCAGACCGGAGGGCGAGAACAACGGGGACACCGACGGGCTCACGCCGTCGGGGAGGGTGGCGTCGGGCAACCGCTCGAAGACCTGCTGCCGAGCGAAGTAGTTGTCGGTGCCCTCCGCGAAGGTCATCCGCACGTCGGACAGGCCGTAGAGCGAGATCGAACGGATGAACCGCATGCGGGGAAGGCCGTTCATCTCCACCTCGAGCGGAACGGTGATCAGCCGCTCCACCTCTTCGGCGGCGTGCCCGGGCCACTGAGTGATCACCTCGACCATCGGCGGGGAGAGATCCGGGTAGGCATCCACCGGCAGCCGGGTGAAGGACCAGACACCCACGCCGGCGATGAGCACAGCCAGCAGGCCCACCAGAAAGCCCTGCCGCAATGACGCGGCCACGACCCGGTGGATCATCGACTCCGGACCGGCGGGCGCGGGCGGGACCGCCGTGGGCTCGCTCACTGGTTTTCCGCGAATTGGAGGAAGAGACCGCCCTGGGTGATGACCGTGTCGCCCGGCGACAAGCCCCCCGTGACCTCCAGGCGGGACTCGACGTGCCCGCCCAGCTGGACCGGCCGACGGACGAACGCGTTGCGAGGCGCGGCCACGAAGACGAACGGCAGGTTCTGCGCGTCGCGGAGCACGGCCGACGCGGGGACCAGCAGGCCGGACCGGGGGCGGCGGGACCGGATGCTCACCCGCACGAACATGTCGCGCTTGAGCCCTTCGTGCGGGTTCGCGGTAAGTACCCGGACGTCCGTGGCCCGAGTGTCGGGGTTGACCAGCGCGCCGACGTACGTGACGCGGCCGTGATAGACGCGCGTCGTGTCGTCGGTGAGACGGACGTCGGCCGAGTCGCCAGCCGCGACGTCGGGCAGCTCCGCCTCGAAGACGTGGGCCATCACCCACACGCTGGAAAGGTCCGCGATGGTGAAGCAGGGGGTCGCGCCGCCCTGGAGCAGCTGGCCCGGCGTGATGAGCTTCTCGACCACCGTGCCGGCGATCGGCGCGCGCACCACGCCCTGCGGTCCGGCCGTAGCTCGGTGCTCTTTGATCGCCTCGATGCCGGCGGAGTCCACCCCGAGCGCCCGGAGCTGCTCCAGCGCCGCTTCGCGGTCGGCCGCGGCAGTCGCCGCGTCGGTCTGCGCCTGCTCTAGCTCGCGGCGGGCAAGCGCGTCGTTCTGGAAGAGCTGCGAGTCGAGCTGGGCGACGCGCTCGAGATGGAGGGCGGTCGCCTCCGCCTTCCGGTAGTTGGACACGTCGGCCGCATAGTCCGGCGACGAGACGACCGCGAGGGCCTGGCCCCGGGCGACCCGGGCGCCGGGCTCCACCAGCACGCGGGCAACCGGGCCGGAGATGGGTGCGAGCACCTGGGTGCTGATGTCGCCGTTGAACGCCACCGTGCCGGTGACTTCGGTGGTCGGCCGGAAGGCGGTGGTCGCGACCGGCGCGACCTCGAGACGGGCACGCTGCTCCGGCGTGAGGGCTCCGGGGGCCTGGCCCTGGTCGGGGTGGCCCCCGCCCCTGGCACCGCAGCCGACCGCGGCGATGAGGGCCACGAAAAGGGCGGCGCGCGCCCGCATGCTAGTGATCATGCGTGTCTCCGGGGGAGGCGGTCTCGAGGGGCACTCCGACAGACCGCTCCAGTTCGGCCCGGGCGTCGTTGGCGGCGCCGAGCGCGTCGGCGTACTGGCGTTCGGCGTCGAGCAGCGTGCGGCGGGCGTCCAGGACCTCGAGCGCCGAGGAGCCCCCCAGCGCGTAGCTCACGCGGGCCACGTCGTAGGCCCGGCGGGCCTCCGGCAGGAGCTCGTCCCGGATATACCGCGCCTGCTCGAACGCCGTGGCCGCCGTAGCGTAGGTGAGGCGAACTTCCTGGTCCACCTGAGCGGACAGGTCCCGGTACGCCGCGTCCAGCTCGCGCTCGTGGTGGCGTGACTCGGCGACCTCGCCGCGCTGGTGATTCCAGAAGAAGAGCGGGACCGTGAACCCGATGCTGCCGCTGTAGGAGTTGGGCGTGTCGGGGAAGATGTTCTTCGAGAGACCGAGGGACAGATCGGGCATCCAGTATTGCGAGGCCAGCGTGCTGGCCGCCTGCGCACCGGCCCGCTGGCTCTCGAGCCCGTGCAGCTCCGGCCGGGCCGCCTGCGCCCGGGCGAGCAGCTGGTCGAGGCCGGGGAGCTCTGGCGGAACGTCGAGCGAGTCCGAGGCCACGACCATCGACCCCAGCGGCCGGCCCAACAGGCGATTGAGCGTGGCGCCGGCGTTGCCGACGTCCCGCTGGTTCGCGATCAGCGCGTTCTCCGCCGCCGCCGCGTCCACCTTCGCCTTGAGCACGTCCAGCTTCGCCGCCGTCCCCCCCTCGAACCGTGCCTCCGTCTTCTGCACAAAGTCGAGCGCGAGGGCCCGGCTCTCGGTCAGGTCGGCGCGATGGAGCAGCGCCACGAGCAGCGCGTCGTACGCCTGCGCCGTCTGGGACGCCGTTTGCTGGCGGAGCTGCTGGTAGGCGAACTCCGCCGCTTTGAGGTCGGCTCCGCTCACGACTCCCTGCAGGTGGAACTTCTGGGGAAAGGGCAAGGTGAGTCCGAGTCCGAGCGTCGTGCCCACGCTCGAGGCGGGACCGCTCAACGTGGTAGCGGCGGAGACCGACGGATCCGGGAACGCTGTCGCCTGCACCACACGCGCCCGCGCCTGCGCGATCTGCTCCCGCGCCACGGCCAGCGCCGGATTGCGGGCGAGAGCGGTGTCCACCGCCGCGCTGCGGGTGAGTGCCAGCGTGTCGGCCCGGCTTTGGGCGAGCACGGTCGGCGCATCAGCGGCGAGGGCCGGCAGCACACCGGCGAGGCTCGCGAGGAGCACCCGCCAACGAATCTTCACAACGACCTCCCCGATGATCGGCACCTCGCGCCGGCCCCGTTCTGCGGGAGCCGGCGCCGGCTGGAACTCATCCGTACGAGTTGCTGCCTGGGCTCAGCCGGCCGGGGGGGGAGGCGCGCGGGGTTGGGGAAGCGGGTGCCGGACGACCCTGGCCAGGGTCAGAAGGGGGGGCAGAAAGGCCGGGACGGCCCGCTGGGCCGGTCGGGCGACGGGGGCCGCGGGGGTCGCCAGCCGTGGCCCGGGGAGGGTGACGCCGAGGACACAGCGATCGGCGTGGCCGCAGATGCTCCCGGCGGGCTCGTAGTGGGGTCCGGTGAGGCCGCTGCTTGCGCCCGCGCTATGGAACGCGAGGGCGTCGGCGGTCGAGAGTCCGATGCTCCCGGTCACGAACACCAGGGCCAGCAGTAGGGTCGAAACCCGGTGGAACCAGGACCGGATCATGGCCCGAAGGATACCCTGACGGGGCCGGGACTCAACCGGGGAAGCGAGACGGCGGCCGGCTCGCCTGGAGCGAGCCGGCCGCCGGATTCCTACGCGGGGCCGTTTACCGGAGTTCCGGATTAGCGACCGAGCTTCACGACGTTCTGCGCAGCGGGGCCCTTCGCCCCCTGCACGACGTCGAACTCCACGCGCTCGCCCTCGGCGAGGCTCTTGAAGCCCTGGGCCTGAATCGCGGAATGGTGGACGAAGCAGTCCTTCTGACCATCCTCGGGCGTGATGAAGCCGAAGCCCTTGGCGTCGTTGAACCACTTGACCGTGCCGGTAGTACGCATTGTCCTGCTCCTTGCGAGTGTGGTAATCGGAGTCCGGACATGCGCCGTACCGACCGACTACGCTGCGCGTGAATCGAGCCCTCACGCCGGGCCTGGCGCCGCGGCGCGCACCTGCGCCTGGGAAACGGCAGCCAGAACATCAAAAGGGGCCGGCACCAACGCCAGCCCCCTCTCTGAGAACGTCGGATGTCGAAGCGCCGCAAGCGCCTCGAAGCACGCGCGAGAAGATACCCAGCGCCCCCCCGCGGGGCAAGGCCGGCGCCCTACCTGCCCGGGGTCTCCGGAGGTATCGCACTGGGCCGGGTGTGGATCGGCACCCCCCTAACCCGCGGTTTCCCGTGACCAACCGCACGCGCGCCTCCAGGACGGGCTGGCGGGCCGGTACTCGCTCGAGCGGGAGCTTGGCCGGGGCGGGATGGCGACCGTGTTCCTGGCTTCGCGCGTCTGATCGCCGCCCCGTGACCCCCGGGTTCGCTATTGGCGGTACGTTCAGGTAGACTTGGGGCCGAGGGGCCGACCTACCCGCCGGCCCCTGTTGACTGCCCCGGACCGCGGCAGCTCAGCGCCGCCGCGGCGGTACCCACGTGAGCAGCTGGCCCGGTTGGACCTTCAAGAAGCCGCATAGACGGTCGAGCGTGTCGGCGTGGAGCCGGCCGAAGCGCCCTCCCGGACGAGAGAGGCGGTAGGCGCTGGGATAGCTCAACTTCGCCCCTCGGCTGAGGGCGTAGGCCGAGATGCCGCGCCGCGCCATGATCTCGTGCAGTCTGAGCCGGACCATGAGACCTTTCGGATAGAACCGCGCGGGTACGTTGATATAGCCTTGCGATATGCAGCGCTGTAGTATAGCATTTGTGCGCGCGCCCGGCCATAGCGGGCGCTTCCACTCCAATTACTCCGCCCCACTTCCGGGGACCCAGCGATTCGAGTGCGCACCTCTTCGGGCAGGTGCCTCGTGGTCTTGTCGTCTTCCTCGCACGTCGCGACCACGAAGCGCCGCCTGAACGTCGGGGTGCTCGATCTCGTCGCGAAATCCCCCAAGAACAGCCTCTACGGCCGGGTGATGAACGCCAACCTGGCCAGCATCATGCCCCAGGTCATCGGCGTCTGGTGCGAGGAGGCGGGCCACAACGTCCGCTACGTCTGCTATACCGGTCGGGAGAACCTCCTGGCGGAGCTGCCGCCCGACCTCGACCTTCTGTTCATCGGCTCGTTCACGGAAGCCGCCCACCTCGCCTACGCGATCAGCCACCGGTTCCGCCAGCGCGGCGCCATCACCGTGTTGGGCGGCCCGCACGCGCGGTGCTATCCCGAGGACGCATGCCGGTTCTTCGATTACGTCCTGGGCTTCACCGACCGGAAGGTCGTGGACGAGGTGCTCCGCGAGCGGGCGAAGCACCGGCCGATGGGCCGGGCGATCGCCGCCCGGCAGCAGCCGGCCGAGCTGCCGAGCGTCGAGGCGCGGTGGAAGTTCATCGCCGCCACGCTGGCCAAAGCACCCACCATCAAGATCGTGCCGATGATCGGAAGCCTGGGCTGCCCCTATACCTGCAGCTTCTGCATCGACTCCACCGTGGACTACCAGCCCCTCGGCTTCGAGGCGCTGGCCCAGGACCTGACGTTTCTCCTCACCAAGATGAAGAACCCGATCGTCGCCTGGCACGACCCCAACTTCGGGGTCCGGTTCGACGATTACATGAACGCCATCGAGAGCGCGGTGGCCCCAGGGCGGATGCGCCATATCGCGGAGAGCAGCCTGTCGCTCCTCTCGGAGCCGCATCTGAAGCGGCTCCGGCGGAACGGCTTCCAGGCGCTGCTGCCCGGGATCGAGTCGTGGTACAGCCTGGGCAACAAGTCGAAGACGCGACGCACGGGCATGGACAAGGTGACGCAAGTCTCGGAGCACGTGAACCTGATCTTGCGTTACGTCCCCTACGTGCAGACCAATTTCGTCCTGGGTCTCGACTGCGACGAGGGCCCCGAGCCGTTCGAGCTCACCAAACGCTTCCTCGATCTCACGCCGGGCGCGTTCCCGGCGTACTCGCTCCTCTCCGCGTTCGGACGGGCGGCGCCCCTCAATCTCGAGTACCAGCGGGCGGGACGGCTCCTGCCCTTCCCCTTCAATTTCCTGAACAACAACCACGCGATGAACATCCGGCCCGCCAACTACGGCTGGGTGGAGTTTTACGACCGGCTGGTGGACCTGAGCCGCTATTCGTTCTCAGGACGGGCCATCCGGCGCCGGTTCGTCGCCACCGACGGGGCGATCCCCCGATGGATGAACGTGGTCCGCGCCATCTCGTCGGAGGGCTGGGGGCGGATCGAGTACCACACGCTCATCCGCCGCTTGCTCGACACCGATGCGGATGTGTGGGCGTTCCTGCACGGCGAGACCGACCGCCTGCCGGATTTCTACGCCAACCGGCTGCGCAACGATCTCGGGGAGATGTACGAGTTCCTGCCGCCGGGCGGCGACATGCATGATCCCAACGCGTATCTCCACAGCATCGCCGACGAGATGCCGCTCACGCAGCTCAGCGTCGGAGCCCCCGCCCCTACCTGACGCCGGCGGACCGGGGTGGCAGATTGAAGCATCGCTCCCACCCTGGACCGCACATGCCCGACGCAGCGGCAGCCCTGGCCGACGCTCTCCGCGACCGCTATGCGCTCGAGCGGGAGCTCGGGCGCGGGGGGATGGCTACCGTTTGGCTCGCCCGGGATCTCAAGCACGAGCGGCCGGTCGCGCTCAAGGTCCTCCACCCCGACCTCGCCAGCTCCCTGGGCCCCGACCGGTTCCAGCGCGAGATCAAGCTCGCCGCCCGTCTTCAACATCCCCACATCCTGTCGGTCTACGACTCGGGCGCGAGCGCGGGTCAGCTCTGGTTCACCATGCCCTACGTCGAGGGCGAGTCGCTCCGCGACCGGTTGAACCGGGGCCCGCTGCCGATCGACCAGGCGCTCCGGATCACGCGCGAGGCGGCGCAGGCGCTGGAGTACGCCCACGGGCACGGCATCGTGCACCGCGACATCAAGCCCGAGAACATCCTGCTCACCCAGGACGGCAACACCCTCGTTGCCGACTTCGGCATCGCCCGACCGATCGGGGAGGGCGTCACCCAGCTCACGCAAGCGGGTCTGGTCGTCGGCACGCCCGGCTACATGAGCCCGGAGCAGGCCGTGGGGGCGTCCGAGATCGACGGCCGGAGCGACATCTACTCCCTCGGCTGCGTCCTCTTCGAGATGGTGGCCGGCCGGCCCCCGTTCACGGGCCCCACCGGCCAGGCCGTCGTGGCGCAGCACCTCACGGCGCCGGCGCCGGTCGTGACCCGGGGGGACGGGCCCGTCCCCCCGGCGGTCACGCGGGCGATCAGCCGGGCCCTCGCCAAGACCCCGGCCGACCGATTCGACCGCGCCGCCGCGTTCGCCGCCGCCCTGGCGCCGGACGAGGCCAGGGAGGCCCGCCGCCACGCGGGCCGCGGAACGGCGATCGGCGCCGGCCTCGGGGTGGTCGCGCTCCTCGCGCTGACTTACTACTCGGGGCGGCGGGCCTCCCTGGCCTCGTCCGGCGGCTCACCCGGCGGCACCCTGGCGTCCGGGTTCAGCCGGAAGCTCGCGCAGATCACGTTCGGCCCCGGTCTCGAGGAGTGGCCGGCGTGGGCGCCCGACGGCGCGCGGCTGGCCTACGTCGCCGAGGTGGATGGCTTCAAGCAGGTCGTGCTTCGCACGATGCCTTCGGGCGAGGAGCGACGCCTCACGCAGGCGCCGCAGGATCACATCCAGCCCGCCTGGTCGCCGGACGGGAAGCGCCTCGCGTTCGTGCGGGCCAACACCGAGCGTGGCACGCTGGAGCCGGGCGACCTCCGGGGCTGGTACTTCGAGGGCGGAGACATCTGGACGCTCGACCTCGCGACCGGCGTCGAGAACAAGCTGGTGAACGACGCGTTCGACCCGGCCTATTCCCCTGACGGGAGCCGGCTCGCCTTCGACGCCCCGCGCGCGGGGCCGCAGCGGATCTGGATCACGGACGCGAGCGGACACAATCCGCGCCAGGTCACGTCGGATTCGAACGAAGCGGTCGCCCACGCCGAGCCGCGCTGGTCACCGGACGGCTCGCAGCTGGCGTTCCGTCGGATCGAGAAGCTCCGGTCCCAGATCGTCATCGTGGATCTGGGGTCGCAGACCATGACCCGCGTGACCAATGGCAACAGTGCCGACATGGATCCGGCCTGGTCGGCCGATGGCCGCCACATCTACTTCGCATCCGACCGGGGAGGCGGCCTGAATCTCTGGCGCGTGCCTGTGAGCGGGGGACGGGCGTCGGGCCCGCCGGAGCAGCTCACCACCGGCGCGGGAGACGACGTCGAGCCGGCCCCGGCGCCGGCCGGCGGGGCGATCGCCTTCACGGTGCGGGGAATCAACTCGGACATCTGGCGGTTACCGGTGTCGCCGGAGACGGGGAAAACTACCGGCGAGCCGGAGCCGGTCGTCGCCACAACGCGCGAGGAAAGCCGCGGCGCCTGGTCTCCCGACGGGCGGAGGATCGCTTTCAACTCGGACCGGCTGGGAGAGATGAATCTCTGGGTGAGGGAGCTGGGGGACGGCGCCGAGCGCCAG
>Ga0070707_100004313_pt1 | contig 13328 bp, 8 predicted proteins | sample KBSK5502metaG_FD_65468 | JGI IMG/M metagenome (GOLD analysis project Ga0070707, IMG submission 65468) | Corn, switchgrass and miscanthus rhizosphere microbial communities from Kellogg Biological Station, Michigan, USA - KBS K5-50-2 metaG | ecosystem: Host-associated > Plants > Roots >... | reverse complement strand
CATTCGAAACGAAGAAAGGACGCGAAAGTACAGGAATTGTAGACGTTGTAGGTGTCCGCCGCAACAGAGCCAACAGGGACACCATTGACGTGATACTAGTCCAAGTAAAAGGTGGTAGTGCCAGAATTACAGCCAATGATCTGAAGAGACTCCACGATGCGAAGGTTCAGGTAAACTACACCGTGGCGACCAAGCCAGGCAGATCCGTTGTATTCAATCCCGCACTAAACAGCAAGTAGTCAGATTGAAACACTGCCCGAAGTTAGATCCTCAGCGCATAGAATCCTCGCCCAGCATCCGGGGACAACCCGAAGAAGCATTTGCTTAATCACCCGCATGCCTTTCGCTATCCCTAGCTATATTCCTATCAGCGTCACCTTATACGCATAGAGCGGGTGCACTTTTCGTAGCCATGTTCACTCATCGGTTAATCTCACTGTTGCTCTTGAGTCTCATATTCGCCGCTCTGGCACCGTCCATTCCCCTAAGCGGGGCCGACATTGTGCCGGCCGGCAGTTCTAAAGTCGGGCAGTCACCATTGACGGCGTCTCAGGCCGCAAACGCCTCATTAGCGGGCGCATATTTCGACCATGTCGTCGTGATTATCATGGAAAATCAGGGGATATACAATATCTGTGGAACAAATCCGGGAGGATCGCCTTCATGCAACGGCGCTAACACTCCCTACTTGGACAGTCTCGCGAACAACAATACCCTAGCGCTGAACTATACATCCGTCTTCACTCCGCTGACGAGTGCACCCAATTATGTCGCACTGATAAGTGGAAGCACCTTCAATTGCAAGAGCGGAGGATGCGGCGGTTCCGGCGCGATCGTGCATAGCGACCTTGTGGACGGACTTGAGACTGCTGGGCTGTCGTGGAAGGCCTACTTCGAAAACTATCCCCAAGTCTCTGGATGCTTCCAAAGCGCACCTGCTCCATACAACGGTGTTCACAATCCCTACATCTGGTTCAGCGACATTTACAACAACCAGACGCGTTGCGGCAGACTCGTCAACGCAAACCCGTCATCATGTACCACAACTGACTGTGTGCTCACCAACGACCTTAACGGTGCCAACTCCCCTAACTTTGCCTGGCTCACTCCCAATGACTGCGACGACATGCACGGAAGTGGTGCTTGCACAAACCGGTGTCTCAGCACCAACCTCGACAACGTTACCGACTGTGAGAAGGATGGGGACGCCTATCTCAAAACATTGGTTCCTAGAATCCTGAACAGCACCACCTTCAGAACTCAACGGTCTGCTCTCTTCATAACCTTCGACGAGGGTACCGGCTTTTGCCTGCCGAACCATAAACAGAATGGGGACTGCATCTACGCCGTATGGTCTGGACCAGTCGCGAAAAGTAACGGATTCACATCATACAATCGTTACAATCACTACTCCTTCCTGAAGACATTAGAGTTCAACTGGAACTTGCCCAGTCTGCAGACTAACGACACTACTGCATCCGCGATGAAGGAGTTCTTCAGTCCAACCTTCCCTCTATCAGCAAGTCCGACTAGTTTGACCGTTTCAGCCGGGTCTAATGTCACGTCGACAGTAACGCTTTCAAGCCTCAGCGGGTTCAACGGAACTGTCACCCTAACGGCAGAGGCGAATCCTAGTGGGCCTAGTCTGACCCTCAATCCGACAACCGTGATACTCAAGAATCAGCAGACTAACTCATCAGTCTTCTCATTCTCCTCCGCTCTGATAGGCAACTACACTGTTACCCTCACAGGGGTTAGCGGAATTCTCTCGCGCATCGCAATCTTGAAAGTTCGAGTAATAGACTTCAGGATCTCAGCAACCGTCACTTCGGTTGTCTCTCCAGTCGGGAGCAACGCGTCATCGACCATAACGCTGGCAAGTCTAAACGGCTACTCCGGAAACATCAACCTAACCGTCACAGTTCAAGACGCGAGCATTCTCGTCGGGACCGGCGGTTCTGGAGGAGGTCGCGCCCCCCTGGAAATGGTACCTCCATCTACCTCGGCCTCCTTGACCCTCCCAAACGCATCCCTGAGCCCTACCTCTCTCCTACTGGCCAGTAGAGGCTCTGCACAGTCCTCCCTCACAATTATCCTCTCACTTAGCGTCCAAGCCGGGAACTATCCGATCATCGTCAACGCGACCGACGGGAAACTCTCGCACGCAATCCAACTAACGATCATGGCTACTGATTTCAGCCTAAGTAGCCCGACGAGCAGTATCGTAATGACTCCCGGAGGAAACTCGAGTCTGAGTCTGAGCTTTCAGAGCCTCAATGGTTTCCAAGGCAGCCTATCTCTTTCGGCTACCGTTAGCCCGAGCGGGCCTCTGACGACTCTGAGCCCATCATCTGTCTTACTATCAACCAACAACAATAGCAGCCTCCTCACAATCATCGTCCCCTCCAGCACCTCATCCGGCAATTACATTCTCTCCATTCAAGCAGCATCGGGAAATCTCATCCACGCGATCAGCATCAATATCATAGTCTCAACCGGGTCTGTTGGTGGTCTAATCATCCCAATTGACAAGCTAGGATTGGTCATCCAACTCGTACCAACAGGTACGTCGATCCTGATCCTTCTCGCTTCAGGGCTTGCCACTGTAGGAACAACCAGAAAGCGAGGCAAGAGAAGGACGCCATCTCACAACCTGAGGAGGTCAGAAAGGGTTCGTGACTGGCGTTGCTCTACCGTATTCGCAAGGTCAACGACAATCTGGCCTTTTTGGAAACCCGCAACACAATCAGAGAGATGAAAGCGAGGGAAAATTACGGTCACGCATCTAAGTAAGAAGACCCCATTTAGAGAAATCTCCGATGCGTGCGCGGTTGCAACCAGTATCGAGTCGTTCGTGTCAATCGAAAGCGAAGGGCAAGTGGTTTACGCTATTCTATGTCTGGAGACGCGACTGCTTTAATGACCAAGCATCTCTTCGAGTCCACTGGAAAGGTTGTTCGGCAGATATTGTCAGCTGCGAGAAGAACAGCGTCCTACGCCGCCTTTGAGCACTCTTGATAGCTCGGGGCGTAGCGAGCTTGATCACTTGTGAGGTTCATGTCTCTCTACCATTCATATTATATTCCCGTAATCAGTGTTCATCTGTGAAGAGGTCAATGGCGAAGCCACGTCAGCTAGAGGTGCGAACAAACGGCATCGCAGGGCGTAAGATGCCCGTACTGCACAGCCATCAACCCCGCAAGAACGACGCAACGCACAACTTCGCTGGATTGGACGCTCAGGTTTGTTAACCGTCGTTCAGCGACGACTCAAGAAGGTCAGTCTATTCATGTCAAATGCATCCTTTGCGGGGCTGAGTATGATTTGTTCACAGTAGAGGACGCGTCTTGGCTAAGGCAACATCTATCTGTATCAGACACTGCCCTTCAAGACATCAAAACAATATACTCGGTTAGGAATGTGAACCTCGATGAGGTATTCGGGTCTGTCTCCGTGCTGACGAGACCATCCAAGCACACGATTCACATGTTCTTTGAATTGTACGGTATTAGGTCCTTCATGAACTGCCAGCAAAGGGGAAAGACGTTGATCGGAATCTCGGTTGAGGACATGAGATAATGGCAAACCCTTGGGCAAAAGAAGAACTGAAACTTCCCGATAATACCTCGATCTACAGTTACGACCGCGCGAAAGAGGTCTTCGAAGAAATTGAACCGACAAGGATCACTGTTTCAGATGCAGTTTTGATGCTACTCTACTCTCAGCGTGACAAGCCTATCAACGGTCGCGTGTCAATGATGAAGCAGATTTTCCTACTTGTTAACGAAGTACTCAAGGGAATCGACACTCAGGACCCAAAGTACGTGAAGAACCGATTTGGAATGTACAGTTTCCTCGTTACTGAGACTCTTTCAAATCTGGAATTTGCCCAATACATCAATCGGGAAGGCAAGAAGAACACCAAGAACGAACGCTTTCAGATCACTGAGAGAGGCATGAAACATGTCGCTCCACTGTACTCAAGTCTTCCCAAAGAAGTTCAAGCCACCATTAGTGAGAAGAGAAAAGGATGGGACCAGTTAGGTTACGAGGGGATACTTCGCTACGTCTATCACAGATATCCCAAATATCGTGACAAATCAGTGCTGAAAAAGAGGTATGCTCCGATTTTCTGGGGAAGAGGTAAGGGCTGACGAGCTTTGAAGTAAAACTAAAGGCAGTAGACCAGTTTTCTCCATTCCTTTATCCGAGCAGGACGGTCGAGATAGGAACTCCAAAGGGGAGAATTCTGACTCCTCTGCGTGCGGCTACCTCTTACGAGTACAAATCTAAGATGAGGACCCCGACAGCGGCTCCTATCGACAGCCCTGTTCTCATTAACATCAAGACTCTACCACCTGGCGACCTGCAGAACTTCATTACCAAGAATGAAACCTTTGGAGAATTCCTGAGAAAAATCGGGGTGTTCAACCGGGTGGGTCAATACTCTAACATCCGTCTAACGTTACTGCAACCTACAAAGACGACTCTCGAAAAAGACGGGATCACATCGATGAAGATACTGCAACGATCATCGACCTCCCGTGAGAAATTTCTTCGATTAGGCATAAGACTTCAGCAAGAAGCGGGAATGGATGTTGTGACAGTCCCTTTCATTCAGTTGCCATTCTCAATCCTGAAAAAGTTAACAACCGAAATGCATCGAGACCTGACCCGGGGTACTGGCGGAGAGCCGTTATTCTTTGTTGATGTTAACTACCACGACTTTGAGTCTGTGATTCATCTGCTGGTAGATGATCTTGAGTGCCAAATCGTTGGGCTAATTCAGCGGCGATACTCGGACTATCCCCTTCACTACGACTATCTTCGAAAATACTACGATCATGACGTTGCATTCATGAGCGTCCAAACAAGCCGATTTGACGAGAATTTCGACGATATCTCAACAATGCACTATCTGCCATTTCTCGGTAACGATATCTACGCTGTTAAGGTTCCAAAGCCATTCTACGATGAGGCAGAATTGGAGAAGCCGTCAAAAGAGCCAAGATTGAGCAAGATACGTTTCTTCGACAAACAAAGTCTAAAGGTAAAACCAGCAGGGTCCTTCGATACAGAGAGAGTCTTGGCTGACATTCGATATCAAGACCAAGACATTATTCGAGACATGCTTGACAATCGCGAAGAGGTTAACGGAGACAATGCAAAATTCCAGGTCCTAAACTCCTTTTCAAAAGTTCATGAGTTGAATACAAGCCAGCTTGAGTTTCAAGACCTAAGAACGCAAATCGGAAAAAGCGAGACTCAGCATTATATCGACTCGAAGCAAGCCCTCAAGCCTTTACTGGCTATAGCTCGGAAGAGGGCACAGACGACGTTGAATAGCTAGGCTGATTCTTGTCGGCCCATATTAGACTCGTTTTCGTTCACAGATTTTCCCAATAGACTTGAGGCTATTCCTCGTCCTTGTAATCCGGCCCCTCTTGTAATCTCCTGCCGTGAAGATACAGGTCGGATAGCCCCTTTGTCAAATGTGCTGGGTAGCTACAACTATCTCATCACGGTTGGATAGTGTTCAAGACTGTAGTTCAGACGGACAGTGGATTTTGAGGGAAAGTATCCCAAAGACATCGTAACCTCGCTCTTCAAGAAGTCGGTTACAAGAGGTGGGTCGGATTTCGGGCCGAGCAAGGATTCTCTTGAGAAGTTAACAAAGGGGTCTCCCATTTCTTGTGGAGCCAGGTCCGTAACGATCAGCGGACACCACTCATTTCCCTTCGAGGTCAGTGCGTAGAGTCTATGCACTCCGTTGTTTATGATCAGACGCGTATTCTTTTCGTCAATACGAACTCTGTAGGCATTCATCATCGGAAGGCTCCCACCAATGGGAAAGCAGACGCTCAAGCATTTCGGACTTTGCTCGTCTTCGTCATTTAGGGAGACGGTTTTGTAAACAGGCACCAATGGCCTCACATCCTCATCAGAGCTCGTAAACAGGTATGCCCCGGCAGGATACTGCCCGATGATTTGCTTCGAAATTGGCTCTGTATGTTTCCCTGCTTTTGTAGACACTTCGAACAATTCAGAAGGAGTCATTCTCGCTTTAACATCGGCACGCTTCTCGGCCCGCTTCGGGTTCACCAACAATTGCGGTGTTACGAGCTTCGAAATACGAACATTGAACATCTCTGTCGGATGGGTATCATGTGGTGCGTAGTGCCGGATTTGGTTGACTGCGCTGTCAATTTGGGGCCTGCTCACTCCATCAAAGGGCAACACGTCATCCTGTGTTAGAAAGGAGCGCCCAGGGCCTCCCAGTTTACGGTATGCCTCACTTGTCCGTGTCCACATGGTTTCAAGAACGTTCTTCGAAGGCCCCGCGATCAGACCAAGATCAAGTTGAGTGAAAAGCCATCCCAGCGGGACCGAACTGCTGAGCGCGAGCTTTGTTACAGACTGACTTACTGCCATCCTTTCTCATCTTTTCGCTCAACAAGAGCCGATACTTGAGTCTGGCGTAGAAGGGAAGACCACGTTCTTCATTTCCACATTGGTCCAAGCCATTGGATTCTGCTTTGAAGCTCAGGGATTCCACTTGCCAACATCACACAGACTGAGAGGATTCTGAGCCGTCTCATATCACGTTCGAGTTTGTCGAGTCGAATTTGAGTGTGTCTATGAAGACAACTAACTACTGTTTCCTCGTCATGTGACTCAAATCCGCAGTGGCCGCATTTGTAGACCGTCAAATTCATCGACACAGTTTCACCGCTCTTTCGTCCTTATTGGAATACCGAAACTACTCTTTGACTGATCAGCATTGCAATGTCGGAATCCGATCTGTGGGAGAGATATGATCGGGCCAGTGGGCGTGAAAGTCTCGGGAGCGCATATTCCTGACATTTCAGTCGTGAATCCGAAATATTGGAAATTTACGACTGACAAACAACATGAGCTTGAAGGTTTGGGATACGTTTGCCCAAGCTGTGGTTATTCACGGATCATCAAGCACTACGTCGACGAAGCAACGGGGCTCATTGCTTGGGACTGAGATTCTGCAGAAATCCATTGTCAGCCCAGGCCGTTTTTGGGGGGCAAATCGGTTGTGAAGAACCTAATTCTTACCTCATAGTCTTCTTGCCTGTAGGCTTCATATTACCGTCTCCTTAACATTGCTCGGCGATTCGATGGCGCCCATGGCGCCCATGCTCCAGCCGCAGGCCCGAGACCGTTCACACATTATCGTTATTTGGGCCCCCTGCTTCTCCAAACGGAACCTAGTGCTATCACACTTCGGACAATGAAAAACCATGGGCGTAAGATCTGCAACCCTTCACATTAAGGTCGCTGTCCGATTACTGTTACCGGATCAAGACCCTAATTGGCTCTGGACGTATCTGGCTGATTTGAGCATCTCCTCAAAGGGTAGGTGCTTGGTCGCGTTAAATTCGTCGCTCAATATTTTGACGTAGCTCCATGGGGTAGCGCCGATTTCGGAAGCGTTCTTGCACCATTCTTCTGCGGCTTTGTCCTTCAGCCTTACATTAGGAAGTACGTCCAATTCCTTACCCTTGGTTTCGAGAATGTAGGCTCCATCATCTGTTTTCACGATGAAATCCGGGATGTAGTATCTGACAAAGCCAGCTTGGTCATAGTACAATATGCGCATAGGGATCATCTCTTTCACTACTTTCGCAAAAGCAACCACTTGATCTTGATTGTCGAGGTAGCGCATGAACTCCATTTCTAGCCTGCTATCTGCGGGCAGCAGGTTGAACACGGACTTTGTTGGTTTGTAGAGATACTCCTCACTCTTACTTGTGTGGAGTGTAGGAGACTCACCAATCTTGAGCCTACCAACGATGATTACCGGTTTCCGTTCTACTGATAATTTCATCAGTTCCTTCTGAAAGACATCGAGCACTCGTTCTCTGATGCGAGGATCGTTCATTTTTTTTACTTGTTCCTTGTCTTTAGGATCTGGGCTTGTCTCGAACAAATAGTTGAGAACGTACTCTTCGACCTTGGGAATAAGCTCCGAGAACAGAGTGGAGAATCCTGACTTCCTAGTGATGGCTCTTGTTATGTAAGTGAGAAAGACATCGAAATCATCAGTATAGTCGAATGCTAGGACCTCTTCTCTCATTATCTTGTTCGTCAAAAGATCCTTCTCTTTGTAAAGGATGGAGGGGGCTGGAATCTCCGAGAGTTTGAAGAGCTTTGACGGCAAATTATTGACGAGGAGGTGATTGAGATTAGGGGTTCGCCTCATGATCCCCCCTTCGAGTATGGGGATTTCGATATCGTATTCTAGCTTGTGAGGATCAGCTCCGATTGCGCGAACTGGAGGCCTCGCTTTCGAGACGGGCACGAAGTCAATCTCGAGTTCTCCGGCGGCAACCTCTGCCTTCCATAGTTGTTCGAATTTTGGATGCTCGATGACGATCAGGTACTCGTCCCACTGGTCATTGTAGGGTTCCATCCTTCTCAATCCTCTTCCCAGAATCTGCTCAGGCAGGATTTGTGAAACTAATGCTCTCAACGGCACGATCACCACGACATTACGCACGTCCCATCCTTCTTTGAGCATCATGACGCTGACAATAACGTCGTACTGATTCGTGTCGATGCTTTTGGCAGCGTCACGGAGATAGGGTAGGTCCTTTTTTGTGATGTTTCCCCCACTGTCGGTATGGATAACCAACACCTTGTCCTTGAGTCCTGCCTCGTCTGTTAGAAATTTTCCGACCTGATCCGCGTTTCTGTTAATATCGCAAATGACAAAGAGCACCGGTTTCTTGCCGTGGGGGCCCAACTCTTTCTTGAAGTCCTTCAGCATTCTAACTCCAACCTCGATCTGAGCTTTGTTTCTAACGACGAAGCTCGCGGTAGGGGGAGCCTCAGGTACCTGTTCAAGTTTGCCGATTCTAGGCCGCTTGACCTTGCGATCGATGATCGCCTGTCGAAGAGGATAATCGTAGATAATGTGCGGGAAGAAAGCCCCAGTCGTTAAATCCTTAGGAGTCGCCGAGAAATCGAGTTGCATGACAACTCCCAGCTTGTGCTTCTCCAGCGAAGAATTGTGGAGCTTCTGAATTGTTTTGCTCCACTCCAAATCGTCACTATGGACATGGTGCGCCTCGTCATTCATTACAAGAAGGTCGTCATAGCCAGCAAGTGAGTTGTATAGGAACTCCCAGGAAACCAGAGGGTCGGTTTCTGTCCTAGGTTTTGGCCCCAACTGTTGAACGATGGGATTTAGCGCGTCTTCAGTTCGTTCGTAAAGCTGTTGTATGTTTGTTAAGTGAATGAGTCCCGTCCCATACTTGGTGATCTTGTCGCTTTGTACTAATACTTGGATATCCATTTCTCTCTTCCATTCGTCAGGAACAAACGGAAAATCACGGATCTCTCTGGCGTTCTCGAAAGATTCTCGGAGCCTATCCAGCACGATGAGGTTTGGAGCTAGAATGAGAAAATGTTTGCTATATCGCACACTGTTGTTGGTCCCCAAAACCTTGTTCAGGTATTGCCAAACTGCGGCAAGCTCCATAACAATGGTCTTCCCCGAGCCCGTAGCCATCTTGAACCCATACTTTGGCCAAGTGCTCCAGGAGGGATCCGCTGGAACTCTTGCAAGGCCGAAGCCTTTGGCGAGTTTGGTTAACGAGTCGTACTTACAAACTTCATAGATGTAGATGAGTGATTCAATCGCTTCTCGTTGAGCAGGCCAGAATTCAAACGGTCGCCCTGAGTTGTCGTAGTGGTCTTCGAAGAACCAAAAGTTCAACAGGCGCTTTGTTACTTCGCTAGTCCCCTCGTATCCTCTTTCGCGCCATGCGGCAATTGCTTCTTTGACCTTGGAGTCAAGCTCGATCTTGGGGCGAACGTCCCCTTCGCGAAGGGTCTTCTGGGACATTAGGATACCCTTACGCTGGAAAGGAGCTTGTTAGTGTCGTTTCCGAATATGTCCACAACCTTGGTCATTATAGAATAGGTTCCTGGTTCTGCATAGTTGAACGAGATTCTGGTCTTAAGCTCAGGTTCATCCTTCGTCCGGTACTGCTGCATCATGTTGTGAAATGTATCCCCCTTGAAGTCGAAATCCACAGCCCAGAAATCAATGTACGACTTGAAATCCTTGATCGATGAACGAACCTCTTCCGAGATGAACTCTGGATTTGCAATATTGAATTTCTGAATTATTACAGTTGCTCTGCGACCTTGAATTTCATGTTTCAAATCAAGATAGTTCAGGTCGAAGAACTTGATCTCGTCCAAGCGCTTTGTTCTTTCGTCGGCCCTTATCTCCAGCACTTCGAGGGGAATTTGTTTGAGCCTTATGTCGATTCCATGCTCCTTAATGATTGAGTCGAGGAGGTCATGGAGCCCCATTTCGAAGTCCCAACCAAGAATGTCTATACCTTTCGCCCCCGCGTTAAGAGCCTCTCTCGCCGTGGTCCTAATCTCCCGCTCGGAGACAAAACTATCGATAGGCCCAATATGCACAAGCCGATTTCCCTTCCTGCCATGAATGTAAACGAAGCCTCGAACCGGAGATGCTCCGTACAATTCACGAAGGAATTCGAAATATCCTCGGCCTCCATTTCCGTTTTCCGCTAGCTTCTGCTTCTGGTATAATCCTAGGTTCAGAATCTGAAACGGCTTACAGTCAGGAATCTCTAGAAGTCTCTTCCTAGCTACGTGGATTGCGAACTTCGAAAGATCGCAACCGATCCATCGGCGGTGCATTCGCTCAGCAACAGCTGCGGTGGTACCTGAACCGAAAAAGAAGTCGGCAACGGTTTGTCCTGGTTCGGATGACATCTCGATTATTCTTCCGAGGAGTTTCTCGCTTTTCTCAGTTGGGAATCCTGTGGTGAATGAATAGGCGCTAATGTCATCCCACATGCTAGTTACAAGAGTCTCTTCGCTTGCTCCTATGAGATATTCTGGCCTTCCAGTTCTCGGATTCGGACGAAGCTTTCCCTCTGCAATGGACTCTTCTGACCGCTTCTTTGTCCATCTCCAATGACTGCCCGGCGGTGGCTTGTGGCCAAACAAAGCGTAATCCATTCCGGTCCTTAGGCCGGCGGCGTTGAAGGCGTGCCATCTTTCTTCCTTCGATTCAGGTCTTTTTGGCTGTCGAATGCGATGCGCATCTGTCTTCGAGTAAAATAGAATCATGTCGTTTGCGACATTGAGCCGTTTGACGGTTTCATATTCTTGTACGTTCTTTCGTATCCTCTTTACGTGAATTTCGTTTCTGAAGTTCTCTTCCCCGAAAACCTCGTCGAGAAGAGCTTTCACGTAATGGCCAATGTGCCAGTCTAAGTGCACGTAGATGGCGCCATTGTCGCTAAGCAGGTTGCGCATGAGAATTAGCCGTTCATACATCATCTGAAGATACGACGCAAGTCCGTATCCCCATGTATCACGGTACGCTTTGATCTCTATGGCGGTGGGTTGCTTGATTAGGCGCTCATCTTCAATTAAGACCGGTAAAGTGAAGTCAGCGCCTGTTGCGAAGGGGGGATCAATGTAGACTAAGTCAACCTTTCCCTCGAACCTTGGCATCAGAGAACTCATTACTAGTTTGTTGTCGCCCCAAATTAGGAGGTTGTACGAGTCTTCAAGAGGAGCCCTTGGAACGAAGCTGTCCATCGTCTTCTTTCTTGGCTCGTTTGTGGTTTCTATCGCTTGAAATGGCAGAACAAGCCTGTGTGTCGGGTTCTTCTTGCCACTCCAATCTAGCCATGCTCTGGCCCTCCCCGAAGCGTACAAAAGAAGTTCTCGAAAAACCACGTGGAGCGATCATCGAATTAAGATTTCGATGGAAAAAGAATCCTTTGAGGATAGGGCCCCTCAGATTAGTTCAAACTGCTCACGTAGTTGCGAACTCCTAATAATGTCGTGTCCAGCTTCTGCCCATCGATTCTAGACCTGTTTTACCATCGGTAATGGCACTAGACCGGGGCCCTCTATCAATCGTTTTTTCATGAGTTCATAGTCATGGTCCGACAAGGGCCTACATGCATGTCCTCTTAGATATGCGGGCCACTTGTTCGCGGACGGAATTAGGTCTAGTTTGAAATTCTTCACCACTTGTCTGAAATCAAGTGCGCTTCCTATCGGGGGAAGATAGATAGGGGCAATTCGGTAAGCATAAACTGGGCCCCACTTGGGATCTTCAAAGCGTTGCTGATCTGACGTTACCCTGAACACACCTAGAATTACGCAGTCTCGGATCGCGTAGTACACAATTTCATCCCCTCTACGGATCTTTGAGAAAGGAGGATAGACTACGCCAGAATAATCCCTGGTTGATTCAATTCCGATCATATCCGGATGTTGAGAGAAAGACAACATACTATGGAGAACCAGCCAACGAGTCAAGCTTCGTTACAATCTCTGGAATATGGATCGCAGGAACTAGACTTTTCTGTTACTAGAGATACCGAGCGTTCTCTTTAAACGGAGGAGAAAGACGTGAAGGAAGCTCCGGGCTGCATAAAATGATAGAGGCTTCTGAAAGCACCGTTGCTACACCCGCAACATCGGAGACTAGGGCGATTTATTGTGGTGACAATGGGGAAGTCCTAAGACGACACGTTCCTGACAACTCAATCGACTTGATTTATGCCGATCCTCCATTCTTTTCCAATCAGCACTACCAAGTCCTCTGGGAAGATGGTTACGAGCTCAGAGCGTTCGGGGATCGCTGGCAGGGAGGAATTCAGAAGTACATCACATGGATGGAACCGAAGCTTAGGGAATGTCATAGAGTCATCAAGCCCACGGGGGCGATGTACTTGCATTGCGACTGGCACGCGGTTCACTACCTTAAACTTGAGATGGACAGGATATTCGGAGAGTCCAACTTCAGAAATGAGATCTCAGTCAAGAGGATACGGAAGAACGTCAATGAATACAAGACTGTGAAGCGCCTAAACGTTGCTTTTGACTCAATTCTATTTTACGGAAAGACCGAACTCCATCGAATCACACCGCCCCTCAGAGAGAAGCACAGGCCTGCCAGATGGCATGCATTCGATGCCAACGGATTAAGAACTGGGATGGATTATGATCTATTTGGTCACAAACCGCCGACAGGCGGGCATTGGAGATGGACCAAGGAAAGAGCACAAGAAGCCATAGAAGAGAAGAGGTTGAGAGCCAACCCCCTAACAGGGAGACCAGAATATCTAATCCCCGAGAGCACTCATGAATTGCTTACGAGCGTTTGGGACGACATCCCCGCCTACTCCTTCAAGATGGGGTATCCTACTGAAAAAAGCGAAGAATTGTTGAAACGCATTATTCAAATGTCCACTAGCGACATGAACATGGTGCTCGACCCATTTTGT
>Ga0070707_100004311_pt1 | contig 13330 bp, 16 predicted proteins | sample KBSK5502metaG_FD_65468 | JGI IMG/M metagenome (GOLD analysis project Ga0070707, IMG submission 65468) | Corn, switchgrass and miscanthus rhizosphere microbial communities from Kellogg Biological Station, Michigan, USA - KBS K5-50-2 metaG | ecosystem: Host-associated > Plants > Roots >... | reverse complement strand
AGCCAGCGCCGGGCCGAGGAAGAATCCTGACTGCATCGAAAAGGTCAGCCACCCCATGGCCCGGCCCAGCCGCGCCCGGGGCACCGACTCCGCGACGGCGGCGAAGATCGCGGACTGCTGGATGCCGGCGCCGAGGCCGCCGACGATGCCCCACAGGAACAGAGGCGGGATCGTCGTCGTGAAGGCGGTGGCCACCTGCGAGCCGGCCGCGAGGATCAGGGAGAGCCCGAGCAGCGTGCGGACGCCGAACCTGTCCACGAGCACGCCGGCGGGGAGGGCCAGGAAGGCGGCCACCAGGGTCGTGACCGAGAACAACGCGCCCACCTCGAAACGGCTGGCGCCGAGGTCGTGCGCGTAAAGCGGAACGGTCAGGCCGCGCGCGCCTATGGCCGCAAAAACCGCCAGCGCCGCGAGGTAGAGCGCTACGGCACGGCGCGACTGAGGGACTGCTTGCGCCACCACACCCGAGGGCTGCACGCCGGCCTCGCGGCCTCGTCTCATCGGCTCAGGCCGCCGAATGCGTGCGTCAAGGGGCCCGTCACTTCGTCGTCACGCAGCGTTGGCTGCGCTCCTCCTCGTGCCACCCTTTCCTTCGCCTCGGCGGCCTGACCGGCGGCCACGGCCGCCTGCCGCGATCCGAGTCCGCGCTGCCGTCGCGCAGCCCTAGCATACCGGCGACATGGTCCGGGAACGGGTCGGCGACTGGAAGCTGGCCTGGCGCTTCGCGCTCGCGGGACTGGCGGCCAGCGTCGTCGTGATCATTCTTGCTTCAACCGGAGTCACGGCCGGAACATTCGACGGCGCTCAAGATCGACTGTTTCCGGTTCCAGCGCCTGATCCTCAGATCACCCTTGTGGCCATTGACTCCAGCAGCCAGCGCGACCTGGGAGCCTATCCCTTCTTCAACTCCTACCACGCCAAGGTGATCGATTACCTCTCCAGCCTCCATCCCAAGGTCATCCTCTTCGACATCCCACTCGATCATCTGACGTACGACGACCCCGAGACGGGTGAGCACACAGACGAGCTTCTCAAGGAGGCGATCCAGAAAGCAGGCAACGTCGTCATCGTCTGCACCGCGGACCAGTCGCCTCGGGGAGAGTTTTCATCTGTCGCGGCGGCTGTCGGCGAGCGCGGTCTTGGGGTCCCGGACAAGGCAAACGCTGTGCGCGGTGTGGTGTTGCGCCCGGACCCCGCCAGCACATGCCCTGAGAACGAGACCGCCGAACCGGCGTTTGTGGAGGCGCTGCGAATCGCGACCGGGATCACAGACCCGATCGAGATCAAGGGATCGCTTGCGAAGTTCGGTCCGCACCAAATTCCCCTTACCGGAAACCAGATGCTCGTCAACTTCACGCGAGGCTCGGCACCGACATGCCGTTATGTCGATGCCTACAATCGCAATTGCCTGCACCCCGATTTGATCACAGGCCACATCGTGGTCGTCGGGCCGAAGCTCATTGATGCGGGCGATGTGTACTCGCAAGCTGTCGGGTTTACGCACGACAGCTCGTTCTGCCCGGCAAGCCGAGTGAGCTGCATGCTCGACACGCAGAACTACGGCTACCGCATCCAGGCCGACGCGATGAGCACGATCCTCCAGGACCGCTACCTGAGGGTTCAACCGGACCTGTCGATCCGGCTGACGATCCTCCTTCTCGGCGTGTTCGTGGGCTTGCTCGTCTACCTGCTGTCGTTTCGCCTGGGGATGATCGTGGTCGCCTCGCTGGTCGTCCTCTATTACGCCGCCATCTACGGGCTCGCTCAGCTGGGCTATCTGTCCGACCCGGTGTACGCGCCGGTGACGATCGTCCTCGCCGCCATCTCCTCGCTCGGCGCGCGCTACGTCCTCGAAGAGCGCGAGCGCCGCAAGGTGGAGCGCATCTTCGGCCACTACATCGACCCGCGCGTCGCGCAGCAGCTTGCCGCGACGCGCTCGGTCGATGAGATCATCTCGAAGGGTGAGCGCCGCGACCTGACGGTGCTGTTCATGGACATCCGCGGCTTCACCTCGATGTCCGAGTCGATGCGTGCCGACGACGTGCTCGCGGTCATCCAGGACTACCTCGACGAGATGAGCAAGCTGATCCTGAGGTGGGATGGCCTCATCGACAAGTACGTCGGCGACGAGATCATGGCGCTGTGGAATGCGCCTCTGCCGCAGGCAAACCACGCGCTGCTCGCGATCCGCTGCGCGTACGACCTCGTCAACAACGCGCCGGCCGTGCAGGCCAAGCTCGCGGCACGCGGGCTGCCCCCGATCGGCTGGGGCATCGGCGTGAACACCGGGCCGGCTGTGGTCGGCAACATGGGCAGCCAGGACCGTCTCCAGTACACGGCCCTCGGCGACACCGTGAATACGGGCGCGCGGTTCTGCGGCGCGGCGCCGGCGTTCCACGTGCTGATCGGTCTGACCACCTACGAGGCGTGCGCGGATTACATCGCGGTCGATGAGATGCCAGGCCTTCAGCTGAAAGGCAAGTCGGCCGAGACGTTTCGGCTCTTCAAGGTCACCGCGATTCGTGAGGACAAGACGTCGCCCTGGGTGCCGATGCCAACCGAGTCAGCGCTCAACGCATACAACGCGAAGAAAGGCCTTTACGCGACGCAATCCCTCTTCGCGTGACGGTCGAACGCGCGGCGGAGATTCTCGCCGGCTCGCGCACCGCGGTGGCGCTGACCGGGGCCGGCATCTCGGCTGAGAGCGGCATCCCCACGTTTCGCGGCCAGGACGGGCTGTGGAGGAAGTTCGACCCCGTCAAGGTTTCGTCGATCGACGCCTTCCTCGAGGATCCGGCCACCTACTGGACGGCGGCCAGGGACCGCGGCAACATCGCGCTCGCCGCCAGGCCCAACCCCGGCCACGCGGCACTGGCGGCGATGGAGGGCGCGGGCCGGCTCGTCGCCGTCATCACGCAGAACACCGACGGGCTGCACCAGGCCGCGGGGAGCAAGCGCGTCATCGAACTGCACGGCTCAGGCCGGACCGTCGAGTGCCTGCATTGCGGGCGGCGCGAACCGCGCTCTGAGGTCCAGGCCAGGCTCCACGTCGAGATGCCCCCACTGTGTCGCGGCTGCGGCGGCAGGCTCTTGAAGCCGACGGTCGTCCTGTTCGGCGAGCCAATGCCTGTCGCGGCCACTCAAGAGGCCTTTGCGCTCGCCGAGCAGGCCGACGTGATCCTCGTCGTCGGGACTTCGCTGGTCGTCTACCCGGCGGCGGACCTGCCCCTGGCGGCGGTGCGTTCGGGCGCGCGCATGATCGTCGTCAACGCGGAGCCGACGCCGTTCGACAGGCTGGCGGAGGTGGTGATCCATGGCCGCTCCGGCGAGGTGTTGCCCGAGATCGTCTCGCTCATAGGTGCGTGACGCTGCCGGCGACGAACGGCCTACCGTCGACGATCAATTCGCCACGCGGCCCGATGTCTTCGGCCACGCCTTCTGTGGAGTCGATGCGCACCCGCCGGCCGAGCGTCGCCGAGAGCTGTCGCCAGCGAGCCAGCACCTGATCCGCCGGCGCTGTGGTCCAGCTGCCGATGGCGGCGGTCAGCCGTTCCAGGAGCTCATCGCGAGGCTGGCCGAGCATCGCCGCGCCGGGTGGTGCCGAGGTGAGGTTGATGCCGATCCCGCACACGGCCTTGTCCGGCGTCGCCTCGACGAGGATGCCGCCCAGCTTGGCGCCGTCGAGCAGAAGGTCGTTCGGCCACTTGAGGCGGACATCGGGGCCGCACGCCTCGGCCGCTGCCACACCGGCGGCCAGGCTCAGCAGGGGATTGCGCTCGAGCACGAACGACACGAGCAGCGCGGTGCCCGGCGGTGCCTCCCAGCGGCGCTGCATCCGCCCGCGGCCGGCCGTCTGGTGATCGGCAACCACGATCGACCCGATCGGCAGCCCGCGCGCCACGTCCTGCGTCGAGGTCACCGAGGCCAGCCGCAAAACCTCCGCTTTACCCACGGCCGGTAAGCTAACCCAGTCTTGAAGCTGCACCGAGCGATCGTGCTCGTCCTCATGATGCTGATCGCGCTCGGCACGCTGGTGCTGATGACCGCCGCGGGGATCGCGAGCTTTGACGGCAAGAGCCTCATCGCGCTTCTCGTCGTCGTCGTTGCGGCCGCCATCAGCGGCATCGCGTTTAGCTGGAAGCGCTACTCGCGCAGGTCATGACGAGGCCGGCCCTGCGGCTCGGCTACAAGGCGTCCGCCGAGCAGTTCGGCCCGCGCGAGCTCCTCGACTTTGCGGTAGCCGCCGAGGCCAACGGCTTCGACTCGGTCTTCGTCAGCGACCACTTTCAGCCGTGGCGCCACTCCGACGGACACGCCCCGTTCGCCTTCGCCTGGCTGGGGGCCGTCGGCGAGCGGACGACGCGGATCGCGCTCGGCACCTCTGTCAACACGCCGACGTTCCGCTACCACCCGGCGATCGTCGCCCAGGCGTTCGGCACCCTGGGCGTGCTGCACCCTGGCCGGATGATCCTCGGCGTCGGCACCGGCGAGCACCTGAACGAGGGAGCACTCGGCATCGAGTGGCCGGACAACAAGGAGCGTTTCGCCCGCCTGCGCGAGGCGGTGCGCCTGATCCGCCAGCTGTGGTCGGAGCAGTTGGTGTCCTTCGAGGGCGAGTACTACCGCACGCGCAACGCGACCATCTACGACCGGCCGGACGAGCCGATCCCGATCTACGTCAGCGCCGGCGGGCCGCAGGTCGCCAAGTACGCCGGCCGCGCCGCCGACGGCCTGATCTGCACGTCCGGAAAAGGAATGGAGCTGTACACGGACAAGTTGCTCCCGTCGTTCAGCGATGGAGCCAGGGAATCCGGACGCGACGCCGAGTCGCTCGACAAGATGATCGAGGTCAAGGTGTCGTTCGACACCGACCGCCGGCGCGCGCAGGAGGACACGAAGATCTGGGCCGCGCTGGCGCTGCCGGCGGAGCAGAAGGCCGGGATCGACGATCCCAGGGAGATGGAGCGACTCGCCACGACAGTCGAAGACGTCGCCCACAGCCGCTGGCTGGTTTGCAGTGACGCCGACGAACACCTCGAGCAGCTGCGGCCTTACCTCGACCTCGGCTTCAACCACCTCGTCTTCCACGCGCCGGGTAACGGCCAGGCTCGGTTCCTGGAGCTTTATGGGGCCCAGATCCTGCCCCGGATTCGGGAGCGCTGGGCATGAAGATGAAGACCTGGGTCGTGGTGCTGGTCAAGGACTTCGACTCCGCCAAGGAGCGGCTGCGGCCCGCGATGGGCGCCAGGTCGCGCCGCGCGCTTTCCCGCAAGAACGCCCGGCTCGCGGTCGTGGCGGCCGCCGCCGGTGACCGTGTCCTTGTGGTCGCCGGCTCGGACGAGGTCGCCGAGCTCGCGCAGTCGTGGGGCGCCGACGTTCTGCTGGAACCGCGTGAAGAAGGACAGAACATCGCCGCGAGGCGCGGCATCAACCGCGCGTTGGAGAAGGGCGCAGGCGCGGTCTTGCTGCTGTCGAGCGACCTTCCGCTCGTGACCAGTCAGGCCGTCGCCGACGTCATTCGCGCCGGCTCCCGCCTGGCGCCGCCTGCCGTCGTGGCGGTACCGGCCATCGGCCGCGGTGGCACGAACGCCCTCTACATGAACCCTCCCGACGTGGCCGGCCTGCACTTCGGCGAGGACTCGCTGACGAAGTTCCGCGCGGACGCGGAGTCTCGCGGCGTCGAGTTCGTGGTCCACAACTCGCAAGCGATCGCGCTAGACCTCGACGAACCGTCCGACCTCGAGCGCCTCAGCCGCGCCGTGTGAAGCACGTCGAGCTCATCGGCGTCGAGGGCCTGCCCGAGGTGCAGAGCGGTGACGACCTCGGCGCGCTGATCACGGCCCATGCCGAGCTCCGAGCCGGAGACATCGTCGTGGTGGCGCAGAAGGTTGTCTCCAAGTCAGAAGGCCGAGTGGTCCGCCTCGCGGACGTGACCGCGGGCGAGGAGGCGCAGCGGATCGCGCCCAACCTCATCGCCAGGCCCGACCCACGCATGGTCCAGGTGGTGCTCGACGAGAGCGTGCGCGTGCTGCGCTCGGAGCGTGTCCTGATCACCGAGACGGCCCATGGGTACGTGTGCGCGAACGCCGGGGTCGACCATTCGAACGTCGGCGAGGGCGTGCTGACGTTGCTGCCCCTCGATCCCGATGCCAGCGCGCAGCGCCTGCGCAGCCGGCTGCGCGAGCTGACCGGAATCGAGGTCGGCGTGGTGATCTCGGACACCTTCGGCCGGCCGTGGCGCCTGGGCATCGTCAACGTGGCGCTGGGCGTCGTGGGCCTACCCGCGCTCGTCGACCTGCGCGGCACGCCCGACGACACCGGCCAGGAGCTTCATGCGACGGTGCTCGCGGTCGCCGACGACATCGCGTCTGGCGCGGGCCTGGTCATGGGCAAGACCGAGCGGACACCGGTGGTCATCGCGCGCGGCCTCACGCTCGAAGGGAGCGGCACCGGCCGCGACCTCATACGGCCCGAGGCGGAGGACCTGTTCCGCTGAAGCTCGTCGTCCTCGCCGGCGGCACGGGCGGCGCGGTGCTAGCGGCCGGGATCCAGGCCGTCGCTCCGCAGCACGAGCTGACCGTGATCGCCAACACGGCCGACGACGACGACTTCTGGGGCCTGCGCGTCTGTCCCGACGTCGACGCGGTGATCTACCGGCTCGCGGGCATGTTCAACGACCAGGCGGGGTTCGGCGTCAAGGGCGATACGTTTCATGTGCTCGACGCTCTGGCGCAGGCGGGCGAGGACACCTGGTTTCGGCTAGGCGACCACGACTTCGCCACGCACCTGGTGCGCACGGAGATGCTGCGCCGAGGCCGCACCTTGACCGAGGCTTCGTTGGAGCTTTGTCGCCGCTTCGGCGTGACGGCGCCTGTCATCCCGATGAGTGACGACGTCGTGCGCACCCGGTTCAAGACCGATGCCGGTGAGTTTTCCTTTCAGGAGTATTTCGTGCGCGAGCGCCTGCAGCCCGCCTTGCGCGGCATCGAGTTCGCCACGCCCGAGCCGGCCCACGCGACTCGCGAGGTCCTGGTCGCGCTCGGCGCCGCCGACCTCGTGATCATCGGGCCGTCCAACCCGCTGATCTCGATCGACCCGATCCTCGAGCTGACACGAGACGCGATCCCGCGCTCGAAGACGGTTGCCGTGACGCCGATCGTCGGCGGCATGGCGCTGAAGGGGCCGACCGTCGAGATGATGCGCGCGCTGGGCATGAATCCGAACCCCGTCGGTATCGCGCTGCGTTACCGCGCGGTTGCGGCCACGTTCGTGCTCGACGAGCGCGATCGCGACCTGAAAAGAGAGATCGAAGCGCTGGACTATCGCGTGGTCCTCTGTGACACCGTCATGCGCGACGGTGGGCGGACGCTGGCGAATGCGGTGCTAGGTGACCTTTGAGTTGGCAACCATGACAAGGACGCCGATCAGGACCATGACGAGGCCGACGACCAGGATCGCGTACTGGGCGATTGCCATCAGGCTGCCGCTTGGGCGTTTGGCTTCAGGCTCTTCGGCCTCCATGCCGGGGGCGTCGCCCGAGGCGAGCTCCCAGGCACCGGCGTCGCCGCCCTTCTGCTTCCGCTTTGCAGGCTGCTCTTCGACGGCCCCTTCCTTCTCGGGGCTCACCACCGACCATCCGCCCGCGGCGGTCGAGGAGGCCGTGGAAGCCGCCGGCCCAAGCGGAGCGACGGGCTCGGCCGCCGGGCTCGGGGCCGGGGTCCAGGCCGGCTCGCTGGGCGCCATCGGGGTCGGCTCCGGGGCCGGTTGGAAGGGCTGCGGCGCGGACGGCTCGTACGCCGGCGGCGTCCACGCTGGCTCGGTCGGCGCGGCCGGGTAGTCGACCTGCGGCGGGGCGCTGGTCGTGTCCCACGGCGCAGGCGCTGAGGGATCTGGCTGCCCCCACTGGTTGGGCGCCGGAGGGGGCGGCGCCACCGGCGGCGCCTGGTACGCGGGCGTCTCGTAGGTCACCGTGGGCTGGACCTCCGTCGAGGCGAAAGGCGACGGCGCCTCCATGGGCTGCGCCGAGGTGCGCTCGGACCGGCCGCGGCCGGCAAGCGTCCGCTGGCGCGCGGCGCGGACCTTGTGCTCGATCTGGGTGCGCCGCGCCGAGTACATCGACCGCTTCTCGACGGACTTCCTGCGCAGGACGAAAAAGACCGCCACGATACCCACCAGGGCGACCAGCGGTCCCGCGATCAGGTAAGCCATAGGCGCCGATTATCCGGGAATGGTCGGTCTGAGACAATCGCAAACCGTGGCCCTTTACGACCGGATTCAGACGGACATGGTCGACGCTCGCGTCAAACGCGACGACGTTGCGCTGGGCACGCTCTCGCTGCTGAAAAGCGAGCTCGTGAAGGCCAGCAAAGAGGCGAACGCGGCGGGCCGCATCGACGACGACCTCGTGGTGCGCGTGGCGCGCAAGGAGGTCAAGCGCCGCGAGGAGGCGATCGACGTCTACCGCAAGGCGGGACGTGAGGACTCCGCGCGTCGTGAAGAGGCCGAGATGCAGGTGCTGCGCGGCTTTCTGCCCGCGTCGTTGAGCGAGGCGGAGATCGAAGCCGAGCTCCGCAAGGTCATCGAGGAGGTCAAGCCCGAAGGCCCCAGGGGATTCGGGCTGGTGATGAAGGCGGCGACGGCACGCCTGGCCGGCCGCGCCGACGGGAACGAGATTTCGAAGGTGACGCGCAGGCTGCTTGGCTCCTAAGCCGCGCAACTGGAACGTACCGAAGCCGCCACGTGGCGCGCGCAAACGGGCGCTCTTGACCGTGGAAAGGCTGCGCGACCTTTACTCCGCGGCGACCGAGCTCACGCACGAGAGCCCCTTTCAGCTCCTGATCGCGACCATCCTGTCCGCACAGACGACGGACCGCTCCGTCAACCTGGTCACCCCGGAGCTGTTTCGACGCCATCCGACCCCGCACGACCTCGCCGCCGCGGATCCCGCGGAGGTCGAGAAGCTCATCAAGCCGACCGGGTTCTTCCGGCTGAAGACGATGCGCATCATCGCCGCGAGCCGCGCCCTCGTCGAGCTGTTCGGCGGTGAGGTGCCCACCACGATGGAGGACATGATCAAGATCCCCGGCATCGGCCGGAAGACCGCGAACGTGATCCTGGGCGCCGGCTTCGACGAGCCTGGCTTCGCCGTGGACACGCACGTCACGCGGCTCACCAACCGTCTTGGCCTGGTCGCCACGCGCGACCCGGTGAAGATCGAGTACCAGGTCACCTCGATGGTTCCGAAGGAGGAGTGGACGGCGCTCTCTCTGCGCCTCATCCTGCACGGACGGCGGGTCTGCGACGCGCGGCGCCCGCGCTGCGAGGAATGCGCTCTGAACGGCTTCTGCCCCTCGTCGCTGCTGCGGCCTGGGCGTCGCCTGCGCAAAGGGAAGCCGATCGGCGAGGCGCCGAACTCGGACATCAAGGTGGTTCGCACCTAGGCGCGGCCCCTCGAAGCCGGATAGTCCGGACTATCCGAGCATTTGGGCTGCCGGAAAGGGCTGTTAGTCCGGACTATCGGGGGTTTTGCGGCACGAACTTTTGTTCTATCCTTGGGTCATGGCTGCAGTCGAGCCACGGCTGGTCGACGTCGATTACCTGGAGGTCGAGTGCAAGTCGGCGCTCAACCCCGTCAAGAACATGGGCTTTGCGTGGTCGCTCAACCCGTACACGGGCTGCGAGCACCGCTGCGCCTTCTGCTACGTGCGCGCCTTCGAGCTCCGCGCCGACCGGCCGTCAGACGATCGGTACGGACGGACCGTCCGCATCAAGGTGAACGTCGCCGCGGTGCTCCGCGGCGAGCTCTCGCGCCGCTCGTGGCGGAAGGAGACCGTGGTCATCGGCGCGGCCACCGACCCTTACCAGCCCGCGGAGGGACGCTACAAGCTGACGCGCCAGTGCCTGCAGACTTTGCGCGACTTCTCGAACCCGACGTCGATGATCACCCGCGGACCGATGGTCGTCCGCGACATCGACGTCCTGAGCGAGCTGGCGCGCCGCGCCGACGTGCACATCACTTTCAGCATCCCGACGCTCGACGAGGACATCTGGCGCAGGACAGAGCCCGGCACCGCGCATCCGCGCCAGCGCCTGCGGGCGATCGAGAAGCTCGTCACCGCGGGCATCGACGTCGGCGTCGGCATGGCGCCCATCCTGCCGGGGCTTTCCGACCGGCCCGATCTGCTGGAGGCGGTCGTGAAGGCTGCGCGCGCCGCGGGGGCGACCGGACTGTGGGCGGGGATGCTCCATCTCAAGGACGGGACTCGCGAGCATTTCCTCTCCGTGCTCGAGCGCCATTGGCCGGAGCTGCTGCCTCGCTACGAGCAGGCCTACCGCGACCGCGCCTACCTCCCGCAGTCCTTCGGCGAGAAGACGATGCACGAGGTGGCTCGGCTGCGCTCGGAGCACAGGGTCGCGGATCGTCGGCGCGTGATCCTGAAACCTCCCCCCGAGCCCGAGCAGCTGACCCTGCTCAATTAGCATTCATCGAGGAATGCGCGGCCCCATCGACGTCCTCAAAGGCCGGGTCGGCGGCTTCACCAAGATCGAGATCGCCCGCCGTACCGTGCCCTGCTACAAGCACGTGCTCGAGAAGGATGGCGAGAAGCTGGCGGTCTGCCTGCTGGTCGACCACGGCAAGCTGTACCGCTTTCCCTACGAGACCGCCAGAGGCATTCGCGGCCTGGAGATCAAAGCGCGATTCCTCCGCGGCGAGATGGAGCACCTTCGCCTGCGCGAATTTCAGCCCGGACTTTGCCGCTATGTCGAAAGAGCCGACCAGGCCGTCTGACTCGCTCGTCCAGCAGCTTCTCACCGAACGCCGCGAGCTGAAGGTCGCCGTCGAAAGATTGAAGATCGAGCTCGCGGACGTGCAGGCAAGCGGGGGCGGCTCAGACCCGCGCGCCGCGCGTGAGGTCCAGGAGCTGAAGGACGAGGTCGAGCGGCTTCGCTACCAGCTCGCCTCGGCCCGCGCCGACGCCACCAACCTGCGCGAGGAGCGCGACCACCTCACGGCGGGCATTGAGCGGGCTCTCGGCCTGCTGGAAGCCGAGGCCTAGACAAAAAGAAAGAGGCCCCGCCGGCAGGCAGGGCCTCTTGGGAAAAGTCGGTTACTTGACGCTGTTCGCGACCTGGTCGACGTACTGGTTCAGGAAGCCGCCCAGTCCGGGCGCCGAGATCCTCTCACCGTTACCTTGCAGGGCCTTGACGAGGAAGATCACCCAGTAGACGAAGCCGAAGATGAAGATGGCGAAGGACAGGAGGCCGATGACCGGGATCAGGCCGATGACGAAGCTGATGATCGACAGGCCGCCGAAGAAGACGAGCGAGTTCGCCGCGTTCCACTTGACGTCGGGGTCGTCCTTGCCGACGAACAGGAAAATCAGGCCGGTAATCCAGCCCACGAGGTAGGCAAGGATCGTGTAAGTCTTCTTGTTGCTGCCTACGCCGCTCGTCGACGGCGTGCCACCCATGGGTGCCGGTTGGCTGGGTGGCGGTGGTGGCATCTGAGACATCGATCAATTTCCTCCCTGTTGGCTGATTGGTGCGGGCAGATTATCGGCCGAATGCCCTCAAAACGCCATAGGCCAACAGAGTTCGTCAGCCGCGTACTGAGTTCCAATGTGCTCTGCTAGTCTCGCCAGACATGTCCGACTCGGGTCAGCCGCCGCAGAAACCGCCCCCGCCACAGGTTCCCCACTGGGCTCCTTCGCACGGCCCACGCGAAGAGCCTGAGGACCGCCCCGCCGGGCCGCCGAGCGCCCCCGAGACATTCGGCGGCGACTACGCGGCGACCATGCGGCTCATCCCCGTCCCACCGCCGACCACGCCGCCGCCCTCGGTGGCCTCGATCACCACCCCGCCCCAGGTGGCCGGCGAGAGGTACATCGGCAAATACCGCGTCAAGGGCGAGCTGGGTCGGGGCGGCATGGGCGCCGTCTACCTGGCGGAGCAGCCCGGCCTTGGCCGCGAGGTGGCGATCAAGGAGCTGATCCAGTCGGCCGACCCCGTTGCCCTCAGGCGATTCCTCCAGGAGGCCCAGGTCATGGCCCGGACGAGCCACCCGAACCTCGTCCAGGTCCACGACATGGAGCTCCAGGGCAACGTCAACTACCTGGTCCTGGAGTTCGTCCGCGGGCGCTCGCTGCGTGACTGGCTGAACGAGGCGGCGATCCCCCCACCGCAGGTTTTCGCGGTGATGCACGGCGTGCTTCAAGCCCTCGACTACGCGCACCGGCACTCCATCGTTCACCGCGACATGAAGCCGGAGAACGTGCTCATCTCCGACGAGGGCGGGGTCAAGGTCGCCGACTTTGGCATCGCGCGACTCCTCGACGACACCGGCGTGGGCGGCACGGCGACGAAGACTGGGACGACCGTGGGCACCCCCCAGTACATGTCGCCGGAGCAGGTCGCCTCGAGCAAGGTCGACGGCCGCAGCGACCTGTACTCGGCCGGGATCATGTTCTACGAGCTCGTAGTCGGCCAGCCGCCGTTCACCGCGACCGACGCCGACGGCCCCTTCACGCTCATGGCCAAGCACGTGCAGGCGCCGCCAAAGCCGCCGTCGGTGTTCAAGCCCGGCCTCAATCCAGACCTCGAGGCTGTGATCCTGAAGTCGATCTCCAAGCGACCCGAGGACCGCTACCAGTCAGGCATCGAGTTCGACGACGCGATGTCGCGGGTGGCGGACGTGATGTGCCCGGGCTGGCCGCGCAGCCTCGAGCCGGGTGCGGATCTCTCGAAGATGGTGCCGCGGGCCACGCCGGCGTATCCCATCCCCTCGACGCCCATCGGCGTCGCCATCGCGCAGCCGCAGGCGGCCATCCCGCAGCCGCATGTCGTCTACAACCCGACGCCGCCGGTGAAGACGGTCGCCAAGAAGTCGATGAGCTGCCTCAGCGTGCTCGGGATGCTGGCGATGCTGACCGTCGCCGCGGGAGTCCTGGTCTCCAGCCTGATCCGCTAGGGGTTCAGTTCGGCGACTGCCCCTGGCGCGCCAGCGCCTCCTCTGCCTCCGTCCCCACCAGGATGTCGCTCGACCCCGTCTGGCCCGCCGCGATCACCGACTGCTGCGTGTACTGGGCCGTGTACGTGTGGTGCGACTGCGTCGCCATCTGGGTTGGGAACTGGACCCACGGCGCGTCGGGCGCCTGCCGGATGGCGGTGACGTCGTAGATCCGGAACGTCTCCGCCGACTTGCCCTTGAGCTGGACGCCGGGGACGAGGTCGACCGCGATGTAGTCTCGGCACGCGTCGTATGTGGCCTGGCCGATCAGCACCTGGAAAGCCGGTGCGTGCGCGCAGAACCGCGCTGCCGTGTTGACCGTGT
>Ga0070707_100004310_pt1 | contig 13331 bp, 9 predicted proteins | sample KBSK5502metaG_FD_65468 | JGI IMG/M metagenome (GOLD analysis project Ga0070707, IMG submission 65468) | Corn, switchgrass and miscanthus rhizosphere microbial communities from Kellogg Biological Station, Michigan, USA - KBS K5-50-2 metaG | ecosystem: Host-associated > Plants > Roots >... | reverse complement strand
AGGAAGAGGACGAACTGATACATGGCAAAAAGTTCGAGCGCAAAGGGGAGATAGCCCGAATAGCCGAGGAACGGCATCTCAAAGATTTTTCCGAACCCGACATAGGGAATAGTGTAATACCACTTTGGCAGGGCATAGTAGTTCCACATTTCCCAGAGGAAGCCGCAAGTCAGCCCTGCCAGAGGGAGGACAAAGAAGCGCCAATCCCCTACAGCAATATGGGCTAACGCAGATTTACGTCCCAACAGGTTATTGATCGGATCGAGGATAAGCACGACACAGAGCCAGACAAGGCCGAAAAAGTAGCGCGGGAAGATCCACGGGAGGACGAAACAGGCGATGCCGGCTACCTCGACCAGCGCCAGTACCCATAGGGGAAGACGAGGGCCAGGGTTAGAGGCGGGCAAGCGCGGATGCAAGGGCTTAAAGGTGGAGAGGAACTCGCCGGTTTCCATGACCGCCGGTAGCACTGTACTAAAGTTAAGGCTGGCGATGAGGAAGTAGGCGAGAGGACTATAAGGTTGGTCGAGTTTGTAGTGCCAGTTCTGTACAGGTATGTTCAGTCCCTCAAATACCCACCAGAAGACACTCGAGGCGAGAAACAATTGGACATACCGCCAACGAGTACGTGTGAGCAGAGACTGCCCTCGTCTCATCACTACGAGCGCGTCCATGAAAAAGATATAGCCAAACCAGAGCGGGAAGAAACTGTAGCGGTAGAACGGGTCAATACGTAACCAGGAGGTTGCCCAGGCAGTGAGGCATAAGATCAGGGCCGCAATGCCATAGCCAGGAAAGCGCCTTTTGTGCACTAATTCTATCCTTAATCGCTTTTATACGAATTTGCAATCAAACTTACATGTATGTATCAGCAAGGGGCGATGCAAGCATCCCCGCCCTTCCCTTCTCCTTCCCCGCCCCTACGCGGGACGAGGGCCGATTCGCATTGGGACAGAGGGCGATGCAAGCATCCCCGCCCCACTCCACACCACCCCCGCCCCTACGCGGTTTAGCGCGGTTTAGCGCGGTTTATGAGCGGCTGCGGGCTGTGATGCGCTGCCATACTGCCTGAACCGCTGAGCCATACAGGCGCGGATGCTGGCCCAGGAGGCTCCGCAGAAGAGCAAAGAAATTGCTATCCATGCCAATGATGGGCGTTTCCAGGAGAGTACGCTGTAGAAGCTGGCGGCCTGCGGGTGAGCCAAAGAGGCCGTAAAGCATGCCAACATCCTCATCGGATTTCATGCTGTCAAGCGCCCAACGCAGCCAGTCCTCGATACGGAGGTAATCTCCCAATCGCCCTGCATGTGACAGGTTGCGCAAATAGGCTTTGATCGCCCCGCGCTCCCCGTTTAATACTTCGCTCGCTACGGCATGCGCTGCGAGCCGTCCGCTAAGCAATGCGGGATAGATCCCTCCGCCCGTTGCCGCAGCACATAGACCTGCTGCGTCACCAAGTAGCAATCCCCACCCCCGGTTGTCGTTCCGGTAGACACGTTGCAACCGACCACCTGTTGGAATGATACCCGCCTTGCGCTCCACTACGCGCATCTGACTCAAATCCGCTACACCCGTGAAAAGCGCCTGCGCTGCACGCAGTGATGCAGTCGGATGGAATGCATGCGGATGTCCGGCCACACCGAGCGCGGCAATACCCGCGTGAGGAGCCAACCAGATACAATAGCCCGGGGCCAACTGGTGGCTCATCACGAGGTAGAATGTCTCACGGTCTACGGGTACACCTTCTACCAGCCATTCTGCGCCGGCGAGAAAATGGGTATTGCGGTCCAGCCCCAGGCACTGCGCTACTTTTGAGTGAGTGCCATCCGCGCCAATAAGGAAACGCGTGTACACAGTATCGCCTTCTCTGGATTTGGCTGGCCCTCCCAGCGTAACGCGCATCACCCCATCCTCTTGACGCGTCACGTCCAGGAACATCGCGCCACATCGAACAATTGCACCACGCTCCTCCGCCTGTGCTGTCATCCATCGAAGCATGCCAGGCACATCAACCATGTAGAAGCGATACGCACGAGCGCTGATCTCAATAGGTGGATGGTCAGGAGGCTGAAGCTGGATACGCCGGATAGCGTTCATGAGATAGCGTGCAGGCACATCAACAAAATCGAGAGCATCGTTAAAAAGGACTCCCGTCGTGCGAACCACTCCGCCAACCTCGGCGTCACGCTCTACCACAAGGACGCGCAGGCCAAGAGCGGCTGCAACACTTGCGAAACTGAGACCGGCAAAACTGGCACCAACGACAATTACATCGTAGATATCGCTCTTTTGGTTAGGAGAGGGCATGCAGTGTTCCTTTTCTGCTCTGATATCCCATGTGTCCAGGGGTGCGAGCATACGTAAAGCATAAACCGTATTGCAGAATTATAAATTTTTCCTGTACGCTTATGCAATGGTACTATGCAGGGGCACGTAGGAAACTTACCCAGACAGGCTAGTGGTCAGTCCAGTTTGCATTTTGCGGTGGGGCCTGACACCCGCGAGGGATATCGGTGGGGCCTGACACCCGCGAGGGGTGTCACTACATTTCTACCTCACAAACCTATCTGGACTAACTACTAGAGAACCGGTCAAGAAATGAAGTGCCTGGGCTTTGAGCCTATGAAGAAGCAGTCATTGCTTTTCGCCCAGCCACACGCTTCGGATTCACTCTGCTTGAGGAGAAAAGTGGTTCAAGCAAAAGGCTGCTCCGATTTTCTCTGCACAATCGAAGCAGCCGCACAAGCAGGGACCTTCCTCCACTCGCCCGACATCGCCCATCACCAGTCAGGTTGCTTCTCTTCGCCGAGGAAGCAGGCCGCGCTCGATCGCCACCGCGACCGCCGCTGCTCGCGAGTCCACGTTCAGTTTGGTGTAGATGCTGTTCAGATAGGACTCGACCGTGCGGCGCGTAATCCCCAGGCGCGCACCGATCTCCTTGCTCCGTTCTCCCGCTGCGATCCCGGCAAGCACCTCCTGCTCGCGCTCCGTCAGTTGGACTGTGTTGTTCCCTGGTGAGGGGGACGCCGGTGCGCTCCGACGCGCTGCGTAATCCAGGACACGTTGCATCAGCTCTGGCTGTAGCAGCATCTCGCCACGAGCGGCGCGCTCAACCGCTTGCAGGACCGTCTCAAGGCCGCTGTCTTTCAGCAAATAGCCACGAACGCCTGCTTGCAAGCTCCGCAGCATCAGTTCATCTTCATCGTAGGTGGTCAGCACGATGATGGCGATGTGGGGCCACTTCGTACGAATCTGCTCGATCGCCTCCAACCCATCCATTGCAGGCATACGCAGATCCATCAGCACGACATCGGGCACCAGCGAGCTCACCAGGTGGATCGCGGCGACGCCGTCAGCGGCCTCCCCGACCAGCTCGATCCTTTCCTCCATGTCGAGCATCAAGCGCAGGCCGGTGCGGACCACCGGGTGATCGTCGGCGATGACGACACGAATCTTCTCAGCCATCCGTGTGCCCCTCTCCGCTCAAAGAAGATGAGACCTCCTGCTTGAGAGGATGGGCTGGACCGTTCGATGTGGCGAGAGGGACACGGAAGCGGAGGGTCGTTCCTGCTCCCTTCGCACTGCTGAGCAACAAGCTTCCCTCGACCAGCTGCGCGCGCTCTTGCAAGCCCAGCAAGCCATAATGCCCGGAGTGGAGCTCCGAGCTTTCTGGATCAAAGCCTTGACCATCGCCCTGCACCCCGATCGAGAGCCACTTTTCCACGACCCTCGCTTCGACGCTCACGTGCCGGGCCCTGGCATGACGTGCGACGTTGCTTAACGCTTCTCCAATGACGCGCAGGACATGCTCGCAGTGCTGAGGCGGAGTATGCACCAGGTCATCCAGTTCGGTATGGCACTCAATCCCGGTCATCTGGAAAAAATGCGCGATCTCTTCCTGAACGGACGCGACGAACTGCTCCATGTGAGGGGTCTTCGCGCGCAGATCACGAATGGCGTGACGAGCATCTCCCAGGGCAGCGCGCGCGCTGGAGAGCGTCTGGCTGAGCACCTGTTGCGCCTGGAGGTAGTTCTGCCGATCCATCTGAGCAGAGGTGACTTCCAATTGCATGACCATCCCGGCCATGCCCTGCAGCAGCGTATCATGCAGTTCCCGCGCCATGCGCTGGCGTTCGGTGAGCCGGGTCAGCGTTTCAATTTGCCTGGCCGAGGCAGCAAGCTTGCGATGAGCTTCCTGTAACTCTCGATGCGCCCGTTCGAGTTGCGCCTGTGCGTGCGATTGCTGGAGATACACGAGGACGTAGCCGAGCACAAAAAAGACAATCGTTGTGACATCGGATTGGCTCCAGATAGTGAACCAAAGAGGCACCAGGCTTGTCCCAAAGGAAACGGCAGAGAAGATTTTCATGCCCAGCGGGACCACAAAGAGAAGGAGGGCGCCAGCAGCAATCAGGAGCACCGGGCCGACACGTTTGAACATCGTCAGGGCACACAGCACCAGTGCCAGGTAGAAATCCAGCCCGAGATTAAGTGGCCCTCCCACCATCTGCAGGGTGAACACCAGCAGCCCCTGCCCCAGGAAATACCACCAGAAGAACCGGGGCTGTACCCGGTCAGACAGTCCCATCCAGAGCAAGAAGCTATACAGCGCTACCAGCAGGAGAAAGAGGAGCGTGAGCGAAAGGGGCACCGGGTAAAAATGTGCCGCCATTCGGAGGCCACCAAGAAACATGTTCCCGACAAGCGATGTGGCAACCGCCATGCCTACCCAAAACAAGAGAAACCAGCGCAGCGACGACCTGATAGGGGATTGCTTTTTCATCCGACGGGCCTCCTTCCTTGATAAGCGACGCTTGTGAGCTTTCCCACCAGTATACCATTGCTTCCATCCCCTGCCAACGTCGAAATTACCACCGTAATGTACTACCGTAATTTGTCCCCCTCAGACGACATTTTTCCACAGGCAGTTCCACGATGACAGGCAACAGAACCGGCTGCTAGAATAGCCAGTGGAACAATATCGCTTATTGGAAGACGAGCAGGTATCTGTCCCGTATCGTTGTCCGGTGTGATGATCTTCCTTGCTTCTCGACGAGGAATGCCCGGCAACACAGGTGAAAGGAGAAAAGAAAGAGCTATGGCTGAGACATCCACGACACATCCGCAGGCTGGGCCTGAGCATCCGACCGCACCACAGGAATCGCAGCGCTTTCCCGTGTACGGGCCTCGACTCGCGCTGGGAGGCATTCTCCTCATTGCGATTCTCATGGACTTCTACCGGCTGGGTCAGGACGGCTTCGGTTCGTATTATCCGCCCGCTGTACTTAGTATGATGGACAACTGGCATAATTTCTTTTTTGCCGCCTACGATCCCGGAGGCTTCACTTCGCTTGATAAGCCCCCGGTGGGTTTCTGGTTCCAGGTCCTAAGCGCCAAGATCTTCGGCTTTAATACGGTCAGCGTCCTGCTGCCCCAGGCGCTGGCCGGAGTGCTCTCCGTGCTCTTACTCTATTACCTGGTGAAGCGTCACTTCGGCGTGGTTGCTGGCTTGATTGCGGCACTGATCCTGGCCATCAGCCCGATCAGCGTGGTGACCAATCGCAATGCGACCATCGATAGCACGCTGACCCTGTGCCTGCTCCTCGGGGCGTGGGCAGTGATGCGGGCAGCGGAGACCGGACGTTTGCGTTGGCTGCTCCTCTCAGCCCTCTTCGTCGGCATCGGCTTCAATATCAAGATGCTGGAGGCGTACCTGGTGGTGCCCGCCTTCGGCTTGCTCTACCTGCTGGCTGCTCCCACCAGCATCAAGAAGCGTGTGCTCCATCTTGCCCTCGCCCTGCTCGTGCTGCTGGTGGTCTCCTTCTCCTGGGTGCTGGCGGTGGACCTCACCCCGGTGTCGCAGCGACCCTACGTTGGCAACACCCAGGATGATTCTGAGCTCAGCCTGGCGCTTGGCTACAATGGCATCCAGCGCCTGGGGCTGGATACAGGGCCTAATCAGAGGGATTGCTCAGATTGCCATGCGTATCCCCTGCGCCTCTTCATAGAGCAACCTCTGGCAGGACAAACCGGCTGGCTGTTACCGTTGGCGCTTCTGGGTCTGGTCGCCCTCGCTTGGCAGGGGCGTCCCCGCCCACGAGAAGACCGAAAGATTCAGTCGCTGCTTCTTTGGGGAATGTGGTTGCTGACCATGGGCATCATCTTCAGCGTCGCAGAGCCCAGGCACGAGTACTATCTGACCATGATGGCCCCGGCCATTGCCGCTCTCTGCGGGATCGGCCTGGTCGTCATGTGGCGGGACTATCGTGGTGGGGGCTGGCGCGGCTGGCTGTTGCCGCTCGCCCTGCTGCTTACCGCTACTGAGCAGATCGTGATTCTCAACAATTATCCCACGTGGGGCCAGTGGATGATCCCCCTGCTTCTCATCCCGTGCCTCCTGGCAGCGGGCGTGCTCATCAGCGCTCGCCTCGCTTTCCGCTGGACGGGCAAAGCGAAAGCTGTCCGCTTGCTCTTGCCAGCCCTGACCGTCGGGCTGGTCGCCCTACTGCTTGCCCCAACGATATGGGCAGCCATCCCCATCCTCCAGGGGACGGAATCGGATATCCCCCTGGCCGGTCCGGCGCAGCTGAGTGGCGGTCTCACCATTCAGGGCACGAGCGTTGGTCCAGTGCTGATTCGGTACCTGGAGGAGCATCAGGGTCGCGCGCGGGTGCTGGTCGCCACCGACATACTCGCCACCGATCCCAATGCCGAAGCCCTCATTCTCGCGACGAACAAACCGGTGATGCCACTGAACGGGTTTTCGAGCTATCCCCTCACGATCACGGAACTGGTGTCCCTGGTTGCCAATGGGACGGTACGCTTCTTCCTGCTGGGGCAAGGACAAGAAGGAGGCCTTCCTGGTAGCAGTGACACACTCAGCTCTGTCAGATCCTGGGTGGCGCAGCACTGCACGACCGTGCCGCCGAGCCTGTGGCAGTCTTCCTCGTCCAGTTCCCAGGCTGGCGAAAACGGTGCCGCAGTCCTGTACGATTGTGCTCCCTTGCACTGATGATCCACGAGCGCCCGTGTCCTGCGTGCTTTGTGGCACGCAGGACACGGCTCCCGACCTGTTTTGCTGAACGGACGTGCACCGATGATGAACAGACAGCCACCAGGAGCTGACACCGAGCCAGTGGACCAGCGCGTCCCATTTCGTCATCCAGAAGCGGAACTCCTCAGTCTCTATGGCAGCCACTCGCTCGCATTCTTTGGCCTGGCGGAAGATTTCGAGCAGTTCCTGGCCCCAGGGGAGCAGGGCTTGATCGCCTATCGCGTGGTCAATCGCGTGGCGGTGGCCCTTGGGGACCCCCTGTGCGCGCCGCAGGCAGTCGAAGCGGTCACGCGCAGCTTCCTCGCCTTTTGCCGTGCGCAGGGCTTCCGCGTGGCTTTCTATCAGGCACGCCCCGATTATCTGGCCATCTACCGTACACTCCACCTGCATGCGTTCAAAATGGGGGAAGAGGCGATGCTCTTTCCCCAGACCTTCAGTGTGCAGGGCCCAGCTCTGGCCAAAGTCCGCACCCGGTGTCGGCACGCACAACGGGAAGGAGTGCAGATCCAGTGGTACGAGGGCGTTTTACCAGCCGCCGTGATGCAGCAGCTTGTCTCCATTTCCGACGCCTGGCTAGAAAGCAAAGGAGGCCGACAGACAGAGGAGACGGGCTTTAGCACGGGAAAATGCTCTGAGATGCAGACAAACGCTCGACGCGCTGACCGGCTTACCGGCCTGCTTATCCCATCGCATGGTGCGTTTCCTGCGCTGCCATTGATGACCGGCATCGCACTGACCCGCTCTGGTCAGGCGTGCGCTTTTGTCACCTTTACTCCCATCTACGGCGTGGCAGAGGGCTCGGAAGGCGCCGGTCAACGCTGGGGCTGGGCGCTCGATCTGATGCGCCGTACGGCGGATGCCCCTTCTGGCGCGATGGATCTGTTACTGGTCCAGGCTCTCGAACGCTTCCGGGCACGGGGAGCACACCGGGCCAGCCTGGCCCTGGTCGCACTGGCTGATACCAGGCAGGAAATGGCCCAACCCTGGCGATACCTCGTCGATCTTGCCGCCCGCCGCATGGCGCTATTCGAGCAGCGCCAGACGCTCTTGCGCTTCAAACAGAAATTTGCTCCCTGCTGGGAGAGCCGCTACCTGGTCGCCAGTTCCCGGCTGGCCCTCCCCCAGGTTGCCCTGGTAGTGCTGCGCCTACGCCATTATGCGGGGCGAGGATTCGTGAGACTGCTGACGAGAGAGGTCCCTGGCTCCCCGACTGCTCCCTGTCGATGAGCCGGGAAGAGAGGGCGGACCAGGAGAGCAAGTGAGAGGACAGACATGAAAATGCTGCGTGCTTCTGGAATGAGCACCTGCTGGCAGTTTGTGCGCTACTGCCTGGTGGGCGGAGTCAACACGATCATCGATGTGTTGGTTCTCAATGCCCTGCTCTGGCGCTTTCCCACGCATAACGTTCAGATCCTGGTCGTCGAGAACTCCGTAGCGTATGCCAGCGGTGCAGTGAGTAGTTTTTTCTTGAACAAGTACTGGACGTTTCAGCGCACGCAGCGACCAACGGGTCAGGAAGTGGGACGCTTTCTCTTCAGTGTAGTGCTCGAACTTGTTTCGAGCAATGGTCTCCTGTGGCTCGCGGGTATAGCTCTGTCTCCTTTTATTGCCAACGTGGCCTTGTGGGGCAATGCCTCAAAACTGCTGGCAGTAGCCGCGAACGCGGTGCTCTCGTATCTCCTCATGCGTTTCTGGATCTTTGCCAGTGGAACGCAGGACCGACCGAAACTCTAACATTCACCCTGAGCCTCTCAGGAAAGCAAGGAGAAAATGCATGCAACCTTTCGATTGGCAGCCTCCAGTAGCACTTTCCGAGCGAGAAGAACACATTGTCCAACGGATACGACGAGCCAAGTTATTTGTGTTCCTCCGCCACCATCGGCACGAATTGTTCGAGAGAACATTCCAACAGGAACTGGCGAATCTCTACCAGCCCAGCAAGCGTGGGCATCCGCCTATCGCTCCCGCACAAATCGCCCTGGCGATCATTCTGCAAGCGTACACGGGGTGTCCGATGACGAGGTGATCGAAGCGACGCTTATGGATCGGCGCTGGCAGTTGGTGCTGGACTGTTTAGACACCGATCAGGCACCATTTAGCAAAGGCACATTCGTCGCTTTTCGCAAGCGCCTCATTGACGCGCAGATGGATCGACGGCTCATCGAACGGACGATCGAGTTACGTGAGCGCCAACAGACCGTGCAAGGACGTGCTCAATTGCGCGAACGGGTGGCCGTCGAGCATACTCTGGCTCATGTGGGCCGGTGGCAAGGACGACGTGCCCGTTATCGCGGACTACGCAAAAATCTCTTTGATTTGCGCCGGTGCGCAGTCGTCCACAATCTGCACGTTCTGGCCCGTTCCCAAGCACTTTCAGCTGAGCTGCAAGCCACCGCTTGATTTCTTGAACGGCTCTCTAGGCTTTCAGATTGAGATGAAGAACAACGATCACTTGTGACATTTGGCCAGCTCGAGCGATTATAGAGTGAGATCTCATACACAGGTCAGGAAAGAGGTGCATGATGCCAGTGTTATCCAGCCAGCCCGGGCTGGAAGACTCTACTGTGGGCGGACTTTACCAGCGCTACTGGCTGGTCCTGTTGACAGCTATTCGCCAATCCGTTGCTTCTCAGGAAGACGCGGAAGATCTTCTGCTGGATGTCTTTCTCGCCGCCATAGAGAACGAGGCGCTTCCCAGTATGAGCGCGCAGCACCAGGAAGCGTGGTTACGGCGCGTGGCCTATAACAAGTGCATGGACTTTCATCGTCGTACTGCCCGCCGCCCTGCGGTGCCGATTGAGTCGTATGCTGAAACGCTCTACGACGATGAGGACCTCTCCCCTGAGCACAGGGCGCTTCATCGCGAAGAGCTCTCGCAACTCAGGGAGCACTTTGCCTCTCTCCCGGCTGCCCAGCAGGAGCTCCTGCGCCTGCGTTTTGCCGACGATCTTCCTTGCTCCCAGATCGCGGTCCGGCTTCACAAAGGCGAGGGAGCCATTCGCATGACCATTTCACGCACGCTGAATCGCCTGCGGGACATCTATACAAAAAAGAGGGAGGAAAACCGCTATGTCTAGTCGTGATGAACAGGAACAGGCTTTTCAGGCTGATACGCTTGACGAACAACTCGCGCGGCTGACGCGGAATACGTCCTCCTCGGCGGACGCGCGCCTGGTGCGTGATCTGCGCACCATTTCTCAGGAATCTACGCGGTCCGGGGAGCGCGTCTGGCAGCGTCTGGCCGAGCGCCTGGCGCAACAGGAGACGACTCCCACTGTACCCAGGCCCGTCATTCCCAATTCAACTCGTCACATCGAAAGGTCAATATATATGCAAACACAGACACCCGAAAGCAATACTCTGCCTTCGCGCCAGGACAGGCCACCAAGTCGATCAGGCCGCGTTTTTGCCCTGGTCGCTGCGGTGCTGGTCACGGTCGCGCTGGTTGGCAGCCTGGCCGCTGTTTTCCAACTTGCTCGCCAGAAGCCCTCTGGGCAGACGGGCGGCGCACACCAGCAGAGCCCAACGCCTGGTCAAATTGTCTACAGCAGCCCAAGGGAGAATGGAGCGGTGGGCTCCCTGGCCTGGTCTGCTGATGGTCAGCGTGTGGCTGCCGTTGGGAGTCAGACGCAAATCTGGGACGCCACCACGGGCCAGCATCAAGTCACGGTCCACTTTGCTCGCGCAGGTGAAGATGTCTATGGAAGCCCAGCCTGGTCACCGACGAGCGATCTGCTTGCCATTCCCACCGACTACGAAGTTGCCATTGTGGACGGCCAGACGGGGCACGTCGTCAAAAGCTATACCGAGAGCTCGACGACTCCTACGGCAAGCATAGTTCCTTCGACCTCGACGGGGCAAGTTTACCTGTCCAGCCTTTTTCCTGCCGGTTACGGTACATTGCCGAATTTCCCGGCTCTGGCGTGGTCTCCTAATGGCACGCAGGTGGTCTTCGCTGTGTTCTTTGGCCCCACTTCGGGCAGCGAGGTTCAGATCTGGAATCCCCAGACCGGGCAGCCTGCTTTGACGCTTGCCGTAGAAAGCAACTTCCATATTAGCGCGCTATCCTGGTCGCCCGACGGGGAGTATATCGCCGCGAACATGCAGAATACGGCGACGGGTGACGCCCGGGTGGTCGTTTGGAGTGTGGCCACGCACCAGGTGGTGTTTCAGAAATCTGGAAACCCAAGCCTGAACGAGGGCGCTCATTGGCAGCCGGGAAGTCACAATCTGGCTTTTATCACCCCGTTGCCCGCTCCTGCTAAGAACGCGGTGAAGCCGGTTCTAGGACTTGAGATCTGGAATGTGACAACCAGGCAGTTGGTCAAGTCTATTGCTGGCCTGAATGCGAGCGCATGGGCCTGGTCGCCAGATGGTCAAAAGATTGCCTATGCTTCCTCCTACTCGGATGGCTCTGCTTCGTCAGCCGCAGTCGTGGCCGTCCTGGATGTCAACAGCGGCCAGACGGTCTATCCCTATAAGGTGTCATCTGGCACCATAGGCGCGCTGGCCTGGTCGCCTAATGGCAACTATATTGTTACCTCTGATAACATGTTGCAGGATACGACGCCTACTCTGCAACAGTCGTATGTCGTGCAGGTCTGGGTGGCGTAGGTAGATCTCGTTCTCGAACGGAAAGCCAGCCAGGGAATTCGACATTGGTACTCCCGAGGTCCTCTTACCATGTCCTTGATCATCTAAAATGCGGGTGAACCAACACATTGGCAGCAAATCTCACTAACATACTAGTATGGTCTCACGAACGCTTAAATAGATCATCTATCTTACCCGCCGCTTTATAATATCCAGACAAAGGGGGCGCTTCACTTTAGCAATATGGATAAGGATCTAGGGTATACTCAATAGACCACGAAGGACCTTTGTCTCAAATCTGATACCTATGACGCGAACTGGTGCGATGATCCGCTAGTGCTTCAATGGAGGAATCAGAAATCATAGCGGTAAACGGAGTGTAAAAAAGCCGCTAACCCACCAAACTAGCCTCCGGGGTATGGCTCTCAGAACCCCATAGGTAGAAGTGCAAGTTTTTCTATGGTTGCTGGTTGATCAACTTTTGCAGCACCTTCCATTCTTCCTCAGTTACCTTGAAATTCGATCCTTGTGGAGCGCGAATATGATGCATTTTCCGTAGTACAGGGTCTTTCAAGAAAGTCGAACGCTGGATTGGTTCTTTTAGGAAGTGGGTATACTGGAATAGCACCTTCCATACAGGATTTACTTGCTCGCCAGATCGCCGTATTGATGAATCCAGCTCAAACGGCTCCCCTGTTAATTCGCCGATAGCCAACAACCCTCCTCTGGAGCCCGCCTCCCATAGAAGTACGCGATTTCCAGGATCTATCTCTTTCTTATACCTGCTGACTGTCCAGTCGCCGGTTGCTCCTACCTGCGGTTTGTAATTTTCGTGGAAATGATCCCATACCTTGGGGTTCGCTTGAAAAAGTCAGGTTTGCTTGTATTCATTCATTGGTTGAAAGGCCCCTTTGGAGGTTTCTGGAGCCGTCCCACGCCCGGAGAGCTGTTGTTGCAGATAGGCCAGTTTCTCCGGATTCAGCAGAGCATAGATCTCCTGAATGCCCACGGCGCTCAGGGTCAGGCTGATGACCCCGGCCAGCCTGCCCTCGTCCCACAACAAGATGGCCGGGCTGCCATTGATCTCGGCCAGCGTCTCGGTCAGAGGCCGCTGAGTTTTGCGCGTCACGCTCAGCCAGAAACGCGCCACGGCTTGCTGCCCGTGGATAGGCTTGAGGTTCGTCTGTACTTTGCCGCCACCATCCGACCAGGAGACGGTATCCTGAGCCAGGATGCTCGTCAGAGCCGCCATGTCCCCGGCCTGACTGGCGGCAAGAAAACTGAGCACAAGCTGGCGCTGGCGCTGCGGCTCCGGCTCGAAACGCGCGCGCTTATCCTGCAACGCCTGCCCGGCCCGATGAAAGATCTGGCGGCAATTGGTCGGGCTTTTCGAGAGCATCACCCCGATTTCGCTAAATGGGTACTCAAACACTTCATGCAGGAGAAAAACGGCGCGCTCTGGCGGGCTGAGAGCCTCGAGCAGGCGTAAAAAGGCCAGTGAAAGCGTTTCTTGTTGCTCAAGGGCGGCGAGAGGAAACCCACCGTCCTGCGAGGTGAGGATCGGTTCGGGCAACCAGTCTCCCATATACTGTTCGCGGGCGACACGGGCCGATTTCAGATAATTCAGCGCCAGATGGGTAATAATCGTGGTGAGATACGCCTTCAAGGAAACGATCTCCGAGCT
>Ga0070707_100004309_pt1 | contig 13334 bp, 9 predicted proteins | sample KBSK5502metaG_FD_65468 | JGI IMG/M metagenome (GOLD analysis project Ga0070707, IMG submission 65468) | Corn, switchgrass and miscanthus rhizosphere microbial communities from Kellogg Biological Station, Michigan, USA - KBS K5-50-2 metaG | ecosystem: Host-associated > Plants > Roots >... | reverse complement strand
TTGCCATTCGAGTCCGCGAACAATCTCACCTCACCCGTCACTCTGGCGTGGACTGCGGTCAATGGGGCGACCAGCTACGACGTCTATGCCGGCGTCAATCGATCGCCGAAGCAGATCGCAACCATTCCGGTGCAGGCGGGCTCGCCCGATAACACGCGCATCTCTGTCTCGTTCAACACTGGAGCCGTGACCTGGTTCGTGCGACCGTTCGTGCCCAACTGCCCGGTCCCCGACTCGGCGCCTGGACATTTCTTCGTGATCAATCCGCCGCCATGCACCACGCCCGACGCTCCCATCGCGGCGCTGCAGGGCGAGGTAACCGCCAATCAACCGTATCCGCTGGTGTGGAGTGCGGTGCCCAACGCCCAGTTGTATGAAGCCCAGGAGTCGCTCACGCCTGATTTCCTGAACGCCACCACGCAAACGACGCCGACGCCGCAAATCTCATTCAGCCATGATGCGGCGGTCGACACCATTTATTACTATCGCATTCGAGCGAAGAGCTCGTGCGGCGCCGGTTTTGGCCCCTACTCCACGGTCGGCAGAATCCGCGTCAAGCCCAGCACGACGACCGGCAACGCGCAATCGACAACCAGCGTCGGAAGCCAGCAAATCGTTCTGCAGATGATCTTCGTCCCCGGCACGCCCGGGTTGACACGCCACTTCAATGCGCGCACCGACAAGCCGTGGGCCACCGTCCTTCCGAGCAGTGGTGATCTTCCGCCTGATGGAACGACGTTGACTCTGACCGCGGACCCCCGCAATCTGCAGCCGGGATCCAATCAGGCCACGGTGATCCTCGACTTCACTGGCGGGTCATCCGGCTTCGTCACTGTCGAGGACGTGACGCCGGTGACTTCGGTGCCCGTCAGCGTCAGCCTGGTCGCGCCGGTGTTGCCGACCGGAAAGGAAACGCCCCCTGCCGACGCGCTGATCGTGCCAGCAGTGGCATCCGCCAAAGGCTTGGGCGGCTCACAGTTCGTGTCGGATGTTCGCCTGACCAACACGTCCGCCGAATCGGCGCGGTACAACGTTCTCTTCACGCCGTCGGGCACAGACGGCACGCGGATCGCCAAACAGGCATCGATCGACGTTCCGGCCGGTCGGACCATCGCGCTCGACGACGTATTGCGGAGCTGGTACGGCGCCGGGACGAACCCCGTCACGGGAGTGCTCGATATCCGGCCTCTCCGCACCGGCGCTTCGCCATCCGCGTTGACGAAGTCGCGGACCACGCTGGGATCGAGCCGGACTTACAACGTCACACCCAACGGAACCTTTGGTCAGTTCATCCCGGCAGTTCCCTTCAGTCAATTCGCCGGCAAGGGACAGACTCTCACGATGAACGAGCTCTCCGAATCGACGCAATTTCGCACCAACCTCGGAATAGTGGAGGCCTCCGGCCAGCCGGCAGGCGTGCACGTCACCATCTATGGCGCCAGCGGAAAAGTGTCCAGCAGTTTTGATGTGGGCTTGCAGCCGGGCGAACAGAAGCAGATCAACCAGGTGCTCCGCGCGAACAACGTCGTCTCCGACAACGCGCGCATCGATGTTCAGGTGACGTCCGACACCGGCAGGGTGACCGCTTACGCCTCGGTGCTGGACAATCGCACCAACGATCCAATGCTCGTCTCACCGAAGGAATTTGCGAAACTGGCCGAGACTCGCATCGTTCTGCCGGGCATCGCGGACCTGGACACCGGATTCGCACAATGGCGGAGCGACATCACCATTACAAATGGCGGCAGCGCGCCGGTGACTGCCACGCTTACCTACTATCCCAGCGGCGATCCGGGTAATCCGAAGACCGCAACGCAGACGCTGGCACCGAATGAATCAAAGCAGTTCACGGGCGTTCTCCGGCAGGTGTTCAACACCACCAACAGCAGCGGCGCTGTACAGGTCACTACCGCCAGCCCAAGTCAGTTGATGGTTTCCGGCCGCACTTACAGCGACACCGGCAATGGCACATTCGGACAATTCATCCCCGGAGTCAGCGAGCGGGAGGGACTGGGGCGCGACGCCGGCTCGCTGCAGGTGCAGCAGGTTGAGGAATCCAATGCCTTCCGAAGCAACCTCGGCCTGGCAGAGCTGAGCGGCAAGCCGGTGACGCTGGAGGTCTCTGTCATCCAGCCTGATGCCAAGGTCGTTCCGCGAGTGACAATCGATCTGAAGCCGAACGAGTTCAAGCAATTCAACAGCATCGTGAAATCGCTCGGCATCTCCACGCTGTACAACGGGCGGATCACGGTGCGCGTCACCGACGGCGACGGACACGTGGCTGTCTACGGCTCCATGGTCGACAACCGGACAGGAGACCCCACCTACATTCCGGCGGAGCAGTGACAGGCTACCGGGCCGCCGTGCTACTCTGATTTCAAAAATACAAATAAGACATGCCGGAAAGAAATACCGCTCTGGACGGAGTCCGGGGTGTGGCCATCCTGCTGGTGATGTTCTGTCACATGAACATCCTCGACCACACCAACGGAGTTACCGCGCGGACGATCACGTCGGTGCTTGCCTCGGGATGGTGCGGCGTCGATCTCTTCTTCGTTCTATCCGGGTTCCTGATCACCCGAATTCTGCTCGCAAGCAAGAATGAGCATTCGTATTTCCGGAACTTCTTCGCCCGGCGGATTCTTCGGATTGTTCCGGTCTACTATTGTGTGCTGGCGCTGGTCTTCATCATCCTGCCGCTGGCGCCGTTTCAAACGTTCCAAATCCCTGCTGCCGCAAAACAGGATCAGTGGCTGTATTGGGCATTTGTCCAGAACTACTTCATGGCGCTTACGAAGAGTTTCGGGTTGCCGATACTCGGCGTGACATGGTCTTTGGCGATCGAAGAGCAGTTCTATGTCGTGTGGCCGCTCATCGTGCGGCTGACATCCGCGCAATCGCTGAAACGCATCTGTATCGGGATCATTGTGAGCGCGAATGTGTTCCGCGGATTGTTGACGCTCACCCATGCGAATTGGATGGCCTCGTACGTCCTGACCCCCGCCAGGATGGATTCGCTGGCCGTTGGCGCTCTGGTCGCCATCTGGCGGCTCGAGAGTGATCGACCGCGTCTGCGTCGCCTCTTTGTTCCCCTGATGGCGGCAACCGTGGTCTTGAGCGTCGCTGAATTCCAAACCTACGGCGCGACGAATGCCTTCGGCTACACGATCCTGGCATTTGCGTTCGCAGCACTTCTCGAGCTGGGCCTCGATCCATCCACCCGCTCCAGCGCACTCCTCGACAATCGCGTATTGAGGTTTTTCGGCAAATACAGCTATGCGCTCTATCTTCTGCACCCTGCAATTCTTCGCGCCACTGCGGGAAGCCTGCGCTGGTATGGGCACCCACAGGCATTCGGCGGACAGGAAACTGTTCTTATGCAGATCGTGTTCATCTGCTTTTCGAGCGGCGGATCGATTGCCGCGGCACTGATCTGCTGGCACCTGCTCGAAAAGCCGTTCCTGCGACTCAAAGACCGGTTCACCACGACCGCGCCGCGCGTGCAAGAGCGTACCCCGTTCGGAGCGCTGCCCCGTTTGGAATCGTAGATCAGGCTTTGTGCGGGCGGCCGGTGCGGAGCGCGACTCTACGCGTCGGAATCGCGCAGTTCGTCGTCTTTGTCCGCTGGCGGCACGACTGGCGATTTGTCCGCAGTCGTCGACACGTCGCGCCAGAAGGGCGTTTCCGCCGGGATGACGTAGGAGCGCCGAGAGTCGCCGATCTCGAGCGGCGGCAGAGTGGCGCGCAGGATGGGAACGAATTCAATGTGCATCCGTTTAATCGGAATTCGCGCGGGACAGATTCTCAGGAGGCGCTCCAAACGTACCTCGGAAACTTTGGAGCTCGAGACGACGATCTCGTCGGCGCCGCCGTCTTCGAACAATTTGGTCAGATCATCCGCGGCCGGATCCAGGATGCGGATACCATGTAGCACTCTTCCAGCCTTGCGCAAGTCATCATCGATGAACGCCACCGGAGTGTAGCCGAGCTCGCGGTTGCTCATCATCTCGCGATAGAGCAGTTCGCCGCCGTCTCCGGCACCATAAATGACCACGCGCTTGCCGCTGGTGTGACGGCACACCGGCAGAAGGGCGCGAAGCAAACGAAAAGCGAACCGGCTCACAGTGACGAAGAGAAACAGGAGCACGCCATCGACGACGAAGAGCGTCCGTGAGAAACCGATGAATCGAAATGCGAAGAGCAGCACCAGCACGGTCATGACGGAGGAGAAGAGCACTGCACGCGCATAAGTGATGACGTCTCTCAGGCTGGTGTAGCGCCACAGGCCGCGATAGACGCCTAACGCCAGGAACGCCGCCATCTTCACGAACAACACCAGCGGCGCCGACCGGATGAACAGCCGCCAGTCGAAGCTGTCAGCCATCGGCCCAAAGAGCAGCGCGTACGACAGGTAATACGCCAGCAGCACGAGCACCACATCCAACAGCACCTCGAACAGACGCCGGCGATAAGAAACGTCAATGAGGAACGCTGTAAGCGCCGTCTTGGGACGAATTTCGTCTGTTTCGTAGACCTTCACGCCGCCGAGGTAGACACCAATGAGGGCCAGGACGATGGAAAGGCCCACAATGGCGGCGATACTGACATCGAGGTGCTGGTGGCGAACGGCCATGCCTAAGGCGCCTGACAGCACCGCAAAGCTCCACAACATCCAGACCGCGTTGCGCTCCGACAGGCCGAGAGCTACCAGGCGATGGGAGGTGTGATCGCGACCGCCCTGCGAGATTGCGCGACCGGAGATTCTGCGCAGCATGGTCACCAGCGTTGTGTCGAAGATTGGGATGACGAAAATGAGAACCGGCGCCGCCAGCACTGAAAACAGACTGCGCGAACGCCCCGCAGTGCCGAGGGTGTTCAGGAGCGTGCTGCTGGCTAGGAGAAAACCGACAAACAGGGAGCCGCAGTCGCCCATGAAAATCGAGGCCGGATTGGAGTTGTAGATCAGGAACCCGACCAGCGTCGCTGCCAGAATCGCCAGAAGTAAGGCCTCTGGTAGCTGACCGTTCTGAATGAAATTGAAGCCGAGAAACACCGCCGCGATCGCAGCTACGCCGGCGGCCAGTCCGTCCATGTTGTCCAGCAAATTGATGGCGTTGGTGATCCCGATCAACCAGAAGATGGTCAGGATCACGTTGAAAAGATGCGAATGAGTCCACGGCAGCTTGAGGCCGAAATAAACCGGAATGGCGGCACAGAGAATCTGGCCGATGAGCTTCTGATACGGCTTGATCCGAAAGAGATCGTCAAGCGCGCCAAGCGCGAAGAGCAGTGCGCTGCACGCGATCACGATCCACATGCGTTGGTCATGAGGAAGGAACATTGCCGCCACGATCGTGACTGTCACGAAGATCGCGGCACCGCCGAACATGGCGGTCGGTTTCTTGTGCCAGCGATCAGGCTTCGGAACCGCCACGCCACCCAGCCGCCGGGCGAGGGCGCCGACAATCGGCGTTACGATCGCCGAGAGAACGAGCGCGGCGATGATGGGCGGCAGGAACGAGGAGTACGCGGATGGATTCATCAGATGGACACCGATTGGTGCTCGATTACGAAGCGTAGGACCTCATTGAGAGGCGTTCGAGGCTGAAAACCGACAAGTGCCTGGATTTTGGAAATATCCGGGACTCGGCGAGGCATGTCCTCGAAGCCTTCTTCATAGGCCTTGTCATAAGGGACGAGCTGGATTTCCGATCGCGAACCGGTGAGCTCTTTGACGCGTTTGGCGAGATCGAGAATCGAGATTTCCTGGTTCGAACCGAGATTGAAGATCTCCCCGACCGCCTGGGGATGCTGCATCAGCTTCACAAGCGCATCGACCACATCGCCGACATAGCAGAAGCAGCGCGTCTGTGTGCCGTCGCCGAACACTGTGATGGGCCGGCCGGCGAGTGCCTGCTTGATGAACGTCGGCACCACCATTCCGTATTGGCCAGTCTGTCTCGGCCCAACGGTATTGAAGAGACGCACAATGACAGTGGGAAGCTTCTTCTCACGCCAGTATGCCAGAGCCAGGAATTCGTCAATGGCTTTGGAACAGGCGTAGCTCCACCGCCCCTTGGTCGGCGCGCCCATCACAAGAGAGCCGTCTTCGCGGAACGGTAGATCGCTGCTCACTCCGTACACTTCGGAAGTGGAGGCGATCAACACTTTCTTCTTCTTCTTGTTGGCCAGCTCGAGAATGACCTCTGTGCCGCGCACATTGGTCTCGATCGTGCGCACTGGGCTCTCGACGATCAGCCGGACGCCCACTGCAGCAGCCAGGTGGAAAATGACATCGCATCGATCGACCAGCTCGGCCGTGACGCGATGGTTCTGCACCGGTTCGACGACGTAGTGGAAACGGGGATGCTGCTTCAGGTGGTCGATATTGTCGATGCAGCCAGTCGACAGATCGTCGATGACATGTACTTCATGCCCCTGGGCAAGACAGGCATCCGACAGGTGCGAGCCGATGAAGCCGGCACCGCCGGTGATCAGGACGCGCACGCACCGCCCCCTGCTTCGCCGCTGCGGGCGAACCGCAATCGGTTTTCGTGTGGCATTAGAAGAGAATCGTACAATGCACTGACGTCGTCCAGTAGCCGCTCTTTCGAATGGTTGGCCTCCACGTACGCGGCACCGCGCTCGCCGAGGCGCTCGCGGAGCTCGCGGTCGCCGATCAGAACCGCCATCCCGCGCGCAAATCCTTCCACATCATTCGACGCTGCCAGAATGCCGCGCTGATGCAGCATCCACCCCTCCCCCGCGCGTTCCGGTGTCCCGGCAAGGTCGACCACTCCCCCTACTGCACTAGCGATGAAGGGCTTTCGCACGGCCATCCCTTCAATGAGGGTCAAGGGTGTCCCTTCGTTCACAGAGGTGAGAGCAAGCCCGTCGAAAGCCGCGTAGAGCATCTGCGCGTCATCGCGATGACCGAGAAGCTCGACGTGGTCGCTGATGCCCAGCTTCGCTGCCTGGGTGGACAGTTCGCTCTTCAGGCTGCCACCACCGACAATGAAGTAGCGCACCTTCTTGCCCTGCGGCAGCAACTCCCGCGTGCGCGCGATCGCGCGAAGAAACATGCTCTGGTTTTTGACAGCGGTCAGTCGGCCGACGGCGGCGATTGCGATTTCGTCATCATTCAGGCCTAGCAGCCGTCGTGCGCGATCTCTCTCCGCCGCGGCGGATCGCAATGCCTGAAGGTCGATTCCCAATGGCACGACATGAAACTGCTCCTGGCGTCCAACGCGGAATGTCCGGTGAATTTCGTCAAATTGCTGCGCACTGACGACGATGATCGCGTCCGTGGCCCGGGCGAGCACCCGCTCGATGGCCAGAAACATCGCTGTCTTGAGAGGGCCGTAATAGCCGTGAAAGATGTGGCCATGATACGTGTGCACGACGCGGCACTTTGCGCCCGGTGTAGACCAGCGATACATCGCCGCCGCAACGCGTCCAACCGTTCCGGCCTTCGCAGTATGCGTGTGAATGATCTCCGGGCGCACTCGGCGCATCAGGCGGAACACTTTCAACACCGCGGCGATATCTCTCCATGAAATCTCGCGGCTCATCTCCGGAATCACAACGGGCTCGACTCCGAGTTGATCCGCGAAGTAGCGCATGTCCTCTTCCGTCGGCGGTACGACGCCGGTGACGAGCAGCGAGCGCCAGCCGCGGGCCTGCAATCCGGCGGACAACCAGACCACGTGTCTGGCTGGCCCTCCGACATTGAGGCGGGCGATGAGGCGCAACACGCGAATCGGAATCGGAATCTCAGACATTTTTGCGGAACCCGACCGCAACCCAATATGGTGGCTTCGGGCTGAAGCGGATGTCCTCCAGACCAGCCGCACTCATCATCTCGGCGATCTGCGCCCGGGTGAAGCGTTGTTCGAGCACTGTCCCGAAACGATCGCGGCAATCGGTTCGCATCACATAAAAAGAGCGATGCCGATAAAACGCGAGCGGCAGATTCTCGGCATTGATTCCGAGCCGTTCCGCAATGCGCGCCAGACGGGCCAGCGGCCAATAAACAATCAGCGCGAGCGCATTCGTGAGCGCGGTGCGGATTCTCAGAGGACTTCTGGAGATGATGCGGCGCAGCGCGTCGGCGCATCGCCATGCATAGCGCAGCCACTTCGGCCGGTTCTCGAGCGCGTAGTACATGTAAAGAAGGAATGGAGCGCCCGGCTTGAGCTTGGCCACACATGCAGCGAGAGCGCTCGCAGCGTCGGGAATGTGATGCAACACGCCGAGGGAGTAGGCAAAGTCCGCGAATGCCTCGGGCAGGGGTATGTCGCTGGCGGAGGCCCGGTGAAAACGGCAATTCGCAAACCCGCGCAGATTCCTTTGGGCCACCGACAGGGTCACGGCGTCCGGCTCGATGCAATGTAATTCGCCGACGCGCGGCGCAACCACGTGAGCCCAGCGTCCGCTGCCGCATCCGATGTCGAGACCAACAGCGGATTGCCCGACACGATCCCATGGAAAGATCGAGAAGTATCCATCGAAGATCGCCTGACGTTCGCTCTCCGACAACGCGGATTGATCGAAGCGGCTCCACTCATCAGCGAAGCCTTCGATCGTCCGGGCGCCGATGTCTGTCATGGTGCCGCCGTGACCGCGCACAGCGCCTCCCGCGCGGGTCGTTGCGACACCGCAGAATCGATGAATCGCGCGAACCATAGCTCGAGCATCAACAGCGCCCACAAACGATGGGCGTGATCGCGCTTCCCTCCGGTGTGATCATCGATGAGCTGACGTACCGCGGCGGCTTTGAACAAGCCCCGACCCTGAGAACGATCGGAAAGCAGCGTTGCATGCAGGAACGGAAGCATCGGGCCGCGCAGCCACTTTCCGATCGGCACCGCGAAGCCGCGCTTCGGACGCGACAGGCAGCTCGAAGGGACGCGCCCGCGCAGCGCACGCTTGAGGATGTATTTCGTCGTCAAGCCGCGAAGCTTCATCCGTCGCGGCAGCGAGGCGGCGAGCTCGACGACGTGATGGTCGAGGAACGGCGAGCGCGCCTCGAGCGAAACCGCCATGCTCGCGATGTCGACTTTCACCAGGAGATCGTTCGGCAAGTAGGTCATCGTATCGGCCAGCAGCGCAGCATCGACCACGTCTTCAGCGCCCGAATCGAGAAACCACGATTTGACATCCTTTGCCGCGTCAGCACGCATCGCGCTCAGCGCTCCGGCATAAAGATCGTTCTTGCGCTCCTGGTCGAACAACGCCATCCAGTTCACATATCGATCGGCAGCCTTCAGCGACGCCGCCCGCACAAACCGCTGCACGTCCGCCCGGCGGCTCTTACGGCGCTTCGATTCCGGCAGACGCGCGAGCGTTCTCTCGGTCAGCGTGCGAAGCGGCTTGGGAACGCGCCGGTAAAGCTCGGCCAGCCCCATCGCCACATAGCGTTCGTATCCGGCAAAGCATTCATCGCCTCCGTCCCCGTTCAATGCCACGGTGACTTGGCGCCGAGCCTCGCGTGCAACGTAGTACGTCGGAATGGCCGATGAATCTGCAAACGGTTCGCCGAAGTGATCGACCAGCAGAGGAAGAACTTCGAGGGCATCCGGCCTAACAATGAATTCATGGTGTTCGGATCCGACGTACTTCGCCAGCATTCGAGCTTCATCTAATTCGCTGTACTCATCGTCTTCAAATCCAATGCTGAACGTCCTGACCGGCCCGGCCTCCGCCATGAGAGCAACCACCGCAGCGGAATCGACTCCCCCTGACAGAAACGCCCCTAGCGGCACCTCCGAAATCAGCCGGACGCGAACCGCCTCGCGCAACGTGTCGAGGACCCTCTCTGCCGCCTCCTGCTCGCTGATCTCGACTTTCGCGCGGAAATCGAGATGCCAGTAACGCGCGGTTCGCAGCGATCCGGCGTTCCAGCGCAGCGTGTGTCCGGGCTCGAGTTTCCTGATGCCGCTGAACGCGGTCAGCGGCGCTGGAACGGCACCGAACGAGAGGTAGGCATCGATCGCGGACAGGTCAGGATCGCGATCGACGTCCGGGTGCATCAGAAGCGACCGGAATTCCGAGCCGAAGACCAGACCGCCAGGCACTTCGGCGAAGAGAAGCGGCTTCTTTCCTACCCGGTCGCGTGCCAGGAAGAGCTCGCGGCGAGCTTCGTCCCAGATGGCGAAGGCGAACATACCGCGCAGTTGCTGCGGACACTCCTCTCCATACTCCTGGTACGCATGCAGGACGACCTCGGCATCCCCTTCAGTGTAGAAGCGGTGACCGCGATCGAGCAGACGCGTGCGCAACTCGCGAAAGTTGTAAATCTCGCCGTTGAAAACAATCCACCGGGTGCGATCTTCATTGTGAATCGGCTGATGGCTTCCTCTCACGTCGATGACGGCCAGTCGGCGAATGGCCAATCCGGCTCCGGCACCAATGTAGCTGCCCGCATCGTCAGGGCCGCGGTGATACAGCGCGTCGCCCATGCGCTGCAGGAGCTCCTCGTCGATCAGGTGATCGTCAGCGCGAACGATGCCGGCGATTCCGCACATATCAGCTTGTCTCGCCGATCATCGAGGCAAAGCGGTCCAGCCACCTCGGGTGAATGAACACATAGTTGTCTTCTGTGATGCTGTGCACCGACTCCGGCCTGATGAGCTTCTTATGGTCATAGTGATAGAGAACGTAATCTCGATCGCGAAAAAAGCTCAGCAGCTCCGCCAGACTGAATCCATACCCGTCCAGAAACCATGGGTTGATCTCGCAAATGACAGTGGGATGGTTCCGCTCAATGAGCTTCTGCGCGCCGCGAAACGCGAGCAGCTCGGCCCCTTCGATGTCGCACTTGATCATCGAGACTGTGCTCTGCGGCGGCAAAAAGTCATCGAGCGCCACCACATCCGCAGTCACCTGCTTCGTCTGGCGCCATCGCACTTGAGTCTCTTTGCCGGCGTGGTCGTCATTGCGTGCGCTGATGAATGCCTGGCCGGTCATGAGAGCGCCGGAGCTCTGTACGGGCACAGTGAACGAGATACGCCCCGCTTCGCTGCTGCATCCCTTCTGCACCAACTCTACATTGTGTAAGCCGAGGATGCGCGAGACGCGGGCGAGAGTCTGGAACGTAAACGGTACCGGCTCGAATGCGTAGACGCGACCCTCCCGGCCTACCACGCGCGAGAAGCGATAGGTGTAGTAGCCGAAGTTCGCTCCGATGTCGATGACCGTTTCGCCGCCACGGACGCCGACGGATACGAGATCGAGCTCCGGCTCGACAGGCTTGCCAGCACAGATGTCCCACGACTTGACCAGCGCCTGGGCATACGAATACGTCGTGTCGTTGACCAGTGGAACGAGGATTTTCTTGCCGATCCGCCGGGCTATGGAATTCGCTCCCATCATCGCACCAATGCGCGTTCGAGCTCCTCCGCTGTGAAGTTGAGGTGCGGCACGCCGTAATGCCCGGCCGAAAGGCGGCCCTCGATCTGCCTACCGCTCTCGAGATCGTCCAGCAGCCGGTTCACGAGTGCGGGATTGTCGATTTTCTCTTCTGAGATTCGTTTGCGAACGAGCGGGACCAGGCTCTCATTGCCGGTCTCCTGCAGAACGTGAAAGAGGCTGTAGAGAAAGTCTTCGTTAGGCCCGCGACGAAATTCGATGCGCGCAGGCATGGCGCAGAGCCCTTTCCCCAGCGGATAAAAATCGAAGTTTTCCACGATCTTGAGGTCGAGCTGACGCGCCAGACCGAGTTGGGCGGCAAGACCCCGCAGCCGGCCGCTCTGCTTCTGCAGGATCGGCAGTTTCTTCACGTGATCTTTCCAATTCACGGGAGACTCGCTGCTCCAAAGCGCCAGAGTGATTGTCAGAGAGCGCGGATAGAAAGGAAGATGAGCCGTGAAACTGTCGACGAACGCCACGTGATGCCGGGGATGCGGACCCCGCTCGAGAATGGCCGCGGAATACACCGACTCGAGCGATTCAGTTTCGCGAGGCAGAGTGAAGAGCCAATGCTCGTAGCCGGGCCCCCACGCCGTGGCCGTGCTCAGCAACATCGTTCCATGGTGATGCACGGCCTTCGTTGAAATGTTCGTGGCGCGATTTGGCAGCGGGATCCAGCAGTTCGCGACGAGGTGATAGTACGCGTTGCGCTCGACCTGCAACGCAACCACGGGATAGTGGAGTTGATTGAAAAACCCGGAGCTGCTCAGGTTCTGCTCGAGCACGGCGGTGATGACGCTCGGGTCGGAGGTCATGCTCGCAAGAATCTCGCTCGCCTGGCGGTGCGCCTCGCGCTTGTCGCGAGTGGCCTCGAAGACGCGAAGCAGACTGGCCAGGTATTGCGCCAGACGGTTGCCATGCGTCATGCGTAGGCTTCCTTTCGCGACCAGACCGCCAGATAAGTCCCCATCCGAATGGCGTTGCTGAAGCCTGCGATGGCGGCCGCGGCCACCGCCTCCGCTCGGGCCAGCACTCCGGCTCGACGGCTCAAGCGGCAGGCTCCGCCGCCGATATGCCAAATCTCCGGTTGCAGATGATGTTTCTTCAAAAGGGCGCCGAGTGAACGGCGGCCGAAGCCAAACACGTGAAACGGTGAAAATGTCGGCGACAGATTAATGACCCAGTCTCGGCCGCGCAGCATTTGGTACATGTTGCCGAGGCGCGCGTACAACCCTTCCTCGTTAGGAACGTCGGTGTAGAGAACACCGCCCGGCCGCAAGATGCGTGAAATCTCGCGGATGACAGCGTCGGGCGCGTAAAGGTGCTCCAGCACAGCTTGCAAAATCACAACATCGAAAGACTGGGACGGAAAGGCACACTCAGCCAGCGGGACTCTCAAGATTTCAGCTTGGGAATGTTTTTCTGCGTAATCCGCAAAAGTGGACGAGAGCTCGATCCCTGTCGCCGACCAGCCACGGTCGCGAGCAGCGCGCAGCAGTTCCCCCCTGCCGCAACCAACATCCAGAAGATGTCCGCGCGAATGGATCAGCGACTCCGCCTCGCCGAGCAGGACGTACGCCTGTTCATCACGCGTTTTGATCTCGTGATGAACGAAGTATTCGTCGGCGTCGATCGCATAGTGCTGTCCCAGTCCGCCAGCCGGTACCGGCATGGGATTCGGGAAGAGCAGACGACAGCGATCGCAACGCCAGATGGTGCACTCCACACCTGCTCGCGACCGATGAGCGGCGCCGCCTCGCCGTCCGAGTTTCGTGGTCGGCGGAAGTTCGCAAATCGGACATCTCTGCTCGAGCCACTGGTATTCGGCGCTGCTCATCCGACACTCGATTTCACTTCGATCGGGAATGTCGCGTTCCTTGTCTCACGCGACCGATAGACACGGTCGTAGATCGCCAGATACGTGT
>Ga0070707_100004308_pt1 | contig 13335 bp, 12 predicted proteins | sample KBSK5502metaG_FD_65468 | JGI IMG/M metagenome (GOLD analysis project Ga0070707, IMG submission 65468) | Corn, switchgrass and miscanthus rhizosphere microbial communities from Kellogg Biological Station, Michigan, USA - KBS K5-50-2 metaG | ecosystem: Host-associated > Plants > Roots >... | reverse complement strand
GCCGTGCTGCGTTGAGTGATCTCGTCGCCTTCGATGACGCCCAGCTGGCGGCGCAGCACCCACGCTGTTCCGAGCGTTGGATGACCGGCGAATGGCAGCTCGTCCGCGGGCGTGAAGATGCGGACGTCGTACCCCTTCGGGTCCAACCGCGTCACAAAGGTCGTTTCGGACAGGTTCATCTCGCGCGCGATCTTCTGCATCAGGGCGGGATCGACGGAACCGGGATCGGGGAACACCGCCAGGCCGTTGCCTTCGAGCGGCGCGCGTGCGAACACGTCCACAAGCAGGTACCGCGCGCTCATGAGCCGAGCCTACCCAAATGTCTCCGACGCCGTCGTCGGAAAAACACGCTCGGAGTACGCTGACGATCGTGGAGGGCACCATAACGGCCCCAACGAGAGGGCGTAACGCGCTCCTCGTCACGGCCATGGAGGCTGCGCTGCTCGGCGGGCTGTACTACTTGGCCGCGCGGCTCAGCCTGCACGCCGCCCTCGTGGGGACCAGCGTGACACCGGTCTGGCCGCCCTCGGGCATCGCCCTCGTCGGGCTGCTCGTCTTCGGACGCCGCGTGTCGCCGGGGATCTACCTGGGCGCGTTCCTCGTCAATGTGACGCTGAGCCCTCCGCATTGGACGGCACCGCTGATCGCGCTCGGGAACACACTGGCGCCGCTCGTCGCGTACGAAGCCTTGCGCGCGGCGCATTTCGACTTGCGGCTCGAGCGGCTGCGCGACGCCATCACGCTGGTCTTCCTCGGCGCCCTCGGTGCGATGGGGATCAGCGCGAGCGTCGGCACGACGACGCTGTGGTTGGCCGGTGCGCTCAAGGGCCACTCCTACGCCGCCACGTGGTCGGTGTGGTGGACGGGCGATGTGATGGGCGTGCTCGTGTTCACGCCGTTCCTGCTGTTGTTGCTGCGCGCGCGCCCGCAACCGTTGCGACTCGCGAGGCTGCTCGAAGCGCTGGTGCTGTTCGGCGGGAGCGGCGTCGTCGCCGTTGCAGTGTTCCGCAGCCACCTCGAGCTGCTGTTCTTGGTGTTCCCGTTCCTGATCTGGGCGGCGTGGCGTTTCCAGCAAGCAGGCGCGGCGCCGGTGACCCTGATCGTGACGGTGGTCGCCGTCTGGGCCGCCGTCAACAGCATCGGGATCTTCGCGCACAGGACGATCTTCGACCGCATGGTCGTCCTACAGACATTCAACGGATGCATCGCGCTGACCGCGTTCTTCCTCGGCGCGACGACGGCCGAGCGGAACCGAGCGCAGTCGGATGAGATCGCCCATCGCGCGCATGAAGCAGAGTTGAACCGCAAGCGCGCGCTCGAGCTCAACGACGAAGTGGTTCAGGGCTTGTCGGTCGCGAAGTACGCCTTCGAAAGCGGCGAGACGCGCACGGGCAAGCGCGCGATCGATCACACGCTCGAGGCTGCTCGTCAGATCGTGCGCGATCTGCTGGGTGCATCGGGAGACGGCAGGCCGATCGGTCCGGGAGATCTCGTCCGCGAGCGCCCTGCGCTCTTGGGCAAAGACGCGCGCGGACGAAGCCCGTACGACTAAGCGCGCGTCTCAGCGAGGTACCGTGCGAATGCCTCGATAACGCGCAGTGCGCCTGGGTGGAGCTTCGCGTAGTCGTTCATATGGTCGGCGACGTCGCTGAAGGAAACGCGTTCGGCTCCTCGAAGCTTCCGCAGGAGGTCCACACCGCCGTCACCGATCGGAGCCGGCACGCCTTGCGGGTATCCGTGATATTCGCTCGCCATATCTGGCGTTTTCCCCCTCTCGCCGCCGGGGAAACCACAGTGCCCCGTACAGTGGAGCGATGGCTGCTGGTGGAGGCGAAGGGCTGCCGCCCGAGCGGCATCCCGAGTGGATACCGCCGATGCTCGCGACGCTCACGGAGAAGCGCTTCTCCAACGGGAGCTGGATCTTCGAGCGCAAGCTCGACGGGATCCGCCTGCTCGCGTTCCGAGACGGCAAGCGTCTGCGCCTCCTCACGCGCAACAAGCTCGATCGGAAAGCGTCGTTCCCTCATGTCGCGGAAGCCCTGCTCAAGCAGCCCTCGCGCGACTTCGTGATCGACGGCGAGGTGGTCGCGATGAAAGGCGGCAAGGACAGCTTCTCGCTCCTTCAGCACGGAGCGGGCAGCATCGTCTACTACGTGTTCGACCTGTTGCATCTCGACGGCCGCAACACGAGAGGGTTGCCGGTCTTGGAGCGCAAGCGCTTGCTGCAAGAAGCATTCGACTTCTCGCCGCGCACCCTTCGCATGACGACGCACCGGACGACCTTCGGCGAGCGCTACCTCGACGAGGCATGCTCGAAGGGATGGGAAGGCCTGATCGCCAAGGAGATCTCGTCGATCTATGAGACGAAACGATCGCGCGCGTGGCTCAAGCTCAAGTGCGTCAACGAGCAGGAGCTCGTCATCGGCGGATTCACCGACCCGCGCGGGAGCCGGACCGGCTTCGGCGCGCTGCTCGTCGGCTACTACGAGGACGGTGTCCTGCGCTACGCCGGCGCCGTCGGAACCGGCTTCGATCGCGAGGTGCTGCAGACGTTGCACGTAAAGCTCGTCAAGCTCGAGCAGCCCTCCCCGCCCTTCGCTGCCGACGAAGAGCTGCCGAAGAAGGGCGCGCATTGGGTGAAGCCGAGGCTGGTGGCGCAGGCCGGTTTCGCGGAGTGGACGCCGACCGGCAAGCTGCGCCACCCGCGGTTCCTCGGCCTTCGAACGGATAAGTCGCCGTCGGACGTCGTACGGGAGCGCCCAGCGTGAAGGTGACGATCTCGAACCCGGACAAAGTCCTGTTCCCCCACGACGGGATCACGAAGGCGGATCTCGCCGCGTATTACGAAGCCGTCGCACGGGCGATGGTCCCGCACGTGAAGAACCGACCGCTCATGTTGCAGCGATACCCCAACGGCATCGAGAAAGAAGGCTGGGTCCAGCAAGAGATCGGCAAGCACTTCCCCGATTGGATCGCGCGCGTGACGGCGCCCAAGGCCAAAGGGCAGGTGACGCACCCGATGGCGAACGACACGTCGTCGCTGCTCTACCTTGCGAACCAAGCGGCGATCACGATCCACGAATGGCTGAGCCGCGCGGACAAGCTCAACAACCCCGACCTGTTCATCGTGGACCTCGACCCGAGCCCGGGGAACACCTTCTCCGACGTGAAGAAGATCGCGCACGCCGTCCGCACCCTCCTTCAGGAGTTGAGCCTGCCGGCCTTCTTGAAGACGAGTGGCAGCAAAGGACTCCACATCGCCGTTCCCCTCAAGCGCACGGATACGTTCGAAGAAGTTGGCGAGTTCGGCGGAGCCTTCGCCGAGATCTTGAACGCGCGCGAACCCGCGTTGACCACTCTCGAGTTCTACAAAGCCAAGCGCGGTGATCGCATCTTCATCGACGTGCACCGGAACCAGTACGCGCAACACGTTGTAGCTCCGTATGCGGTGCGCGCGATCGCAGGCGCGCCCGTGTCGTGCCCGATCGAATGGGACGAGCTCTCATCGTCGAAGCTGAACGCGCGCACGTTCACGTTGAAGGACACGCCGAAGAAAGTGGAGCGCGACGGTGACCCGTGGAAGGGCATCAAGAAGAGCGCCGTGACGCTGGGGCGCGCGCGCAAAGCTATCGAGAAGCTGCGCTAGCCCGCGCCCGGCGGATCTGGTCCGCGTGATCGTGCCCGTGCGCCGCGTAGATCTGGAGCCATGTCTCGACGCTGTACGGCCCGCTCTCGGTGTGCGTGCCCGACCGCGCCCAATCGTTCTCCGATAGCGTCGCGAGAAGGCCGGCGGTGCTCTCGCGCGCGCCTTTGAATGCGAGCAGCGATCCCTCGAGCGGCCGGTCGTAATGCAGGCGGCGCGCGAACTCCGCCTCGTTGTAGCCCTGGATCGTCGGGTTGTCCTCGGCGAGCAGCTTCCGCAGCCGGATCGCTGAGGTCATCTCGGAATCGGCGAGGTGATGGACGATCTCGCGCGCGCTCCACTCAGTCGGGCCTTCGCGCGAGTCGACCTCCGCGTCGGTGATCCCCTGAAGCGCCCCTTCCACGGCCGCGTACCCACCTCGATAGCGCTCTATCAGTTGCGCGCGTTCATTCGCATCCATGTCCGGACCCCCTTTCGCAGATATCGCGAGAGTAGTCCAGACCCAAGGGAGCCGGATTCGGATTTTCAGGCGTCGCGGGGGTCGATCTTGTTCGGATCCAGCCCGAACCGCTTGATCGCCGTCGCTACTTCCTCGTGCTTCGCTTCGCCGGTCTGCGCCAGGCCTTGCAGCACGGCGACGACCACGTTCTCGGCGTCGACCTCGAAGTGCGCGCGCAGCGCCGCGCGCGTATCCGACCGCCCGAACCCGTCGGTCCCGAGGGGGATGAACGGCTGCGGTACCCATCGCGAGACCATGTCGGGGACCGCTTTCATGAAGTCCGACACGGCGACAACCGGCGCGCTCGACGAAGAGAGCGTTTCCGTGACGAACGGCACGCGCGGCTCTTCGCCTGGGTTCAGCCGGTTCCATCGCTCCGTCGACAACGCGTCCTCGCGGAGGCACTTGTACGAGGTGGCGCTCCAGCAATCGGCCGCCACGTCGTAGTCGGACGCCAGGATGTCGCGCGCAGCCAGCGCTGCCTGCCACGTGACGCCGCTGAACAGGATCGTCGCGCGCCGCGACGACCCTTCGGGAGCAGCCTCGTACCGATAGAGCCCGCGCAGGATGCCCTCGTCGATGCCTTCCGGCTTGGGCGGCTGCACGTAATTCTCGTTGTACAGCGTCAGGTAATAGAAGATGTCCTCGGGCTTCGGCCCGTACATGCGCGCGATCCCGTCGCGGACGATCGCCGCGATCTCGTACGCGAAGGCGGGGTCGTACGCCTTCACGTTCGGCACCGACGACGCGATCACGTGCGAGTGTCCGTCTTCGTGTTGCAACCCTTCGCCGTTCAGCGTCGTTCGGCCCGCGGTCCCGCCGAGCATGAACCCGCGCCCGCGCGCATCCCCGAACTGCCACACCAGGTCGCCGACGCGCTGGAACCCGAACATCGAATAGAAGATGAAGAACGGGATCGTCGGTTCGGCCCACGTCGCGTAGCTGATGCCGGCGGCTTGCATCGACGCCATCGAGCCGGCCTCGGTGATCCCCTCTTCGAGGATCTGTCCACTCTTCGATTCCTTGTACGTCAGAAGCATCCCCGAGTCGACCGGCTCGTACTTCTGGCCCATCGACGCGTAGATCCCGAACTCGGTGAACAACGGGTCCATACCGAATGTCCGCGCTTCGTCGGGGATGATCGGCACGATCCGCTTGCCGATCTGCTTGTCGCGCATCAGCCCGCGCAGCAAGCCGGTGAACGCCATCGTGGTGGACGCCGCACGCTTGCCCGATCCTTTGAATAGCTCCTCGAACGCCTCCGGCCCGGGAGAGCCGATGTCCTTCTTCCGAACGACGCGGCGAGGAACGAATCCGCCGAGCGCGTGACGCCGCTCGAGCAGATACTGCATCTCCGGCGAATCCTTCGACGGCCGGTAGTACGGCGGCATCTTCTCTTCGAGCGCCTCTTCGGGGATCTCCTCTTGCAGGTAAAGGCGTTCGCGCAGCTCGAGTAGCTGCTGCTTCGACATCTTCTTGATCTGGTGCGTCACGTTGCGCGCCTCTATGTCGGGCCCGAGCGTCCATCCCTTGATCGTTTTCGCGAGGATCACCGTCGGCGCAGCGTCGTGGTCGTACGCCGCGCGATAGGCCGCGTACACCTTGCGGTAGTCGTGGCCGCCGCGCCCGAGCTTGCGGAGGTCGTCATCCGAAAGGTGCTCGACCATCTTCTGCAAACGCGGATCCGGTCCGAAGAAATGCTCGCGGATGTACGCGCCCGATTCGGTCGCGTACTTCTGGAACTCCCCGTCGACCGTCGTGTCCATCTTGTTGACGAGCACCCCGTCGACATCCTTCGCGAGCAGCTCGTCCCACTTACGGTCCCAGATGACCTTGATCACGTTCCATCCGGCCCCGCGGAAGATCGCTTCGAGCTCTTGGATGATCTTGCCGTTGCCGCGCACCGGACCGTCCAGGCGTTGCAGGTTGCAGTTCACGACCCAGATCAAGTTGTCGAGGTGCTCGCGTGCAGCAAGCGAGATGGACCCGAGCGTCTCCGGCTCGTCGGTCTCGCCGTCGCCGACGAAGCACCACACCCTCGCGTCTTCCGTTTCCGTCAGCCCGCGGTGATGCAGGTACCGGTTGAAGCGCGCTTGGTAGATGCTTGCGAGCGGCCCAAGCCCCATCGACACCGTCGGGAAGGACCACAGGTCGGGCATCAGCCGCGGATGCGGGTACGAGGACAACCCGTTGCCGCCCGTCTCGCGACGGAAGTTGTCCATCTGCTCTTCAGAGAACCGGCCTTCGAGGAACCCGCGCGCGTAGATGCCCGGCGTCGCGTGCCCTTGGTAGAAGACCATGTCGCCCGGATGATCGTCGGTCGCGCGCCGGAAGAAGTGGTTGAACCCAACCTCGTACAAGCTGGCGCTGGACGCGTACGTCGCGAGATGCCCGCCGATCCCTTCGGACATGATGTTCGCGCGCGTCACCATCACCGCGGCGTTCCAGCGGATGTACGCGCGTATCCGGCGCTCGATGTACTCGTCGCCGGGGAAGTCGGGCTCCTTGTCCGACGGTATCGAGTTGACGTAGTGCGTGGAGACCTGGACGGGGAAGCCGACCTTCTCTAGGTTCGCCCGTTCGAGCAGCCGGTTGAGCAGGTAGCGCGCGCGTGTCTTGCCCCGCTGCTGGACGACCTGGTCGAAGGCCTCGATCCAGTCGGTCGTCTCCTGTGGGTCGATGTCGGGAACCTGCGACGCGAACCCGTCGAAGATGCCCATGCGCTGCCTCCCTTTGGCGTCCCAACCAGGCTACTCCCGGCACGAAGGCCAGACAGGGCTGTAGCATCGGATCGAGTCCCGATGGGCGAGCCCGCCTGCCTCGTATAGGTCTCGAGGCAGCGTCTTGGAAGTCCGCCGGGAATCGTCATTTTTCGTATACGGCCCTGTCCGGCTCGGGTGGTTGAAAAACGCCCGAGGGGGTATCTTCCAGCCACCATGGCGGCCGTCCTCATCGCGCAAGCGCAAACAGACGAGCGCGCTCGGCTGCTCATGGCACTTCAGATGGCCGGCCACGACGCCGCGGAAGCCTCGGACGGCGCAACCGCCGTGGCGATGCTCGAAGAGAAGCCTTTCGACGTCGCGGTGATCGACGAGGAGCTTGTCGATATGTTCGGCAGCGAGCTCGTGCTCGCTCTCCGCGGCGTCCGCGGGTACGTGATGCTCCCCGCCGTTTTGTTGCTTCCGGCGTGCGCCGCCGACGCACCGGCGGCCGAGAGCGAGACACCGACGCCGGAGGTTGCGGCCGTCTATCGCGTCTACAAGCCAGCGTCGTGCGGTGAGATCCAAGCCGCCGTCGAGCAAGCCCTCGCCGAGATGGGCGCCGAGCCCGACCGTCACATCGTGCTCGAGCAGCGTCGCGAAGTGTGGGGCGACGTGTCCGCCCTCCAGCGCCTCGCACGCTCCATCACCTGAGGCTGTTTCTTTAGCCGCTCCGAACCTCCGCCTTACTTCCGTGTGCCTACGCTCGGTCCTTGTCATGCCCCTTCCTGAAGACTGGCGCGCGCACGAAGACCTTGCGTCCGGGTCAACGTGCTCACGCGCCGTGCCCGATGAGGGCAGGCTCTCTCCGGACGGCCGCCAACGCCCCGTTCGTCCTCGCTCGCTCCGGAAGAGCCTGCCCCAAGGGCCTTTCTCAAGCCCCATGGACGCCCGGCCGCGGGCGTAAGGAGGCTGTGGCATGATTCCAACGGCGCAGGCGGCGTCTCAAGGAAGCGGGCCCATGCGGGTCTTGGTAGTCGAGGACGAGTCGACGATCGCGCGGCCGTTGCGGCGCGCGCTCGAACGAGAGGGGTATGCCGTCTCACTATGTGAGACCGGTCATAGCGCCCTGCGTTTGGCGCGCACCTGGGAACCCGACGTGATCCTCCTCGACCTCCTCTTGCCCGACATGGACGGCCGGGATGTCGCCCGAGAGATCCGGACCCGCTCGCAGGTCCCGATCATCATGGTCACCGCGCGCGGGGAAGAAGCCGACCGCGTTACCGGCCTCGAGCTCGGCGCCGACGACTACGTCGTCAAGCCGTTCAGCGTCCCCGAGCTGATCGCGCGGATGCGCGCGATCTCGCGCCGGACCGCAACCGCTCCCGAGCCCAGCGCGTCGGTCCTGACCTTCAAGGACCTTCGCCTCGACCTCGGCGCCTACCGTGCCTACAAGGAAGAGGCGGAGCTCGACCTCACCAACAAGGAGTTCGAGCTGCTCCGCATGCTGCTCATGCGGCCGGGGACGTTGGTACGCCGCGATGAGGTCGTGCGCGCGATCTGGAACATGTCGCTCGGTGAGAGCGGCAAGACGTTGGACGTGCACATGAGCGGCCTGCGTAAGAAGCTCGGCGACGACGCGCGCAAGCCCGTCTATATCGAAACGGTACGCAGCGTCGGGTTCCGTCTCGCGACGGAGCCCGGATGAGCTTGCGCAAGAACCTCGTCGTCGCATTCCTCGTCTTCGCCTTCGGCCTGCTGACCGTCACGCTCATCCCGTTCGGGGTCGTCTCGGTCCACAGCCACTTGCGCTCGTTCGTCGACAGCCAATCGGTCGAAACGGAACGGGTGGCAGCCGCCCTTTCGCGCGCACCCGACTCTGGCCATGCGCTCGTCGAGCGGTACGAGGGCCCCACCGCCGCGGGCTGGCTGCTCGACGCGAGTGGAAGTCAGGTGACGCAACCGACGGATCGTCAGGCGTTCCCGGCCTTGTTGACGCGTGCGCCCGAGGTGGAGTCGGCACGTCGCGGCGCAACGGCGACCCGGATAGCCGACACGCCCGGCGGGCGGCGCCTCATGATCGCGTCTCCCCTGTTCAAGTCCGGCCGGCTCTCCGGCGTGTTGTGGTCGTCGATCTCGCTCGCGCCGGTCCGGAATGAGGACCGCGCGACGTGGGCACAGCTTGCTGCGATCGGCGCCGTCGTGATGATCATCGCCGCGTTGGTCGGGGTCTTCCTGTCGCGGCGTATCGCGCGCCGCTTGGAGATCGTCGCTGCGGGTGCGAAACGGTTCGGTGAAGGCCACCTCGGCGAGACGATCGTCGTCGGGGGCCGTGACGAGATCACCGCGCTGGCCGGCACGCTCAACACGATGGGTGCAGAGATCGACCGGCTCGTGCATCGGGAGAAAGACTTCGTCGCAGCCGCATCACATCAGATCCGCACGCCGCTCACCGCGATCAAGATCCGGATCGACGAGCTGCTCGCGACGAACGGCACGCACGACGCCGAAGAGACCGAATACTTGAAGGAGATGGCCGAAGAGGTCGACAGGCTGACGATGCTGACCACGAGGCTGCTCGACCTGTCGTCTGCGGAAACGAAGCACGACGCCCGGCCGCTTTCCGCCGCCTACGCGGTCCGCGAAGCGCTCGATCGCATCGAGCCGCTGGCGCATCACTTCGGGATCTCGCTCGACCTCGATGTGCATGCAGAAGACTCACAGATCATGGCCGCGCCTGGTGCGTTCGAAGAAGCGTTGTTCAACGTGCTGGACAACGCGGTGAAGTACTCGCCGCCGGGCGAGGTGGTCGACGTGAGCGCCGCGCGCGAAGACGGAACGTTCGTCGTGCGCGTGTCCGACCACGGTCCGGGGATCGGCAGCGAGCAGCGCGCGCGCGTCGTCGAGCCCTTCTACCGCGCGACGCGAACGAAGACCGGCTACGGCCTCGGGCTCGCGATCTCGTCGCGATTGTGCACGGGTGCCGGCGCAACGCTCGAGCTCGACAAGCGACGCGGGGGCGGCACGACGGCGACGATCCGCTGGCCGGCGCAGCACTGACGAACATTCACCGCGACTTTACGAACCCCGAACGTGCCGTCCGTAGATTCCCGGGAGAGCATGGTGCTGCGACCCGACGATGAGGACGTCTTCGACGAAGACGAGGCACCCGACCCCTTCGATCTGTCGGACGACGACGAAGACGAGCAGGCCGAGCAGCCGCTCCCCGACGACCTCTACACAGCAGACGCGCTCGGAACATACCTGCGAGAGATCGGCCGCCATCCCCTCCTCACGGCGGACGACGAAGTAGCGCTCGCGAAGCGCATCGAGAAAGGCGACGAAGAAGCAACGGTCCGCATGGTGACGGCGAACCTGCGCCTGGTGGTGTCGATCGCGCGCCGGTATCGCTCGACCGGTATCCCGCTGCTCGACCTGATCCAAGAGGGGAACCTGGGGCTGTTGCGCGCGGTCGAGAAGTTCGACTGGCGCAAGGGGTTCAAGTTCTCGACATACGCGACCTGGTGGATCCGTCAGGCTATCCAGCGCGGCATCGCCGATCGCGGCCGCACCGTTCGCTTACCCGTGCACATCCACGAGCAGCTCGTGCGACTGCGCCGCGAACGCCGGGAGCTCGAAGCGACGCTCGGTCGCGAAGCGACGCCGGATGAATTAGCACGAGCAGCCGGCATGTCGACCGCGCGCGTGCTGCAACTGCAGGGCGCCGGACTGGCCCCGGTGTCGCTCGAAACACCCGTCGGTGATTCCGGCGACACGACGATCGGAGACTTCGTCTCCGATGACCGTGAGGAGCTCTTCTCCGACGTCATGCGAACCGTCGGGCGAATGGAGCTCGAGCGCGCGCTCTCGACGCTGCCGGAGCGGGAGCGCATGATCCTGGCGCTGCGGTTCGGACTAACGGGCGAAGAACCGATGACGCTCGAGCGCATAGGTGAGCGCTTCGGGCTAACGCGCGAGCGGATCCGCCAGCTCGAGGCGAAAGCGCTTGCGAAGCTGCGTCACCCGTCTCGCTCGGGCGCGCTGCTCACTCAGTCTTAGGCAACCCCGCCATGAAGGCCGGCGGATCGCTCGCCGGGAACGTCTCTTCCAGCGCTTCGTCGATCTCTTCGTCGGCGGGCGGATGTTGATGTTGGGTCTCCGGCTCCGGAGATGCGTCAGGGTCCTTCGGTTCACTCATGAGAGGATCATCTCGTCTTCCTCGGCGCGGAGCGCTGCGGTTTCGAGCGTACGGTGCCAGCGCGCCCCGCGGACACCGCCGGCGATACCGCCGACGAACATGGCGATCACGCTCGCGATACCGATAGCCATCCCGAGGTGGATCTTGAGGTCTCGGTCGACCGGAAGCCGCGTCGTCTGGAACGAGTAGTTGAGATGAACCGCGGTTCCGAGCCAGCCGACCAGCGCGCCCACACCGGCGGCGATCAAGATCGCTGCCAGGGGCACGATGAACCCGTTCATTCCTCCTGCTCCGCGCGCCATGCGCCCAGCCGTGTAGCCGCCCCACAAATACGCGAGGAACTGCGCGACGACCAAGCCGACGCCCGTCAACACGGTTGCGCGGACGAGCGACGGCGTCGTGGTCCCGTTCTTGCTGATGATCCCGGCGGCGGCAAGGGCCCCGGCCGTGATCGCCAAGAAGATCACCATCGCGCCCATCGCAACGAGCGCGCCGGTGAAGACGGCGGGCACCGAGAGACCACCCCTGATGCCCAAGCGGCGGCGAGGAACTTCGTGCATCGGAGTCCCGTGACCGAGCGCAGGAGCGTTCACCGGCTCTTGCGGTGCGGGGATGACCTCCGGGTGGGCAGTCCGGTGTACGCGGAGGTCGTCCGCCGTCGTGCTCTTCTGTTCCGCGTCGTTGCGCGTGTCGAAGTCCTGCGAACGTCTCGTGGCCATCTCGCATCAGCCTCCTTTTCGAGGTTCCAAGGAGGTTTACCCGTCCTGCGAAACCCCTAATCTCGGGGTTTTTTAGGGGTCGTTGACCTGCGTTTAGTCGGCGGCTTTGAGGCCGGCGAACGCGGCGTCGATCAGAGCGGCCTGCTCGCGTTGATGGATGCGCAGGCTGCCCGTCGCCGGACTCGCGCTCTCTTCGCGCGCGACGCTGCGCAGTGACACGGCGAGACGCCGTTGCGCGTTCAGCTGAACGAAGCGCCACGCGCCCATGTTCTCGGGTTCTTCTTGCACCCAGTACAGCTCGTCTGCGTTCGGATAGGAATCGAGCACCTCGCGCAGCTGATCCGCGGGGAACGGGTACAGCTGCTCGACACGAACGATCGCAACGCCTTGGATGTTCTCTGCCCTTCGCCTTTCGAGCAGCTCATAGTAGATCTTGCCTTCGCAGAAGATCACGCGCGTCGGATCGGACCCGTGATCGTCGGCGATCACCTCACGGAAGCGCCCGGTCGCAAGCTCTTCGGTCGCGCTGCGCGCGGCCGGGCTGCGGAGCAACGACTTGGGTGTCATCACGACCATCGGCTTGCGCACGTCCATGAACGCTTGGCGCCTGAGCGCGTGGAAGTACTGGGCCGGGCTGCTCGGCGTCATGATCTGGATGTTGTCTTCGGCAGCCAGCTCGAGGAAGCGCTCGAGGCGCGCGCTCGAGTGCTCGGGCCCTTGGCCTTCGAAGCCGTGCGGCAGCAACAGCACCAAGCGCGACGTCTGCCCCCACTTGTCCTCCGCAGCGCCGAGGAACTGGTCGATGATCACCTGCGCACCGTTCACGAAGTCGCCGAACTGCGCCTCCCACAGCACGAGGGCCGCGGGGTCCCCGAGCGTGTAGCCGTACTCGAAGCCGACGACGGCGAACTCGCTCAGCAGCGAGTCGTAGGTGAAGAATTTCGCGCGCGCGCCCTCGAGGTGCTGCAACGGGGTGTACTCCTCCCCCGTCTCTTGATCGACAAGCACCGCGTGGCGCTGGCTGAACGTGCCGCGCCGCGTGTCCTCGCCTGCAAGACGGATCGTCTTCGCTTCAAGCAACAGCGTCCCGAACGAGAGTGCCTCCGCAAACGCCCAGTCGATCTCGTTCTTTTCCAACGACTCCGGCCTCTGTGCGAGCCACTTCGCAAGCCGCTTGTGGACGTGGAAGCCTTCCGGGACCGTGGTGATCTCGCGCGCGATCGAGCGCAATATCTCCTCGGGGACACCGGTCGACGCGGGGACCGAGGTTCCGATCGCGACCGGACGCTTCCATTCGATCGCCGGCGTCTGCGACGGCTGGCGCGTTTCGTCGAACGCGCGCTGCAGCTCGTCGTGGAACTCCTGCAGCGCCTTCTCCGCTTCCTCCAGCGAGATATCGCCGCGGTTCACGAGTGTTTCCGTGTACAGCTTTCGGACGCTGCGTCGGTTCTCGATCCGCCCATACATCAACGGTTGCGTCAGCGCGGGGTCGTCCGTCTCGTTGTGCCCCCAGCGCCGGTAGCACCACATATCGATCACGACGTCCTTGTGGAACGCCTGGCGGAAGTCGTGTGCGA
>Ga0070707_100004307_pt1 | contig 13336 bp, 9 predicted proteins | sample KBSK5502metaG_FD_65468 | JGI IMG/M metagenome (GOLD analysis project Ga0070707, IMG submission 65468) | Corn, switchgrass and miscanthus rhizosphere microbial communities from Kellogg Biological Station, Michigan, USA - KBS K5-50-2 metaG | ecosystem: Host-associated > Plants > Roots >... | reverse complement strand
GACGTCGAGCTGGTCGCTGTCGATGTTGATCGTGGCGCCGCCGTGGGTCTCCAGGTGCCCGCCCCGGTACTGGTGGATCCGTGCGTGGCGGGTCCACATGTTGGCCGGCATGTACGAGCTGGTGGTGGTTGCCTTGCCATCCCAGTCCGCGTAGTAGATGACATCGGGCTCGGTGATCGAGCCGGCCGCCTTGACGAGCGCGCCGATGTTGGTGAACGACTCGTAGACACCCGAGCGGTAGCCGCGCGCGTTCAGCTCGGCGTCCCACGCGGACAGGAACGTGGTGACCTGGGAGTCGCAGGCGGGCGCGTAGGCCTCCATGTCGAAGATCAGCGGCGTGCCCTGGCCGATGCCCAGGCCGGCGGCCTGGGCGACCGCGTCGTCGGCGGCCGCCTTCCCCTCGTCGGCGGCCTTGCTCGTCGTGATCGTCGCGTCCCCTGATGCCAGCACGCAGCTGGACTGCAGCCCCGGGTAGATCGGGAAGAAATGCCAGCCCTGACTCGCGATCGCGGCGAGCCACGACCGCGTCAGGTTGGCCTGCGCGCACGCCCTGTTGACCCCGCCGATGTAGATGCCGACCGCGCGATACTTCGACGCCAGCCACTTGGTCATCGTCCCCGCGCTCGGCGCGGCGCAGCTGTCGAACCCGCTCCCGGTGAACAGTCCCTGGCCCGCGGCGGCCGCGGCGGCGCGGGGATGGGCCGTGCGCCGCGCAGTCGGCGTGGGCTGGTCAGGTCGCCTGGCCGCCCCGACGGCCGTGATCGACGACCTGATCGTCTCGGCCAGCGTCCGGCCGGCCCGGTAGGAGATCGACACGCGCACGCCCGCCCGCGCGACGTCGGCGGTGAGGATCCTGGCCGTGCCCTGGTGCGCGGTGGTCTCGGGCCGCGCGGCGCCGGCCGGAGACCGGCGCATGGGCTCCACGAGCACCGCCTCGCTCCGGCCGACCAGGCCGGCCGGGCAGCGCGGGTCGGCGCCCGGCCTGCCGAGATAGACCGCGTGCACGTCAAGCCGCGGGCAGGCCGACGGGTCAGCGGCAAACCTGATCACCGGCCAGGACGAGGGCACCCGCAGGCGCACGCCGTCGAAAGTTACGCTCTGCCACCGGTTTGTGCGCGTGGCACTGACCGCCGCGGACGGGGCAACGGTCAGTGCCGCGGAGACGAGCACCAGGCAGGAAGCACTCCTTCGAAAGCTCATACCAGCAATGGTTGCGCTTTGACGCTGAAACGGCACGCCGTTTCCGATAACTGTGTGTAGTCAAGCACAAAGATTTGATTGGCCAGACGGCTCGCACGTGGTGCTCTTCCGCCCGACAGCGGACTGTCGGCGCGTGATGGGCCATGGAGCCGAAGCGCGGCCTTTACCGGTCAGATGAGCCAGGCCTGGCCGGCGCTTGACCGGCCCTGACGCTCGGTCAAGGTGGTCTGGTGGCGCTCGCACGGCCTCGGCGGACCCGCGCCGTTACTGCTCAGCCGAGTTGGATTCGGGCTGGAAACGGTAGCCCATGCCTGGCTCGGTGACCAGCCAGCGCGGCCTGGCCGGGTCCGGCTCCAGTTTCCGCCTGAGCTGCGCCATGTACAGCCTGAGGTTTCCCGCCGCGTCGGCGTAACCGGGTCCCCAGACCTCGTGCAGCAGCTGCCGCTGGCTCAGCAGCTTGCCAGGATGACGCACCAGCACCTCGAGCAGATGCCATTCGGTCGGCGTCAGCCGGATGTCCGCCTTGCAGCCCTTGGTAACGCGCTTGGCGGCTAGGTCAATCGTGAGATCGCCGACGGTAATCTTCGGCTCACCGGGCTCCGCGGCGGTCCGCCTGGTGACCGCGCGCATCCTGGCTAGCAGCTCGTCCATGCCGAACGGCTTGGTCACGTAATCGTCGGCGCCGGCGTCGAGCGCCTCGACCTTGTCGGTGCTGTCGGCGCGGCCTGACAGCACGATGATCGGCGCGTCGGTCCAGCCGCGCAGCCCGCCGATCACCTCGACACCGTCCAGGTCGGGCAGACCGAGATCGAGGATGACCAGGTCAGGCGGATGATGCGCAGCCTCCTCGAGCGCCTGCGTGCCAGTCTGGGCCGTGTAGACCTCGAAATGCCTGGCCCGCAGGTTGATCCGTAGCGCCCGGATGATCTGCGGCTCATCATCGACGACGAGTACCCTGGTCATGACGGACCCAGGCTGATGCCGTCCGGCTGGGTGTGATCACCGGGCAGCGTGCGTGCGGATCCCGGTACGGCCGGGAGCGACAGCAACATCGTCAAACCGCCGCCAGGCGTTTCCTCCGGCGTCAAGGTTCCGGCCATGGCCTCTGTGAGGCCGCGTGACAGGGCCAGCCCCAGGCCTGTCCCTGTGGTGTTGTCGGTATCACCGAGCCGCTGGAACGGCACGAACATCCGGCCCGCGTGCTCCCTGGGGATGCCGGGCCCGCGGTCAATGATGCGCAGCTCGACCCGATCGCCGAGCGAGCTCGCGGTCAGCACGGGCGGCGAGCCCGCCGGGGAGTAGCGCAGGGCGTTGGCCACCAGGTTGGAGATCACGCGCTCCAGGATGCCAGGATCGACGAGGACCTCGGGAAGGTCGGCCGGAACCTCCACCAGCACTCTCCTGCCGCCGGGGCCGAGGTCGTCGAGGCCGCGGGCCATCACCTCACCGAGATCGGCGGGTTTGGGGAATACCGCCATGGCGCCTGCCTGGAGCCTGCTCATGTCAAGCAGGTTCTCGACCAGCGTGGTCAGCGTGTCGAGCGACTCGTCGGCCGTGGCGAGCAGCTCGTCATGGTCTTCGGCGCTCCACTGGACATCGTGCGAGCGCAGGCTGGTGACGGCGGCCTTGGCCGAGGCCAGTGGCGTGCGCAGGTCGTGGCTCACCGCCGCCAGCAACGCGGCGCGCATCCGGTCGGCTTCGGCGATCGGCCTGGCCGCCTCGGCTTCGGCGGTTAGCCGCTGCTGCTCGAGGGCGGTGGCGGCGTAGGCGGTGAAGGCGCCGAGAAGCCGGCGGTCGGTAGCGGGCAGCATACGGCCGCGCGCCACCAGGCACAGCTCGTCGCCGACCGGCATCGCGACATCGCCATCTTCCGGTCGGCTCAGCGGGCCGGAGCCGGAGGTTGCGACGGCCTGCCAGCTTGGCTGGGGGAGCGCTCCCTCGGGCTTGCCCTGGCGCTCGAGCAGGGTCACGGCATCCATGCCGAAGGCCTCGCGCACCCGGTCCATGACGGCCTGCAGCGGCTGCTCGCCGCGCATGATGCTGCCGGCAGTCGTGACGAGCAGGTCGGACTCCGAGCTGGCCCTGGCCGCCTGCTTGGACCGCCTCGAGGCGTCGTTCACGATCGTCGCCACCACGACGGCGACGATGACGAAGACGGCCAGCGCGAGCGCATTGTTGGCCTCGGCGATGGTGAATGTGTAGAACGGCGGCGTGAAGTAGTAGTTGAGGAACAGCGAGCCGACGATCGCGGCGATTACGGCAGGCACGAGGCCCCCGACCAGGGCGACAGCGATCACGCCGATCAGGAACACCAGCATGTCGCTGGTCAGGTTCAGATGGTGCCGCAGATTCGCGAGCAGCAGGGTCAGCAGCGGCGCGAGCAGCAACGCGAGCGCGTAGCCCGCGACCTTGCGCGGCAGCGGTAGGCCGCCGCCGAGCGAAGGCAGCCCGCGGCCGCGGCCCATCTGGGAGTGGGTCACGATGTGCACGTCGATGTCACCGGAGTCGCGGATTGTCCGCAGGCTGACTCCGGGACCGGTGAGCAGGGCGGACAGCCATCCGCGCCGGCTCGCGCCGAGCACGAGCTGGGTGGCGTTCTCCGCCCGGGCGAAAGTGAGCAATGTTTCCGGAATGTCGTCGCCCACAACCTGGTGGTAGCTGCCGCCTAGCGACTCGGTGAGCCGGCGCTGGTCTGCCAGGGCGGCTGGGTTGGCTCCGGTTAGGCCGTCCGACCTGGTTACGTAGACGGCGAGCAGCTCGCCTCCGGCCGATCGTGCCGCGATCCTGGCGGCCCTGCGGATGAGCGTCTCGCCCTCGGGCCCGCCGGTCAGCGCGACGACCACCCGTTCCCTGGCTTCCCAGGTGGCGTGGATGTCGTGCGCCTCGCGATACCGCTGCAGGCCCTCGTCGACCTTGTCAGCCAGCCAGAGCAGCGCGAGCTCGCGCAGCGCCGTCAGGTTGCCGATCCTGAAGTAGTGGTTGAGCGCGGCGTCGATCTTCTCGGCCGGATAGATGTTGCCGTGCGCCATCCTGCGGCGCAGCGCCTCCGGCGTCATGTCGACGAGCTCGACCTGGTCGGCCGCCCGGACGATGGCGTCGGGGACGGTCTCCCGCTGCGGCACGCCGGTGATCTTCATGACCACGTCGTTCAGCGACTCGAGGTGCTGAATGTTGACGTTGGTGATGACGTCGATCCCCGCGTTGAGCAGCTCCTCGATGTCCTGCCAGCGCTTGGCGTTGCGCGAGCCGGGGATGTTGGTGTGCGCAAGCTCGTCGACGAGCGCGATCTGGGGGTGCCGGGCCAGGACCACGTCGATGTCCATCTCCTCGAAGATGGCGCCGCGGTAGGCGATCTTCGCCCTGGGCAGGACCTCCAGGCCGGCGAGCTGCTCTATCGTGCGCCGCCGGCCGTGCGTCTCGACGAAGGCCACCACCACGTCCGCACCACGGGACAGGCGACGGTGGCCTTCCCCGAGCATCGCGAAGGACTTGCCGACCCCAGCGGCCGCGCCCAGGTAGATCCTGAGCACCCCGCGGCGCGAGGTTGCGGCGGGCCCGGTGGCCAGCGTGTCCTTGGTTTGCGTCATCTCGCAGTTCACGGTATGGGATGGTGCCGATCCAGGGCGATGTTGAGCAGCAGGACATTCACGCCGGGCTCGCCGAGGAAGCCGAGCGGCCGGCCGAATGTGTACCTCCTGACCAGCGCCCTGACTGTCGCCGGACTGAGGTGCCTGGCCGCTGCGACCCTGTTCACCTGAATTGCAGCGTTCTGCGGTGAGATGTAGGGATCGAGGCCCGAGGCTGACGCGGTCACGGCGTCCGGCGGGATGGCGGAAACGGGCACGTGATCGAACGCGGCGATCTGGCGCTGGCGTTGCCTGATGTCCTTGACCAGAACGGGGTTGTCCGGGCCCAGGTTGGACGCGCCGGTGGCGAGCGGGTTGCAGCCGCCGGTGCCATTGGTCGCCGAACTGGCCGAGGCTGACGCTCGCGGCTGGAAGTACTGCGGCAGCGGGTTGCCCTTGGCGTCGGTGAACTCCTGGCAGAGCAGGCTGGAACCGACCACTCTGCCGTGGTAGATGACCAGCGAGCCGTTGGCTTGCTTGTTGAACGCCACCTGGGAGATCCCGAACATGACCAGCGGGTACGCGATGCCGCAGATCACGGTGAAGATCAGCAGGCCACGGAGCGCCGCGATGAGCTGGCGCACGGTGGAAGGAAGTCGCGACATGTCGATCAACCGCCGAATCCTGGGATGAACTGAATGATGAGGTCGATGAGCTTGATCCCGATGAACGGGATGATCAGGCCTCCGACGCCGTAGATCCACAGGTTCCTGCGGAGCATCGCCGAGGCAGAGGACGGCCGGTAGCGCACGCCGCGCAGCGCCAGCGGGATCAGCGCGATGATGATCAGCGCGTTGAAGATGATCGCCGACGTGATCGCCGACTCCGGGCTGTGCAGCCGCATGATGTTGAGCTTGTCCAGGCCGGGGAAGACGCTCGCGAACATCGCGGGGATGATAGCGAAGTACTTCGCGACGTCGTTGGCGATCGAGAAGGTGGTCAGCGCTCCGCGCGTGATCAGCAGCTGCTTGCCGATCTCGACGATCTCGATCAGCTTGGTCGGGTTGGAGTCCAGGTCCACCATGTTCCCCGCCTCCTTGGCGGCGGAGGTCCCGGTGTTCATGGCCACCCCGACGTCTGCTTGGGCGAGCGCTGGCGCATCATTTGTGCCGTCGCCGGTCATCGCGACCAGTCGGCCGCCGTCCTGCTCCTTGCGGATCAGCGCCATCTTGTCCTCGGGCGTCGCCTCGGCGAGGAAGTCGTCTACGCCGGACTCGTCCGCGATCGCCTTCGCGGTCAGCGGGTTGTCGCCGGTGATCATGACGGTCCTGATGCCCATCCGGCGCATCTCGGCGAACCGCTCGGCGATCCCTTCCTTGACGATGTCCTTGAGATGGATGACGCCCACGGCGCGAGCGGAGTCGGGCCTGCCCGCCCCACCAGCGAGCCGCTCGGCGACAACGAGCGGCGTTCCTCCCGCCGCGGAGATGCCGTCGACGAGCTGGCCCAGTTCATCGGGCGGGATGCCGCCGCCCTGCCTGATCCACTCCCGGACGGCGCTCGAGGCGCCCTTGCGCACCTGCCGGCCGTCCGCGAGGTCGACGCCGCTCATCCTGGTTCGCGCGGTGAACTCGACGAACTCGGCACCTAGGAGCTCGCCTTCGTGCCTCTCGCGCAGGCGATAGCGCTCCTTCGCGAGCACCACGATCGACCGGCCCTCTGGCGTGTAGTCGGCCATAGATGATAGCTGCGCGGCGTCGGCAAGCTGGTGCTCGGTCACGTCGCCGACCGGGAGGAACTCGCTGGCCTGCCGGTTGCCGATCGTGATCGTGCCCGTCTTGTCGAGCAGCAGTGTGTTCACGTCTCCCGCTGCCTCGACCGCGCGACCCGACATGGCCAGTACGTTGCGCTGGACCACCCGGTCCATGCCGGCGATCCCGATCGCGGACAGCAGCGCGCCGATTGTGGTCGGGATGAGCGCGACCAGTAGCGCGACGAGGATGACCAGCGTCTGCGGTGCCTCGGAGTAGTACGCCATCGGCTGCAGCGTGACAACAGCCAGCATGAAGATGATCGTCAGCGAGGCGAGCAGGATGTTCAGCGCGATCTCGTTCGGCGTCTTCTGCCGCTTGGCCCCCTCCACCAGAGCGATCATCCGGTCGATGAAGGTCTCGCCTGGCTTGGACGTGATCTTCACGATGATCCCGTCGGACAGCACCTTGGTGCCGCCTGTGACCGCCGACCGGTCCCCGCCTGACTCGCGGATCACGGGCGCGGACTCGCCGGTAATCGCCGACTCGTCGACGGAGGCCACGCCCTCGACGACGTCGCCGTCGCCCGGGATGATCTCGCCGGCCTCGACCACCACGTAGTCGCCGAGGGTGAGCTGGGTGCCAGGTACCTCTTCGATCCTGAGCTGCGTCTGGCCAGGCGACCAGCCGATCAGGCGCCGTGCGACTGTCTCGCGCTTGGTCCGGCGCAGGGTTTCCGCCTGCGCCTTTCCCCGGCCTTCGGCCACGGCCTCGGCTACGTTGGCGAAGAGAACGGTCAGCCACAGCCAGACCACGATCGTCCAGTTGAAGATCGAGGAGTTCGTGATGGCGGTGTAGGTGGTGAGGGCCGCCCCGATCTCCACCACGAACATGACCGGGTTCTTGAGCTGGACCCGCGGGTCGAGCTTCTTGAAGGCATCCGGCAGCGATTTCCAGAGCATCTTCGGGTCGAGCAGGCCGCCGCCGATCCGGCTTTTGGCCGCGGCCGACTGGTTCTGAGTGCCGCCCGCAGGCGCGCCTTGTGCGGTCAGCACGGACATGTCAGTGCAGTCCTTCAGCGAACGGGCCGAGCGCCAGCGCAGGGAAGTAGGTCAAGCCGACGAGCACGAGGATCACGCCGACGAGCATCCCGACAAAGAGCGGCTTGTGCGTCTGGATCGTGCCGGCGCTCGCGGGCACCGGCTGCTGTCTAGCCAGCGATCCGGCCAGGCCGAGCGCGAAGATCTCGGGCGCGAACCTGCCGAGCAGCATCACCACGCCGCCGACGGTGTTGTACCAGTCGGTGTTCGTGGTCAGGCCGGCGAAGGCCGAACCGTTGTTGTTCGCCATCGAGGTGAAGGCGTACATGATCTCGGTCAGGCCATGCGGCCCCGGATTGAGGATCGAAGCTTGCGGTGTCTTCATCGCGATCGAGAGACCGGCGGCCGTCAGGATTAGGACCGGCAGTGTCAGGAAGTACAGCGCCGCGTACTTCATCTCGGTCGGCCGGATCTTCTTGCCGATGTACTCGGGCGTGCGCCCGACCATGAGGCCGCCGACGAAGACGGTCACGATCGCCAGGACGAGAATGCCGTAAAGCCCGGCGCCGACGCCGCCTGGGGCGATCTCGCCGAGCGCGATGTCGAACAGGGCGATCCCGCCGCCAAACGGCGTGAACGAGTCATGGAATGAGTTCACCGAGCCGGTAGAGGTGACCGTCGTCGACGCGGCGAACAGAGATGACCCGGGCGCGCCGAAGGCGACGTTCTTGCCCTCCATCGCGCCATGCGCGAGGTGCGGCGCGAGGCCGGCGCCCTGCGCCTCGAAGAAGCTGATGCCGCCGACGGCAGCGAGCCAGATGATCGCCATGACCGCGAGGAGCGCGTAACCCTGGCGGTTGTCCTTCACCATCTTGCCGAACGTGCGGGGCAGGGCGAACGCCGTCAGCAGCAGGAGGAAGATCTCGAACCAATTCGTGAACGGGTTGGAGCTCTCGAACGGGTGCGCGGAGTTGGCGTTGTAGAAGCCGCCGCCGTTATTGCCCGCGTCCTTGATCACCTCTTGCGAGGCCACCGGGCCGCCGGTGATGGTCTGGTGCCCGTGCGCGAGAGTGGTCACCACCTGGTTGGCGTGGAAGTTATCGATGACGCCTGAGCCGACGAGGATGAGCCCGCCTAGGACGGACAAGGGCAGCAGGTACCGAAGCGTGATCCTGGTTACGTCGACCCAGAAGTTGCCCAGCCTGTCGGTCTTGGACCGGACGAACCCACGCACCAAGGCGATCGCGACCACGATGCCGACGGCGGCCGACAGGAAGTTCTGCACCCCCAGGCCGGACATCTGGACGACGTAGCCCATGGTGGTCTCGCCCGAGTAGTTCTGCCAGTTCGTATTGGTGACAAACGACGCGGCGGTGTTCCAGGCGATTGCCGGTGGCACGTTCGGCAGCCCGAGCGAGAGCAGCAAAAAGTGCTGCAGCCGCTCGAGGCCATACAGGAACAGCACGCTGACCGCGGAGAACGCGAGCATGCTGCGCAGGTACGCGGACCACTTCTGATCGGCCGCGGGGTCGACGCCGATGGCCCTGTAGATGCCGCGCTCGACTCGCCAGTGCTTGTCCGCCGTAAAGATCTGGGCCATGTAATTGCCGACCGGCACATAGCACGCGCCAAGCGCGACTATCAGCAGGACGAGCTGAAGCCAGCCTGCGGCTGCGACGGACATCAGAACCTCTCGGGCAGGATGAGGGCGAGGAACAGATAGATGATCAGGCCGACCGTGACGATCAGGCCGAGCCAGTTGCTAGCGCTCAAACCGCTCGACCCCCCTGACTATGAGGAAGAGGACGGCGAACACCACGATGGTCAGCCCGATATACGCGAGATCTTGCACAACGCCTCCTTCAGGCGTCAGGGACCAGCTCATTTAAGTGCCCGAACTGGCCGCCACACCGCTTGCTAGCGACCCTCATGCGCGTACGGGTGAATCCCTAACGAAGTCCATGCATGTACCTGGGCCTGACCGCCGTCAGGGACCTGCTGGGCGACGAGGTCTTCGAGCGGGTGCAGCGCTCGCAGGCCCTGTTCAGGCGTCCGCGGCCGTGAACGGATACTGGACCAAGGACGCTGCGAGCAGCGCTGGCACCGGTCAGAGTGCCCGTTTAAGCGACGACTTGGAACGGCGCCTTGCCGCCGGGCGCGAGCGGGCCGGCGAGTTGAACGGGCGAGGGGAATGGCGGCCGTTCCTGGCCGTGACGTTCGGAGGCCGCCGGCACACGGCGGCCGCGACGGGATGGCTGACTGGCGCGCCGGGCGGAGCCGCGTTGAGAGCCGACGAGTTCGTGCTGGTCAGCGTGCGGAGCTGCGTGCGTGGCCAGCCGGGGCAGTTGAGGGGGCCTTCGGGTTAGGGGACCGGCGAAGGGGGTGGTCTGGCTCACCTGCTCCGAGCGGGCCGCAGGCCGCTGAGGATTCGATCCAGGGCGGCGCCGGCCTCGCGGCGGGCGCGGGCGGGGTCGGTGGCCTGCGCGATGTAGAGGCTGGCTTCGCCGATCAGGGCCGCGAGCAGGCGCGCGAGCGGGTCGACGGGCAGAGGGTCGATCTGGCCGTCGTCGATGGCGCGTCGCAGCAAGGCCCGCAGCAGTCCGAGGCCATGGTGTTCCACCAGGTCGGTCCACGCGCCGTGGCCGAGCACGGCCGGGCCGTCGACCAGGACGATGCGCTGGAAGTCGCTGCCGGTGCAAGCGTCCAGGAACGCCTGGAAGCCTTCGCGCAGCTGATCCCAGGCGCTGACGGCGCCTGTGGCGCGGGAGAGCTGCTGGGTGACGAGCCGGTCGGCGAGGTCGGCGGCGACGGCCTGCATGACCGCGCGGAACAGATCGGCCTTGTCGCGGAAGTGGTGGTACAGCGCGCCGCGGGTGACGCGGGCGCGGGCCGCGATCTCCTCGGTCCCGGTGCCCGCATAGCCCTTCTCGGCGAACAGCTCGCGGGCGGCCTGCAGCACCGCGGCCCGGGTGTCCTGGATGTGCTCGGCGCGCCTCGACTTGACTGCCATGCGTCCTCCCTGCAAGATACAGACTGTACGGCCGACGCCGCGTGCATGTCAGGCCATGATCTCAGATGCGGCGGTCGCGAGGCCCGGTTCCTGGAGGTGAGCTGCCTGTGGCAGTGCCGGTGCGGCAGAACCTGCGGCTGGGCGCCTACCTGGTCCGCCAGAAGCTCGCCAGGCGGGAGAAGTTCCCGCTGATCGTCGAGCTGGAGCCGCTGTTCGCCTGCAACCTCGCGTGCGTGGGCTGCGGCAAGATCCAGTACCCGGCGCACATCCTCAGGCAGCGGATGAGCGTGGCCACCGCGATCGCGGCGGTCGAGGAGTGCGGCGCTCCGATGGTGTCGATCGCCGGCGGCGAGCCGCTGATCCACCCCGAGGTGCACCTCATCGCCGCGGAGCTGGTGGCACGGAGGAAGTTCGTGTACTTCTGCACCAACGCCCTGCTGATGCGGAAGAAGATGGACAACTTCAGGCCGTCACCGTATTTCGCGTGGGCGGTGCACCTGGACGGGCTGCGCGAGCGCCATGACGCCTCCGTGGACCACGCCGGGACCTTCGACGAGGCCGTCGCGGCGATCAGGGAGGCGCAGCGGCGCGGCTTCCGGGTCACGACCAACACCACGTTCTTCAACACCGACACCCCGCAGACGGTCCGCGAGGTGCTGGACTTCCTCAACGATGACTTGCGGGTCGACCAGATGATGATCTCCCCCGCCTACGCCTACTGGAAGGCGCCCGACCAGGACCACTTCCTGGGCGTCGAGCAGACCCGGCAGCTGTTCCGCGAGGCCTTCGCCGGCGGGCACCGCAGGCGCTGGCGGCTCAACCATTCCCCGCTGTTCCTGGACTTCCTCGAGGGCAAGGCCGACTTCGCCTGCACCGCCTGGGGAATCCCGAGCTACTCGGTCTTCGGCTGGCAGCGGCCCTGCTACCTGATGAGCGACGGCTACGCCCGCACCTACCGGGAGCTGGTCGAGACCACCGACTGGACTAAGTACGGGCGCGGCCGTGATCCCCGCTGCGCCAACTGCATGGCGCACTGCGGCTATGAGCCGACCGCGGTGCTGGCGACGATGGGCTCGCTGAAGCAGTCGCTGCGCGCGCTGTCCAGCGCCTGACGCGGCAAGATTAAGGAGGCACAGATGGCGTCCTCGTACGGATGCGGCAAGGCCTGTGGCTGCGGCTGCTGCGGTCAGCCCAGGACTCGGGCTGCGCGGTCCGAGCTGGACGACCTGCGCGCCCGGGTCACCACGCTGGAGGCCGAGCTTGCGGACCGCAAGACCGCCAGCAGCTGAATGCGCGGCCACGGCGGGCACAGCGCGAGCCGGGTGCCACGGGGAAAGCCGGGCCGGCTGGCCGCCGGGAGCTTGCCCGCTGAGGTGCTCTGATGGCCTCCGCTGAATCGCAGCTGGCTGACGCGCTGGCGCGGGCGCTTCGCGACCTGCGGATCTCGGTGACCGACCGCTGCCAGTTCCGCTGCACCTACTGCATGCCGCGTGAGGTGTTCGGCCGTGAGTTCGCGTTCCTGCCCCGGGCCGAGCTGCTCACCTTCGAAGAGCTGGCCCGGGTTGCGCGGGTCTTCGCCAGGCTGGGCGCGCGCAAGCTGCGGCTGACCGGCGGCGAGCCGCTGCTGCGCCGCGACCTGGAACGGCTGGTCGCGATGCTGGCCGGGATCGATGGCATCGCGGACATCGCCCTGACGACGAACGGGGCGCTGCTGGCCGGCAAGGCCGGGGCGCTGGCGTCGGCGGGCCTGCGCCGGGTCACGGTGAGCCTTGACTCTCTCGACGACGCGGTGTTCATGGCCCTCAACGACGCGGCGTTCCCGGCCGGGCGGGTGCTGGAGGCCATCGCGGCGGCTGCCGATGCGGGCCTGGGGCCGGTGAAGGTCAACATGGTGGTCAGGCGCGGCGTGAACGACGAGTCGATCCTGCCGATGGCCGGGCACTTCCGGAACAGCGGGCACGTGCTGCGGTTCATCGAGTACATGGACGTCGGCACGACCAACGGCTGGCGGCTGGACGAAGTCGTCCCCGCCGCGCAGATCATCTCCCTGATCGACCGGCAGTGGCCGGTTGAGCCAATCGCCCCGGCCTACCCCGGCGAGGTCGCGAGCCGCTACCGCTACCGCGACGGCGCCGGCGAGATCGGCGTGATCGCCTCGGTCACCCAGCCGTTCTGCCGCGGCTGCACCCGGGCCCGGCTCTCAGCCGACGGCAAGCTCTACACCTGCCTGTTCGCCGGGACCGGGCACGACCTGCGCGGCCCGCTGCGACGCGGAGACAGCGACCAGGCGCTCGGCGAGCAGGTCGCCGCCATCTGGGCGCGACGGACCGACCGCTACTCCGAGCGGCGCACGCTGCAGACCGGCCGCACGCAGCAGGTGACCCGGAAGGTGGAGATGTCGCACATCGGCGGCTAGCGAGCCGCCCGGACGCCGGGAAAGCCCCGCGCAGGAGCGTCCTGGCGGGCAGGAGCCGCCGAGGAGGTGGAGCCCCATGACGTACGTGATCGCCGAGCCGTGCATCGACGTCAAGGACAAGTCCTGCGTCGAGGAATGCCCGGTCGACTGCATCTACGAGGGCGAGCGGATGCTCTACATCCACCCCGAGGAATGCGTCGACTGCGGTGCCTGCGAGCCGGTCTGCCCGGTGGAGGCGATCTTCTACGAAGACGACGTGCCGGACCAGTGGGCCCAGTTCACCGCGGAGAACGTCAGGTTCTTCGACCAGCTCGGCTCACCTGGCGGCGCCTCCAAATCCGGCCCGCTGCCCT
>Ga0070707_100004304_pt1 | contig 13341 bp, 13 predicted proteins | sample KBSK5502metaG_FD_65468 | JGI IMG/M metagenome (GOLD analysis project Ga0070707, IMG submission 65468) | Corn, switchgrass and miscanthus rhizosphere microbial communities from Kellogg Biological Station, Michigan, USA - KBS K5-50-2 metaG | ecosystem: Host-associated > Plants > Roots >... | reverse complement strand
CGAGAAATATTGGATGGGCGGCAACAAACCGGGCGGCGTCGATCTTTACGTTGGCGGAACTGAACATGCCGTGCTCCATCTGCTTTACGCGCGCTTCTGGCACAAAGTGCTCTTCGATCTCGGCCACGTTTCGAAACCGGAGCCGTTTCAGCGTTTAGTGAATCAGGGGATTATTCTTGGCGAAGACAGCCAGAAAATGTCGAAGTCGCGCGGGAACATCGTCAATCCAGACGATGTGATTGAGCAATACGGCGCAGACGCTTTTCGTTGTTACGAGATGTTCATGGGGCCGCTCGAGCAAATGAAACCATGGAGCATGCGTGGCGTCGAAGGCGTTTTCCGATTTCTCGCCCGCGTCTGGCGTTTGATCATGTCGGAGAACCAGGCCGGCCAATGGGAATTGTCACCTGCCGTGCAAGATGTCGATCTTTCAAAGTCGCAACAGAAAATTCTTCACGCCACGATCAAGAAGGTGACCGACGACATCGAGTCGCTCTCGTTTAACACCGCCATCTCGCAGATGATGATCTTTGTCAATGCATTCACCACTGCCGAAACGATACCGATTTCAGCGATGCAAACATTTCTCATTCTCCTGAATCCTTTCGCGCCACACCTCGCTTCCGAGCTTTGGGAAACATTAAACGCCAGGTTCAAAAATGCGCGCGGCGACATTACCGAACAAAAATGGCCCGATTACGACGAGGGCTTGTTGGTTGAAGATGAAGTTGAAATCGTGATTCAGGTGAATGGAAAAGTGCGAGATCGAATGAAGGTCTCAATCCAGGCGAGCGAAGAAGAAATCAAGAGGGCCACCCTCGCGCTTCCAAAAATTCAAGAGCTCACTGCGGGTAAGGAAATTCGCAAACTCGTGGTGATTCCAAAAAAACTCGTCAACATTGTCCTATGAACTGGTTCAAACGCGTCTGGAAGGAATTCAGGGAATTCGCGATCAAAGGAAGTGCGATCGATCTGGCTGTTGGCGTCATCATTGGCGCGGCTTTTACCGGTATTGTCAATTCTCTGGTCAAAGATGTCATCATGCCTCCCGTCAGTTTGCTCAGCGGCGGGCTCGATTTTTCGAACAAGTTTATCATTCTCCGCGCGGCCAAAGACGGCAGCATGAATTTCCACACGCCGGCAGACGCGGCCAAGGCCGGCGCGATTACGTTGAATTACGGCAACTTTATTACGCTGGCGATCAATTTTCTCATCGTAGCGGGTGCCGTTTTCCTGCTCGTGCGTGCGATCAATAAGCTAAAGCGAGACTCAAAAGAGCCGGTTTCCAAGGAATGTCCAGCTTGCGCCATGACGATTCCAATTAAGGCGACGCGGTGTCCGCATTGCACGACTGAATTTTCCGGGCAAACGCGCGGTTAAACTGGCCCGCAGTCTGCTGCTAAATCAGGGGTGCAACCTCGCGGCAGGTATTTCCTTTGGGCAAATAATTACTTGCCCGGCGGAAGTTCGATGGTAAGGGAGGCCGCGGTGTTGCAAATGTCGAAGAGCCTTAACCTTACAATAGTTCTCGCTGTTGGCTGTATCCTCGTCGGTTGCGCAGGACAATCTGTTGTGCAGAAGCCTTTGGCCGCTGTCGAGGCTGCGAACTCACACCTTGGCCGCATGCCCAATGTCCGCACGACTGCTTACACGCGGGTTGAAAAAGGTGGACGTCGAAATGCCCTCGGTGCTTATTTGTCCGGCCGTCACGTCATCAGCGCCGCCTCCGACTGGTCACGCTTCCCTCTCGGCACTCGGTTCCGAATCGCCAATACGAAAGACGAATATATTATCGACGACTACGGAACGGCGCTGATCGGCACCAGCACGATCGACCTTTACAAGCCCACCAAGCTGGAAATGAAACGCTGGGGTGTGCGCAATGTCGACATCGACATTCTGCAATGGGGTTCCGAGGAGCAGAGTCTCAAAGTGCTCGGCCCACGCGCGAAACATCTAACCGTTCGACGGATGATCTCTGCGCTTCGGAAAAAGAATGTTGCGCGTGCAGGCCGTGCTGCTTCAACTTCCGCGCAAACTTCAGCTCGAACGTCCTCGAGTCGCACTTTGGATTGATTAACGGCGCAGGCCGTCGATTTTCCCGAGAATGAAAATTCTCGTTGTCGGTGGCGCCGGTTACATCGGGAGCGTTTGTGCCGAGCTGTTACTCGACCAAGGCCACGGCGTCACGATTTTCGATAATCTGAGCGAAGGCCATCGCCGCGCGATCGATCCGCGCGCTCAATTCATCGAAGGCGATCTGCAAGATCGACAATCGATCGAGAAGGCATTGGCGACGCAGCGGCCGGAGGCCGTCATGCACTTCGCCGCCAGCGCGCTCGTTGGCGAATCGATGCAAAACCCGTCGAAATATTTTCGGAACAATATCGCCAACGGCCTTAATCTTCTCGACGCAATGATGAATGTCGGCGTGGGAAAGATGGTTTTCTCATCGACCTGCGCCATCTTCGGTCTGCCAGAGCGCGTACCGATTGATGAAACCATGCTCACTCGACCAATCAATCCTTATGGCGAATCCAAACTGGCGTTCGAGAAAATTCTCCGCTGGTACCGGGAGATCCACGGATTGAAATTTATTTCTCTCCGCTATTTCAACGCCGCCGGCGCTTCGACGAAATTTGGAGAAGACCATCGAGTCGAAACGCATTTGATCCCAAATGTCCTCAAAGTTGCGCTCGGACAAAAACCGCAGGTCGAGATTTTTGGGACCGATTACGAGACGCCGGATGGAACCTGCATTCGCGATTACATCAACATTGTTGATCTTGCCCGCGCGCACATCCTCGCGCTCAACTCAGCCAAGAGTGACCTCTACAATCTCGGGACCGGTGGCGGCGCGAGCGTGCGCGATGTGATCGATTCCTGCCGCAAAATCAGCGGACGTAAGATCGACATTGTGGAAAAGCCGCGTCGGCCGGGCGATCCGCCGCGGTTAATTGCGTCTTCGGAAAAGATTAAACGTGAGCTCGGCTGGAAACCTCAATTTCAATCGCTCGACGCCATTATTGAGAGCGCGTGGAAATGGCACCAAAAATTTCCGCGTGGCTACGAAGATTGAAAAAAGCGCCCGCGAATTTCTTCGCGAGCGCTTTGAATTGTTACGAGCTGATAACCGCGATTACGGTTTTTGCGTTGTCGTTGTGGTCGTTGTTTCTTTCTCGGTCACCGTAGGCTTGCTCAGCACGATCTTGCGCACAAGCATGCGATCGCCTTCCCGCACATAATAAACCGTGGCAGGCAGGTCCGGACGGACAGCCGACCAGGTCACGACATGACCTTCCGGATCAAGAATCGTCGTATCCTTGCTGTAATAATAACGCACCGGCGCCGCGTCCGTGCTGGTGCGGAACGTGATGTAATCCGTTCCCGGCGTGTAGGTGCTGATTGTTCCGGTGCTGGTCGTCGTACTCGTCTCCGTTACGGCGGTCCCGGTCGCAGCATCTTTTGTTGTGACCGTAGTCGAGGTTTGGGCCACCGCTGTTACGAGACCCAAGCCGCAAGTCACGGCCAATATTTTCGCTAATGTAGTTTGTTTCATAGGTGTCCTCTGCTTTGGTTAACCAATGCTCTTTGTTGTAGATAGGTTGGACTTATCGGGGCGGCCGTTTATTCGACCGCAATCTTGTTTCGCGCGCTGCGCCACGATCAGTCTTTAATATCATGCAAGCGCTCCCAGGTTTCCGAGATTTCTTGCCCGACGATTGCGCGGCGCGGAATTACATCTTCGCGCACTGGCGCGAAGTCGCGCGCCGTTACGGTTTTGTCGAATGGGACGGTCCAGTGCTTGAGCCGACTGATCTCTACCGCAAAAAGAGCGGCGCCGAAATTGTCGATCAGCTTTTCAATTTCACCGACAAAGGCGATCGCGAAGTGTCGATGCGCCCCGAGTTGACGCCGACACTGGCGCGCGTGGTCGCCGCGCACGAACGCGCGTTTAAGAAACCGCTCAAGTGGTTTTCCATCGGACAATTCTTTCGTTACGAAAAACAACAACGCGGCCGGCTGCGCGAACATTACCAACTGAACTGCGATATCATGGGCGAAAGCGATTTCGCCGCTGACATCGAGCTAATCGCGCTTTGCATCGACATCTTGCGCGCATTTGGGCTGACCGAAAAAGATTTCGTTGTCCGCATCAGCGACCGCGAGTTCTGGACGGATTTTTTGCAGAAACAAAAACTCCCGACCGAAAGCTGGGAGGAAGTTTTGCAGACGATCGACAAATCAGGCCGCGAGCCGCGGGAGAAAACGGAGGCGAAACTCGGCAAGCTCGCGGGGCCCGTTTTCTCCATCTTCGATGAAGGCGGCCGCAGCGGGAAACTCGATCGGCTCGTAGATGGACTTGGCGCGTGCGGACTTGCCGGATTCGTCGATGTCGATGTTCGGATTGTCCGCGGCCTGGCTTATTACACCGGCACCGTTTTCGAAGTCTTCGATCGCGCGGGAAAACTGCGAGCGATTGCCGGCGGCGGACGCTACGACAATTTGATCGGCCAGCTCAGCGACGGCGCGGTCTCGATGCCCGCGCTCGGTTTCGCCATGGGCGATGTCGTCCTGGGTGAACTGCTTCGTGATCGTTCCGCGGCCCGCGAGAAACTGGAAGCGGCCGCCAAAGAGCAAAACAAGATCGACATCTATGTTATCATCGCCAAGGAACAGCGCCGCCCCGATGCGCTCGAGCAAATTCAGGAGCTGCGCGACCGCGGTTATCGGGTCGATTATCCGCTAACGGCTGACAAGGTGGCGAAACAATTCCAAACTGCGGAAAATGTCGGCGCGCAAATCACCCTTCTTTACGGCGATGAATGGCCGCAGGTGAAAGCGAAAAATCTCGCCACGCGCGAGGAATCATTGATTGCCGGCGACGCGCTGCTGGACAGCGTCGTGAAATTCTTCAACGTCTCCGGTTCCGCCTGATCATGTATCGCACGCACAACTGCAATTCACTTCGCAAGATCGATATCGGCAAGGAAGCCAGCCTTGCCGGTTGGGTCCACGTGTCGCGCGATCATGGCGGTGTGATATTTATCGACCTGCGCGACCGCGAAGGGATTACTCAAGTTGTCTTTCGACCGGAAGAGAACGCCCAGCTTGCGAAAGAAGCGCATGGTTTGCGGAGCGAGGACGTCATCCAGGTTTCGGGCAAAATTGCCGCGCGAGTTACCGGCACCGAAAATCCAAAGCTCGCCACTGGCGAAATCGAATTAATTCCTAATCAGTTGCGAATTCTCAATCGCGCGGACGATTTGCCGTTTCCAATCGACGCCGAGATTCACAACGAAGATCTGCGACTGACGTATCGGTATTACGATCTGCGGCGTCCTGAGCTGTCCCGCAATCTCCGCATCCGTCATCGCGCCGCCAAAGCGACGCGCGATTATCTCGATTCGCAAGGTTACATCGAAATTGAAACGCCAATCTTGTCGAAGAGCACGCCGGAAGGCGCGCGAGACTTCCTGGTGCCGAGCCGGCTCGTCCCCGGAAAGTTTTACGCTCTCCCTCAAGCGCCGCAGCAATACAAACAGCTGCTTCAAGTCGCTGGGGTCGAAAAATATTTTCAGATCGCGAAATGTTTTCGCGACGAGGATTTGCGCGCCGATCGGCAACCGGAATTTACTCAGATCGACATCGAAGCCTCGTTCGTAGCACCGGACGACATTTTTGCGCTCACGGAAGGAATGTTGGCGGCGATCTTCAAAGCGACGCGCAACGTCGACATCAAGACGCCGTTCGATCGGCTGACGTATCGCGAAGCTGTCGGGCGGTTCGGCAGTGACAAGCCTGATCGCCGGTTCGGCGTCGAGCTGGTCGATGTCAGCGACGATTTTCGCGGGAGCGGTTTCAAAGTTTTTCGCGGTGCGCTCGATGCTGGTGGCGTGGTCAAAGCGATCAACGCGAAGGGTTTTGCCGGGATCACCACCGGACAGATCGAAGAGCTGACGGAGACCGCGAAAGTTTTCGGAGGGAAAGGGCTCGCCTTCATCAAGGTTGAGAACGGCGAATGGAAATCGCCGATCGTGAAATTCTTCGGCGATGCCGAAAAAGCGGCACTGAAATCCAAATTAAAAATCGAAGAAGGCGATCTGATTTTGTTCGGTGCCGACAAATGGGAGATCGCCTGCGAAGTGCTCGGTCGAATTCGATTGCGCGTGGCGGAGATTCTAGATTTGCAACGCGCCTCTGCTAACCGCCCGTCCGGCTCGGACTCCGGATCCGACCTCTGGGATTTTTTGTGGGTGATAGATTTCCCCCTCATGCAATGGAGCGCGGAAGAGAACAAATGGAACGCGGTTCATCATCCATTCACCCGGCCGAAAGCCGGCGACGTACCATTGCTCGACGAAACGAAAAAGTTTCCTGAGATTCGCGCTGAAGCCTACGACGTCGTGCTCAACGGCGTGGAGATTGGTGGCGGCAGCATGCGAATTCACGAGCCGAAGTTGCAGGAGAAAATGTTCGAAGCGCTCGGGATCAGCGCGCAAGATCGACAATCGATGTTCGGTCATTTGTTGCGTGCGCTGCGTCTGGGCGCGCCACCGCACGGTGGGATCGCGCTCGGGCTCGATCGGCTGGTCATGCTTCTTTGCGGCGCAGAAACGATCCGCGACGTGATGGCCTTCCCCAAAAACAATCGCGGGATGGACTTGATGACCCAATCGCCGGCCGATGCCGATCCGCGCCAGCTCCGCGATCTTGCGATCAAGCTGGCGGCTGAAAAGAAAAAACAAGATTAAGCGGAGTTACGCGCGACGTGCGCTTCGGCCGCGGCGATCTGGCTGGCTGGTGTACGAAAGAGACCAGCGATCGAAAGAGTGACGGCGCAGCCGACAAAAACAAACCACGGCCAGGAGATTTTCGGCCACCAGTCCGGCATGAACCACCCGAAGTTCCACTGCGAGGCCACAAGTTTTCCCCGCAGTAGCGCAAGAACATCAAAGGCCGGCATCGTGACTTTACACAATACGAGTACAGACATGATCCCAACGATCATCCCGATAACGTTAGCGCTGTCGGATCCGCGGCCTCGCGTTAGCATCCCGAGAAGAAAAACTCCGACCAACGCTCCGTAGGTGTACCCGAGAATTCCGATGGCGATTGGAATGATAGTCAGCTTTGCGTCTTGGAGCACGGCGTTCGCGGCCATCGTCGCAACAAGAATCATAAGAACGCCGAAAACGGCGGTGGCGATGCGCGCTGCCCGAATGGCCTGACGATCCGTCGCACCCGGTCGAATATAAGGTAGGTAAAAATCTTTTGTGAAACTGGTAGCGAGCGCGTTTAACGCGGCCGAGGTCGAGCCCATCATCGTAGCAAAAATTCCGGCAATGATGAGTCCGCGAAATACTACCGGCATTTGGCGAACGATGTAGTCGCCGAAAATCTCGTTGTCGGCCGCCGGCAGTGTTGCGCCTGGAACCACCGAGTAGTAAACCGACAACAGAATTCCCACGGTGAGAAACGCGCCGGCAATGGGCAGGTCCATGACGCCGCTCAGGATGAGCGAGAGCTGCGATTTTCTGTGATCGGGCGCGGTCAACATACGTTGGACCATGTCTTGATCGGTTCCATGCGTCGCCATCGTCAACAAAGTCGAGCCGATGAAAGCGGCAAATATTGTGTAGGGCTCCTCCAACATCGCTTTCAAGGCAGGCCCGAACGGCAACTCCGAATTCCATCCCGTCTGAAAAAGTTTCACGTTGCTGAGTCCTCCGAGGTTCGATTTCACGGTTTCGAATCCGCCGGGAATGCTCCGGAGGAGCAGAAAAATCGCGAAGATAACAGAGCTAAACATCAGCACCGCTTGAATTACGTCTGTCCAGACAACTGCTTTTATTCCGCCAACGGCGGTGTAGACCGTTGTGATGACGGTGACGAAAATAATTCCCCAGATATAGGTGTTGAGATTTACCGGCAGCGACGGGAACAGATAACGCCATATCACCACCATGATCGCGCCGCCGAGATACAGCCGGACGCCGATCCCGAGCACGCGAGTGAAGAGAAAGATGCCGCTCGCCATGTTCTTGGTCTTTGTGCCGAAGCGAACGGTCAGGAATTCGTAAACGCTTTGCACACGATAGTCGTAGTACGGTTTGATGAAGGTGAAGGCGATGACGATACGCGCGAGAACCGTTCCGATCGCCAATTGGCCGTAAAAGTAACCTCTGGTTTTGAAACCTTCGGCCGGAGTCCCGAGAAAAGTGGCGGCGCTCGTCTCCGCAGCAATGATGGACGCGAGCACGGCCCACCACGGAATGGAGCGCGATCCGAGCGAGAATTCGTCCAAGTTTCGATTTCGTCGTCCGGCCCAAAGTCCCAGCGCGACGATGCCCACGAAGTAGACGAGTAGAACCACTGCGTCGATCGCGAGCCGTCCATCCATGTCGATCTTAGGTGACAGAATTTTGGCGCAGCGCAAGATTTCCTGCGTGCAGCTCACGAGAATTCCGGCGACGGACTTCGATCTCGCTACGACGCTTGATTCCGGCCAGGTCTTTCATTGGGAGAAAGTCGATGGCGGATTTGTTGGAGCAATCGGAGAGCAAGCGGTTTACGTGGAGCAAGACGGAGAGGTCTTAAAAATTCGCGACGGCGAGGCGCGTGCGCTCCCCAGAATCGTCGCAAACTATTTCGCGCTCGACCATTCGCTGGCTGAAATCTGTGCGTCATTTCCAAACGACCCAGCCATGAATGCGGCGAGAAAATTTTGCCGCGGACTTCGCGTCATTCGCCAACCAAAATGGGAATGTCTGGCGACTTTCATTTGTTCATCGATGAAACAAGTCGCGCACATCCGGCAAATCTCGAGAAAGCTGCGGGAACGGTTCGGTGAGACGCGGCAGATTGACCCGCCTTCGTCAAGGCTCCGGCGCGGCAAAGCCAGTCAAACGATCGACACCTTCATCGTTTACACGTTTCCGTCGGCGGAGCGGATCGCCCAAAGTTCAGAGAAAGAACTGCGCAAATGTGCGCTCGGTTATCGCGCGAAAAATTTACTGGTAACGGCACGCGTGGTTGCAAGCGGAGATGTCGATCTCGAGAAGTTAGGAACACTCTCCAATGTCGATCTTCGCGCGCGGTTGTGCGAGCTGCCGGGCGTGGGCGCGAAGGTTGCTAATTGCGTGATGCTCTTTGCCTACGAGCGGTTAAGCGCGTTCCCGATCGACGTCTGGATCGAGCGGATTCTACGCGAAAAGTATTTTCCGCGGGCGCGAAAATTGAACGCCAAGCGGCTTCAGGCGTTCACACAGAAATACTTCGGCGACCATGGCGGTTACGCACAGCAATATTTGTTTCATCACGCGCGAACGACCAAGCGAAAGAGGAAAGGTAGGTCGTTTGTCACGATCTTGGGCGTGAGATAATGTTTTGGTTCTGAATTCATGACCACGGCAGAGTTCATCATTGGCAATTCGGCGGACGATGCGACCGAACGGAAGAAGGAGGCGCGCAAGATTCTGTTGGCGCTCCTGGCCGCGCTCTGCATTCACCTGCTCATTGGATATTCGCTGGCGGTGTTTGGCGGACTGCTTTATTCGCCATTTTCGGTGATCGAAGAAGACAAACCAGTCGAGCTCACGTTTGTCGATCTTGCCACGCCTGCGCCGACCAAGAACGCGATGTTCATTCCGAACGACGAATCGAAGCAGACCGAGCAACCCAAAGAAAAAACATTTGAGTCAAATGCCAATTCAATCGCCGCGAGCGAGGTTCCGCCGACCAGCAATGTGCCATTACCGTCGCAGCAGGGGGTGGATCGACCGAACCTCGATCTGGATACGCACCGGCAGTCGCTACCCAGCGACGGCGCGCAGCCTCAGCCAAGTGTGGCTCAGCAATCAGCGACTCCGCAACCGAGCGTGCAACCGACGCCCATCTCGAAGTCGGAAGAGTTTGCGATGTTAACCACGAGCCCAACGCCGCGACCGAGTGTCGCCAGCACACCGCAAGCCCCCAGATCTTCGTATCAACCATATAAAGAGAAAACGCGCTTGGCGGGTTCGATCACCAATCGGGGCACTTCCGCAGTGAACGCAATCGGCACGCCGCTTGGCCGTTATCAAAAAATCCTCTTCGACGCAGTTGGATCCCACTGGTATGCCTACATTGAACAGAAGGCTGATTTGGTTAGCCTCGGGACAACTCGGGTCACCTTTTGGGTTGACCGCAGCGGGCGGGTAAAGAATCTCAAAGTGATCAGCAACGATTCCAACGAAGCGTTTGCAAACGTCTGCCTTCAAGCGATTCTCGACGCGAAGTTACCACCTATTCCAGAGGACGTAGCCAGCGCTCTGCCGCCGGAAGGTCTGGAAAGTGAAATTGCGTTTACCACCTTTAGTAATCGATGATTCTTAATTAAATGCTGGACGTCTTCCAAACCATCGCCGGATTTTTTACCAAGGGCGGCATTTTCATGTGGCCTTTGCTGGCCTGCTCCATCGTTTCGCTCACGGTTATTATTTTACGGACGCTGGCGTTACGGGAAAAAAATGTTCTGCCGCTAACGATTGAAAGCGAAATGGAGCGCCTCGCGCCCGGCGCAAATCCGGAACGGCTCTTTCGCATTGTACAGCATGATGTGTCGTCGCTGGCGCGGATCGTGCGCGTGGCGCTGGCGCATCTGCGCTGGCCGCGTTCGGAAAATGTGGAGGCGGTGCAAACACGCGCGCGGCACGAGATGGTGCGATTGGAAAAAGGGCTGGTTGTGTTGGAAGTGATCATTGGCATTGCGCCGTTGATCGGGCTGATCGGAACCGTCTCGGGGTTGGTGCACGTGTTCGCCAGTCTTGGCGTGAGCGCCAGCTCGGCCGATCCGAAACAGATCGCACGCGGAATTTCGGAAGCGCTCAATTGTACCGTGTTCGGGTTGGGGATTGCGGTCCCGAGTTTGATCGGGTTCGTTTATTTTTCGAAAAAAGTGGAAGTCCTCTCAGTGGAAATGGAATCGCTCGTGACGGATCTACTTTCAAAGTGTTATTACGGCCGGGTTGCTGGTGCGCGAGGCAAGATGCAAATACCGGCGCAAACGGTCACGCCCGCCCAGCCCGCGACGCCGGAAATCGCGCCGATGGCGTGACGCAACATCGACATCTGTGAAATTTGCAGTTCGCAAACGGCGCGCGCCCTCCATCATCATCGTCTCGCTCGTCGACATCCTGACGATTCTCCTGATTTTCTTCGTGGTCTCGACCACATTTAAAAAAGATCAGCCCGAAGTACAGATTAATTTGCCGGAATCCAAAACCGCGACTAACGCGCCGGCCGAGCTCGAGCATGCCGTCGTGAGCGTGGATCAGAATGACGAAATCAAACTCGATGGGAAAACCGTGGCGGTGGAGGAATTGGAAAGCGCGGTGCGAAATTTGTCCGAAACCCGCCGCGGCACTCTCGTGCTCCAAGCCGATAAAAAAGCGTCGTTTGGCACGATCGTGAAAGTGATGGACGCGTTGAAACTCGCCGGCGTTAAAAATTTACCGGCATTTACGCGCGGCGAACCATGAGATTGTCGATCTTGCAGTACGGCGACCCGATTCTGCGCGCCAAAGGAAAACGGATCGAGAAGATCGACGATCGCGTTCGGGAGTTGGCGCAAAACATGATCGAGACAATGCACGCCGCGAATGGCGTCGGTTTAGCCGCGCCCCAAGTAGGGGAATCGCTTCAGCTCACCGTGCTCGACGTTTCGCAAGTGGAAGATCGGCCGACTGCCATGAAATTAAACGGCGAGAATACCGATCCGCAAGGCGCGATGCCGCTGGTGTTGGTCAATCCACAAATCGACCTGGGCAGCGAAACCGAAACCGGAACGGAAGGATGTTTAAGTTTTCCGGAGATCACCGGTGAAATTGAGCGGGCACAATCGATCATTATGCGGGCCCAGAATTTAGACGGCGAGCCGATCGAGATCGAAACGACCGGTTTTCTGGCGCGCGCCATTCAACACGAGGTCGATCATCTCAACGGGATTCTTTTTATCGATCGGATGAGCTCGGCGGCCAAAACCAGTTTGTCGAGCAAGCTCAAGCGACTGCAAAAAGAAACGCAACGCGGCGCAAAACATCGACAAAAAGCAGTGGCGGAGACGACGCTCTGATTCAGAGCGCTTTGTAATCGACCGAGATAGTGCGGAAGACGAGCGCGTCGTGTTGCGCGGAGAAATAGAAAAGCTCGAGCATGGTCGCGCCGATGGTCCATTGGTAACCGACCAGAGTTTGGACGACATCGGAATCAGTATCGCGAGTACGCGAGACTAATTTTCCGGTTCCGTACTTGGCGTCGAAGTAACGACGGATTTCGCCCATCCGTTCGTTGTAACGTTCGATCGACCAATCGGGATATTCATATTGCAATTCGACGCCAAACAGGGAGCCGCTTTTAAAGGTAAAGAGCGTTCTTTTCAAACCGGGATGGACAAGGCCTTCCACAGTCCAGACTTCGCGGTTTTCCTTTTTCTCGCGTGAAACAATCGTGGCCCTCGCGCCTTTAAGCACTGCCTCGACCCGCGACATCGGATCGTTCCAGCGAAATCCAAACGGCGGCAGCAATTCTTCCGCACCGCGCGTCATTGAGACCACGAAAATCAGAAAAACAAATGCAGTTAGAACGCGCGACATGTCGAATCGAAGGCGCAAGAAGACATTACCAACGTGATGAAGCAAAGAAAATGCCGACGCCCGCCGATGCGATCATTCGCTGCGCGCCGGGGGAAATTTTCATCACTTGGGGACACGCTCGTTTTGGTTTTTCAGTCAAGATTTTTTTGACCGAAAAAGAAAAATAAAGTTCAGATTTTTTCTTGTCGATGTTGAACGGGATTTCTAGTCTCAAGCCAGCGGCAGGGACGAAAGGAACGCGCGTGTGAATAAGATGTGAACATGTCTGAGAAAAATTAATTCCCGAGAATGAGTAAGCCCTTAACCCTGCTAAATCGAGAATTTAAAGCAGATGTCGACCCTCGCTTGCGATGGCGGTTTGTCCGGAGACCGAGCGCACTTTTCCCCTCGTATTTTGGCCCCTTTTGCATTTTTGCACGTTTTTTAATGCTTCAGATGTCTGCGACGTTAGTGAAGCGTCGCCTTCGTCAGAAGCGCGAAATTCCTCCTGTAGCCGCCATTATGGCGATTGTGTAACACTGTTAACAAGTCCCTTATGGACGAGAAATGTACCCAGCTTTGGCAGAAATTATCGGCCGCTCTAAAACCGCAGGTCAGCGCAGACACGTTTAAGCGCTGGTTCTCGGCGGTCGAGTTAGTGGGCGCGACGGATAAGACGCTGAGTTTTCGGGTGCCGAACAACATCTACCAATACTGGATCGAGAGT
>Ga0070707_100004303_pt1 | contig 13343 bp, 23 predicted proteins | sample KBSK5502metaG_FD_65468 | JGI IMG/M metagenome (GOLD analysis project Ga0070707, IMG submission 65468) | Corn, switchgrass and miscanthus rhizosphere microbial communities from Kellogg Biological Station, Michigan, USA - KBS K5-50-2 metaG | ecosystem: Host-associated > Plants > Roots >... | reverse complement strand
GTAGCGGTGAGGGGGGGGGGGTGAGCAGGCTCACGGCCCGTCCCCGCGAACCCCTTACGACCGCGTAGCGGCTACCTCAGGTCTTCGCGAAATCAGTTGTTGCATTATTCAACGAAGCTGTTAAGCGTTGGCCTCCATTAAGGAGAAAACGCAATGGCTCTCAAGCTGAATCAGGTTATTGCCGTGGAGAAGGGCGTGAAGGCCCGCGTTTACGGCGAAATCACGAACCTCAACAAGTTGGCTCAGAAACCGGACCTATTCAACGGCCTGGCGCGCACCTACCAGTCGAAGGGCGATGACGACGAGAAGTTGCCTGACGAGCGCAAGCGCGTCCAGGCATCGGCCCCTGACCTGATTCGCTCGTTCGCCAACGCGGCAACCGAGTTGATGACCGTCACGGCGCGAAAGGATTGGACAAACTGCGTCGCCAAGGCCGATGTGATCGTTGACGGCAAAACCATCGTGGCGGCGGCGCCGGTCAGCTATCTTCTGTTTTTGGAGAAGCAGCTTACGGATTTTCACACGTTCGTCGGCAACATTCCGGTCTTGGACGAATCCGAGAACTGGACGTTTGACACCAATTCGAGCCTCTTCAAGTCGGACCAGACTTCGACGCATCGCACCAAGAAAATCGCCAAGCCGATTGTGCTCTATCCGGCGACGCCGGAACACCCGGCGCAGACGCAGATGATCGGTGAGGATGTGATCGCCGGTTTCTGGAATCAGGTGAAGCAGTCGGGCGCCATGCCAAAGCCGAAGAAGCTCGGCCTCTTGGCCAGGACCGAAGCGCTCTTGCGTGCGATCAAGGAAGCGCGCGAAGCTGCGAACGGAACGGATGTCGTCGTTACCGCGCCGGTTGCGATCTTCGACCATCTTTTGGAGGAATAAAGGAACAAGCTGAAGCTTGGTGTTAGACTGAAAATCCGGTTTGCTGGTTCGATTCCAGCCGCCCCCACCATCTGAGGGGGCGTGGCGAAATGGTAGACGCAGTGCCCTTAAAAGCATTCCCCGGTGTGAATTTCAGGCTATTCAAACAACTTCAGTATTGCCGCGCCGACCTTATCGAACTGTGCTGCAAGAAAACGATTTACCTAGGTTCGAATCCTAGCGGGCCAGCCAATTATTTCTGATGGCCCGTAGCTTAGTGGTAGAGCGCTCGTTATCAAATTAACGTGGCACATTAAACGCCGAAGGTGGGATGAAATCGCGGACCCTGTGGGAAGGCCAGCACCACTCTTGAGAAGTGACCCGCTGGCCGGTCACTCACATAGGCTCCGGGGAGGTGTGCTAATCTCTCCGGGGCCGCTTTTATCGGGATGAAATGACGGCAGACCAACTCAGAAAGGCCGGACAAAAACTCTTCGGGAAAAACCGTGGGTGGAAGGCTCGCCTTGCCGAGGCTCTCAAGTCAGACCGCGCATCCGTCACCCGGTGGCTATCGGGCCAAGTTCCGGTCCCAGGCCCCGTCTCAGCCGCCGTCAAGTGCTGGCTAGATCGTGGTTGCCCCCTCCCCACACCGTGAGACGCGAGAAGGGGGTTAGGCGATATCTTGCACCTGCCGGCTCGCAAAGCCCATGTGCGCGAGCTGCGCCAGCAACTCCGCCTGCGTGATCGTCGACGCGTCCTTGCCTGTCGCGGTGCTCACCTGCTCCCACGTTTCGGAAGCCCACGCCAAGCCCTCGTTGACGCCCTTGATCGCGGCCGGCGCGTTTTGGATGATCAGGGTGACGATTTCAATCCAGCCCATGGCCTATTCCTTTCCTGATTGCGCGTCGTTGAAAGCGCGTTGGGCATCGTAGACGGCCGCCGGGATCGACATAAGCAGGGCCACGTCATCCGTGCCGGACTCGATGATCGGCTTTGCCGCCTGCAGCGTCGACGACGTTTTAAGCTCGATTTCCTTGATCTTGTCCCACACTTTTTGCGGGACGCATATCGGCCCCTTCACTGTCGCGCTGCACCGCGGCGCGCGCCCGACGATCAGCATAGCCTTCTGCAGCCCACCGGCTGGGCAATCCTGCACAGCGTCCGGCACGCCGTCGTGGTCGACGTCGCAGGCCGGACCGCTCCATGCCGTGAAGGCGATCGACGCGGCCTTGTACGCCTGCTGCTGCACCGTCTCCGGCACAACCTCGATGTCTAGCGTATCGGCCACGAGCTTGAGTGTCGGCGCGCAGCCAGCCAACGCGAGCGCGAGCACGACGATGCCCACGCCCGCCAGCGGCATGAGGGTCGCGACGGGGCGGATGGGGTGGAGGTGTTTCATAGTGCAGCCTTCTCGTCTTTGATCTGGGTTGATGTCTTCGCCGATTGCTTCACCGACGCCATGATGTCGGCCTTGTCGTTCTGCGCGCCCGACGCGACGCCGACGCCCATGAGCGCGACGATTATCGCGTTGATCGTGTCGGGGATTTTGAGCGTCCAATCGGCGGCGCACGTGCTCACGGCTTTGAGCGCGTCCGCGATTTGGTCAGGCGTCGCGAGGCACGGCCCGTGGCCGAACTCAGGCACGGTCGAATTCCACAACTGCACGACGCCGACGACGAGGGCGGCGATCGCAGCGGCGCGCCGCTTCCAGCCTGGGAACATGTTGAGCCAAACGAATATGCCGGTCATAGCCGACCACCCGCCACGAACATGGCCTGTACATCGGTCGGCGCTTCATTCTCGACGCGGATGTCGCCGAAGCTTCCGAGAATGCCGAACACGCGCAGCAGCCAGAGGACAACGGCAATAACGACGACAATGTTCATGATCTGCTTAATCTGCGCGTCCATTGGGATGTACGTATTTACGGCCCATAGAAGAACGCCCACGACAATGAGCGCGACGACAAGGTCGATGAGAGGCATGTTTAGCCCTCCGGGTTTGAGAAAAGTGATTGGTGAGCGCTACCTACCGCCGCGCGCGGGCGGACGATTTACGGATGTGCCAAAGCTTGGTCGATCGCCGCGATAGCGTCCTTTGCATCCTGCACGGCGCGCGCGGCTGAGATCGAGTTGGGGTTGTCGCGCAAATCTTGCTGCGCTTCTTTAAGCTGCGCGTTGAGCAAGACGCGCTGAATCTTCAACTGCTGGTCGTTCTGTTTCTTCTGCTCGTCGCCAATGTTCTTGACGTCCTGCTGAACGCTTTGCACCTGCGCCTTGACGTCCTTCATCTCGTCGGCCTTGGCCCACGGAGGATCAACCGAGAACCCGAACATGGTGATGACGCCCGCCACGCCCGCCACCGCACCAGCGCCGACGCCGATGCGCTCGATCAAAGTCCAGTTCGCCATGCTAATATTTCCCGTTCAAAATGGTTTTGATGCGGACCACTTCTGCTCTGAGATCGTCGATCTCGTCGCGCAGCGGACTGACCGCGGCGTTCAGCGCATTCGCCATATCGTGCCGGTTGGTCTTGAACTGATCAGCGAGCCACCACATGAACCCGCCAAACATTGCCGAGACTGTGCCGGCGGAGACGACGACAAAGACAAGCGTCGGCCAATCGACCTGCCCCGACATCGCGGCTACGGCTCGACCTGAAAATGTGGCCTATCGCGAAACTTCACCCAATCGCCGCCCCACTCGATCTTGATGTGCAGTTTCGCTGCTTCTTCCTTTACGATTTGAGCTAACGCCTTGAACCTGTCGATGTCCTTCCAACCCACGGGCCACGGCACTAGGTCCATGGCGAGCGACGGCGATTTGTTGTGCTTCGACGCAGGGTACTTGAGCTTGGAATAGCCACGTGCAAACGCTTCATTTTGCTCTTGCTCCCCGCGGTGCCCACACGCCACCATAAAATCAACGCGCTTGATCGCGGCATGAGCTACATCCTGCAAGCGCGTGTCGCATGTCGCGAGGCGTTCGAGCGAGAGTTTGGAGAAGGATGGCATCACAACCTCATGCTGCTGGTTTTAGCGCCGCGACAGTCTGTGTGTAGCGCGCCGAGGCGCCAGCCGTCATAGACCCGCCGCTGATGGTCACGGCGTTGGGGGCACCCGCCGTCTGCAGTTGAATGGTGGCATTGCCGCTGGCGTATGTGTTGGCTTCGGTGAAATCGCCGCTGCTTTCGCCGGTGAAACTAGCGGTCGTCGTACTTGTCGGCGACATGAGGACGTGCATGGCCAAACGCGCCGCGGCAGCCGTTGCGATACTGCGCTGATTCCATGTCGACGACGCCGCGTTGTCGCTCGATGACCCATTCTCGATTGGCGTCCCAGTGGTCTGGCCACCGCGGAGTAGGTACATGATGCCACTCATCGACCGCGGGCCGCCGACGTTGGTCATTGTCGCCGTTTCGGTGCCACTCTCCGACCCTGTGGCGATCTTGTAATAGACCGCCGTCGAGTATTTTCCGGTAGGCCCCTGGATCACGGAGTCGAAGCCTGTCGAAAAATTCGTGAGCGACGCGATACTCGTGTCACCGAGTGTCGTGCCATTGGCGTCCTCGCCGATAACCGCGCACACAATGAAATCGCCGGCTTGGATGCTAGACGGGTAGTTGATGGCTAGCGTGTCGGCGGCGGTGTTTGTCGTGCCGGTGGAAGCCGAAATAAAGCTTGGGACAACGCCGCCAGCGGCCGAAGCGCCGAACCCGATGAGGTTGCTTATGTGGAGTGACATTTACAGGTCTGTGTTGACTGTCGTCGTGTAGAACAACTTCACGCCGACAAGCAGCACGTCCGCCGCGATTGTGTCCGACGCGGACGCGGCGTTGCGGTAGACCTGGAACACGACGAGGTCGCCGGCGGCAGGCGTTCCTCCGATTGTTATCGCTGCCGTGGCACCGCTGACCATCAAGTCGGTGGTTGCGGTTACGCCGTCAGTGACTTCTTGTGCGGTGCCGAATGCCGTGTCCGTCAGATCATCATCCGAGATCGCGGCGCCCTGAAGCCCGAAGATCGCGTTACCTGTCGCCGTCGATTTCCAAAAGAACTGAGCCGTGACGGTGCCGAGATCCCATGACTTCGGGAATGCCACGGTGAACTGCGCAAACTCGTTGTTCGTCTGGTCGAAATCGAACGTCTTCGACATGACCTTGTTCGTCGTCGACTCCGTCGTGCCTGCCGATGGGCCAAGCGTCGTTCGCGAGACCATGGCCCCGGCTGGAACCCACACAGTCTGAAGCCCGGCACCGATGTATTGCAGCAGAACCTTCTTGTACGCGCTTGCGCTGTCGTCGCGCGTAACGAGGTGATCCGCCGCCATGTCCGGCGCAGCGTCGGCCGTCGCATTCGTGATCGCGTTATAGAAGAGGTCAGCGACCGTGACCTTGTTAGATGCGTTGGCGTCGGAGACGTCAACGAACGGGACGAAGTCGCCGGTAGCGCCGCCCGTGGCGTCAGTCGTCAAGCCGTTGAGATCGATCGCCGATGCTGGGATGCTGTACATCGGCAGCGCGCGGTAGTTCGTGCCGTCCGATGTGATGAGATACGCCTGGGCCGCGCCGAATGTGAGAACGAGTGTGGCCGCGCCGTTGATCGTGCTCGTCGTCGGCGTGATCGTCGCCGCGCCTGCCCCGAGGTTCTCGACGATGGCATGCCATCCGAGAAGGAACCCGGCCGAGCCAGCCTGTGGAAGTGTGACGGCAATCGCGCTGCCGTTGCTGAACGTGACGTGCTTGCCACGGTCGCCGGTGAGCATCGTGTAGGTCGTGCCGACCTGCGCGTTGCGGAGTAGCGCAACCTCAAGCGAGCCGGAGCCGTTGTTGACGACGGTGTTGCCGCTGGCGGAAACGCCGCGCGGATTGAGAAGTTCAAACCCGGTGCCGTCATAGACGAGGAGTAGCTGGTCTCCTGCGGTGTAGTCGCCGACCGCCAGAGCCCCGGCGTGCTTGCGGATCGTTTTCGGGCTGGCGATGCCATTGAGTTGCAGGGTCGGCGTGGTGACGGTGTTTGACGCGGACCCTGGCGCAACGATGCTGACAATCATCCCGGCGACATACGCCGTGATCGCGGGCGCCAGCGTCCCCGTCATCGCGTCGATGGTGCCGCCAGGCGAGGCGGCCTTGAATATCACGCCGTCCTGCACTTCGGTGGCGCGGGCGAATTGTGAGCGCAACGCCGCAGCGCCGACGCTCGTAAACTTGAACCCGCCCATCGGGATATCGGCAGCAGCGGTGTTCTGCCCGTCGCGCATCAGCGCCGTTTCAATGGCCGTGCCAATGTCTTCTTCCTGCTGGTCGAACTTCTCGGCGTATATCTTGTTGCGCGGACTCCCGGCGTCACGCTCGGTTACCCAGTTGTAAAGTCGAGTGAAGACGCCATTTGCCAAGGGCATTCAGGTACACCTCAGAGAAACAGATAATTTCGCATTATTTTACATAGGGCGCCTTGACGCCATAGGGCGTACGCGCGTATATTCAAATCACACCAGGGCCAACGGCCCGCCCACAGGGAGAAGACAGATGACGACAAGTGAAATCACCTACAACGCCAAAGGCCAAGCAGTCTCGTTCGTCGGCCCCGATGCCGTTGAGCTTTTCCGCGTTGCTTGTCTCGCAAGTGCGATGCCGCTCTACAAGGCCGGTATCAGATTTGCCGGAACGATGACCGGCGCCGAAGCGCTCAAAGACGCCACGCGCTACACGGGCGTCAAATACAAGCGCCGCGAATATGACCGTGCGCAGGCAGACCTCAAAGTATGGATCGGCACGATGAAATCAGCCATCCCGCAACGGGAGATTTGAGCCATGACCACCACCGAACACGACTTCGTCTCACACAACTTCACCTGCGATACCGACACGCGCGAACTTGGCGAAGCCTCCGCGATGATCGCGCAAGTCGCGCGCCACCTTCAGCTTGCCGAGCAATACCTCGAATGGCTGCGCGCATCGCCGCACGCTGGCGTAAAGAAAAGCGCGCAGATCATGTTCGAGTACCTCGGAGACGCGCGCGCCGATAGTTCATGGAACGCTCTTGTCGAAGAGGCGAAAGAAGCGAGTGAGACGGCGATGGTCAGGAAGGTAGCGCGGACGTTTGCGCCGGAGGTGAAGTCGTGACAAATCTGGAATTCGCCAAGATCAAACGCAAGCTCGGCCTCTCCGCCCGCGAGATGGGCAAGGCGCTCGGCCTTCGCGGTGATCCTGGCCGCACGGTGCGGCGCTACGAGGAAGGCACGATTGCCATCACCGGGCCGGTTGAGGTTGCGATGCTGGCGATGGCTGACGGATTCAGGCCGCCGCAGTGGCCGGAGGGGAAGTGATGTTTTTGACAGAGGAAGAGGCGAAGACGAAGTGGTGTCCGTTAACGCGAACGCCCTCGATCCAGCGTAACATGCGATGCCTTGCGTCTGAGTGCATGGCGTGGCGTATCGGCAAAGAGGCAAAAACCGTTCAGCGTGAACTACGCTCGCTGACGGAAAACAAGGTCACTTTCCACGATCAGAACATTCCAGCGCTCGGGTACTGCGGCGCCTTCGGAAAGGCTTCGTGATGCAAATCTCCGAATTCTTCGCCGCCATGCTCGCTCTGCTCGTCCTCGGGCTCGTCTGGCTCATCCTCGGCGGCCCTGGCGTGCTGTGCGCGATTGCGGCGATGATCGTGGGCAATGTCGACGTGTCGTGGATCGATGACTTACTCGCTGAGCCTAAACCGCTAGCCGAGCCAACCTGGCACCGCCTGCCGCTCGACGCTGGCGCTCCGACGAACGTGGTGCCGCTGAAGAGGAAGGTAAGCTGATGCTGGTAGCTTTAGACGAAGGCGACGAGATCGTGCGCTCATGGATCATGAGCGGGCGTTACCTGCCATCCGAAGACGACTGCAAACACCAGCCGTGGATGGCGAAGGCTTATCAGGACTTGCTCTATAAGCTATCCAACAACGGCACAACCTACGGCACGATATGCAGAGCGTGCGGCACGGACGATACGCATCACCCAGACTGCCGCATCAGTCGCGCTATTGACGTACTTTTGAACTGGCATCCGTCGTGACACCGATTGAGCAAATCATTTTCGACGAGATGATGCAGTCAACCGACCCTGAAGACCGCAAGTCCGCCGCGTCACGTATTCTGCGCGAGGTCGTGCAGCCAATGTTGCGTGAAGCGTACGATGCGGGGTATTGCGCCGGAGATACGTGGGGCGATGCGATAGGCTACGCTGCCAGCGTCGTCGACAAACTGACGGAAACAAAGTCGTGAGCGAGTGGCAACCTATTGGCACGGCACCTAAAGACGGCACACGCATTCTAGTTTTCGACCACGACACGCACATTGCGCGCTGGCGTAAGGACACGCACACGAAGCGATTTCACTGGCTTCTCGATGACGAGGACGACGTGACAAGCACGCCTGCCGCGCCAGAAGTCCACCCGACCCACTGGCAGCCGCTTCCACCTCCGCCACAATAACGCCACAGTCGAGTAAGACATCACTGCCCCGTTTACCAACGGGATACATCATGCGCAAAACTCTCATCGTCGCCGCGCTGCTTTTCGCGACGCCCGCCTATGCCGTCGGCACCGCGTTCCTCGATCACAGCTACGTGGTCGGACAGAGCCGAATCTGCGTCTACAAATTCCTCGGCAGCGAGTACCACATCACTGTAAGATCATACGAAAGTTGCCCACGTTCCATACCGGTTTAGGAGCACTGATGGCAGGCCACAAGCGACGCACGGGTGAACCTCAAGCCCACTTATGCGAGTGCGGCGAACATGCCTGGACTGCCGTCACCGCCGGATACACAACCATGTCCGACCCAGATAATGCCGCACTGCTTGCGGCATGCTTCTGGTTTGCGGCCGGACCCGGCTATGCGCGGGGCACTATCGATGGCCGCACCGACTACTTGCACCGCATCGTCGCTAAAACCCCGCACAAAATGCAAACAGACCACCGCGACCGCAACACCATGAACAACCGCCGCAGTAACCTTCGTCAGTGTACGCCGTACCAAAACCACGGAAACGCAACGAAGCAGAGCCGCAACACGTCAGGTTACAAAGGCGTGTGCTGGTCGAAGAGTGATATGAAGTGGCAATCGGCAACGCGTCTTAATGGTCGCACCATTTTCCTTGGATTGTTCGACACGCCTGAAGCCGCCGCGCTAGCGTACAATGCCGAGGCGTTAAAGCGTTTTGGTGAATTCGCGAGGTTAAACGATGTCCCGTCTCAGTAGGTTGAGCCAATCGTTTCCTTGATTCCACGATTAACCTGGCCTGCTTCGGTGCTGCCGATCGCTTGGCCCATCTCTCTTGCCGCAGATCGGCTCTGTATCAAGGCGTATTCGGCCTTGATCGCCGCCACAGCTTCCTTGACGCGCGCCGGTTCATTGGAGAACAGCATTTTTGCGATCTCTTCGCGGCGTCCTTGGTTGATCTGTCGGAGCATGTTCGCGATCTTTCCCATGCCTAGCCGCTTGATCAGAAGACTTATGTTGCCAGTCAATCCAGTTTCAACGAGAGCCGGCGCATACTCACCAAGTGCGGACTCTTCCATGTCCCTCGATTGAGCCAAGCGCTCGGCGGTGTTCGAGCCAACGTTGGCGGATGCAAATGTCGAGTACATCTGCTGCTCGACACCAAGGCGCTTGCCGAGTTTGGCAAACTCTTCATCACCGAGCACCGCGCGCAACCGTTCGCGCTTCGCTGTATTACCAAAGATCCTATTCGCCGCATTGCCTTTATCAGGTGACGCCTCGACGTGCTCAATCACGCGCTGCGCATAACCTTTACGATAGAACGCAACCTCACTCTCGGACATATCGGCCATCTCGGCGCGAATTTGATCCGGGTGAGCATTTACCGCCTGGCGGCCTTTCTCCAATGCGTTCTTGTTCGCGCTATGGCCAGCAAACGCTTGCCTCGCTTTCGCGTAGGCTGGTATCTGCGCGTCCATCTCGCCTAGAAGTTCTCGCTTCATGATCGTGAAGGCGCGCGCCGCGCTGTTGTCCCCACTGCGCATCGCTGCTTCCGTCATGTCGTCCAGCGCCAACTTGCAGTAGTGCAGCGCCTTCGCGCTGTAACCGACGACGTTTCCTTGAGCGTCGCGGATGACAAGTTCAGACTCCGGGATGCCTTCGTCCGCTGCGATCTTCAGTCCACGCTGAAGGGCTGCCTTGCCGCTCGGTCGGTTTGTGATCTCGATAATTTTCGGAGACACAACCGGCTTGTTGCCTGCGAACGCTTGCTCGTAGAGAGGCTTGGCGGCGGCTTGGCGTTGCGCGGAGATTTCATCAACCGTCTGTGCAAACGATCCAGGCGTTCCGCCAGCAGCGGCACCAACATCTTCACCAACCCGCTGAACTTGACCTTGTTGGCGCTCGCCTAAGACTTTCTGCGCAATTTCTCGACCTTGGCCAGGTTCACGCGCGGCAACCGCTGCCGCGTCCTGTACACCCTTCGGCCCAACATCACCAAGAACTACCGGCTTACCGCCAGCGGCGGCCTCGGTATGCGCTGCCAGAAACTCTTCCGGCGTCATCTTCCCTAGGCGTTCGGCAATGTACCGCGCAGCCTGCTTGCTGTACGGCGCCACCGCATCGATGCCTGCCTGCGCTAGTTTTATCCCGCCTGTACCTGCAAGCCCAAGCGCCGGGCCTAGCACCGCACCGGCGACGCTCGGCCGGACTGAGGCAAGTTTCTCGATGAGAGACCCAGGTGCTTCCGACGACTCGTAAACGCCGCCGCCAACGCCACCAGCGACGGCAAGGTCAGTGCCGCCTTGCACAAACTTTCCAACTCTGGATGTTGCTTTCGGGGCCAGCCCGACCAATGAGCGGACGCCTTGGGAGAGGAGCCCGCTTCCCTTCATGAGAACCTTCGCCGGGCCGCCACCAACCGCGAGACCGACGCCTCCGGTCGCAAGGTTCACCGGGTCCCAGAACGAAACGTTCTCGTTGTATTTTTTCTTGATCCGCTCGTTGTTCGCGAGTTCGTCGGCGTACTTGCGATCACCGCCAACTAGGCGGGAGATGCCGGTGTTTGTCGCAGCCAGCGCTTCTGGGCCATAGCCAAGCAGTGCCACGTCAGGAATATGCTGGATGTCGCCAGCGACCCTATCTGCCGACGGCAAGAGTTGCCGCACATCGTAGTTGTTCGCTTCGTTAGGGCCGTCCCATGATGGATCGTGTGGTGCGCCGCCACTTTCGAGCGCCGCCATTTCATCGTCAGACAACCCGCCGTCACTCTGCGGCGCGTGCTTGGATTCGAGCGCGGCCATCTCCTCGTCGCTCAAGCCCATCGGGCGCTGCAGTTGCTTCGACACTACTTGCCCCCTTGGGGATACCAGCGTCCGCCTTTGCGCACGTATGTTTTACCGGCGACGACTTTGGTGGCGCCGTCCTGCGGTGGTGCCGCTGCAGCAGTGGAACCTGGCGGCGCCCATTCCTGCTGCGGCTGTTCTTCCTCGCCCATGAAATCGCCGCCGAGTTGGTCGCGCGTCTGCTGCACGGCCGCGAGTTCGGTATCCATTTCCTGCTCAAGAATATCCATCACCGCGTCGAACTGCTCTTGCGTTTGCGCTGTGCTGAGCATGTCGTAGGCGTGCTGGGCCTTCGCGTCAGTCGGCGCGCCAACCGGCGTCACGGCGCGCGTGTATCCGTTGATGAAGGTCGTAACCGCACCGTTGAACGCCTTGATATTAGGATCGCCGGTGTTGCCAGCGATGAGCTGCTGCAGGCGGTTGAGCGGTATGAAGTTGCCACGTGGGACTTTCTTCGACGCATCGCGCGCGATCTTGCCCATCCCCTTCGCCGCCGTCGCCGCAAGCTCGAGCTGTCCGCCGCGTGTGCCGACCGCCTTCTGGCCTGACATGAACCCGGCGTATTGGCTGCGCACCATAGCGAGTTGCGAGCCGATCTGCTCTTCGCTCAATCCCTGCTCTTCGCCTATTGCGACCATCTCTGCCATGACCTGACGAAGCTGAGCGCCGCCATTGGCGCGCGACAATCCCATCAGCGCGCGCGGGTCTCCGCGCATTGCGTTGTAGGCAATGACGCGAGCCACCTTCTTGGGGAAAGGTCCACCACCGCCGCCTATCGCGTCTGCATCGTCGTTGCCACCGCCACCGCCAGCCTTGTACCGCGGCGCTGTTGCCAGCGGCTTCCAAGCCTGCGCGGCGTCGTCCCACTCTTCGGTAACTTCTTCACCACCGCGATTGTAATTCCGCGTCGGGTTTGGCTTTCGCGCAGTCTTCGCACCTTGCGTCGCCAACTGCATCTTGATCTGCAAGCCCTTGTCGACGAGATCGGGATCGTCGCTGGCCAGCAACTTATCCGCCATCGCGCCAAGATCGCCGCCGTCGCCGAGAGCGCCTTTAAGCTGATCCTGCCTATGCTTTGTGACGCGCTCCGCGTCCTTCTCAGCCTTGCTCTGCAGATAAGCGCCGGTCCACTGCTGCGCGACGCGGCCAAGCGCTTCCCAAGGGCTGTGAATCTCGCCGGTCTGCGAGCCTTGCGCGATCAGCCCTTCCGCCAGCTTCTGGCGCCGGTCGATAGACGCCTGCGACGGCAATGCACCGCCGCCGAAGATACTGGACAGAAAGCCGTCATCGTTCGTCGGCTGCTGCGCCTGATCTATCGGCGTGATGAGTTGCGGCTGGTCCTCGGTCTGCACTGGCAGCGGCGCGTCACCGACACCAGCGACTTGCTCGAAGCCCATGTAGCCTGGCTGTTCCTGCGTATCGTCATAGCCGAAGAAGCCGGTGGCTCCGTACGGATTGCCGCGACGACGCAGACCAACGGCCATCGACTACATTCCCCCGCCTTGCATGCGGCTCATCAACGCCTGAACCAACCGCTGCCGCGCCTCGGGCTGGATTTGGGAAAGCTGCTGCGCCATCGGGCTGGCACCGCCCATGCGGCCTTGCGGCATCGGCTGTGCGAACTGGTCGTCGCCCGTGGGCGGTGCCGGTACGCCGATGTTGTCGCCGGTGTCGGGCGCCGGCGGGAAGCCACCACCTTGCGGCATGGGACGACCAACGCCTTGCGGTACACCTTGCGTCTCGAAGCTCGGCCCCGTCTGCGGTCCCTGCGGCTGCGAGCCTGACGCACCGCCCTGCCCACCCGGCATCTGCATGCCGCCTTGGCCAAACATCTGCTGAAGCATCATCTGCTGTTGCGGCGTCATGTCTTAGCCTCCTAGGGGCTTGGCAAATTTTTGGAAATACGGCTTGGCCTGTTTCATGAGGCCGGACCCATACGCTCTTTTCATCGGCACCTTCGCTGGCATTTTTCCGGTACGCGCGCCGAGGATTTGCGGCAGCGCGCGTTTCTTCGCGTACGCGCCAGCCATCTGCGCGGCTGCACCGGCGGCGGCGCCCCACGGCGAGCCAGAGGCTTGCTCGGCACCACCGGCTGCCGCCTCTGCAAGCGCTTGGGATATGCGCGTGCGCAAATCCGGTTCGTCTACTGG
>Ga0070707_100004298_pt1 | contig 13347 bp, 11 predicted proteins | sample KBSK5502metaG_FD_65468 | JGI IMG/M metagenome (GOLD analysis project Ga0070707, IMG submission 65468) | Corn, switchgrass and miscanthus rhizosphere microbial communities from Kellogg Biological Station, Michigan, USA - KBS K5-50-2 metaG | ecosystem: Host-associated > Plants > Roots >... | reverse complement strand
AACGCGTCCAGACCGTCGGCGGCTGGTGCCGCATCGAAAGCGCCCCCGGCGCCGGAACCACCGTCGAATTCTGGGTCCCCCTCACCATCCCCGCCGGCCGGCGCAAAACAGGCGATGGACACGCCGCCTAGCACCCGCAGCCCGATCAGGGTGCTGATCGTGGAGGACCATCCCATCGTGGCGGAGGGACTCTCAGCGCTGCTGGAAGATTACGCCGACCTGGCAGTCGTCGCCGTCGCCGCGTCGGTTGGTGAGGTAACCGCTGCCATCGAACGCGTCTCTGCGGACGTGGCCCTCATCGATTTTCACCTCCCCGACGGCACGGGAGCCGACGCCGCGGACCTGATCCGCGCCCGCCGCGAGTCCACAGCGATCGTCTTCCTCAGCGCCGACGACAGCGATGAGCGCCTGATCGACGCGATCGAGGCCGGTGCCAGCAGTTACGTGCTCAAGTCGGCGCGGAGCGAGGAGATCGTCCGGTCGATCCGCGCGGCCGCCGCAGGACAGACTCTGATCCCCGCCGGAACGATCGCCAGAGCCCTGGCCGCACGTCGGGAAAGCGCTCGCCGACGTGCGCAGAAGGAGGAGCTGCTGGCCAGCCTGACCTCCCGGGAGCAGGAAATCCTGGCGTTCATGGTCCGCGGGGCCGACAACATGGCGATAGCCGAGGCATTGCACATCAGCTACGCCACTGTGCGAACCCACGTTCGCTCGATTCTCAGAAAGCTGGACGCGCACTCTCAGCTCGATGCCGTAGCTAAAGCCGCAGAACTGGGCGTCGGAGTGCCCGGTCCGAGAACTGCCGACCTGCAGACCCTGCGCGACGGAGGACGTCAATGACTGAAAAGGAGCGTAGAACGGACGCGCAGAAAGTGGCAGCGCAGAAAATGGCCGGCCGCGAGCCTGGAGGAAGCCTGGTGGAAAGCCTCGTACTCTCCCGGTCCCCGCTGACGTTCTGGCACAGGCTGGTCGGCCGGCTGCCGTCCTCCTACCGGCAGCTGGATGCCGCCGTGGACGCGCTGTCCGAGCGAGTCCTCGAGCCAGACGCGACTGACGTTCCGCCTGACGTGCGCCAGCTCGCAGAGCGAGTGCGCTGGGCCGTGCTGACACTCCGGTAAACGCAGCGCGGCACCAGGCGGCCGGCCGGGCTCGCGCGGCTTCCAACGCCCGGTCACGCAGAGCGCGGCCAGGCCTATCGCGGCGGCGAGCAGGACGAGCGGCGCGAGGCTGACCATGAAGAACTGGTGAACGGCGGTATTCACCTGCCCGCCGGGCGCGGGAATGTTCGGCAGCGTGCCCGCGGTGATCATCGCGATCACCAGCCAGTCCAGCCGCGAGGCGGGGTACAGCACCAGCAGGCAGATGATCATCGCCTCGTACCAGGGGAGCTGGTAGGGCCAGATAGACAGCCAGGCCGCGCTGAGCGCGATCGTCGGCCGGATGGCTGGCCGGGTGGGGGCGCCCTCCGGCAGGCGCCGCAGTACCAGGATCGCCATGCCCACGGCCAGGACGACCGCGATCGCCGCCAGGTGCCTGCGCCACTCGGGTTCCACGACGAAGAACCGGTAGAAGTTGTCTCCGCTGGCGATGTTGCGGCGCTCGGCGAGCGCCTGGACGGCGGGCGGGCCGAACCACAGGTACCCGGGCAGGAGCACCGCGAGCGCGCCGACGGCCGCCTGTGCCAGGGCCAGCGGTGACCGACGCAGGGCCCAGGCGAGGCCGAGGCCGAACAGGGCATAGTTGATCTTGATTTCCGCGGCGGCCCCGATCAGGGCGCCCGCAGTCAGCACGCGCAGCGCAGACGGGCGCGCGGACACCGAGTGCTCGCCCAGCGCCAGAATCCCGAGCATGCCGAGGCCGGCGGCGAGCGCGTCGACATGCGTGGCGGCCACCAGGTCCCACAGCAGCAAGGGGTTGATCGTCCAGAGCAGGTGGGCGCGAAGCCGCCGCGCCGGGTCGCGGCGCAGCAGCCGGTCCATGACGAACGCGACGATGCCGAACGCGATCGCGTACCACAGCTTCAGCCAGAAGACCGTGCGGGCCACGGAGGAGCCGCCGAGCCTGGCCGCCAGGTAGTTGACCCCGGTGGCGAGCGGCCCGTAGATGCTCGTGGAATGCTGCCAGGTGACCGGCACGGACACGCTGAACGCGTCGTGCATCTGGCGCAGGTCGAAGGGGGTCATCACGTACGGGCTGTGACCGAGCGTCACGATCCGGCCGTAGCTCGCGTAGTCGAACGCGTCGGTGGACCCGGCCGGGAGCATCACCGTCAGGACGGCCACCGCCAGCGCCGCAGTGATCAGCAGCGGCCGGATGCTGAACATGGTCCCGCGCCGCACCGCCAGCAGGCCGGCCACCACCCCGGCCGCGCCCATGGCCGTGGCCACCCACAAGGCAGCGACCGCGACCCCCGGCGATATGTGGACGGACTGCACGGCCCAGGGGGGCCCCACGGCCGGCATGGCGACCGGCGGGTACATCCAGCCGCTGCGGATCACCGCCGCGGCGACCATGATCAGGATTGAGCCGCCGATGCACGGGAAGGCCAGCCACCAGACCACCCGGGTCGAGCGTGTTGCCGCAGGTTCCGGCGCGCGCATCACATCGTCCGGCAGGGCTTCTTCTCTCGCCGGCGCTAGCGACCCGCCGCTGCGCTGCGCAAGGTCGGGCGTCCGGTAATGCTCCTCCGGCGCGATCGTCCGCATGCCATCTGTCTCCGTTCTTCTTGGCGGTTCTGGGCACTTACGGACCCGGTCGCGCGCCCGCGAGCATGTCCTCGATGCGGGTCGGCAGCCAGCAGAAGCGCGAGCCAGTCGCGTGGTAGACCGCGCTGCCAACCTTGGCCGCAATGCTGACCAGAATTACATCACAGAGGGTCTGGCTCGGTCCCGGCCGCCAAGCGGCAGCAGAATGCCGGGGGGAATCGGCTCAGCTCGGCCAGCGGCATGGCAGCATTTCTGGTAACGCTCGTGAGGGCAACAAAGTCAGCTGCTGGCCGAGGAGCTTCTCTCCGCAGCCGGGCCTCGATGGCGTCGAGGATTCTCTCCGCGCGGACTCGGGCCTCCAGCTGGTTGCTCCCCAAGGACCGACGCTGGGTCATATACCGAAAGTCTCAGCCCGACCATGTCCGCCGCATCCCGGTGATCGACCACCGTCCGCAGGCCGGCCACTATGCAGACCACGGCCAGGCGTCAGCAGGTGCCCAGGGTGCCGCTGGTGAGCAGGGCAGGCCCGAGCGCGGCCCAGGCACCGCCGTAATACGTCGGATCGCTTCGCTGCTGCCACTCTGCTCGCCACAGCAGCCGCCCCACAGCCGCCCGATGCCCGGCCGCCTGGGCCGCGGCGGCGGATGCGACCAGCGGCAGTGCCGCGTACGACGGATTCACCATGCGGCCGCCGAGACTCAGCGCGAGCCCCAGCGAACGATGACCTGGCCGCAGCAGCTGCCACCACCGCGCGGCGAGGGACCTGGCCGCCGGATCGCAGGAGGCGGCGAACCAGACTACGGTCCGCTGGGCACCAGGCCCGTACTCCGGCTCCGGCTCGCTGCCGTCCGGTGCTGGCTCCGCCCGCACCGTTCCGTCGGCGCTCAGCAGCGCCCAGTCGGGCGGCAGCACCCGGCCGCCCGCAGTGAGCTCGCGCGTGAGGCGCACGGCGCTCACCGCCAGGCGATGCCACTGCGCGTCGCCGGTGAGCCGCTCCAGGCCGCGCAACGCGGGCAGGGACCAGTAGCTGGGATTGAGCGTCGCGGGCCGCCCGGTCGCCCAGGGTCCCGCGGTCAGGACCGGCATGTCACCCGGTCCGGTGGTCACCTCGTGGGCCAGGATCGCGGCCGCTACCCGGCGGCCGTCCTGGTGCCACGTCGCCGCGGCTGGCCCGCGATACCTGAGCAGGGCCCAGGCGGTCAGCAGGTCGGCGTCGGTGGCGGGGTTCTGGCTGACGACCTTGCCCTTCGCATTCGCGTGGAAGGCGAACAGGCCATCGGGCCGCTGCAGGTGATCACGCGTCCACTGCCATATGCGGCGGAACTGGGCGTCGTCGCCGACCATCTCGGTCACCAGCATGCCGTAGGCCTGACCCTCACTGACCGTGTCGTGGCCCTGGTCCGGCCGCACGACCCGGCCATCGGGCAGCACATAGGCCGCGAGGAACCTGGTTGCCGCCTGCTGCGCGCTCGCGCTGCTGCGAGAGACGCCGCAGCCCGCCAGTCCGGCCGCCACTCCGGCGCAGGCCAGAGCCGCCGCCGTCCAAACCGCCGCTTTCATCCGGACCGCCGCATTCATCCGCACCACTGCCCCCAGAGATCCATCCGCACCACTGCCGCCAGAAATCAAGGTCTTGAGACGTACTCGTGCGTGTCGTCGCCAGTGACAAAGCGGAACTCGGCCGATGCCCTGGTCAGGGTCGCGGCAGGTGAATCGGCCATGGCTGCAGCGTCGCGGATTGCCGGCGCCGACGGCATCCCGGTGATCGACCATCCTGGGTCTTGCCTTGGTACCGTGCCGACCAGCGCGAACCCCATGGCCTGCCCGTCACCCCAGGGACTACCCGCAGTCCAGGATGGTTGATCGCCGGGATGCCTCCGGCGCGGGTGGGCCGATAGGACTGTACATAGAGCAATTCATCCTTAGCGCTACCGAGAACGGACTGCAGACGCGCCGTCATGACGGTACGGGGTGGTCGGCCGGCCGCCGATACAGCACACGGGGGTCACCCCGGGCCTGTTAGCCCGGAATGCGGCTTTCTATCAGTCCCGTCCGCAGTCCGGCACAACCCTGGCCCGCCGGTCTGCATAGTGCCCCGCAGCATCCAGGATGGTCGATCACGAGGATGGCATCGCGCCTTGCCGCCGACAAAAATCTGGCTAGGGCACCAGCCCGCTGAACATGGCGAGCGAGGTCGGTCAGTTATGTCCGGACGTCCTATGACAGGCGGCCCGATAGATGACATACCAGAAGAGATTGGCGTGCGAATCACTCGCATGGCCGAGCCGGGCGGGCGAGCTGCTAGCAGCCGGGGGTCGCGTTGGCTGGTAACGCGTTCACGGTGCTCACAAAACGCGCGAAACTCGCCCGCGCGGCAAGGTTCTGCGTTGTCGGCGGTACCGGCACAGCCATCAATACCGCGGTCCTGTATCTGCTTTCCCGCAGGCTGGGCCTGCCGCTCCCGGTGTCATCGGCCATAGCCGTGGAGATTGCGATACTCAGCAACTACATGCTCAACGATCGCTTTACGTTCGGTGCCCGCAGGCCGTCGGTCAGACGGCTGGCGAAGTTCAATATCACGTCGCTGGCTGGTCTGGGCGTCAATGTCATGATCGTATGGCTTCTGGCGCGGCATGGAGTCTACTTTCTCGCCGCGAACTTCGTCGGGATCGCTGTCGCTGTGGTCGTGAATTACACCTTCAGCGTCGCCTGGGTGTGGCGCCGGGAGGTGTGATGCGGGACATCATCTACGCCGTGATCGTGGGCCTCTCGATCGTGGTCACGATCCAGTCCGCGCACACGCTCTACCTGACGCTGTACACATGGAACCGTCCGCCGTCCGAGGCCAGCGCGCCAGAGCAGTTCCAGCCTCCTCGCCTGTCCTTCACGGTCATGCTCCCGGCGCGGCACGAGGAAGCGGTGATCGGCACGACGATCGGTCGCGTTGCCCGGGCGAACTACCCGCCTGGGCTGCTGCAGATCCTGGTGATCTGCTCGGCGGATGACGAGGGCACCATCGCCAAAGCGGAGGAGAAGATCACGGAACTGCGGCGGCAGGGGGTTCGCAACGTCTCCCTCGTGGTGTTCCACGACAAGCCGATCAATAAGCCGCACGGGCTGAATGCCGGCCTGGCGAAAGCGGTGATGGACGTCGTCACGATCTTTGATGCGGAAGACGACATCCATCCGGAAATCTTCAACGTCGTGAACACCGTGATGGAGAACGAGCAGGTAAAAGTCGTCCAGGGCGGCGTGCAGCTCATGAACTTCGACTCGAGCTGGTACTCGGCACTGAACGTCCTCGAATACTTCTTCTGGTTCAAGAGCCGGCTGCACTACCACGCGCGCCGGGGCGCGACTCCGCTCGGCGGAAACACTGTCTTCTTCTCTCGGGACCTCATAACGCGCCTCGGCGGATGGGACGAGAGCAACCTGACCGAAGACGCGGACATCGGGTTGCGCCTGTCAGCGGCAGGTGAGCCGATCCGCATCGTGTACGACGACCGCTATGTGACCAAGGAGGAGACTCCGCCGACGATCAGGCAGTTCATCAAGCAGCGGACGCGATGGAGCCAGGGATTCATGCAGACCCTGAAAAAGGGCACCTGGCGAGAGCTCCCGACGCGCCGGCAGCGCCGGCTGGCCGTCTACACGCTGGCTTTCCCGCAGGCCCAGGCGCTGCTCGGCCTCTACGTTCCGTTCTCGCTGCTGACGATCCTCTCCCTCAAGGCCCCGGTGCTGGTCGCGCTGGTCTCGTTCCTGCCGGTGCTCACGCTGCTCGGCCACTTCCTGATCTCTGTCGTCGGCCTGTACGAGTTCGCCGACGCACACGATCTCAAGGTGTCACCGATCGCCATCCCCCGGCTGGCGTTCGGATGGATCCCCTATCAGCTTCTTGTCTCCTACGCCTCCATGCGGGCGGTGCTGCGCCACCTGCGCGGGATCAGCAACTGGGAGAAGACCCAGCACATCGGCGCGCACCGGGAGCTGGCCGACACTCGGGGCCTGGAACTCGGGGAGGAGCCCAGCCGTGTCGCCTTATTCCGACAAGGAGCGGGCGAGGTCGCTGCTGGCGGATGCGCCGCAGCGAGCGCCGCGGGCGCGTGAGCCGGGGCGAACGCTCCAGGCCGATGAGCCGCAGCCAGCGCCGCGGGCGCGTGAGCCGGGGCGAGCGGTCCAGGCGTATGCGCCCCAGCGAACGCCGCGCCCACGTGAGCCGGAGCGAACGCCGCGCCCACGTGAGCCGGAGCGAACGCCGCGCCCACGTGAGTCGGGGCGCGAGCCGGCTGCGGCAGCCGCGCGGGCAGGCGTGCCCCCGTCTCTCGGGGGGATCAGGCCACTGGGCCGGGCCGGCCAGCTCGCCCTGACCTTCGCGCTGCTCAGCGGGCTGGCAACCCACGGCTACCACCTCTTCGAGTACCCGCTGTACAGCACGGACGAGGGGATCTACGTCGAGCGCGCGTGGTCGGTGATCAGGGAGGGCCGGCTGTCCCCGCAGACCTACTTCTACGACCATGCGCCCGCCGGCTGGCTCGTGCTCGCGCTCTGGGAGTTCGTGCTGCCCCGCCACTTCGAGACGTTCGGCAACCCGGTCAACAGCGGCCGGGTCCTGATGCTGCTGCTGCATCTGGCCAGCGTGTTCTTCCTGTTCCAGATAACGCGCACACTCTCCGGCTCCCTGCGGGCGGCGCTGATCGCGACCTTTTTCTTCAACTTCTCGCCGCTAGCCATCTATTACCAGCGCGAAGTCCTGCTGGACAACATGATGGTCTTCTGGGTGCTGCTGAGCATCTACCTTCTGCTGCGCCGCGAGCGCCAGCTGTTCGCCGGCCTGTGGTCGGGCGTTGCCTTCGGGATCTCGGTCGTCACGAAGGAGAACGCGATCTTCTTCGCCCCCTCCATCTACTATCTGCTGAGCCGGCGGGTCAGATGGGAGTCCCGCCGGCACTTCGGGCAGACGTTCTGGCTCTTCGGGGCGGGCACGGCCGTCTCCCTCTACTTCCTGTTCGCCACTCTGAAGGGCGAGCTGCTGCCGGCCCACCTGTCGTTCGACCTGAGCCGTCCGCCGCAAGGCCACGTGTCGCTCCTGTACGAGATGTGGTTCCAGATCCACCGCAACCAGACGGCACTGTTCGTCAAGGGCAGCTACCTCTATACGATGTGGGAGCCGAAGGACGGGATCCTGCTCGCCTTCGGGACCGTCGCGATGGTGGCCAGCCTGTACCTGGGATGGCACGAGCGCAAGCAGGACCCGGCCCTCCTGTTCGTCGGCACCCTCGCCCTAGAGATCGCGTTCTACCTGGCCCGGGGCAGCGTGATCCTGGACTTCTACGTCCTGCCGCTGATCCCGCTCTACGCGCTGAACATCGGCCTGATCGCGGACCGCGCGCTGGGCCGGATCGCCGCACCGACGGCCCGGATCGCCGTGCCGGCTCTCGGCGCGCTCTGCGGGGCGCTGCTGCTCTTCCCGAACACGGGTTACTTCGTCCAGCACGGCTTCCCCGGCCAGCCGAACCACCTGGCCGACGTCTACAACCTGTCGCTGACCAACAGCCAGAACGAGCAGATCGCCTGGATACGCCAGCACATCCCGCCCACTGACAAGATCATTACCGACGAGGACATCTGGGTGGCCCTGCACGACGAGCGCCCCTACTATCCGTACGCCCAGTCTCACTGGAATGCGGCATCGGACCCGCAGATACGGTACGGCATGTTCCACGACAACTGGCAGAACATCGATTACATCGTCGCCTCGAACCAAATGCGGCGCGCAATGATCCTGAACAATGCCGGCGGCCAGGAGCAATGGATCCTCGACGCGCTGGACAGCCACTCGACGGAAGTATGGCACGTTACCCGCGGAAACGTGACGCTCGCGATCTATCAGGTTCAGAAGTAATCAGCAGAAGGGCAAAGTTATGGAAAGCAAGCCCAGGTACAGAGATGTCGCCGAGCGCCCGGCGGAAACAAGGCCGGAGACGAGTGAGACCAGCAGGGCAGGCAAGCCGGGCGGGCCAAAGAAATCGAAGCTCAACTGGAAGTCGCTGCTGGCCGCGGCGGTCGTTGCCGTGATCCTCTGGCAGCTGTACAGCGCGTTCATCAGCGGCGGGAAGAGCTCCAGTACGGGCTCGCGGAGTCGTGGACCCGCGGCGGCCACGGGCGCCCCCACGGCGCCCAAGCCCGTGCCCAAGCCCACGCCAACACCAACGGTCACGCTGGGCGGCCATAAGATCTCCGCGGCTTCCGGCCCGGTCATCGTGCTCAACCCCGGCCTGGTCGCGCCGGGCGGCAAGGTCGGCGTTGTCGGCAGCGGGTTCCATCCCGGCACCGCGGTCACCGTCTCGCTGGTGCTATCCGGCTCACGCACCGGCACCGTGGTCGGGCGGGGCTACACATCGAAGTGGGGCTCGCTCTACTCCGGGTTCACCATGCCGCAATCCCAGGTCGGGGGGTCAGCGACCGTCGTCGTCACGACGGCCGACGGCCAGACGGCCTCTACCAAGCTCGTGACGCCCGGGGGGGTCGGGAGCGTCACGATCGTCGGCAAGGCCGCGGGGAAGCCGGGCAGCACCGTGGGCATCTCCGCGACCGGCTTCGGTCCCGGCGAGAAGGTCCACGTCTACTGGGGCCGTGTCGCCGGCACACCGGCGGACACCCTGACGGCCGACAGCGCCGGGCACATCATGGCCCAGGTGCCGGTCGGGGTGGCCCCGGTCGGTCCCACCACCCTGGTCCTGGTGGGAACGAAGACTCAGACCACGGCGACCGCGGCCTACCAGATGCTCGGCATGTACCCGAGTACCGTCATGCATCCGTGGGCGGCCAAGGCGGGCCGTCCCGTCGGCTTCACTGGCAGCGGCTTCGTGCCCGGCGAGCAGGTCCTCATCTACCTCAACTCGACCAACGGCATGCCCGCCATGACCACCACCGCCGACAGCCAAGGCGGCTTCAAGGTCGGCTTCATCATCCCATTCGGGCTGAGAGGCAAGCAGTCCCTGACCGCGGTCGGCAACCAGAGCCGCGCGGCGACGACCTCGGGCTTCGACGTCCTGCCCTACCTGCCCTCGGCCCAGGCCAGCACCTACGGCGCCATGCCCGGCACTACCGTCTCGTTCTACGCCACCGGCTTCGCGGCGAACGAGGTAGTCCTCGTCTACGCAGCCCACAACCAGCTTGTCACGGCCTTCCGGGTGAACAGCAAGGGCGCTGCCGCCGCCGCCGGGTCGTATATCGTGCCGAATACGCCGGGGTATCTGCGCTTCACGCTGGTGGGGCAGAAGAGCGGCGGCGTAGCGGGGGTCAAGTTCTCGGTGACCGGGAGCGCGCAGGGGGCCACGGTGCCGACCCAGCCGCCATACGTCCTGCCGCCCAGCCTGGGCGGGAAGCCAACCACGCCACCATCACACTCACCGAGCAGTCCATCACGGGGCGGCTCATCGCCGGCAGGCTCGAGCCCGCACCCGACGTCGTAGCCGACCGCCACCTCGAGCCGGTGATGGCCGATGGGCCCGCAGCGAGCGCCGAGGCGAACGATCGGGAGGTCATGTCCGCTCGTGCAGTGGTGTGACGTCGGGCGGCACTGCAACGTCGGTCTCATCGGGAAGGTAGCCCGAGCTCGATCCGATGAACGACGTGGCGGTAGGGGCCTTCTCGTCAGCCAGGCGGACGTGGCGTTCCAGCATGCCGGCCACCGCGCGGGCCTCAGCCGGGTCCAGGTACGCCTCCGCCACGTTACCGCTGGCCGTGACGCGAAGGGTCACAAGCCCCTGGTCGTCGCTCACCACGTGGATCATGGTCTGCTGCTCGACGGTCGAATCAGGCATGGTCCTGCTCCTTGTCGTCACTCAGTGTCATGTCCTGTCGGCGAGGATCGTGCTGACGATTACCCTCGGGTGACAGCGCATCACGCTTCGCAAGCGACAGGCTACGGGAAGAGGCTTGATCGTACTCGATGGGGGCCTCCTGGGAGCCCTGACCGACGTGACGCCGACGCTGATAGTGGGTAGCTCGCTGCCGCGTACGCGACGGCAGAGACGCTCATCCGGCCAGGTCAGCGGCTGCGCGGGCGGGATGATCAGGAGCGCAAAGCCGTTCGCACTCGACACCGGATGGGAAGGAACAGGTAGCAGCAGCCGGCGGGCTGCTAACTCGCGTGGCCGCGGTGGCACGCGCCCCAGGGGAGCGCTGGCCGCTGATCTTCATGTCACCGACTGTAGTCGTCCTGTTCGGCGACTCCTATCACGGGGGTGCCGTTGAGCTGAAGGGATCCGCGAAGATGAAGCCGTTCCTGATCGCCATCCTGGCCGCGACCGGCGTTACGACCTGCGCGTGCTCGGGTTCCAGCCTGGCGGCCCAGCCCGTGCACAACGCCGCCGTCACCGCTCGCCCCCGGGCCAGTACGCCAGCGGCCGCGCCTACCCCCTCGTCTGCGCCGGGTTCGCCAGCCGCCGCAAGCTGCCTGACCAGGGACCTGACCGCCTCGACGGGATCTCCCCAGGGCTTTGCAGGCGGCCTGCAGGTCGCCATCGTCTTCAAGAACACGGGCCACGCCGCGTGCACGCTGTACGGCTACCCCGGCGTCGCGCAGGCGGCGGGCACGCCGGTCACCACTATCGGCCGGCCCTCGACCGAGAACCCGGCGACACCCCGCACGCTGGTCATGCTGCCGCCCAACGGCAACGCCAGCGCCATGCTGCGGATCGCCGATTCAGCGAAGTACCCGGACGGGACGTGCAAGCCGGTCAAAGCGACCTGGCTGGAGGTGATCCCGCCGAGCCAGAAAACGGCCCTGAACGTCTCGTTCGGCTCGACCGCCTGCAAAGGGAACGTCAAGCTCCTGTCGGTGACCACCGTGCAGCAGGGCAGCGGCGGCTGATCAACGGGGCCGGGCTGATCCGAGCCGTCGGAGTGAACGATTCCGGATTGACGTACTCACCGGAATTATGTGGGAGATCTCAGACGTGAAATAGTTGTCTTGAGTCAGCTTGCGTTATCACCGAATTTAATCCTCAGAGCCGGCCCCGAACCCAGGGTGGCGGAAGTGCGCGCGGCGCAAGTGCGCAGGGGGTTTGCGGCTCAAATCTCGCGGGAAAATCACCGGCCGAGCCTCGCGGCTCTTCGCCAACGTCAAAGGAGAATGCGTTATGACAATCGTTACCCAGGCGCCCATCGGCGCGTCGCCGGTGCCGCCCGCTCCGGCCGGCGCATACCAGATGCCGCCTGCGCCCATCGGCGCATACCCGATGACATACCCGGTGCCGCCCGGGCCGGTCGCGTACCCGCTGCCGCCCGGGCCGGTCGCGTACCCGATGCCGCCCGGGCCGGTCGCGTACCCGATGCCGCCCGCGCCGGCAGGCGCATACCCGGTCCCGCTTGCGACCGTCGGCGGATACCCGATGACGTACCCGGTCCCGCCCGCGCCGGTCGGCGCATACCCGGCGGCGTACCCGATCCCGCCCGCGCCGGTCGGCGCGTACCCGGTGCCGCCCGCGCCTATGGGCGCGTACCCGGTGCCACCTGGGCAAATCGGGGATCCGTTCTGGATGCATGCCGCAGCGCTACCGCCGGTGCCGGGGTCGTGGCCGTACGCTCGCCTGTTCTGAGGGCCGCGGGTGAGCATGGGCGCCGTATACGGGCCGGCTTCGACGACCGAGCTGCAGCGCCTGTATGTCGCGGCGCGACTGCAGCAGGCCTACGGATGGACGTGCGCTGCCTCCGGAGAGGTTCCGGCGGTGGCGCAGCAGGTGGCACCGGCGCTGACCATCGCGGCACAGCTGTATGAGGCGCGGCAGTACCCGGCGGCGCTGGGCAAGCTGGCCAGCGTGGTAGTGAACCAGATGCGCTGGGCGTACCAGGCGCCACCAGGGCGGTGATAGTGCCCGTCTGCCGCGGCGGGCGCGGCATCAGCAGGCGGCAGGTGAACCTGGCTGGTGACGCGCCCGCCATCACGCGCCGGGTTCGGGAAATGGTGAAGCCGCCGGTCAGGCGGAAATGAGCAGGGAGAGACGATCGTGGCAGAACAGGACAGCAAGCCTGGTGGCAGGCCCGGAAGGCGGTCACCCGGGCCGCGGCCACGACGCCCGCAAGGGGCGCGTGGTAAACCGGGCAGGTCGGAGACTGCCCAGGCCGACGCCGGGGGGCGCAACGGCCAGAGCCGTTTCGGAGACGTGATGACCTCGTCCCGGCCGGAGAAATACCTGGTCGCAGGCACGCCGCCGGCCGAGGCATCGGTCATTGCCGCGCATCTGGGGCTGGATCCGCAGATCACGGTGATTCGGACGATAGGGCACGGACAGGCGGCTGGCGGGTATCCGCCTGTCGCGGTGATCGAGACAGCGCCGGAACGGGCCGCGGCCCTGGCCCAGATGCCCGCCCTGTATGTCGAGCCCGACCATCGGCTTCGCTGGAGCGTGCCGGGCGAGCAGGAAGCTACGGAGATCGCGGGCCTGACGTCGGGACCGGTGGGCGAGTTGCAGCGGGTGGTGATCACCGTCGAGGACGATGGCGGCCACCCGGTGGACGAGGCTGCCGTCTGCCTGTCCGGGCCGGGCCTGCCCGCCCTTGGGTTTACCGGCGCGGATGGCCGGGCGGAGCTGACCGTGGCCGCGGAGACCGCGGCCGGGCCCGAGCTGCTGGTGGT
>Ga0070707_100004297_pt1 | contig 13347 bp, 13 predicted proteins | sample KBSK5502metaG_FD_65468 | JGI IMG/M metagenome (GOLD analysis project Ga0070707, IMG submission 65468) | Corn, switchgrass and miscanthus rhizosphere microbial communities from Kellogg Biological Station, Michigan, USA - KBS K5-50-2 metaG | ecosystem: Host-associated > Plants > Roots >... | reverse complement strand
CGACGCCATGCTGGCGTCCGGCGCCAGGCTCTTCACTCCGGTCCCTCGCCACACCGATTCCCGCGCGCCTCCCCTCGTCTAGTCGCCGTCGGCCTTCGTCCTAGGTCCCGAATTCGTGGGCGGCTCTCCGCTGCCCATCGGTATTCAACCTCTCTCGAATGCGGAGGCGTCTATGTATACGAGAATAGGTCTGTTTCTGGTCGTCCTCGTTCAGCTCTGCTCGGCACCGGCAATGGCACAGGAGGCGGACGCTCTTCGAAAAGAGCTGGAGGAGTTGCGCAAGCAGTTCGGCGCGATGAAGGACGCGTACGAAAAGTCGATCAACACGCTCAGCGAACGGATTCAGGCGATCGAGTCGCGGGCCCAGCCGAGCGCGGTGGCGCCGGCGGTCGCTGCCCCCGCCGCCTCCGCGCCCCCTGAGCAGGCGGTGAGTCAGGCTCCGGCGGGTGGCCAGCCGAGCCTGATGGAGCTGGCTCGGCCGCGAGAGCCCTTCTCTCTGTACCAGCGGCGCGGCGCCGGACAGCTCCTCTTCGACATGGGCATAACCGGCGACTTCATCGGCAACCTGACGCAAGACAATGTCCAGAAGGCCAGCGGCGGCACCTTCTCCGGCCGCGAGAATCGCTTCTTCCCGCGCGAGATCGAGCTGAATCTCTTCGGCCAGATCGATCCGTATGCGAGAGCGGAGGTCCGCATCGAGGCGGGCGAAGAGGAGCGGGGCCAGGAGATCACCGTGAAGCTCGCCGAGGCCACGATCTCGCTCATGACGCTCCCGTTCGGCACGCAGGCCAAGCTGGGGCAGATGCGGAACCGCTTCGGGCTCACCAATGTCATCCACGAGCATGACCTGCCCTTCATCGACCGCCCCAACGTGCTGGTGAAGTTCCTCGGCGAGGAAGGGCTCGTGGAGAAGGGCGCGGAGTTCACCTGGGTGCCTCCCCTGCCGTTCTTCCTCGAGCTGCTCGGGGGCGTATTCAACGGCGACAACGAGACCGCCTTCGGCCTCGGAAGCATCAAGTATCCACTCGTGACCGGCCGCGCGCGGACCTTCTTCGACTTCGAAGAGTGGGGCGCGATCCAGCTCGGCATGTCGGTCGCAAACGGGCTGACGTCGGAGCGGCTGCGCAATACCATCCTGGGCGCGGACGCCAAGTACAAGTACAAGCCCGACGGGTGGCAGCAGGCGTTTCTCACGGTGGCGGGCGAGGCTCTCTACCAGATGCGGCGGGTCAACGTATCAGGCGAGGACGTGGACGGCGACGGCGTGCCGGACACGCCCGACGAGAAGCGCAACCGCAACCGGTTCGGATGGTGGGCGTACGGTGAGCTCCGGCCGTTTCGGTTCGGGCCGCTGAGCCTCTGGTCGGCGGGCTTCCGCTACGACTGGACGGAGTATCCGCAGAACCCCGGGCATGAATGGGCGGCGCAGCCATATCTTTCGTTCGCACCCTCCGAGTTCCTCCGCTTCCGGCTGGGCTACAAGCACACCGAGCGCTCGCTCCGCGATGGGATCAACTTGAACGGCGGGAGCGCGCGGAGCGTGGACGAGCTGCTCTTTCAGGCCACCTTCATTCTGGGCGCGCATCCCGCGCATCCGTTCTGAGAGGAGACATCCCATGCGCACGCTGATGCCAACGGTCCTCTCCGCGGTGGTGTCCTTCGCCCTCCTGATCGGAGGCGCCGGCGCCGCCGACAAGATCCGCGTGGTGGCGACGACCACCGACCTCAAAGCCCTCACCGAGGCCGTGGGCGGCGATCTCGTCGACGCGGATGCCCTCGCCCGCGGCAACCAGAACCCCCACGACCTTGAGGTCCGCCCGAGCCTCATGGTCAAGGTCCGCCGCGCCGATCTCCTGGTGATGAACGGCCTCGAGCTCGACCAGTGGGCCGAGGTCGTCATCCAGGGCGCCAACAACCCCAAGGTCATCCCCGGCGCCCCCGGCCGCGTCGACGCCTCTCAGGGTATCCTCGTCCTCGAGGTGCCCACGACCCGCGTCGACCGCTCCATGGGCGACGTCCATCCTCTCGGCAACCCGCACTACACGCTCGACCCGGGGATGGCTCCCGCCATCACCGGCAATATCCTCGAGGGACTCTCGCGCGCGGCGCCCCAATCCCGTGCCACCTTCGAACGCAACCGGAAAGAGTTCCTCGCCCGGCTGGACGACGCGATGGCCGGCTGGACGAGGATGATGGCGCCGCTCAAGGGCGCAAGAGTGATCGTGGATCACAACCTCTGGCCATACTTTCTGACTCGCTTCGGCCTGCTCCAGGCCAACTCGATCGAGGAGCGCCCCGGAATCCCGCCGACACCGGGCCACCTGACCAAACTCATCGCGGTCATGAAGGAAGAGCGCATCAAGGTCATCCTCGCCGCGCCGTGGGGCGATCAGAAACTCGCGGATCGCATCGCGCAGGAGACGGGCGCCAAGGTCGTCCCGATGGCGTCGGCTGTCGGCGCCGTCAAGGGCGCCGACAACTACCTGGATACGATCGATTACAACGTGAAGGCGGTCGCCCAGGCTCTGCGATAATGGCCGCGGGTGACCATCGTGGAGAAGACCTGCGCGGAGGCGGTCCGATAGCTCATGGCGGGCGACCTGCTCGCGCTGATGTGGATGCCGTTCTTGATGTGCCTCGTGCTGACCGGCATCCACGCCTACCTCGGCTTTCACGTCATCGCGAGAGAGGTCGTCTTCGTCGACATCGCCCTGGCCCAGATCGCCGCCCTGGGCGCGACGGCGGCGTTCCTCTTCGGCTATGAACTGGAGACCTGGGAATCCTATGCCTTCGGCCTCGTCTTCACGATCCTCGGCGCCCTCGTCCTCGCGCTCACGCGCAGCCGGGAGCGGCGCGTCTCCCAGGAGGCGGTGATCGGCGTGGTGTACGCCGTCTCCTCCGCCGGCGCCGTCCTCCTCGCTGACCGTTCACCGCACGGCGCCGAGCATCTGCGCGGCATGCTGGTCGGCAGCATCCTGAGCGTGCGGGAGGCGGCGGTGCTCGAGGTGGCCGTCCTCTACAGCGTCATCGGCATCTTCCATTGGCTGTGCCGCCGTCCGTTCTTCCTGATTTCGACCGACCCGGAGGCGGCCTACCGGGAGGGCTGGCGCGTGCGCGCGTGGGATTTCCTTTTCTACGCCTCGTTCGGCGTCGTCGTGACGTCCTCGGTGAGGATCGCCGGCGTCCTGCTCGTGTTCTCGTATCTGATCGTTCCCGCGCTCGCCGGCATTCTCCTCGGCAGCGGGATCGGCGCGCGGCTCCTCATCGGCTGGGTCTTCGGCACCGCGGTGAGCGTGATGGCCATGGTCGGCTCCGCCGTCCTCGACCTGCCCACGGGCGCGACCGTGGTCTGCGCCTTCGGCGTCACGCTCGCCGCGCTCGGCGTCTTCATGAAGCTGACCGGACGCCGACCGCGTACAATGTGACGCGCCATGGAGCACGGCGCTGCCGCGAACTGGCGCTTGGCCTGCCTGCTCACGCTCGGTGCCTTCCTGGGCTTGAGCGTGGCGGCATTCGCCATCGGCGTCTTGCCCGGTGACCTGACGATGCGCCTGGAGCTCTTGGAGCAGCATGCCGGCCTCGCCGAGCAGCTCGCGCGGGTGGTGAACCAGGTCGGCACCTGGCGCGTGCTCTTGCCGGCGACCGCGCTTCTCTTCGTCCTGTCCCGCGCCGCTCGACGTCACTGGTGGCTCTGGTGCGCGATCATGCTGGCCTCGTCCCTGGTCGAGCACGCCTTCAAGGTTCTGGTGGGCCGGCCGCGGCCGAGCGGATTCTCCCTCGGCTTCCCGAGCGGCCACACCACGGCGGCGGCGACGTTCGCCGTCGTGCTGATCTACATCGTGACCCGCGAGCGGCTGACGCCGGCCCCGCGTCACGGCATCCAGACGCTCGCCGTCGTGCTGATGGTGCTCGTCGGCTGGGCCCGCATCGTGCTGCACGCCCACTGGCCCACGGATGTGCTGGGCGGCGTGCTCCTCGGCGCCGGCTGCGCGGCCGCCGGCGCGTGGTGGGAGAGCGCCCGTCTGGACGCCGCTCCGTCCGAGGCCGGGCGCCGCGCGTGATCCGGCCGGTCGCCGCGCTCCGGCGCGGGACCCTCGTCGTCGCGCTGGCGCTCTGGGCCTGTAATCAGAGCGCGGGGCCCTCGGGGAAGCTCCTGGTGATCGCGAGCTTCTACCCGCTCTACGAGTTCGCGCGCGAGGTCGCGGGTCCCTCGGCCGAGGTGGTCTCGCTGGTGCCTCCGGGGGTGGAGCCTCACAACTGGGAACCCTCACCACAGGATCTACGCCGGATCCGGGACGCGCGGCTCTTCATCTACAATGGCGCGGGCTTTGAGCCGTGGGTGGCGAGGCTCGTCCAGGACGCGGCGCTCTCCCGGACCCTCATGGTGCGCGCGAGCGAGGGTATCCCGCTTCTCACCACGGGATTGTCATCCAATAGAGCGGCGCATGACCACGCCCCGCCCGACCCGCACGTCTGGCTCGATCCGCTCCTCGCCCAATCCATGGTCGAGACGATCCGGTCGGCGCTCGTGAAGGTCGACGCCGCGCACGCCGCCGCGTACAGGGAAAACGCCCGCGCGCTCACGGCGAAGCTCCAGGCGCTCCACGAGTCGTTCGAGACCGGACTGCGGCACTGCGCCCGGCGCGAGATCGTGACCTCCCATGCGGCGTGGGCATATCTGGCCAGGCGCTACGCTCTCACGGTGGTGCCGGTAATGGGCGTGGCGCTCGAGTCCGAGCCCAGTCCAGCCCAGCTCGCGTCCATCATCAGATTCGCGCGGGACAAGCACGTGAAGTACATCTTCTTCGAGACCCTCGCCAGTCCCAAGCTCGCCGAGACGCTCGCGCGCGAGGTCGGAGCGACGACATTGGTCTTCAACCCGGTCGAGGGCGTGACGCGCGAGGACAGGGCGGCGGGCCGGGGCTACATCGCCCTCATGGAGGCTAATCTCGAGAACCTCCGCATCGCCCTGGAGTGCCGCTGACGCCCACTAGATCAGGCGCTTCCCGGCCGTCGCGGGAACGAGCTGGCCGTAGCGCACGCCCTTCACCGAGATCAGTCGATTGGCGACTCCCTGGATCTCGGCGACCGCGCCGCGCAGGGGAATGACCTCGAGGCAGGTGTGCGCGTCCAGGTGCACGTGGAGCGCCATCGCGATGACGCCCCTGCTGTGGTGCTGGATGTCGGTCAGCTTGTCGGCGAGCGCTCGCGTGTGGTGGTCGTAGACGAGGACGAGCACGCCGACCGTCTCCCCCGCTTGCTCCTGCCACTCGCCCTTGACGAGCTCGGCGCGGAGCAGATCCCGCACGAACTCGCTGCGGTTCGAGTAGCCGCGGCCCGACCGGAGGCGATCGAGCGTCCGCATCAGCGGGTCCGGCAGCGAGACCGTGAACCGGGTCGCCCGCGCCTGTCCCTTCATCGAGCGCATCGTTTGCCCTTTCCGTGGTCCGCAACGTGTGGTATTACGAATTTCATCATGATCATACGAATCGCGCCGCGATCCATCCGCGCGCTGGGAACGGCGCTCGGGCTCCTCGCCGCGACCGCCGCCGCCCAGGAGCCACCCGCCCCGCGAGCCGAGCCCGCGGCGGAGCCCGTCACCCTGGCGCCGGTGGTGGTGACGGCCCCGCCGCCGGTCGCATCCTCGTCCGAGCAGCTGATCCCGGGCAAGGACTTCGAGCTGCGACCCCAGGGCCGGCCGGCGGACATGCTCCGCCTCATCCCCGGCTTGATCATCAGCCAGCACCAGGGCGGTGGCAAGGCCGAGCAGTACCTGATCCGCGGCTTCGATGCCGACCATGGGACCGACCTCGCGATCTTCGTCGACGGCCTCCCCGTGAATCTCCGGAGCCACGCCCACGGGCAAGGCTATGCGGACCTGCATTTCCTCATCCCGGAGACGGTCAAGGCCGTCGACGTCCTCAAGGGGCCCTACTTCCCGGAATATGGGGACTTCGACACCGCGGGCGTCGTCACCTTCGTCACCCTCGACTCTGTCGAGGAGAACCTGGTCGAGGTGGCGGGGGGCAGCTTCAACACCCAGCGGTACCTGGCCCTCTTGTCCCCGACCCGGGGCGCCGTCAAGACCCTCATCGCGATCGAGGGGTATCACAACGACGGCCCCTTCGAGCACCCCAACCTGTACGACCGCTTCAACATCTTTGCCAAGGCGAGCGCCGAGATCGGGGAGGACATGAAGCTCTCGGCCTGGGCGTCGCACTACCGCGCCGACTGGCATGGCTCGGGGGAGATCCCGCTCCGCGCGGTCCGAGCCGGCCTGATCACCCGCTTCGGGTCGATCGATCCCACCGAGGGCGGTACCACGCAGCGGACCAATCTCAATCTCGATTTCAGCTGGAAGCCGGCCGAGAACCATCGGTTCACCGCTCACGCCTACGTGAGCTACTACGAGCTGAACCTCTTCAACAACTTCACGCTCTTCCTCAATGACCCCGACAACGGCGACGAGATCAACCAGCGCGACCGCCGCTTCCTCGCCGGCTTCGACACGCAGTACGAGGTCAAGGCGCGACCGTTCGGCATCCCGGTGACGACGACGGGGGGCTTTCAGTACCGAATCGACACGCCTCACGTCGTCCTCGCCACCGCCACCCGGCGCCAGATGACGGGCCGCACCCAGGACGTCAACATCGTCGAGCAGTCGTACTCACCCTTCCTCAAGTTCGACATCCTGCCCCTCGAGAAGGTCCGGCTCGTCACGGGAGCGCGCGGCGACATCTTCGACTTCCGCGGCACCCAGCACGTGAACACGCAAGAGGGCAACCTCACGAGGCAGGTCACCCGCGCGCGGCCCAACGTCAAAGCCAACCTGATCCTCGGGCCGTGGGCCGAGACCGAATTCTTCGGCAATTTCGGGACCGGCTTCCACAGCAACGATGCCCGGGCCGTCCTCGCCGACCCGCAGCTCCCCGCGCTGCCGACGGCCACCGGCTACGAGTTCGGCGCCCGCACGCGGATCATCCCGCGGACGGAGCTGTTCGCCACCTACTGGTTCCTGAACCTGGCGAGCGAGCTGGTCTTCGTCGGCGACGAGGGGACCACCGAGGCGCAGGGGCCGACCCACCGGGAGGGCATCGAGTTCGGGGCGAAGGTCCGCCCGCTCGACTGGCTCACGTTCACGGGAAGCTTCACGTACACGACGAGCGCGGAGTTCACGCGGACGAGGGACGCGATCCCGCTCGCGCCCATCTGGACGGCGCGATGGGACCTGACCGCCCGCCTGCCGTGGGGGCTCTCGTCGAGCTTCGAGATGCGCTACCTCGGTGACCGGCCCGCCAACAGGGAGCGGACCGCCATCGCCCAGGGGTACACCGTGTTCAACTCGACCACCCGCTACCGGTACAAGAACCTCGAAGCGTTCTTGAGCATCGAGAACCTCACGAACACCAAGTGGCGGGAGGCCCAGTTCTCCTTCACCTCACGCCTGCCCGGAGAGCCCGCCGAGGGTGTCGACGACATTCACTTCACGCCGGGCAACCCGCGCTCGTTCATGGGAGGACTCGCCGTCCGCTTCTGATCGAGTACTGGCGCCACCCGGGAAAACCCGGCTAGAATACGCGAGAGTGGTCCGCCCCGATGAGCCCACAGGGCAAAGAGGCCAAAGCGCAAAGTGAAATCATTCTGATTCGAGCGAGATGAATAGATGAGACCGTATGTCGAGCTCGAGGACGTGGAGTTCAGGTACCACGACGTGCGCGTCCTCGAAGCCATCAACCTGACCGTCGAGCCCGGAGATTTCCTGGGCATCATCGGGCCCAACGGCTCGGGCAAGACCACCCTCCTCCGGATCATGCTCGGGCTCCTCGAGCCCGAGCGCGGGACGATCCGCCTCTTCGGCCACCCGCCCGCGTCGTTCCGCCAGTGGAGCCGGCTCGGCTACGTGCCGCAGAAGGCCACGCTCGACCCTGCCCTGCCCGCCACCGTCCAGGAGGTGGTCGCCACGGGACTCGTACCCACGCTCGGGCTCTTCGGGAGGATCCGCGCGCCGCAGCGGAAGCGGATCAGCGACGTGCTCGGGCACGTGGGGATGCACGCGCATGCGACGGCGCGCATCGGCGCGCTCTCCACCGGGCAGCAGCAGCGCGTCCTCATCGCCCGCGCCCTCGTCTCCAACCCAGAGCTCCTGATCCTGGACGAGCCCACGGGCGGCGTCGACCCGGAAGCGCAGACGAGCTTCTACGCGCTGCTCCACCACCTGAACCGCGAGCGCGACGTCACGCTCATCCTGGTCAGCCACGACATCGGCGTGGTGGCCAAGGAGGTCACCAAGCTCGCCTGCCTCAACCGGCGGCTCATCTTTCACGGGCGCCCGGGCGATTTCCTGAGCGACGCGGCGCTGACGGCACTCTACGGCCCCGCCGTCCGCATCGTGAGCCACCAGCACTAGCATGGCTGGATCCGCCAGCTCACGCACACCCCGTCACGCTGACCCTCTCCCTCTGCGCGGGCGAGGGGGCGAGGACAACTCCCTCTCCCTCTGGCACGGAGTCGAGTCGGTTCCCGCTCCCCCGCCGAGGGGAAGAGGGCAGGCACGCTAGGCGTATGCCCGAATTTCTCGAATACGGCTTCATGCATCGCGCCTTCGCGGCGGGCGCCATCACCGCCCTCATCTGCCCGGCCATCGGGGTCTTCCTGGTCCCGCGGCGCCTCTCGCTGATCGCCGACTCGCTGTCCCACGTGGCCCTCGCGGGCGTGGCGCTCGGGCTCTTGATCGGCGCCTCGCCGCTTCTCGGCGCCCTCGTGGTCACGGTGGCGAGCGCGGTGGGCATGGAGCGGCTCCGGTCGCGCGGCGCGCTTCAGGGCGACGCCGCCCTTGCCGTGTTCCTCTCTGGCGGCTTCGCGCTGGCCGTTGTGCTGATCAGCCTCGCCCGCGGCTTCAACGCCGATCTGTTCGCCATCCTGTTCGGCAGCATCGTGACCGTGAGTCCCACCGACGTCTGGCTCATCGTCGCGCTCGGGGCGGTGGTGGGCGCCACCATCGGCACCTTCTATCGCCAGCTCCTCGCCATCACGCTCAACGAGGACCTGGCGCGCACGAGCGGTGTCCCCGTCACGGGGTTGAACCTGCTCCTCACGGTGCTGACGGCGCTCACCACGGTCGTGGCCATGCGGATGGTGGGCGTGCTCCTGGTGAGCGCCATGATCGTCATCCCCACCCTCACCGGGTTCGAGCTCGGGCGGAGCTTCCGCGAGGCCACCCTGATCGCCATCGTGATGGCGCTCACCTCGATGACCGCCGGCTTGATCGCGGCCTACTACCTCGGTCTCGCGGCGGGGGGTGCGGTCGTCCTCACCGCGCTCATGATCTTCGCGCTCGCGTCCGTCATCCGCCGCGTGGTCATCCGCGCGCTCCGGGAGGCTCGCTCATGACCCACCGTCGTATGGCCGCGCTGGCCGTGCTCGTGGTACTCGTCCCCGTTCTGGCGGGAGCCGCGGCGCCCGCGCCCGAATGCCCCCGTTTGCGCGAGGCCTTCGCCGCCATGCCATTCAAGATGGTGACGATCCAGACCGCCAGCAAGACGCTCGCGGTGCGGGTGAAGGCGGCCGACACGTCGGATCGCCTGGCCGGCGGCTTTCAGTGCGCGACCCCCGCCGAGATCCAGCGCCACCTGATCCTCTTCGACTTCGGCAACGAGATCGTCGCCCAGTTCCACATGCGGAACGTGCCGGCGCCGCTGGACATCGCCTTCATCAGGGCCGACGGCCGCATTTTCTCCATTTTCCGGATGGAGCCGAGCCCGACCCAGCTCTACGGCCCCATGGGGCCGTTCCGCTATGCCCTCGAGGCGCGCGCCGGCTTCTACGAGAGCCAGGGCATCCGGCAGGGCGAAGCGCGGATGGGGCTCCCCACCGCCCACTGACGCGCCCTCGTGCCCGCGCGCCACATCGCGAGTTCCCGCCGCAAGAGCCGCCTCGGCGCCGTCTTCGCGCTGACCTCATGCTTCCTCGTGGTCGAGGTCGGGGCGGCGCTGGCCACGGGCAGCCTCTCACTCCTCGCCGACGCCGCCCACATGCTGGTCGACGCCGGCGCGCTCTTGATGAGCCTGCTCGCCGTCTGGTTCGCCGACCGCCCGGCCACCCCCGCCAAGACTTACGGCTACTACCGGGTCGAGATCCTGGCCGCGCTCGTCAACGGCGTCGTGCTCTGCCTCCTCGCCGCAGGAATCGTGGTCACGGCCTACGAACGGCTCTGGCAGCCGCCGCACGTGCCCGGCGGCCCCATGCTCGTCGTGGCCGTCCTCGGCCTCGCCGTGAACCTGATCAGCCTGGGCCTCTTGCGGCCCGGCGCGGGCGAGAGCCTCAATGTGCGGAGCGCGTACCTCGAAGTGCTGGGCGACGCGGCCAGTTCGGCGGCGGTGATCGTGGCGGGCGGGGTGATTCTGCTCACGGGCTGGACCGTCGCCGATCCCCTCGCCAGCGGCGCCATCGCGCTCTTCATCCTGCCGCGGACCTGGTCCCTGCTGCGCCAGGCCGTCAACGTCCTCCTCGAAGGCGCGCCGCCCCACCTCGACGTGACCGAGATCGAAGCCGCCCTTCGCGCCGCCGCCGGCATCCGGCACGTCCATGACCTGCACGTGTGGACGCTCACCTCGGGCCGCGACGCGATGAGCGTCCACGTCGTCGTGGGTCCCGACACCCCCGCGGACAAGCTCCTCGACGCGCTGCACGTCCTCCTGCACACCCGATTCGGCATCGACCACACCACCATCCAGGTCGAGCCGGAGCCCAGCGCGCTCATCCAGATCACCTCGCCGCGCGCGTAGCGCCTGATGCACGCCACGCGGAAGAGCCCGACCGCGCGGTGGGGCTCGGTACTGGGTCAAGTTGCGAGCCAGACGAAGCACGCGGGAGCCAGCGACGCGAGGCGCACTCCGCCGGGCGAGCTCTACCGGAGGCGAGGCGAGCAGATCCGGGAAATGCGGCGAGCGTGAGCGAGCCACGTTGAGCGTCGCGGGCGACCGAGTAACGTGGCAGTGCGAGCCTCGGCCGGAGGCGAGGCGAGCGCATCCGGAGAAGCGGCGAGCGCGAGCGAGCCATGGCGAAGCAAATTGACCCAGTACGGCGCGACGCGCGCTTGACAGTCCGTGATCCACCCTGTATCACGTCCTTACGCTCGAAGACCGCGCGAGAAGCGGGAAGAACCGGCAACGCTTTTCCCTGAAACCCCGGCGCCCGCGAGCGCCGGGAGGAGGGTTCACCCATGCGCCTGCTGATCGCGATCGTCTCGCTCGCCGTTTTGTCGATCGGCCCGCCGCGGGAGGCCCTCGCCCAGGGCCCCGTCCGGATCGGCTTCCTCGCGCCGCTCTCCGGCGCCATCGCCCAGGCCGGGAAGGACATGTACAGCGGCTGCGAGCTGTTCTGGGAGGAGAGCGGCGGGCAGCTCGCCGGGCGCAAGCTCGAGGTGATCCTCGAGGACAACGAGGGCGTGCCCGCCACCGCCCTCACCAAGGCCCGGAAGCTCGTCGAGTCCGATCGCGTCCACATGCTCGCCGGCGTGATCCTGTCCAACGTCGCCTACGCGCTGGTACCCTACATCGAAGCGCAGGGCATCCCGACCATCTATCCCATCAACTCCGCCGACGACCTCACCCAGCGCCGGCGCCCCAAATGGCTCATCCGCACCGGCTTCTCGGCCGGCGGCAACATGCACCCGTTCGGGGAGTACGCGGCCAAGGTCCTCGGTTACAAGAAGATCGCCATCGTCTCCCTCGACTACGCCTTCGGCTGGGAGATCGCGGGAGGCTTCCACAAGAGCTTCGAGGACAACGGGGGCCAGATCATTCAGAAGATCTGGGTGCCGCTGAACGTGCAGGATTACGCGCCCTACATCACCCAGATCAAGAAGGACGCCGACGCCGTGTTCGTGCTCGCTCTCGGGCGGTGGACGCTCCTGTTCGCCAAGCAGTGGGCGACGAGCGGGCTCAAGGAGAAGATCCCACTCATTGCCGGCGGCACGTACAGCGACGAGCACGTCCTGCCCGAGCTGGGCGACGAGTCGATCGGCGTGATCAGCGCCCACCACTACTCGGCGGCCCTCGACACGCCCGCCAATCGCCGCTTCCGCGCCGCGTTCGAGAAGAAGTACAACCGCACCCCGTCGTTCTACTCGGAGGACTGCTACGTCGGCGCCCGCGTCGTCGCGGAGGCGGCCAAGGCCGTCGGCGGCCGGCTCGAGGATCGCGCCGCTTTCATGGCCGCCCTCCGCGCCGTCGACATCGCCGACTCCCCGCGCGGGCCCGTCAAGATGGACCCCTACGGCAACCCCACCCAGAACATCTACATCCGCAAGGTCGAGCGCGTGGGCGGCAAGCTCCAGAACACCGTGATCTACACCTACCCTGCCGTCAGCCAGTTCTGGAAGTACAACCCCGAGGAGTTTTTGAAGCAGCCCGTCTACTCCCGCGACTTCCCGGCATGCCGCCACTGCTGATGCGCGCGCGGCGCGCGGTCCGCCGCTACGGGTGGTTTGACACGGCGATGACTTCGGATGGCGCCACGTCGCGAATCTCGACGTACGCGGCACCGCTGCCGTCGCGGCGAACCGGGAGTCTCGATCCGACCGGATGCGAGCCCGCGTAGCTGGACGGGTCGAGCCGGGCGGTACTTGTCGCACTGCGGAAGGGGACCGAGCGCCCGGGTCAGGTGGAAGTCGCGCAGGCTGAGGAAATCGCTCCGCTTGTGTTCGGCCCCCGGATCGGCGATGTCGCCGGCGCCGAGGTCGCCGCTCCCGGCGCGCGTGTAGCAATCCTCTTCCTGCAGCTCCCGCGGCCAGACGCCATCGTCGTCGTCCTGAATCGTCCCCTCGTTCCGGCCGTCGCGATCGAGCCATGCCCCGAAGGGATACCGGCCCGACGTGTACTGCGGCTGGAAACGGCCGCCGGGCGTGGCATCGGGGTACACCCAATTCACGCCCGAGAGAACAGCCGACGATCTGCCGGCCTGCGGCGTAGTATACTTCGGCTCACCCCTATGAGCCGGCTCGAGGACTCGGCGCCCGCGGACGCCCCGACCGTCACTGTCACGGTCATGTTCTTCGCCGACCTGCGGCGCTTCTTGCCGCGCGGCGTTGACGGGCCGCAGCGCTACACCGTCCCCGCGGGTGCCACCGTGGCGGACCTGCTGGACGCGGTCGGCATCGAGGCTCGCGCGGACGTGACCGCCGCTTTGGATGGCGAGCTGGCGGGGCGCGACACGCCGCTGCGCGACGGCGCCGAGGTGATGCTGCTGAGCCCGATGGAAGGGGGAGCCGCGACGGGGTCAGGTCCTTGACTTCTTGACTCCGGTCGAGGGCCAGGCGGCGCCTTCTCGACGACCGCGATAGACTGA
>Ga0070707_100004296_pt1 | contig 13348 bp, 12 predicted proteins | sample KBSK5502metaG_FD_65468 | JGI IMG/M metagenome (GOLD analysis project Ga0070707, IMG submission 65468) | Corn, switchgrass and miscanthus rhizosphere microbial communities from Kellogg Biological Station, Michigan, USA - KBS K5-50-2 metaG | ecosystem: Host-associated > Plants > Roots >... | reverse complement strand
CAGCGGAATTCCGTGAAGTGGGCCACGGACATGACCAGCGCGCCGCTCGTTATCGAGACCGGCCGCGATCGAAACGGCGTTCGGATTGGTTTCGATGACCGCATGCAGTGTCGGATTGAGTTGTTGTATGCGGTTCAGATAACCGAGGACAAGTTCGCGCGCGGTGATTTGGCCTGCGGCCATTGCTGTCTGCAGCTGAGGAATCGTTTGCTCAACAAATTGAAAACTGCTTCCGGCGACCGCTGCGGCCGTTCTGAACAGCGAACTCAAGCCGCCGGGTAAGAGCGCTGCGCTGCCTGCCGCTGTCGTTGCCAAAAAGTTTCGCCGGCTCATTGCCGGCTGGTGCGAGTCACTGTGCTCGTCTCGCCCCGTGTTGGTCCGATCTTCGGTCATGGGTTTCCCCCTCCCAGGACTGCGATCGGCTGCACCCGAGACAGAAGATTCCGGCCCCGCCTGCCGGGCTCCGGCCGCAGCGTCTCGATTCGTTCGGCGCCGAACGTACACCTCTGCCTTGTCGATTGCAAGAGCCGGTCATGAGGACACCTCCGGGTCGAGCGCCGATCGTGACTGTTCACGTGCTGAGCGCTCGACGCCGGCGGCCGCAGTGCGCTTCCCCCTCCGTCATGACGTTGACGCAGCGTCTGTCACGTACCTGCGCGACTTCGACCTGATCGCCCGCGCCGTCGACGCACAACTCGCCTGCTACCGCGGCAGCACCAGTGGTGCGACTGACTGTGTTGGCCCCGCCTTCGCTCAGCGAGCGCCTGCGCCGCCGAGGCCGTCCGAGCTCACTCGACGTTGTCCACAAAGCCAACTGCCGCGCGTAAAGTGCGCGTAAACGCTTGTCTCCATTCGGTGCCGCTCGCTGCTGTTTGCTGCAACGGTCATCTGCCCGCGATTTGCCAGCGTCTTTCAGCTCGCTGCACCCAGCTGCATGTTGTCTGGCCGGACTTAATCCACCAAGGTCGCAGGTTCGATTCCTGCCCGGCCATAAAAGAAATACCTGCAAATTCATATTTTGGCTAGATTGTCCGGGGTCTCAAGTCGGCCACCACCTGTGTTCCGGGCCGATCGGAGGTGGGAGCCGTCCAGCTACACCCTGAGCTGGGACGCAGCCACCGACAACGTTTCGCCCTCGAGGAGAATCGTCTACCTCGTGTACCAGGCCAACGCGACCGGGACCGAGAACTTCTCGACCCGACCTCCACGACGGCTCCCGGCGCGACCTCTTTCGCAACGCCGCCGCTTCTCGCCGATAAGGCCGTCTACTTCGTCGTCCGAGCGGAAGATCAGGCCGGCAACATCGACGGCGAATCGTCGAGCGGCAAGGCCGGAACCTGTGCCTGTGACAAGCCTGGCCTGACCGGAGCGATTCATTCAACGACGCCGCCCCGGAGCGTCTAGTCGGAGCCCGTAGAACGAGGGATCTGCGAGGATCTCCGCGTTCCGAGGGTTGAGGCGCAGAGCCTCCCGCGCGGCCGCCCCGCGCGGGCGGCTTCGCTCGCCACCGCGAGGTCGAACCAGAGTTTCCAGTTGCCCGGGTCCTTGCGGATCGCCTCGCGGTAGCTCGCCCGTGCGGCCTTCGGCCGTCCCGCGAGGAACTGGGCGTCACCGAGCCGCTCCCACGGCTCGGAGGACCACGGAGGCCACCGGGCTGCGTCGCGCGCGGTGCGCTCCGCCTGGGCATAACGGTGCGCGTCGACGGCGCTCTTGCTCGCCGAGAGCTGGCGGTTGCCGAGCAAGCCGAACAGGGAAAGCGCAGCAAGTGCGAAGGCCAGCACAAGCCCCGTTGCGCGAATGCCGGCCCCTGCGACGGGACCCCGCTCTGTCCGTCCCGCGGCGAGAAGCGCCGCTGCACAAAACAGCGCCGCGAGCACGATCGACGGGAGCTCCCAGTCCCAGTCGCCGGCCGCATGGAGGAGGAAAGCGAGGTAGGCGGCGGCAGCCGGCGCGACCAGCCGCTGCCCGGGCTGGCGAAACGCCGCCACGAGCGGAATCCCCAGGCCGACAGCGAGCAGAAGCAGGCCTGGCGTTCCGAGCTCGGCCAGCGTCTCGAGGCAGAGGTTGTGGGCGTCGCGGACCTTCGACTGGGTGTCCCGGTGCCGGAAGTAGTACTGCTCGTACGTCCCGGCGCCCGAGCCGAGCCAGCGATGCCGGTCGAAGTCGCGCCAAGGGAGGCGCCAGAGCTCGATCCGGTTGTTGGCCGAGAGTGTCAGCAGGAGCTGGTTGAGGCTGCCACCGCCCGGGACGTTGACGGGCGGCCCCGTGAAGGAGTGATAGCCACTCCGCGCGAGCGAGACCGGGTTGCCGTAGCGCTCGAAGACCACGAGGAGGAGGGCCGCGGCGCACAGCACCAGCGCAAGGCCGTAGCAGACCCGAATCGCGGGCGGCATGATTCTCCGCTCGGCGAGCGCGAAGACGAGCGCGACGAGCCCTGCAAACACGCCGAGCACGACGACGGCGGCCGCGAGTCGGTGGCCGTCGTGCCGCGCTTGCGCGGCCGTTGCGTCGACGTTCGTCAGGCCGGTCGCGCGCGAGAGGAGGTATACGGCGGCGGCCGAAGGCGCCGCGAGCAGGATGGCGACGACGGTCAGCTTGGAGGCGTCGCGGATCGAGCAGCATCAGAACGAAGAACGCCGCGCCAAGCGCGAGCCACGCGCCGCGGCTGTAGGTGAGGTAGAGCGTGGCGCACAACACGGGGGCGGCGGCTCCGGAGAGAAAACGGCCGGGCAACGTACGGGCGCGCGGCGAGACCGAGGGCTAGGAGGATCCCAGGTTGGACTCGTGCCTTCGGAATTTCATGCTTTTCCTCCTGTTTCTGGAGGGTCGGGCTCCGCGAAGCGCGACGCGCGCCCGACTCTGACGTCGACTCGCAGGTCAACGTGCGCTGGGATTACGGCAGCCCGACTGCGGGAAGCTGGAGCGGCACTGGGACGGTCGACTGCGGCTCGGGGGGCATCACGATCGGCCCGTCGTCGATGGAGGGCGATCTGAAGGTCGCAGCCGGCTCGACGATGGCCGTCGGGTACGGCCCCACGCTGCCCGGGAGAAGACGCCGCACAAGGTCACCGCCAGCGGCGCCAAGGTCACGTTCACGGTCCGCTGTGCCGACGGCAGCACGCCGTCGCAATCAACGTGGACGGTCCCGTTTCCTTCGGCGACCTACACGGTGCAGAAGACGGGGTGGGTGGGCGGAGGGTCCTCGGCGACGGTTCCCGCGTTCTGCGGTGCCGCCAAGGTGCGCTTCGACAAGGGGGCACCTTCAGCGCCACGATCCAGTCGAATCCGATCTAACGCTTTCGGTTGAGAGCTGACGGCGCCGCCAAGCGGCGCCGTCAGCGGGAGCGGTGGCACTCGCCCTAGCCAGTGGCGCGGTTGCTCGCCGCGTGGTCGGCGAGCGCGGAGCGAAGGAGGGCACGCGGGGCCCAGCGCATCACCTCGACCGCCTCCTCGCGTGAGAGACGGGCGATGTCGGTGAGCCAGACCAGCGCCTCGATGCCAACCGCGCACCGGACCGCAAGCACGAGCCTGCGCAGCGCCGGCTGGGTCAGTTGTCCCTGCAGCGGCGCGAGCGCCTCCTCGATCCAGCCGATCGCCCTCCCAGTCCGGTATGGCAAGTCGCGGCGGTCGCCGTCGTGAGGCTCGAGCGAAAGGCGCAACTGCGCCCGCAACTCTGGCTCGTGCTCAACGACCTGCCTCGTCAGCGCCTCGGTCACGGCCTCGAGTCGCGCGGCGGGATCGTCGGGCGGCGGGCTCGGAAGCAGCGAGGTCGCCGCGACCTCTGGGAACGTGGCGACGAGGAGCGCGCGCTGGTTGGGGAAATAGCGGTAGGCGGTCGTGCGCGAGACCCCGGCCGCGTCGGCTGCCTCCTCGACGGTTGGGGGCGGGCCCTTCGCCAGAAGCTCGCGTGCGCCTTCGACGAGCGCCTTCCGGGTCCGCGCCTTCTGTTGTGTACGTCCCGTGCCTTCATATGGTATTGACATGTCCAACATGGTACTGTAATCTCGTGGGACTCAAGTCCCATCTAGGCGCGGAGGCAGATATGCCCAGGACCCTTCCCATCGTGCTCGCCGACCAGCAGGGAGAGCATCTCTGGTACGACGGCGGGCTCCTGACGTTCAAGGCAACCGGCGCGCAGACCGGCGACGCCATGCTGCTGTTCGAGGTGCGGATGCCCGAAGGCAAGGTGACGCCGCTGCACGTGCATCCGGAGGCGGACGAGACGTTCTACGTACTCGAGGGCGAGGTTCGCCTGCACGTCGACGGGAGCGAGGACGAGGCCTCCACCGGAGCGGTCGTGTTCGTCCCGCGCGGCACGCCACACGCGTTTGTCGTTATCTCCCAGACCGTTCACATGCTGGTGATCCTGACTCCGGCCAGCGCAATCAGCGAGGCCTTCTTCCGTCAGGCCGGCGAGACAGCGAGTGATCCTACGCTCGCGCCGCCGCCGGCTGATCGGGAGCGCCTCACGGCCGCGGCCGAGCGCAGCGGCCTCGACGTGCTGGGCCCACCCCCATTCGCGCCAGCGGGCAATCCCGAGGTTCTCAGCGCAGCCGGCGGCGCGCAGGCGTCAATGAACTACAGGACCTCCATGAGTGCGCTGGAAGGTGCGCCGCCACTGTGTGCTCGGTGACCGATTGCTTGAGGCACAAATCGACCTTTTAGCGTCTCCACTCAGGAAATGGCTCGTCCGTTCTTGATGTTGCCCGTCGAGGCAAAGGGCGAGATACGGACTCGTCTCCGAGCCGCAATTTGCTGCTATTCATCGCAACCTACGAATCGGTCTTGCAGCTACTTTCCGTTACCTACCGACGGCTACAGACAGTCCGAGCGGACTTTTAATCCCAAAGTCGCAGGTTCGATTCCTGCCCGGCCCATCGAGCCCGAGAGGCCCGAAGATCGGAGGCGCTGAACCTCAGCGCCTCCGAAGCAGCGCGAAGCGGCAGCACACGACCAATCCAAGGTCACTCGGTACGGATCTGGCGGCGCTTAAGCGTGGAATCAAACCGACCCCGAAGATCCGAGCAGCCCGCCGGGGAAGCGGCGTCCGATCAGTCGACGTCTGACAACTCCAGTGAGACGATGTCCTTGAGAGTCGTCGAGCGGCCTTCCTCGAAGCACGTGGCAAAGCGAGCCGGATCAAGACGTGACTGGAGCTCACCTTGGGTCCGCTCTCGGATCACTCTGGCGTACTGCCCGAGTTGTAGATGAATCTCTTCGACCAAACGCTCGACTTGGCCCAGAAGCCGAGCCGCGCGCTCCAGGTCATTCGCTTCTGTAAAAACGGCAGCGAGGCCGACGAGGTCGAACGCGACGGTCGACATCCAGCCGAACTCAGAGCACCAGCGAAGCGATTCTTCGAACATAACCCGAGCCTCCCCGTAACCGGCCTGACCGAGGACAGCGAACGCGAGGTCGGAGAGAGTGTTGGCAGTCCGTCGCTCGTGCTCGTTTGTTCGGAAATGGGCGAGCGCCGCCTCGAACTGCCTTCTCGCTCCATCAAAGTCGCCCTGGTCGAGTGCGGTTCGCGCCAACTCGTCCATCGAGACGTGGATCCCAAAGTCGTCGCCTAGCCTCTCGTAGATCGACTGGCTCTTCTTTAGAAGCGCTTTTGCCTCTTCGAAGTCCCCTTCTTGTGTCGAAAGCACGCCCAAGAGGTTGAGCGACTTTGCGACGCCGCGCATGTCGCCCGTCGCCTCGTAGGCGGCGGCCGCCTCTTCCGCAAGCGCGCGACTAGTCTTGAAATCGCCTTCCCGAAGTGTCATCCACGCCGAGTACGTCAACGCGTGACCACGCAGATCGGCGGGGGCGTCCGAATCCCTGGCTAGAGCATCGGTGATCCGCTTCCGTCCTTCCTCGAAGTGGCCGCGATGGTCCCAGAAGTGGCTGAGCGCCGAGGCGAGTCGCAACTCGAGCCTTCGCTCACCCAGCTCACGAGCAGAATCGAGGCCGGCCCTGCAGTTGTCGTGCTCCAGCTCCAGACGCTCGAGCCAGGTCGAGGATCGGCGCTCCGCCTCCAGCTCGTTCTTCGCTTCCTCTGCTAGTGCCAGGAAGAAGATCAGATGCCGCCGGCGGATCTGATCCCGCTCACCGCTGGCCTGCAAGCATCCGCCGGCGTACTCGCGGACCGTCTCGAGCATCCCGAAGCGTCCCTCTGCCTGCCTGACCAGGCTCGCATCGACGAGGGAGCTGAGCGTGTCGAGGTCGGCGGCGCAGATAGTCTCCGCGGCCTCCAGTGTGAAGCTCGCCGGGAAGACGGCCAGCCGCGTGAAGAGCGTCTGCTCGCATTCGTCGAGCAACTCGTGGCTCCAGGCGATCGTGTCCCTCAGTGTGCGCTGCCGGCTGGGCAAGTCGCGCACGCCTCCGGTCAAGACGGGAAGCCGCTGCTCGAGGCGTGCGAGGAGCGCGGCCGGTGGCATGACCTTGGCCCGGGCGGCGGCCAGCTCGATCGCCAGCGGAAGGCCGTCCAGGCGGGCGCAGATGCGGCGGGGCCTCCTCCTCGGCGGAGTCCGGGTGGAAGGTGGGATCTGCCGCCCGCGCCCGTTCGCAGAAGAGCGCGACCGCGGCGTTGTTGGCGAGTGGCTCGACCGGGTAGACATGCTCGCCGGAGAGGTGGAGGACGACGCGGCTCGTGACGAGGAGGGTGAGGCGCGGCGCGTGGGCGAGCAGCTCGACGTAGGTCGGCGCGGCGGTACGCAGGTGCTCGACGTTATCGAGGACGAGCAGCAGCTCGCGCGGCCGGAGGGCAGCAGTCAGCGTCTCCAGCGATCGGCCCGAGAGCTCTCGGATTCCGAGAGCACGTGCGATCGCTCCCACGACTAGCTTGGGATCGCGCAGCGGGGCGAGGTCGACGAAGGCGGCGCCGTTCGCGAACGACTGCGACATCTCGCGCGCCACCTCGAGCGCAAGCCGGGTCTTTCCGGAACCCCCGGCTCCGGTGAGCACGAACATGCGTACCTCGCCGCGGCGGAGGAGGTCGTGAAGCTCGGCGAGCTCGCGGTCGCGGCCGAGCAGCCGGTTCGGCGGGATTGGCAGGTCGCTCACCGGGCCTTCGCCAGTCGGCGCCAGGGCTAGACCAGCGTCATGCTGGAGAATGCGCCGTTGCAGCTTGCGCAGCTCGACCCCAGGCTCCAGTCCGAGCTCGTCGCGCAGGTGGTCGCGGGTCGCGGTGTAGAGCTCGAGCGCTTCCGACTGGCGCCCGCAGCGGTAGAGGGCGAGCATCGCCTGCGCCTGCATACGCTCGCGCGCGCCGTGCTCGGTTGCGAGGCTTGTCAGCTCAGGCAGGAGCTCCGCGTGGCGGCCGAGCGCCAGCTCCGCCTCGGTCCGCTCCTCGAGCGCGACCAGGCGGAGCTCATCGACCCGTTCCGCCTCCGCACGGGCAAACTCCTCGTACGCGATCTCGCCGTAGGCCCGTCCGCGCCAAAGCCCGAGCGCACGGCGAACGAGCGAGGCTGCGAGCAGGGCATTTCCCTCGCGCGACGCCGTTCTCCCATCGGCCACGAGCTGCTCGAAGCGTGCGGCGTCGAGAGATCGGTCGTCGAGCTCGAGCAGTTAGCCAGCTCCTCGAGTCTCGATGCGGGCCGGCCCGGGCAAAGCCTTGCGCAACCGCGAGACGTAGACCTGGAGCAGCTTTTGAGCCGAGGCGGGAGGTGAGGCGCCCCAGAGCGCCTCGATGAGGACGTCTGTGGAGCTGGTCTCACCGGCGCGGATGACCAGCGCCGCCAGCAGCTGTCGCTGCTTCGCCGCAGCCAGCGGCACAGGGCCGTCGTCGCCGACGACCTCGAGCGGCACCTTCGCGTATGTCGCCGCCACGTTCAACGGCGTGCGTTCCGAGGGAGGGAACACGATCATCGACGACCTCAGTGCGACGGTGTCCTACAGCGGCACGCTCAGCGGGACGTCGACGGTACAAGGCACGTTGATCCTGCACGCCGCCGGCACCGCCAACTTCCGCGATGTCGAGACGTTCACCGGCACGTTGAACGGGGTGCCTGGAACCGTGACCTTCAGGCTCGACGGAACGAGCAATCGGGCTGGAGTCGTCAACGCGACCGACGCCGTCATGAGCGCGACGGGCGCGCTTGCCGGCCTCCACGGCGTCCTCAGCTTGGTCGGAACGGTGCCCAACCCGAACGGCCCCGCCGGCACCTACACCGGGCAGATCCAAACGAGCGGCTCGTAGAGCCGGAAGCGACCAATGGTGTACGCGTTCGTGCAGGACGTCGCCTCGAGCTGGGACCAGTACGAGCGCGTGACGGCCCGGCTGGTGGAGCCGGTACCGAGCGGCCTCATACTGCACGTCGCCGGCCCGACCGACGAGGGCTTCCGGATCATCGACGTCTGGGAGAGCGAGGCTGCCTGGCAGTACTTCCAAACGGAGCGGCTGGCACCCGCGATCGCCGCCCTCGGCGGGCCGGCCCGGCCGGAGCCGACGTTCCGCGAACTCCAACCCGTGCACATCGTCGTGGGCGTTCTTCGTAAGAAGGAGCAATGACAGTGTTTAAACGGAAAGAGGGCCTCAGGCGGGGCCCATGGCAAGGAGCAATGATGCGCAGGCTTGGGCTGCTCTTCCGCCTCATCGCCGACATACAACCGTCGCGCGGCGAAACTGCTACCGCCAGGAGCAGCCGGTCGGATCGTCACGAGGTGAGCCCCTACGAAGGGAAAGGAGGAGGAACTGTGCGGAAGCTGGTCATACTCGCGCTTCTCGCTGCAGTGGTGGCGGCAGTCACCGCAGCGTCTGCGGCGGCGAAGCCACGCGGCACCAACGGCCTCATTTCCTTCACCCGCTTCGAGCCGGCGCTCCAGCAGGACGTCGTCTACACGATCAACCCCGACGGCAGCGGCGAGCGTCCGTTGCTGGTCGGAGCCGAGTCGGGGCACTGGTCGCCGGACGGCACCAGGATCCTGGTGGGCCCCGACTGCTGCGCCGAGCGGATCCTCAACCCCGATAACGGCAGCTACACCGAACTGACGACCTTCTACCCCGACCTCGGCCTCTTCCTGGGATGCAGCGTCTGGTCACCCGACGGTGCGCGGCTCGCCTGTGAGGGCTTCGGCGACCAACCGAGCGCAGACGGCGTCTACACGGTCCGCTCGTCCGACGGAGGCGACGTCCGGCGGGTCACCTCGGGAGCCGACGACGACTGCCCCGGCGACTACTCGCCGAACGGCAAGCGCATCGTTTTCTTGCGTTCGTCGTTCGACCTCGGCGCGCTCGCGCTCTACACGGTGAAGCTGGACGGATCCAACTCGCGGCAGCTCACGCCGCCCGGGATGCTGCTCGACTTCACCTGTGGGAGCTGGTCGCCGCAGGGCAACGAGATCCTCTTCTCGGCAAAGCAGTCCGAGGGCGAGCGGAGCTCGATCTTCGTCATTCACACTGACGGCAGCGGGCTGCAGCAGATCCCGATCGCCGGTTGCGGCACGACCTCCGAGTGCCACGAGCCGGTCTGGTCCCCGGATGGGAAGAAGATCGCCTTCACGATGTTCGTGGCGCTGACGGGGCTCTCCGACCTCTACACGGTCAATCCCGACGGCACGGGGCTCTACCAGGTCACACACGCGGGCTTGGGCGCGGGCCTGAAGGACTGGGGCACGCATCCGCTGACCCACTAAGGGCCAACGGCCGCCGGCGGCGAGGAGTCATCCCTCGCTGCCGGCGGCCGCAGCCTTGCTTTTGAACCGACGCGCGCTAGGCCCGCCGACGATCACGAACGGCCAGCCGCTGCAGCCAGATTCGGCAACCTAGGGGGTCGACCGTAAGTGGGTACCGTGATGGCGATCAGCCGCCGGCCTGAGGCGGTTGGCACGATGGACAAATCCCAAGGTCGCAGGTTCGATCCCTGCCCGGCCCACTCGGTGCTACGCGGACGCAGCAAGCGCAAGCGCGCCCAGCACCCCGGCCCGCGGGCCGAGGGCGGGGGCTGTGACGAAGCCGGAGATCCCGTCGCCGAGCACGGGGGCGTCAAGGTACCTGTTCATCAGCCCGACGATCTCGCGCTGGACGAGCTCCAGTAGCCCCGACCGGTTCATGACGCCGCCGCCGATCACGACCCGCTCGGGCGAGAGGACGCAGATGACGCAAACGATCCCGAGTGCGAGGTACCGGGCTTCCAGATCCCAAGCCCAGTCGTCGTCGAGCTCGGCAGAGGGCTTTCCCCAGCGCGCCTCAATCGCTCGGCCGGAGGCCAAACCTTCCCAGCAGTCCCCGTGGTAGGGGCAGACGCCCGGAAACGGGTCCGCGTCTCGATCGTGCGGGATTCGCATGTGCCCGAATTCCGGGTGCAGCAGCCCGTGGAGGAGCTTGCCGCCGACCATGCCGCCGCCGCCGATGCCGGTTCCGACGGTGATGTAGCAGGAGGTGTCGAGGCCTTGCGCCGCCCCCCAGCGGTGTTCCCCGAGCGCCGCGGCGTTCACGTCAGTGTCGAAGGCGACGGGCACGCCGAGGCGACGCTTGATCTCGCGCGCGAAGTCGGTCTGCGCCCAGCCGGGCTTCGGGGTCGTCGTGATGTACCCCCAGGTCGGGGAGGCCGGATTGCCGTCGAGGGGCCCGAACGAGCCGATCCCGATCGCGTCGACCGGCCCTTCGCGCTCGAACCACGCAACCGTGCGGGCGATCGTCTCGGCGGGAGTCGTCGTCGGGAGCGTCGTGGTTGCGCGGAGGTCGTCCGGGCCAGTGCCGATCGCGCACTCCCATTTCGACCCGCCGGCCTCGATGCCGCCGTAGACGGTCAAGCGGCCGCGTCCGCGTGGGCGCCGCACGACCTGCGAATCGTCAACTGACCCGGTAACACGACGACGTGCTCGCGGGCCGGCCCACGCCCCTGGATCCGCTCGAGCAGCAGCTGCGTCCCGAGCGTCCCGAACGTCTCCGCCGGCTGCTCCAGCGCGGTCAGAAACGGATAGAGCCGCGAAGCGTATTCGATGTCGTCGAAGCAGACGAGCGCGACGTCGTCCGGAACCTCGAGCCCGGCGCTTCGCACGGCTTCGATCGCGCCGAGCGCGACGAGGTTGTTGACCGCAAAGACTGCCGTGGGGCGATCCTCGGTCGAGAGGAGGCGGCCCATTCCCTCGAGGCCGCCGTCCGGATTCGGAGTCGTCTCGGCGACGAGCGCCGGGTCGAGCGGCAGGCCCGCCGCCTTCAGCGCCGACTCGTATCCCTGACGCCGCTCGCGCGCAGTCGAGACCTCGTCTTGCTCGACGATCAGCCCGATGCGCCGGTGGCCGAGCCCGATCAGATGGTTGACGAGCCGTTGCGCACCCCCGACGCTGTCGCCGACGACTGCGTCGCACTCGATTTCGGCAACCGTCCGGTCGACGAGGACGAACGGGACGCCGAACCTGGACAGCCGGGCCAACTGCGGTTTCGACCGGTCGCTCACCGGCGCGATCGCGATGCCTTCGACCCGGTGAGCAATCAGCTCCTCGATTACGTCGCGCTCGACCGCGAGGTCGGCGCGAGTGTCGCAGAGGATGACGCGGTAGGCGGAGCGCCGCGCGACTTCCTCGGCCGCGCGAACGACCATCGTGAAGAACGGGTTGGCGACGTCGGGCACGATCACGGCGAGCGTTCCGGTCCGGCGGCCGCTCAGGCCGCGCGCGAGCCGGCTCGGTATGTAGCCGAGCTCGGCGATCGCTTTCTCAACGCGGCGCTGCGTCTCCGGGCTGACGCGATCGCTTTGGTTGATCACCCTCGACACCGTCATCGGCGAGACGCCGGCGAGGGAGGCGACGTCCTTGATCGTCACGTCGGCTGATTTCGCACGCACTCCGAATCCTTGGTAGCGGTACCACAGAGTACAGCGGAGACCTTCGTAAACCAAGACGCTTTGGCTTGACTATTACGCCATAAACGTGTTATCGGTACCACAACCACGGGCAAGGGAGGTATCAGATGCGCAGGCAACTCAGGCGTCCCGCACGGCGGACGCTGGGTCTCGCGGTAGCGCTCCTCGCAGTCGTTGTTGCCACGTCGGCGATCGTCGCCGCCGCGTCCGCGACGACAGGGTCGAAGAGCGCGACCATCAAGGTTGGGCTGATCACGAAGGACGCAACGAACCCGTTCTTCGTCAAGATGCATGCAGGGGCGACAAAGGCGGCAAAGCGGCTCGGTGCGACCCTGCTCTATGCCGCCGGGAAGAGCAGCTCCGACAACGCGGGGGAGATCGCAGCGATCGAGAACATGACGACCGCCGGCGTCAAGGGGATCCTGATCACGGTCGCGGATGGGAAGGCCGAGAACGCCGCGATCGCCAAGGCGCGGAAGAAAGGCGTCGTCGTGATCGCTCTCGACTCGCCGACGGTTCCGCAGAGCGCGACGAACGCCCTCTTCGCGACGAACAACTTCAACGCGGGAGTCCTGATCGGGAAGTACGCCCGCGCAGCGACGAAGGGCAAGAAGGTGACGATCGGAATGCTCGACGAGCACGCCGGATCGTCGGTGGGCGCCCTGCGCCACAACGGCTTCCTGAAGGGGTTCGGGATCAGGAGCGGCAACAGCCAGATCGCCTGCGTCGGTAACGGCGAGGGTCAGACGGCACCGTCGCAGACGGCGATGGAGAACTGTCTCCAGAAGAACCCGAACATCAATGTCGTCTACACGATCAACGAGCCCAGCGCGGCCGGCGCGTGGACGGCGTTGAAGAACGCCGGCAAGACGCAGGCCGCCACGACGATCGTCTCGGTCGACGGCGGTTGCGCCGGCGTGCGAAACGTCAGGGCCGGCGTGATCGACGCGACTTCGCAGCAGTACCCGCTGCTGATGGCATCGCGTGGTGTTGCCGCGGTCGTCAAGTACGCCAAGACCGGCGTGAAGCCGCGCGGCTACACGGACACCGGCGTCAACCTGATTGCGAAGAAGGCGCTTTTGGGCGTCACATCCAAGACCGTCAAGTACGGCCTCGCAAACTGCTGGGGCTAGAAAAGTAGGTCCCTCAAACCCACCGCGACCGGAGCGCACCTTCTCGCTCTCCGGTCGCGGTTGGACTCCGGCGTCCTAGGATCGGCTCCTTTCCAGGAGGAGATCGACGATGAGCGCAACGGAAACCTCAGCCCAGCCACCGAGCGCCCGGTCTCCGCTCGATTGGATCCGCCGCTTCCTCGCGGCGCCCGCCGTCGGGCCGTTCCTGGCGCTGCTGCTGACGATGGCGTTCTTCTCGCTGAAGAGCGACCGCTTCCTGCAGGGCCCGAACCTCTCGCTCGTCCTCCAGCAGGTAATGGTCGTCGGCGTACTCGCGATCGGCCAGACGCTCGTGATCCTGACGGCCGGGATCGACCTCTCCGTCGGCACCGTGATGGCGTTCGGGCAGATCGTGATGACGAAGTTCGCGATCGACCAGGGCTACAG
>Ga0070707_100004295_pt1 | contig 13348 bp, 12 predicted proteins | sample KBSK5502metaG_FD_65468 | JGI IMG/M metagenome (GOLD analysis project Ga0070707, IMG submission 65468) | Corn, switchgrass and miscanthus rhizosphere microbial communities from Kellogg Biological Station, Michigan, USA - KBS K5-50-2 metaG | ecosystem: Host-associated > Plants > Roots >... | reverse complement strand
CATTCGTCGAACCCATCGTGTTCGAGCGCGTCCAGGATCTCCCCCAGCGGTCCAGCCCATCCGCGCGCGCGTTCGCTCCATGTCATCCGGCCCTGGTCGCGGAGGTCATTGAGACTGGTCATGAGGCCATTCATCTCAGCCACGCTCCGTCCCCGGTTTCGCTGGAGACTCATGACCCCGGCTTCCACCCTACGGGCCGCCGATGGTCACGTTGAGGCGGACCGTCTCATCGCAGTACGGAACCGGGATGTATACGAGATCCAGGCGGATTTCCTTGACCTTCTTCGCCCTCAGCGCCTCGGCCGGGAAGTCTACGTCCATCGGCTGGGTCGCCTCCTGCCCGGGGTCGAGCAAGTCGCTGCCGCTCGCCGAGAACCTCAGGGCCGGCGCGCGCAGGGTCCCCTCGAGCTTGATCGGCTGCCCCTGGACGTCGAGATACTGGATCTTGCCCCCGAACAAGCGAAGGGCTTGATGCGCCGATCCGTTCTTCAGCACGACCTTCGCGCTGAGCTTCGCCCGGGAGACGACGCGGCCGGAGCGCTGCTCGATCCGCTCGATGACAGCCATCTCCCTGACCTCGCCCGTGACGATCCCAGCCTTCTCCCTGCCTTCACCCGCATCGCGGCCGGCGTCACCGTGTACGTCGTGTCCCAGATTGCTGCGGTCGTCGCCGACAATTCTTGGGCGAAACCCAGAAACGCCGCGGTCGCCACCAAGCTCACGATCATCACGCCGCCCCAGGCACATTGCTGTCTCCTCTAAACCCAGATCTAGAGAGACTTCAGGTACTCGACCAGATCGTTCACTTCCCCCCCGCTCAAGTTCAGCCCGAAGTGCCGGTCGTAGTGCTGGACGACGTCGCGCAGATCGGCGAACCGGCCGTCATGGTAAAAACCGCCCTTCCGGTGCGTCCAGAGTCCCTTGAGCGGCGCCGTCCGGTATGCGTGTGTGGGCGAACGATCGGCCTGGAAGGAGTCCACGCCGATCTCCGCGGGCGCGTGCAAGTTGTTGCCCGGCTCGGTGAACAGCGGCGGGACATGGCATGTCGCGCACTTCGCCTTGCCATTGAAGAGCACCCCGCCGCGCGCTGCCGCCGCGGTGTCGTAGCTGCCTTCAGGCGCCTTCGGCGCGGGAATCGCCAGCTGGTAGAAGTGCAGCGCGGCGAGCTTTGCCGTGACGTTATCGGGCGTGCCGCGCGTGTTCCACGAGCCCGACCGCGCCGCCACGGGGAATTGTTGGGGATCTTTGAGCCGCTCGTCGAAGAATGTGCCCGACCCGTGCATCTCAGTCGCGGCAACGTAGGCATTCCAGTACGTGACCGACCCGAAGCCTGTCCAGGTATGAAGGTTCACTCCGGCCAGGCCGAACGCGGGGGGAATCAGGGTCGCCGCCGGCTTGCCGTCGGGACGAAACGCCTTCCCGTCCTTGTCGAGCTCGGCGTCGAACTTGCCCGGTCCCCAGCTCGTGAGCACTTTCTCCACGGTAGGGACATCGACCTTGAGCAGGTCCGCAAAGGGCTGCAGGTTAGGCGCGAGCGACACGATCATACCGACGTTGAGGTCCCGGGGCGCCCAGCCGTCACGGCGGCGTCCGATTCCCGCGGTAAATGAGTCGTCCACGGTGGAGTGACAAAAGGCGCATGTGAGGCCGAGGGACCGCAGGGTCCCCCGGCCATCGAAGAAGCCCTTCACGCCGACCACCGAATCGAGCTTCAGCAAGGCCACCGTGGTGGCCGGGTCGTCGAGATTAACCGCGCCCCGCTTGATCTGCTCCACCAGCGAAGCCGGAAGCGCCTCGCTGTCCACCTTCAGGCCGACGGCCAGTGCGGTCTTTGGGCTGACGCCCCCGCCAACCCCACCGTTCTTCGCGCCCGCGATTGCTTCGTGGAGCTTGAGCGCATCTCCCCAGAACGCCTCGCTGCCGAAGGTGTCAAAGCGGAAGGTGCGGCGGCCGTCCTCCACCATCTGACGCGCGTTGTCCAGCGTGACGTCCAGCCCTCCGGCACCGATATTGGTCGTCGGGCGCACCTCCGCACCGCCGCACCCGCCCACCGCCAGGGCTATGGCCATCAGCGCCAGACACGTCACCGATACCGGTCCCTTCAACGCGGCTGGGTCCATTCATGCCCCCCCTCACCATTTCCGGGTGTTCACCATGCCGGTCGACAGCTCGGCCGCCAGCAGCAGCGCTCGGCCGCCGTTAAGGTCACTGACTCTCGTGCGGGACCAAACCTGCGCCTCCCTGTTCCGCATCCGCTCCAGGAGCTGAGCGAACGTGGACCGCCGGAGGATCGTATTGAACTGACTCCGATAGCTTGAGATAAGGCTCACGCCGTCCACCACGACGTCATACACTGCCCATCGCCCATCGCTCTCGAACAAACGGTAATCGACCGGAACCTCCGCACCCTTTTCGGGAGCCATGCGGGACCGTACCTGGGCGTACGAGCCATCGAAGGACTCCCCCTGGAAGGTGATCGTCGCGTGAGCATAGGTCCCGATGGTCGTCATGTAGGATCGCTCTAGAAGGTCTGTAAAGAGCCGCACAAACTCCTCCTGCTCCTGTCGGGACGCGTTCTTCCAGTGCTGCGCCAGCATGCGGCGAGACATATCGTCGAAGTTGAACAGGTCCTCCGCCACCCGGCGAATCTCGGCCCGTCGCTTTCCGCTCTCAGCGACGCCAGCCGACTGTGATTGAACGATCGCCACCGCACGAGCGACGGACGATCTGACGAGCTCGAAAGGCCGGAGGTGGCCCGTGGTCGGCCCGGGCTGAACGTCCTTCACGAAGTTCTGGGCAAGGGCAGGATGCGCGCCGAATGCGAGCGCGACCATGAGCGTCACGAGCCCCAACAGCCGGTTTACACGTCGTGCCAAGGCCTCGGGAATCTGCGGCAGGAAAGAACTCGTTTCAGTCACGGTCACGCTCCCTGGGCAAAAGTTTTGCGGCACAGGGACAGTCAGCCCCCTAGCGCGCTTGGAAGACGCCTTGACTCTAGTCCACCCGATCGCAGCCGCCTATTAGACCTAGGTCCAATGGGCGCGCCGGCCGGTCAGAATCGATCTTCAGGACACCTTCTCGTCCGACGAGAGGCGCCCTGCCACCGCAGGCGATGGCGTCCACCCAAGGATCAGATTGGATTCGGGCGGGACCTTCCCCGGAACCGGAACATCGGACGGCGTTTCCCGTTCGTGACCAACTGAGGCCACCCTGCACCGGTCGGGCGATCACCTCGGGCATCTACTCTGACATTCGCGTCTGCAGGAAACGACGCGAGCGGTAGAGGCGAGACTTTACCGCGGGGATGCTAATGCTCAGCCCTTCAGCAATCTCGGAATTCGACTGGCCGAACACGACGCGACACAGAAATGTTGTCCGGTAGGCAATCGGGAACGGTCAGGTACGGAAACTTCTTGCGGGACGCGGCCTCGACGACCCGCGCCAACGCGGTGCGCGAGCCTCACAGCTCCGTGAGTAATTGCTCGGCTGTCATCGTCAGCCCCTTAGCGACGGCGCCTTCGTCGCTCGATCTTCGCCCGCGTCGTACTTCTTCAGCGTCAGAAGGGCGACGACGCCCGCCAACTGACGGAGATCCACGGGCTTCGGGACGTGAAATTGAAATCCGGCTCGCAAGGCGTTCAGCCGGTCCTCTTTAGTCGTCCATCCGGTGAACGCCGCCGCCGGGACGTCGCCTCCCTGATCGGGCGCCAAGCTTCGAACCTGTCGAATCAGCCAATAACCGTCCTTGTCGGGCGTGGAAAGGCTGCTCACGAGTGCGTCCGGCTTTTCTCGCTTGAGCATGTCCAGACCCTTGACGGCGGAATCAACCGCCGTCACGCGTGCGCCACATTGCCCAAGAGCGTCGGACACCAGCTCCCGGACCTGTGGCACGCCCTCTACGACGAGCACCCGAACGCCGTCCAGACGTGGAGTCCCGTTCCAAAGACTCATTGCCTCACCTCCGATTTCTCCCTGGCCGCGGTCTTCCGGCCAGAGCATCCTGTACGGGCTGGACGAGCTCGCGGCCGCTGTCCGGGTGTCCCATGAGGGTCTCGACAATAGGTTTCATGGCCGCTGACTCTAACCGTTGCGATCCCGCCCGCCTATTGGACCTTGGTCCCACCGGAGGCTATGCCACCGGCGGTGGCGAAGAATTGGAGTCAGCTGATGTCGCGATCGGTCACGCTTGCCCGATGGCCGTACCAATGGCGTCGAGCAAGGTCAGATCGTCCAACGGCTTCGGCAGGTACGCGGCCACCCCGGACCGTCTGACGCGCTCGCGCGTCGGGGGATTGTCATGGGCCGTGATGAAAATAACGGGGATGGCACTCCGCTCAGCGGCCAACCGCTCCTGAAGGTCGAACCCGCTCATTCCCTCCATCTGGATGTCCAGGATCAGGCAGGCACTTCGACCCCGCGGAGACGAATCGAGGAACTCACGGCCTGAAGCGAACGTCTCGACGATGTAGCCCGCCGACTTGACTACCCGGCGGAGCGCGCGGCGGACAGAGGGATCGTCGTCAACGATGGAAATCACAGCCGAAGTCCGAGCCATGAGGGAGCATTCACTCTAAGGACAGCCTACGAGATGGCAAGCGGGCGCGGTATTGGACCTTAGGCCTAAGGCCTGCTCCCCAAGGCGGGAATTGGGGAGACGCCAAAGCGGGCCAGGCGGTCAGGGCTTCGGCGCGATCACGCCTCCCCGATCAGCCAGCCGAACCAGCTCAGCGACCGATTCAGCCCGCATTTTCTCCATGACCCGGGCTCGATGCACCTTGACCGTCTTCTCGCTGATGCCTAACTCGGCCGCAACCTGCTTGTTCAGCATCCCGGTCACGACCAGCGCGAAGACTTGAGCCTCCCGCGGGGTCAGGGTCTTCACGCGGTCATGGAGCTCCGAGGCTGCGACCTGTATCCTCCACGCCTCGCGGGCCCCGTTCACACACCTCTCGATGGCGCCCAGGAGGTCCCGGTCGTTCACCGGTTTGATGAGAAAATCGACGGCCCCGCCCTTCATGGCCTTGACGCCCGTCCGGACGTCGCCGTGGCCCGTGATAAAGATGATGGACAGCCGGCGCCCCGTGCTTACGAGCATCTCCTGCAGCTCCGGTCCCGTCAGGCCGGGCATCCGCACGTCGAGCACCAGGCAGCAAGGGCCGTCGTGCGGGGGGCGTGCCAAGAAAGCGCGGGCCGAGGCGAATGCCTCAACTTCATGCCCGGCGGCCTTGATCAGCCGCGTCAGACTCCTCCGCACGGACGGGTCATCGTCCACGACGCACACCAGCGGCGCTGCCGCGGCGGTCATTGCTCTTCCGGGCTGACGGGCAGCGTGAACGAGAACGTCGCCCCGCCGTCCGGGTTGTTCGCGCCTTCCAGGTGCCCGCCGTGGGCTTCGACAATGGACCGAGAAATTGCCAACCCCATGCCCATCCCCTCCGCCTTGGTGGAGTAGAACGGCTGGAAAACGCGTTCCAAGTCGGCCTGGTCGATTCCGACCCCTGAATCCCGTACCGCCACCCGGACGGTCGCCGCGCCATCCTTGGATGTCTGGACGAGGAGACTCCTGTCCGCCCTGCCCGACTGCCGTATCGCATCGAGCCCGTTGAGGATCAAGTTCAGGACCACCTGCTGCAGTTGCACTCGGTCGCCCCGCACGGGCGGGAGCTCATCGGTCATGTCGAGTGCGAGCGACACATTGCGGAGCGCCGCATCGGCAGCCACAAGCCGCGCCACTTCGCCCACCATCTCGTTGAGGTCGAGAACCGCGAACTCGCGATCGCCTTTCTTGAGGAGACCGCGCAGCCGGTGGATCACCTCGCCGGCTCGCTTGTCGTCTGCGACGATGTCCTCCAAGATCGCGTGCATCTCTTCCAGGTTCCCAGGGTCCGAAGCAAGGTGACGCAGGGCCGCCTGGGCATTGCTGAGGATCGCCGTCAAGGGCTGTGTGAGCTCATGAGCCAGCGACGCGGTGAGCTCCCCGATCGTCGAGACGCGACCGACGTGGGCGAGATCCTGACGGAGCCGTTGCGCGTCGATCTCCGCCTGCCGCCGCGACAAGACATTAGCGAACACCTCCCCGAGGAGCCGCAGTCGCTGCACAAGCTCGTCCTTCCAGGCGCGTTCGGCCTGAACCGTGCTGAACGCGAGTGCCCCCACGACTTTCCCCCCGACCATCAGCGGGACCTCCAGGCGCGACTGGATGCCCAGCCTGAGATACGTCGCTCGGTCCACGGCCGCCTCCTCCAGCGGGAGCTCCTCGACCCGCGAGAAGCGAACCACCTCGCCATCCCGCAGCCGGGCCACAACCCAGGGGAGCTCATCGAGCCCGATCGCTGGCGGCGCGGGCTTCACCCCCTCGGCCACCCATGAGTGGGTGACGCGGACCGTTCGGCGGTCCTGCGAGAACTCGGTCAGACTGCCCCGATCAACCTCGAAAAAGTCGGCGATCTGGCGAAGCCCACGCCGAATCTGCTGATCCACGTCAGCCGGCAACCGGCTGCTCAACAGGGCCGTCTGCTCAGACAGGAGTGCCTCGAAGCGCAGCCGCTCGTTTAGCAACAGCTCCGCGGCCCTGCGCACCAGAGCGCCGGCAAAGACCTCACCGAGCAACTGGAGCCGCTGCACGAAGTCATCCGGCCAGCTTCGCTCGTTACGGATGGAGTGGAAGGACAGCACACCCAGGACGGAGCCCCCGGCGCTCACTGGAAGCGACAGGCATGACCGCGTTCCGATGTCCTGATAGCCCTGCCGATCAATTGCCGCTCCCTCGGGGAGCTCGTCGACCCGGGAGAACCGGACGATGTGTCGCTGCTGGAGCTGCGCGGTTGTCCAGGGGAACTGACCCGCCTCCACGACCCGCGACAACCGCTCGATCCCCTCCACCGCCCATGAGATGCGAACAATTGACCCGCCCGGTTGGTACTCCTGGAGACTGGCCCGATCCATGCCCAGGAACTCCGCGGCCCGCTGAAGCCCTCGCTCAAGCTCGGCATCCCACTCACGCAGCGACACATGAACCATGCGCGCGGAGAGTTCAGCCACCATGCTCTCGAAGCGTAGTCGCTCGGCGAGTGACAGCTCCGCGCGCTTGCGGCCTGTCCGCTGGACCAGAAGCCCGACGATGAAGAGCGCCTGGATAAAAATCAGCACCGCCCCCCCGACGACATAGGATCCGTAGAGCGCCCACAGCGACGCCTCCTGGTACCGCACGATGCTGCCCGACGGCAGCCGGCTCTCGCTGATACGCCAGCGTCGGAGCTGCCGCTCGTCGAACATGTAAGCGGCTCCGCCGCCGTCAACGATGGGAAGATTCTCCGGCTTCTCCCCACGGAGAATACGCAGCCCAAGCTCTGCGGCCCTCACCCCCTGGGCCTTGAAGCTGGCGAGCCGGCCACCCACGATTCCGGTACCGAGGTGGGTCTCCGACCAGCTGTAGACGGGCACGCTCGAGGCCCGGGCGATGAGGGACACCGCGTCCGGGTCGGTGAAGGGGCGCCCCGCCCCGTCGCGGAGCAGGGACACGAACAGGACGATGCTGTCCTTGGGTAAACCGGCCACTTCGACCAACAGTCGCGCCATCGGCCATCCATTCAGATACGTGAACTCGACCCGATCGCGGTATCTGCTCAGGTCCTCGGTGGCCGCCGCCTGCAAGTTCCGGTCGACCTCCGATGTCCCGGTGACAACGATCACCCGCCGCGCGCCTGGGTCCAGCCTGAGAGCGGCCTCCAGCGTCGCACCCCACTGTGACCCCAACCGAACACCCGTGATGTCAGGCCCCAGTTCGAGCCCCAAGACGGCATCCAGGTTCGCCGCACAGAAGATAGCCGGCACGCCGGGGAAAAGCTCCGCGCGGTGCTTCAGGAAGAAACGCAGGGTCGGAAACGCGACGGGAATGATCAGATCAATCTTCCGGGCTTCGTACTTCTGCCGCAGGAACCTCGTCAATTGACGCTCCCGACTGTCCTCCGGAAACAAGGAGAGATCGAGATACTCAGTATAGAAGTCAATGCCTGCTTCAACAGCCGGGGCGAGGGTCGAACGGATCGCCTGTTCCACTGCGAGGGGTTCGGGCAGCAGCCGTGCATCGGGGTACAGCAGCACCACCGTCTTCCGTTCTGCCACTTCCGATGCGGGAGTAGAAAGCGGAGAGCACAGCAGGGCTAGCAGCGCGAGCCGCGCAATCGGCACCCAACGAAATGCCTTCCCACCCGAGCGTCTACGCTTGTCCAGGGGGTAAACACCTTCCATAGAAGGCCCTACTATAATCCACGACGGCCCTCCCTTTCAACGCAAGAGGCTAGGCGATCTGCTCTGTCGAAATACATTGGACCAAAGTCCTATACCCGCATTGACTCACGTTGTTCGGCCTAGGCGGCCTTCCAATGGGATTGCTAGCGTGAGCACACCAGACGGGAGGACTCGGCCACGAGTAATTGGGGGGTATTTGCGATAAACGAGCTACTCCCAATGAGCACCGGCGAGAAATGCCCGAGGGAGGACTGTGGCTCTCGGGACGTGGAACAAATCACGGGAGATGCGGAAGAGTGGGTCGCGAGCCCGTCTGCCCGACCGTCTGTCTGCTGGTATCGGGGGTGCACGCACCGCTTCAAGCTGGTCAGATTCCCCAAATCCTGTCGGCCTCGTCCAGCGCTTCCATCCGAGCCCGCCTCGAAAGAGAGCCCCCGGCGCACCGTGGCGTTGGAGGCTCTCAGCCGAGGGCCCTCTAACCGGAGCGGGGCAAGCGTGCCCCGTCGGTGACTAAGCGTGGACCGGGGCAACCAGCCGGACCATCCAGAGCAGGACGACCGCGCCGATGAACGCCACGAAGAGGCTCATGAGAAACCCACCTCCGGCAACGCCCACGAACGTAGCAAACATCCAACCCCCCAAGAACGCGCCGAGAATCCCGACGACGACGTCTCCCAGCACGCCGTAGCCATGGCCACTCACGACCCGTCCCGCCAGCGCTCCTGCAATCAACCCGATAAGGATGAACAGAACCAAGTGCATGGACTCCTCCTGTGTGTCTCCGACGAGTTCGTCGGAGTACCCCCGGGCCTTTTCACCCACTCCGTACCGGGGCCCGGCTCACGCAACGTTTAACTCCCCTACGGAGACTGCCGCTTCTCGTTTTTTACCTCCTTCACCCCGAGCTTCGCAGCCGTGTCACGATCCATCTGGCCGGTCATCTTCAGATTCTCGGCCTTCTGGTACTCCTTCAGTGCAGAGGCCGTTCTAGGGCCCATCACGCCGTCGATCGGGCCCGGCTCAAAGCCCTTCTCTTTCAGGGCCTGCTGCATCGCCATCACCTGCGACTGGGATCTTGTGGGCGTCACGCCAGACCGGTCACGCATGGCGGCGTCATAGGTCAGCTCGTTCTTGACGGCGCGGACGCCGGGCACGCCACGGGCGAGCTCGGAGGCGCGGGCACTGGCACCAATGCTCTGCACCGCGCCCGTGAGGATGACCGCCCCGCCATCGGTGCGGACATCAACCTTCTTGAGCCGGGCATCTTTCGACAGGCGGCCTTCAACCTGGCGCGTGATGTCCTTGTCGGAGGTATCGATCACCTTTCGGTCTCCGGGAGGCACCACCTGTAGATCATTTCTCACGCTCTTCACGCCGTCGACCGCCTTCGTAACGGCGGCGGCCGCGGCCTTCGCCTCGTCCGAATCTACCTTGCCCCGCAGCGACACGGTGCCATTGACCGTCTCGACGCTGACCTGTCCACCCTTGACCCGCTCATCGGCGAAGAGCGCGATCTTGGTCTTCGCCGTCAGCCACGAGTCGCTGATCCCGGTCTTCGAGTCCTGTGCCACGCCCTTGGCCTTCTGCTCCACCTTGTCGGTCGTGGTCTGGGCCATCCCGTACGTCGGCACGGCCACGATCGCGACGGTCGCGAACACGAAGGCGCCGAAGAGGCTTGAATAACGCATTGTCCTTGCCCTTTCCTCATGTGAGTGGTGATGGGTCAACTTTATCGCTCTGGGGCTGGGGGCTCTTCAACGACCATAGGTCCCGAGGGATGCTTCCCGGTCCTAACGGATCCCGAGGTATCCCAGGACGACGACCGCGACGACAATGACGCCGATGATGTAGAAGATGTTGTTCATACTCCTCCTCCTCCTTCCTGCGTACTCACTCTAGTCGCCACGTACCCTCCCGCCTATGGGACCTAGGTCCTGAGACCTAAGTCCACTAGGCATCCACCCGGCGCGGCGGCTAACTGTGGTCTTCAGACAAGAGTCGTGAGGGCCTCGCGGTGAGCGCTTGGACGGCATCGGCGTTCGCGGTGAGTGTCGCACGGCTGATCGGGAGGCTCTTCCTCCAGCACGGAGGACGGAGGCAGATCATCGTGACGCAGTCCTCGGCCGAGACGTCATGCGGTAGGAGCAGATGGCAGTTCACAACCAGACGGAGGTACGGACGATGAAACGCGGACTGTTCTTTGCGGTTATCGCGCTGTTCGCCATTGGTTGCACTGCGCGACCCATGGGCGGGGACACCGGCTGGAAGGTTTATGGTCCTCCCGGTCCCGCAGGCCCGGCCGGCCCCGCCGGCGCGCAAGGCCCGGCCGGTCCCGCAGGCGCGATGGGTCCGCAAGGCCCCGGCGGCCCGGCGGGCATGGCGGGTGCCCAAGGCGCGCCCGGCGCGAGCTGGACCTCGTTCAAGAACTTCCTCTTCGATTTCGACAAGTCGGACATCCGGGCCAACCAGATGAGTGAAGTCTCCGATATCGCGGCCTACATTAAGCAGAATCCGTCCACCAAGGTCGGAATCGACGGGCACACGGATCCGCGCGGCACCGACAAGTACAACCAGGCCCTCAGCGAGCGTCGTGTCAACGCCATTCGTGACGCGCTGATCAAGGCCGGAGTGCCGGCTGACAGGATCCTGACGGGCGCCTTCGGGGAGTCGCGACTCATTTGCAATCAATCCACCGAGGAGTGCTGGCAGCGCGACCGGCGCGTCGAAGTCCTGATCAGCACCAAATAGCCGGCGCCATGGATCGCCAAGGAGACGGAAAGATGAGACATGTCATGAGAGGGATCTTGGTCACAGCGCTTCTCGTCGCCGTGGCCGGCTGCAGCTCGACGTCGCCCCGCTGGGGCTACGACGGGCCGCCCGGCATCTTCTATCCCTACCTGGACGGGTACGCCGAGGATCGGAGCGAATACCCGTGCCGGCCGCGCGCATTCTATACGTTCCCCGGTCCCGCCGGGTCCGCTGGGCCAGCCGGCCCGGGCGGCCCCGCTGGTCCGGCCGGCCCAGCGGGCCCGGCGGGTCCGGCCGGACCGGCCGGACCGGCAGGACGTCCTGGAGTACCCGGATCGGGTGGATCAGGTGGATCGGCGGACCAGTGGACCTCGATGGAGAACATTCAGTTTGAATTCCGACAGGCGGCCATCCAGTCGCAATGCACGGACAAGATTGCCAAGCTCGCCGCCTGGATGAACGAGCACCCGCAGGTCGTGATCGGGCTCGACGGTCACGTCGACGATGTCAAGGCCAACGACAATGATCCGACGCTGAGCACCCGCCGGGTGCAAGCGGTTCGTGGAGCGCTCATTGCGGCGGGCGTCGCGCCCGGCCGGATATCGGCCGGTGACTTCGGCGCACGGGCCCCGGTGTGCCGCGAGGCCGCCGACGCCTGCCTCGCGCTGAATCGGCGGGTGGAGGTTCTCGCCGGCAACCCGTGAGGCTGCCGTAAGTACACGCGGCCGGGGAACCCTTCGCGCCCCTACACGCGGATGGAATTCCCCGGCCGCCACAGACTGAAGTGACTCCGGCGCTGCCAACAGGGTCGCCATACAACAGTGAGGAGGCCCGCAATGAGTAACTGGATCCCCTATGTGTTTACGACGAGCGTCGCGCTGCTGATCTGGAAGTTCGTGTTCGGGTCCTGATGAATATGATGGGCGGCACACAGCGCCTTGCCGACGCGCTGAAAAAGCTCTAACAGGAGGGGGTATGAGCTCGTCCAGCCCCAAGACAGCCGTCCCGAAGACCTACAAGGAGCACCCATTCGACCTTCATGGCCTCGATGGGATCTCCGATGCGCAGATCACGGAACACCTCGCCCTGTACGCCGGCTACGTGAAGCAGGTTAACGGGCTCAATGAGGAGCTCGCGGCGCTGACGGGACGCGGGCAGGCGTCGGGCAAGAATCCGGAGTTCGCCGAGCTGACGCGTCGGCTCGGTTTCGAGTACAACGGGATGCTCCTGCACGAGTACTACTTCTCGAACCTCCGGCCGGCGGCCGAGCCGAATCCGCCGAGTGGCTCCGCTCTGGCTGCCGCCCTGGCTGAGTCCTTCGGCTCCGTCGAGCAGTGGCAGGCGGCCTTCCACGCAATCGGCGAAATGCGGGGCGTCGGCTGGGTGATCCTCTTTCAGGATCCGGCGACTCACTGGCTGACAAATCACTGGATCACGCTGCACCAGGAGGGCGTGCCCGCCGGCTTCACGCCACTGCTGGTGATGGATGTGTGGGAGCACGCCTTCATGCGGGATTACAAGGCCACGGAACGGGGCAAATACATCGAGGCTTTCTTCCGGAACATCGACTGGCGGATGATCGAGCAGCGACTCCAGGAGACGAGCGCTCTCCGTCTCGCCAGCTGAGACCCAGAAGCCAACAGATGAGTTACCGGGCGGTTGTAAACTCCGAGGGGCGGGTCGTCGCGCTGAAACAATAAGATGCCCCTAGGCACCGATTCGGCCTGCTCTCCGCATGGCCCATCAAATCTGCTCTTGGAAAAACGGACATGAACAAGGGTTGGGGGATCTGGGGGATCATCGCGCTCGTCGTCGCGGGCTTGTACTGGCTGCAGGCCGTGCTGATCCCGATGGCGCTGGCCGTCCTGCTAACGTTCCTTTTGAGTCCCGTGGTGGGCACCCTCCAGCGGCGGGGGCTGGGTCGGGTGCCGGCGGTCCTCGTGACTGTCGTCCTCGCCCTCTCGGTCCTGGGCGGGATTGGCTGGACGCTCACTCGCCAGTTGATGACGCTCGCGGACGAGCTGCCGCGGTACAGCCTGAACATCCAGCACAGAATCGCGGATCTTCACGGGGCCAGCAAGGGCGGATCCGTGGAGAAGGTTCAGAAGACTGTGGAGGGCGTCGTCGGCGAGATCCAGAAGACGGACAAGCTGGGTGTGACGCGTCAAAAGCCGGTCGCCGTCGTCCTGGAGCCCCCGTCCATCCTTGCCCGCCTGCCGTCCCTCCTCCAGGCGTTGGCGAGCGCGGTGGTCGTGACGGTGCTCATGATCTTCATGCTGCTCGAGCGCCGGGAGCTCCGGGATCGGGTGATCTTGCTGATCGGCTATCGGCGGATGACGGCGACGACCAG
>Ga0070707_100004294_pt1 | contig 13350 bp, 14 predicted proteins | sample KBSK5502metaG_FD_65468 | JGI IMG/M metagenome (GOLD analysis project Ga0070707, IMG submission 65468) | Corn, switchgrass and miscanthus rhizosphere microbial communities from Kellogg Biological Station, Michigan, USA - KBS K5-50-2 metaG | ecosystem: Host-associated > Plants > Roots >... | reverse complement strand
ACAAGATGGCGGGCACTGTCGTCTCCGGCCAGCAGCCGGCACCGATCGTTCATATGTTCACGCAGCTCGCCGCCAGCATGGGCACCCACTGGTTCAAGAATTTCCCGACCGGCAAATGGGATTTCGAGCCGACGATCGACAGCCCGGAGACGCTGGAGGCGCTCAAGACCTTCCTGGCGCTCTACAAGAATTCGCCACCGGAATCGGTCGGCTATAACTGGTTCGATGCCGGCATGCGCTTCGCCAAGGGCAATATCGGCATCTTCTACTGGTGGACGCCTTACGCCTATCTCTGCAAGAAGGACGGCTATATGACGGGCAAGGATTCCGTCATCGCCGACAAGATCGGCATCGCGCGCCTGCCGACCGCGCCCGGCAAGCCGCAGACCGTCAGCATCGGCGGCCACAGCCTCGGCATTGCCGGCAATACCAGCAATCGCGACGCCGCCTGGCAATTCATCAAATGGGCGACCTCGGCAAAGACCCAGAAGGAAATGGCCCTCTATAACAAGTTCGGCTATCAGTTCTCCGACTTCTCAAGGCCCTCGCTCTACAAGGATCCCGAACTCATCAAGATCTATCCGCATCTGCCGGGCCAGCTCGCCGATCTCGAACAGGGCAATGGCAAGATCGTGCGGCCGCCCTGCCCGGTCTACACCACGCTCGAGGGCATCTACGGGCTCAATCTCAACAAGGTGCTGTCGGGTGAATTGACGCCGGAACAGGCGCTGAAAGAAACCTCGGTGTTCTTCCAGACGATCCTCAAGGGCAATTTCCTCATCCCCTATCAACAGGCGTCCTATGACGACACGCTCGATGCCACCAAGGCCCTGATGGCCTCGCTCGCCTAAGGAGAAACGAGGCGCGTGGGTCAAAGCTCGCGCGCCCTTTTTCGTTTCAGATCCGCGCATGCAGCACACCAGCACATTGCCATCGAGGCCACGGCGCCTGCCGTCCTTCGTCCCGTGGCTGCTGATCAGCCCGTCGATCATCCTGCTGGTGGCGCTGATCGCCTTCCCCTTGCTCTTCGCCCTCAAGAACAGCTTCTATTTCTGGAACCTGCAGATGAGCCCGACGCCGATGGGCTTCATCGGCTGGGGCAATTACGAGATGGCGCTGTCGGGTTCGTTCTTCTTCGGCGCCCTTTACAACACACTCCTCATCACCGTCGTCGGGACGGCCATCGAATTCATCCTGGGTCTCGCCATCGCTCTTCTCCTGGTGCGCAAATTGTCCGGCATGAATGTGACGCGGGCGCTTCTCATCATGCCGACGACCATCGCGCCCATCGTGGTTGGCTTCCTGTTCCGCTATATGTATGACCCGGGCGGTGGCCTCATCCCCTGGCTCCTCACCTCGCTCGGCATTCCGCTGCCGGCGGAAGGGCTCTTGGGATCGGGCAAGACGGCTTTGTGGGCCGTATTGTTCGCCGATATCTGGCAATGGACGCCGTTCTTCGCCATCGTCCTCTATGCCGGGCTGCTCTCGATTCCGGCCGATATCATCGAGGCGGCGCGCATCGACAGGGCCTCGCCCTGGGCGATGCTGATGAAGATCAAGATCCCGCTCATCAAGAAGACGGCGATGATCGTGATCATGCTGCGCTTCATGCAGCTCTTCAATACATTCGATCTCGTCCTGGTGCTGACCAAGGGCGGGCCTGGCGCCTCGACGCGCACGCTCGGCTACAGCCTTTATCAATATGGCCTGGTCGATTTCAATATCGGCCTCGCCAGCGCCATGACCTGGCTCATGGTCATCGTCGTCAATGCGATCATCGGCCTGCTGGTGTTCTTCGCCTTCAAGGAGCTCGACTGATGTCGGCGGGAAACACCAAACTTGGGACGGCGGTACTCTATGCCCTCATGCTGCTGCTGCTCATCATCTTCATCGGGCCGATCTTGTGGTTCGTGCTGCTTGCCATCCGCCCGGCCGATACCTTCTTCACCATGCCGCCGGTCCTCGCCTTCACGCCCGTCTGGGATTCGGTCGACTACGCTTTCGGCGATCCCGGCAACAACCTGCCGCAGCTCTTCAACAGCCTCGTCGTGGCGGCGGGTGCGGTGCTGCTCAACCTGCCCTTCTCGCTGCCCGCGGCCTATGCACTGTCGCGTTTCCGCATCAAGGGCCGCAAGCACCTGATGATGTGGTATCTGGGCCTCCTGATGGCGCCGCCGGTCGCTTTCCTCATTCCCTATTCGATCCTCGCCAGCGCGGTCGGACTCAAGGGCAGCTATTTCTCGATGATCCTCATCCTGCAGACACTCACCATCCCCTTCTCGATCTGGCTGTTGCGCAGCTTCATCGACGAAGTGCCGGTCGAGATCGAGGAGGCGGCTCGCGTCGATGGCGCCACCACGCCTGTCATCATCTGGCGCATCGTGCTGCCGCTGATTCTGCCGGGCGTCATCGTCACCTCGATGTTCGCTTTCGTCTTCTCGTGGAATAATGCCGCCTTCCCTCTGGTCTTGAGCAACCGCGAAACGGCGACACTACCGGTCGGCACGCTGCGCTATTTCGGCACCGCCGGCGTCACCTGGGGCTTCATTGCCGCGGCCGCGGTCGCCGCCATGATCCCTCCCATGCTCATCTTCCTTGTGCTCGACCGCTATGTCGTGCGCGGGCTCACTTTTGGTTCAGTAAAGGGCTGACATGCAGGCTTCTTCCAAGACATCCTCGACCAAAACCCGCTTCGGCGTCGTCGGCGCCGGATTGTGGGGCTCCTTCCACTGCAAGACGCTCAATGCGCTGCCCAATGCGGGGCTCGCCGCGGTCTGCGATCTCGACCCCAAGCGCGCGGCGGAGATGAAAGAGAAGTTCGGCGCGGCCAAGGCCTATACGGATTATCGCGAGCTCATTGCCGATCCCGATGTCGAGGCGGTGACGGTGGCAACCCCCGATTTCGCCCATGGCGATATCGTGCTCGCGGCCATCAAGGCGGGCAAGCATGTCTTGAGCGAGAAGCCGCTCGCCACTACGCTCGATGAAGCGGAAAAGATCGCGGCTCTCGCCGCCAAGGGTTCAACGAAAGTCATGGTCGACTTTCACAACCGGGTCAATCCGGCGGTGCATGCGGTCAAGGAGGCGATCGCTGCCGGCGAGATCGGCCTGCCGCTCCATGCCTCGGCCAGGCTCTCCAACACTTTGTTCGTGCCCTTCGAGCTTTTGAGCTGGGCCGCCAAATCATCGGCTCTGTGGTTCCTCGGCAGCCATGCCGTCGATGCCCTGCGCTTCGCGCTCGGCGCCGAGGTCGTGCGCGTGCAGGCAATGAAGCGGCATGGCTTCCTCGCCTCGCAAGGCGTCGATACGGCGGATGTGCACATGGCGCTGCTTGAATTCGACAATGGCGCTGTCGCCTCGCTCGAAAACAGCTGGGTATTGCCGCGCGACCTGCCGCTCATCTTCGATTTCAAGGTCGAGATCGTCGGCGAGAAGGGCTCGCTCGCCATCGACACGGCGCAGAACGGTACGTTCAAGAAATATACCGGTGCGGGCCTGCGCGGCGGGGACATGCTGGGTGTGACACCGGCGGCCGGCGGGCGCATCGGCGGCTTCGTCATGGAAGCGATCGCGCGCTTCGTCGATGCGGTGACGCTCGGCACGCCGGTGCTCGCCGACGCCGAGGATGGGCTTCAGGTCACCCGCGTCCTCACCGCCATCGAGGAGGCCGCGAAGACCGGCGAGACCATCAAGCTCGCCAAGCGAGCGCGCTGATGGCGTCGCTCAGCTTCAATTCGGTCGGCAAGCGCTTCGCGGATGGGACACTGGCGCTGTCGCGCGTCGATCTCGATGTCAGGGACGGCGAGTTCCTGGTTCTCGTCGGCCCATCGGGCTGCGGCAAGTCCACCCTTCTGCGCAGCGCCGCCGGGCTCGAGACGCTGAGCGAGGGACGCATTGCCATTGGCGGCAAGGATGTCACCGATCTGGGTCCCGGCGATCGCGACATCGCCATGGTGTTCCAGAATTACGCGCTCTATCCGCATATGAATGTATTCGAGAACATGGCCTTCGGCCTGAGTCAACGGAAAGTGCCGAAGGACATCATCCGGCAAAAGGTCGAGCAGGCGGCCCGCACCCTCGATCTCATGCCTTACATCCACAAGAAGCCGGGATCCCTCTCGGGCGGACAGCGCCAGCGCGTCGCCATGGGCCGCGCCATCGTGCGCGATCCGCAATGCTTCCTGATGGATGAGCCCCTGTCCAATCTCGATGCCAAATTGCGCGTGCAGATGCGCGCCGAGTTGAAGCTCCTCAACACGCGCCTCGGCGTCACCACGCTCTATGTCACGCATGACCAGGTCGAGGCGATGACCATGGGCGACCGCGTCGCGGTGCTGCGCCCCGTCAGCGATGACAGCGAGAGCAATCTCCAGCAATGCGCCGCCCCGCGTGAACTCTATGAGAAACCGGTTAATCTCTTCGTCGCCGGCTTCATCGGCTCGCCGGCGATGAATTTCCTCACCGTGCGGCCCCTTCGCAAAGGCAAGACGCTCAGATGCCACATTGCCGGAACGGAGCTGTTCCTGCCGCTTTCAGCCGCCCAGGAAGCGGCGCGTCCCTTCCTCGACAAGTGGATCGATCGCGACCTCATACTGGGTGCGAGGCCTGAGGCTTTCCTCTATCCCAATCCGGCGGCCGGCGGCTTGCTCAGTGAAGTACTGATCACCGAGATGACGGGGGCGGATGCCTTTGTCTTCTTCGACCTGCCGGGCGAGAAGGATACCGAAGGCCTCTTATCCTCCAGGCGGATCACGGCGCGCATCGATCCGCGCCAGCTCCCCGACAAGGGTGCCGCACTCGACATCGGTATCGATATGGACCGGGTGCATTTCTTCGATCCCGGCACGGGGTTAGCGTTGCGTTAGAAAATTCAGAAGCGGGACGAAATAACATACGCGGCGCCAATAACGCTCACCTCTCCTCTTCCACCGTCCAGGAATGAGTGATCTTCGCCGTCTTGGCCAGCATGATCGAGGCCGAGCAATATTTCTCGGCCGATAGCTCGATGGCGCGCACGACAGCCGCTTCCTTCAATTTGCGGCCCTTGAGCTTGTAAGTGAGATGGATGGCGGTGAATATCTTGGGATCGGTCGCTTCGCGTTGGGCTGTCGCTTCGACATCGCAGCTCGTCACTGCTTCGCGGCCCTTTTCCAGTATGTGGACGACATCGAAGGCGGTGCAGCCGGCAAGACCGACAAGGAGCATTTCCATCGGCCTTATGCCGAGATTGCGGCCGCCCGATTCCGGCGCGCCGTCCATGACGACAGCATGGCCGCTGCCCGATTCGCCCACGAAAGTCCGGCCTTCCAGCCACTGAACGCGCGCCTTCATCTGCTCATTCCATCTGCGAACTGAGATCTGCCCCGGCTATAAACCTATGCCCGGCCATTGGCGAGAGCCGCGCCGATCATGCCGGCCCGGCCTTTCAGCGAGGACTGGCGGATCTGCACATCCTTGGCCGGCCGGTGCCAGATGCTCAGCCTCGCCGCTTCACCTAGAGCGCGCCAATAGGGACCATCGAGGCTGGCGAGGCCGCCGCCAACGACGACCCTTTGCGGATCGAGCATGTTCACCAGCAATGCAATGGCATTGCCGAGGATATGTCCGCCCTTCTCCAGAACGAGGACGGCCTTGCTGTCTCCCCGTTCGGCGGCAGCGAGCAATTCCCAGGCCGTATCGAGGGCAAGGCCGGCTTCACGCGCCTCGCGCACTAGTCCCGCACCGCCGGCGCGGTCTTCGATGTAATCCGGTTCGCATCCAGCTGAGCCATTGGCGAGATCGACCGGGCTCATGCCGAGACAGACCGCCCAGCCATGGGCGCCATTGTAGCAGTCCGCACCCTTCATCAGGACGCTCGATATGCCGGTGCCGGCATTGACATAGACCCACTGCTTCATGTTCTGGCCGGCACCGAATCTGGCTTCGGCCAAAGCCGCGGCATGGACATCGGATTCGATCACCACGGTCTCGAAATCATAAAAGGCGGTGCGAAGCTGCGCGTCATCCACATTCACCCGATGGGCGCTGACGATCCTGCCTTCATTGTCGACCAGCTCGCACAGGCCGATGCCGATCTTGGAGACCTCCGCATCCTCGCGCAATCGCGCGACGATGCCCTTCATCCTGTCGACATAGGGCTGGCCCGTCTCGGCCGGCGACGGCGTGTCGAAGACCTCTTCGGTGAGAACACCGCCGGTGTCCAGATCGATGAGGCCGATCGCGGTCTTGCTGCCGCCGATATCGATGCCGATCGCCTGGGTCATGCCTTTGCCTGGTAGTGCGGAGCAACGCCGAAGACGAAGACCGCCGGCTCCTTGCCCATATTCCAATATTGATGCTTTTCACCGGCCGGAATGAAGAAGCCATCCTGCGGATGGATATCGAACCAGGTCTGCCCGTCCTGTTCGGGAACGAGGATGTTGAGCGTGCCGGACAAGAGATAGAGACATTCATCTCCACCATGCGCCTGAAGCGACGAGGCACGGCCGGGTGTCACTGTCGTGCGCCCGACGGTCAGATGCTCGGTGGCCGCATAGAGCCCGGTCAGCATGCCCTGATCCTTTCCGTCCAGCTCCCACAAAAGATCGGCGTCGTGCATCACGCGCATCGTCGCGGATTTCTTATGTTCACTTGCATCCATCGGCCAGCGGCCAATGAATTCGCTGCGCTGATAGCGGGATTGCTCGACATAGGGCCTGGTGCGGGCATAGGGACCCGAGGTCCCGGTCGAGGGCGGCGGCGCGAAATATTCGAGCACCCGCAACGGTTCGGCCGAGAGGCTGAAGCCGTGATGCCAGGTGTCCTTGCGAAAGAAGATCGCTTCACCCGTTTGAGCAATATGCACTTCGCCGGTTTCCGGATTGGCCGACCCCAGGGTGCCGTTCAACACATAGAGCACCTCATCGGCGCCAAAGACCGTCGGACGGTCTTTCGAATGCCGGAACGCGCCATAGGCCGGAAGGCCGAAGACGAGCTGATGGATCTTGTCTGTCGAGGCATAGATCCAGTCATCGACGAAGCCCGCCGTCTCGTCGCCCCATAGGAACCGCGTCACCCCGGCATAGGGAATATGCGTCGCACCCGAGAAAGTGGGCCGCGGCGAGGATTTGTAGGCCATGAACTTCCCGTCTGAAATGAAGGCACTTGATTTGTACTGACCAGACGGTATAGTAAAACCATGGGGAAAGGCAAGACCAAGCGGAATACCCGCGATCTCATTCTCGATGCGGCTGAACTCATCGTTGATCGGGATGGGGTGAACAGCCTCACTTTCGATGCCCTCGCCGCAGAAGCCCGTGTCAGCAAAGGCACCACCCTCTATCATTTCGACTGCAAGGAGGCGCTCACCGCCGCGATGATCGAGCGCTTCGTCGCCCGTTTCGACACCGCCTGGGCCGATGCCATCCACGAAGACAAGGAAGTGCTCGGCCGCAAGATCCGCGCTTATGTGACGGCGACCTTCAATGGCGAAGCGATCACCGGCAAGACCTTCGACAAGGTCAATGGCGCGATCACCGCCGCACTCACCAATTTTCCCGAACGCGTCGAACCGGTGCGCCAGCAGGGCCAGCGCCACCAGGCGGCCATTCAATCGGACGGGCTCGATCCGGTCTTCGCTTCGATCATCCGCATGGCCAATGACGGCCTGTGGTTCGCCGAGAGCTTCAACCTGATGCGTTATGATCCGAAGCTCAAGCAGGCGGTTGCCGAGCGCCTCGTCGCCTGGACGAAGCTCCAGTGCCTGCCCTCGGCCGAGCAGCGCGGCGCACCGGCGAGCGATGAAGACAGCAATGCCGTGACCACTGGAGCGCTGCGCTCCGCCGCTGAATAATGTGATTTATTCGCGCATCGGATTTTCCGAAAACCGCTTCGCACTTTTCGATCCGATGCTTAAGACAGCTGCTGTCCGGCCTCGGCCAATATCCAGTCCCTGAATAATTGCGTCTTGTGCGGCAGCCGATTGGTTTGCAGATAGACGAGGTAATAATTGAAGCCGGTCGAAGCCATCACGTCGAAAGGCTGGATGAGCTTTCCCTCTTTGAATTCCTGCGTCACAAAACCCAGATGCACCACTGCCAGACCGTGGCCGGCAGCGGCAAGGACCGCCGCCATTTGCTGGGTCTCCACATCGACACCCGGGCGGCTCAAGGCGGCTGGCGGCTTCACGCCCGCGGCGGCAAACCAGACCGGCCACCATTCATCGCGTGGACCAATGAAGATGCAGTCGGTGAGATCGGCCGGCGACTTCGGCTTGCCGATGCGCTCATAATAAAGCGGGTTGCAGACGACAGTGAAATTCCCGCCGCCGAGAAAATGGCTTTTGATCCCCGGCCAACTTCCCTTGCCCGACCGGATGGCGACATCGACACCGTCGCGTTCGAAATCGACGAGGTGCTGCGAGACGTCGAGACGAACGGCGATATCGGGATTCTGCATCTGGAAACTTCCGATGCGCGGGGCGAGCCAGGTCGCGGCAAAGGTCTGCATGGTCGAGATCACCAGGAGATTGGTGGTCTCAGTCTTCGCCGACTGGAAGGCCTGGGTCAGGTCGCTCAAGGCCCGGCGCACCATGGGCGCCACCGTCGTGCCATGCTCGCTCAACGCGACGCCGCGCGCTTCGCGCACGAACAGGGGTGCTCCGACAAAGCTTTCGAGCAGCTTCACCTGATAGCTCACCGCCGACTGGGTCATGTTCAACTCGGCGGCGGCCTTGGTGAAATTCAAGTGCCGGGCAACCGCGTCAAAGACCTTCACGGCCTGCAAAGGGGGTGTCTCATTCATATTTGGGTTCATAATTGAGCCATCAAACCATTTAATACCTTGTACCACATTTCGCGTTGGAAACGGGCAGAAACATGGATCATATTCAACATCAATTCGATGGCTTACAGAAAAAGAGGCCCGCAAATGACACTCACGACCCGCCTTTCCCAGCTGTTTTCGATGGTGCAAAGCCGTTCCGCCTCGGGCCGCGCCGCAATCCCCCGGCTCGATGTCTTGAACCTGAGCAACCACGATCTGGCCGATCTCAACCTGCCGCCCTATTATCGGAATCGCCTCAATCTGGATCGCGCCGCGCGCGTCACCGACCGGGATTTCTGATCCCGGCCGGACTCTATTGAAATGCGGTGCGGTGCTGCTCGCGCAGGATATTCTTCTGCACCTTGCCCATGGCATTGAGGGGCAATTCACTGGCGATCACTATGCGTTTCGGCCGCTTGTAATTAGCCAGTCGCTCTGACGTCGCGCGGGCGATCCCGTCCTCGCTCAGCATCACGCCCGGCTTCGGCACCACGACAGCGATGACCGCCTCGCCGAAATCGGCATGCGGTGCGCCGATCACCGCGCATTGCGCGACACCCTCGATCTCCTCGATGACCCCCTCGACCTCGGCCGGATAGACATTGAAGCCGCCTGAGATGATGAGGTCCTTGTTGCGCCCGACAATATGGACGTAGCCCTTGTCATCCTGGAAGCCGAGATCGCCTGACATGAAGAAACCGTCGGAGCGGAATTCGGCCGCGGTCTTCTCGGGCGAGCGCCAATAGCCTTTGAACACATTGGGGCCCTTGATCTCGATCTGCCCGACATCGCCGGCAGCAACCTCCTCGCCACTGGCCGGATCGGCAATGCGGATATCGATGCCGGGCAGCGGCTTGCCGACACTGCCCGCGATACGCTCGCCCTCATAGGGATTGGACGTGTTCATATTTGTCTCGGTCATGCCATAGCGCTCAAGAATGGCGTGACCGGTGCGCGCCGAAAATTCGCGATGCGTGGTGGCAGCCAAGGGCGCCGATCCCGAAATGAAGAGGCGGATGTTCTTCGCCGTCTCAGCGGTGAAATCGGCCTGCGCCAGGAGGCGCGTATAGAAGGTCGGCACGCCCATCATCACAGTGGCGCGCGGCAGCAGGCGTATGATCTCCCCGACGTCGAAGGCGGGCAGAAGCAGCATCGCTGCCCCCGCCATTAGCGCGATGTTGGTCGCTACGAACAAACCATGGGTGTGGAAGATCGGCAGAGCATGCAGCAGGCGATCTTCGCTGGTGAAGCGCCAGAAATCCTTTAGCGTGCGGGCGTTCGAAGCCAGATTATCATGGCTCAGCATCGCGCCCTTCGATCGCCCGGTGGTGCCCGACGTGTAGAGGATCGCCGCCAGATCATCGCCGGCGCAGGAATGATCGGTGAAGGACGTCTTCGCATCGCCAAGTTTTCCGAGAAGCGTTCCATCGCGCGCGACACCGAGGGTGCGTATATGAGCGAGGCCGAGCTCGTGCGTCAGTTCGACTGACTCACGGAAACGCTCGGGCCTGCAAATGAACAGCTTCGGCTCGGCATCCGCCAGAAGATAGCGCAATTCGGCGATCGTATAGGCGGCATTGAAGGGAATATAGACGGCGCCCAAGCGCAAGCAGGCGAGATAGACGAGCAGGACCTCGGCACTCTTGTCGACTTGCACCGCCACGCGATCACCGGGGCTCAACCCCATGGCGGAGAGGATATTGGCGATCCGCGCCGTGTCCTCTTCCATATCCCGATAGGTAATGACCGATCCGTCGGGCCGGTGGATAAAAGGCTTCGCTCTGTCGGCGGGCGCCGCGGCGGTGAAGACTGAGAACAGATTCTCGGACATGTATTTTATGTTCAGCGCTTAGCCTTCAATCCGGTCTCTTCCAGGAGGCCCTTGCGCTTGGCGATGTAGTAATAACCGCCGACATAATAGCGCAGCGTCTTTTTTTCATTGCCGCCGGCGACGAGATAGGCGCCTGCCAGATATTTCACGCCATATTTCAGATTGGCATCGACATCGAGAAGGCCCTTGGCGGAGCCGCGATAGCCCATGGTGCGCGCGGTCGCATATTTGATCTGCATGAGGCCCCAATTGCCTCCATGCCTGGCTCTCGGATTGTATTTGCTTTCGCGCTTGACGATGCGGTGCACCAGGGATTCCGGCACCCCATACATGGCCGAATATCCGGTGATCGCCGCCCTGACTTCATCGGCCGCCTGGGCGTGCGCCGCGCCGGCAAAGCCCAGACTCGACAGGATTGCGATGCAAAGAGCGATTGCTCTGCTTGATGACATTGCCCCTCTCATGGGTCGACTTCTTGGAAAATCCCCATAACAAGGAACCGCAAGGGGCAGCAAGCGTCTTTCCTGGCTCGCTCTCAGCCGCCGCGATAGCCGAATTTGACGATCCCGGTCCGCATCAGGACATACATGAGCGCGAATACGGCGAAGACCAGGCCATTGGTCAGTGCCGCCAGAGCGAAGAGCTCGGGCCCCAGGCCGAAGCGCAGCGATCCCCAGGCAACCGAGGGCAAGGTCGGGATGGCGCCCAGATTGTAGAATGAGATCTCGAGATTGTTGAATGCGAGGATGAAGCTGATGAGAAATGCCCCGAGCAGGCTTGGCCAGATGGTCGGCAAGGTGACTTCCCAGAAACAGCGCGCCGGGCTCGCGCCAAACACCATCGCGGCATCATCCATTTGCCAATCATAGCGCACGAGCTGGGCGAGGATGATCAGGAAGGCGAAGGCCGTGCCTTCCACCGCATTGGCCGCGATCGCCGAAATGAGATTGCCCGGCAGACCCAGTATCCGCGCATTGAAGGCGAGCGAGGAAATACCGATCAGCAATTCCGCCACGAAGAGCGGCGCCAGAAAGGCGATCAATACCAGAGCGCGCCGGCGCGAGGGAAAGCGCAACACACCGATGACCCCGGCCGTCGCCAGAAGCGTCGAGAGCAAACCGCTGCCAAGGCCAATCAGGAGAGAATTGCCGAGAGCATCCGAATAGAGCGCGTTGCTGAGCAGCTCCGCATAGGCATCAGTCGTGAAAGAGGGTGGGAACGGCCAGACGATATCTTGCGAGAAGGAGGCATAGATGACGAAGAAGATCGGCGCATAGAGAAAGATATAAAGCAGGCAGAGCAGCCCGTTCATCGTCCAGCGCCGCAGTCCTTCCGCCTGGTCGCCGACCGAGATCATCTGGGCCCTATGCCGGTAAATCCGCTGCGCTTGAGATTGATTGTCAGGCCCATCAGCACGATCACCATCATGGAGACGAGGAACAGGACGACGCCCATCGCCGAACCGAGGGCCCAGGTCCCGGTTTCGCCGAATTGCTGGCCGAGGCTCATGCCGAGCGACGTGGCATTGGGGCCACCGAGGAAGCGCGGCGTCACCGCCGAGGCGAGGCAGGGGATGAAGACCAGCGCCAGGCCGATCGCGGTGCCGATCCAGTTGAGCGGCCATGTCACCTCGATGAAGGCGCGCCATGGTCCCGCACCATTGATTTTCGCCGTCTCGAGCAGATCGAAATTGAAATTGACCAGCGATAGGTAGATGGCTGTCACCATGAAGGGGATGAAGAGATAGACATGCCCGATCGTGGCGGCCGTCTGCGTGTACATCAAAGCGGCGATCGGCTGCAGTCCCATCATGCCGAGCGCCATATTGATCAGGCCGCCGGGCCCTAGAATACCCTGCAGCGCCGCAATCCTCAGGATGACACCGGTGAAGAACGGGGCGGCGAGCAGCAGCACCAGCAGCAGGCGATATCTGCCGCCATGGCGGGCGATGAAATAGGCGACCGGCCAGGCATAGTTGAGGCAGATCAGCGACGTCACCAACGCACCCAGAACCGAACGCAGCAGAAAGGTGCGATAGGCCGGTTCGGTGAACAGGACCCGGTAATTGTCCAGGTTCCAGTCGGGATAGAGCTCATAGCTTTCGGTGCGCCAGAAGCTGAACATGAAAATAGCCAGCAAAGGCAAAATGAGCGTCACCAGGATGAACAGGACGCCGGGACCGGCGAGCAGCCATAGAGGCGACAGGCGGCGGGTCATTGTTTGAAACACATGCCGGCCGTCGCCGGCCATTGGATGGATACGGTTTCGCCGATCTTCACTTCCAGATCGCGCGATGAAACACTGGCGATGATTTCCGCACCATCCGCCATGCTGACAATGTAGTTCGCGGTCTGGCCCTTGAAAATGACATCGCGCAGGCGTCCGCTGAGATGATTGCTCGCGCCTCCCTTGCTCTTGGCGGTGCGATGTGAAACTTCGATATCCTCATATTTGATGAGAAAGCGGACTTTGTCGCCGGCTGCAATGCCGCCTTGATGCGGCACAAGAAGTTTCTGCCCATGCCAGGTCAAGGCAAGCGCCTTGCCGTTGACGGCCTCGGCCGTGCTGGTCATTTGGTTCGACTGGCCGACAAAGGTGGCGACGAAGGCGGTGGCGGGTTTGCGATAGACCTCGCTGCGCGGACCGACCTGCTCGAACACGCCATTGCGCATGACGGCAATGCGGTCGCTCATGGTCAAAGCTTCTTCCTGGTTATG
>Ga0070707_100004293_pt1 | contig 13350 bp, 16 predicted proteins | sample KBSK5502metaG_FD_65468 | JGI IMG/M metagenome (GOLD analysis project Ga0070707, IMG submission 65468) | Corn, switchgrass and miscanthus rhizosphere microbial communities from Kellogg Biological Station, Michigan, USA - KBS K5-50-2 metaG | ecosystem: Host-associated > Plants > Roots >... | reverse complement strand
TTGGGTCTGACGCCGAATTGTGAAAATGCGTGCACAGGAGTCCGACGCACTTCTGCCACGGGCTGCTACGCTGGCGTGACCAGTGGCAAACCTTTTTTCGCGAATATCATCGCCAGGAATTTTGCCGGCTTCGTCGCGCTGGCGTTGCGGCTCACTTCGTGCGTGCTGCCGGGCTGTTCGTAGAACATCTGTCCTGCCGAGTACGTCGCCTGCTGCTGGTCGGAGACTTTCGTGACGACCTCGCCCTCCAGAACGTACACGAGCACGAAACCCGGATGGCGGTGCGCAGTCCCCACGCTTCCTGGTGGCAGAGTGATTGTGCTGACATTCACCTGCCATCCATCAAGTGTGACGTTCGGCAGGTCGTGCTCGAAAACCAGATTCTGCGGGCGAGTCCCCTGTGCCGGGGTTGCCGCGCTGGAAGCCGCTTGAAGCAGTGGCAGCAGCGCGCCGATCAAAACCTCTCTTCGACTGGTGGGAGTGATGTCCATATGCCGTTCCTTTCACCTGATCGATCGGTATAATAGGGGCATTCGCGCCATGCATCGAGCGAATATAAACGCTGCTCATTTTCTCCGATCGCACGCAGATCTTTCCAATGCATGTCCAGACAATACGCGCAGCCATTGAGTTGCGATGCTCGAAGCTTGATAAGGTGGATCAACGGCTCTTCGAGCCCGCATTCGTGAAGATACTGTTCCAGCCCGAGCATCGCTTTGTATGCGCCGGGCGCCGCCTGAGTATAGTCATAACGCGATTTCATGAAACCTCCGATCACCGTTATGCTAACTCAGGTGTGGTAGAGTAGGCGGAAATCGGGCGGTTAGCTCAATTGGAAGAGCATTCGGTTTACACCCGAAAGGTCATAGGTTCGAGCCCTATACCGCCCATCCGGGCGGAACATTCCAGCTATTAAAAGAAAATGGGCGACTACCAGCAGGTGTCGCCCAAGTGTGCGTTACTCTTGCTACAGACGCGTTACTGAACCGGGTTCCCGGACAAACTTCCAGGAAAGCACGGTGTGCACGTAGTGGTTGTGGTGGTCTGGTAACGGATGACGGCGTCCGGAACGGCGTAATAGCCGAACCGGCCGGCGTTCACTGAACTCGGCGTTGCACTGGCTGTATAGTCGGTGTTGGAAGCCTGAACAGCGAAGTTGTACCCGGAAACCGATCCCGCGAAACGCGAATCAATCAAACCTTGAGTGATGAGCATCTCAATGCTTCCGTACGACCCTCCATTTGCGGATAAGTAGGAAACCTCTGCGGTATTAATCGTCCTGATCTGAGCGACTGCGGATGATTCCTGCGCAGCCTGGCGCGAACGCATCAGACTCGGGATCGCAATCGTTGCAATGATCAAAATAATCGCTACGACAATCAGCAATTCTAATAACGAAAATCCTTTTGTTTTTTCTTTCGACATGGGTCCTCCCATGGTTGCCTCTTTGGCACGCCCAGCACCAAACGGTAAATAACGGGAAACTCAGCGCAAATTCGCACCATCCACCAACTTACTTGATCGTATCTGACGCAAATTGTTACCCATTGGGCAAATAAACGTCACATCGCGGCTGCGCCTCGTCTAAACCTGTAAAGGGCAAATACCCTCAAGGAGAAATCATGAGTAAGAATCCATCCGAGAGGAAAGGTATGCCTGGCGAAAGAGAAGATCTGAACCGGGATACTCAGCAGGGACAACGAGGACAGCAGGGGCAGCAGGGGCAGCAAGGACAGCATAAGCAGGGCGACAAGGGAAAGGGAATGGGCGGCGGCCAGGATTGGAAGAAGGAGCAGCAGAAGCCGCATCGTCCAGGTGAACAACACGGACAGCAGGGGCAGCAGCCGAAGCAGACCGATCCCAATAAGCAACCCGGGCGGGAATGACACCGAGAAAACCGGCGATCGCAGCGAACGCACCGCGTAGTCTCTGTTGATCGTTTCAGAACTCATTGCCCGGGGGTCTACATGGTCTCCGGGTTTTTTTTACTGTCATGTTACACGAGCGAATGACCACTCATGAGCTGTTCGAAGCGCTGCAGACACTCATCGATTCGAACCGCAAAGATGCCGCCGAACATGGTGGGCAAACCGAAGATCTGATCAAAGAGCTTCAAGTTCACCAACTCGAGTTGGAAATTCAGAACCGTGAGTTGCGGGCCACGCAGCAGCAGCTCGCGCATTCACGGACGCGTTATGCGGATCTTTACGACTTTTCTCCCATCGGTTACGCGAGTCTCGACGAAGACGGCTGTATCGCGGAAATAAACATCACTGGCGGAAAGCTGCTCGGCGAAAATCCGCACAAATTGATCGGCCATGCCTTCATCGATTTCATCGTTCCCGAGGATTCGCAGGCATTCAAATTACATCTCAGACGCTGCCGCTGGTCCGGTCACCAGCGAAGCATTGAATTACGGCTGGTGCCGCGCGATGCGGCGCCCATCGTTGTTCAGCTCTTCACGATGGTCACTCAGGATGCCGACCGGCATACGCTTCAATTCCGCACCGCGATTCTCGATGTGACGATGCGGAAGCAGGCAGAAGCAGCTGTAAACGAGAGCCATCGTCAACTGGAACAGATTGTTGCCGAACGCACGGCGGAGCTCACATCCGAACGGCAGGTACGCGAGGACGCGCAGAGTTTTTTGTATGAAGCCAGTTCGGTACTTTCGATGTCTCTCGATTACGAAATCACGCTGTGGACGCTGGCGCGGGCGGGAATTCCGCGATTGGCCGACGGTTGTATCGTGGACATGGTGCAGGACAACGGCTCCATCAAGCGAATGGCCGTTACTCATACACGGCGTGAAAAGGAATCCACGCTCTGGGATGTTGATGAATGTGTCGGCGGGATAAACGCTATCAGGACCGGAGAGCCGGAAATGAAGGACACCACCATGTCCGTGCCATTGATCGTCCGCGGCAAAACAATCGGCGCGATCAGCCTGATGCTGGACAGACCGGAGCGCCGTTACACGCCTTTCGATCTTGCCCTCGCAGAGGATCTCGCCGATCGCGCGGCCATCGCCCTTGATAACGCGACACTGTACTCGAAGGAGCTGGAAGCGAATCGTCTGAAGGACGAATTTCTGGCGATCGTCTCACACGAATTGCGGACGCCACTCACGCCGATTCTGGGCGCCATTTATAAACTTCGCGCTTCGCGCCCGCAGGATGAAGACCTGCAAACGGCCCTCGACATGATCGAGCGCAATGCGCGCGGCCAGGCACGCATTATCGAAGAGCTTCTGGATATTTCGCGAATCACGACGGGTAAGCTTGACTTCAATCGCGAGCCAACGGATCTATTGTCTATCATTCAAAACGCGATCGAAGTCGTACGCCCGTCGACGAAAGCACTGGGCATTCAGCTCAAGACGCACCTCAGTCCACCGCCGCGTCTGATGTGGTGCGATCGCGATCGAATCCAGCAGGTCATCTGGAATCTTCTTTCGAATGCCATCAAGTTCACGCAACAGGGTGGAACCATCGAGGTGAAGCTGGAGAACAGCCCCGGATGGGCCCACATTCGAATACACGACACGGGCGTGGGCATCAGCCCCGATTTTCTTCCGCACGTCTTCGAACGGTTCCGGCAGGGCAGCAATTTCGCGACTCGCATGCAAGGCGGTCTCGGCGTCGGACTCTCGATCGTTCGTTACATCATGGAGCGCCACGGCGGTCTGGTTAGCGCGAAAAGCGAAGGACCCGGGCACGGCGCAACGTTTATGGTCGATCTTCCATATTCATGAGGTGAACAATGTCCAAGCCAGTCGTTCTTTCAATGACTGCATTAACAGGCCACAAGGTTCGAAACATGGCCGGCGAAGATCTCGGCAAAGTGGACGAACTGGTCCTCGATGAGGACAGCGGGCGTGTGCTGTATGGCATTCTCCACACAGGCGGATTCCTTGGCCTCGGCAACCGATTGATTGCGATCCCGTGGGCAAGGCTCACCATCCAGCCCGACCACAAAGGGTTCATTCTGAATATCGATATGGAAACGCTCGAAAACGCGCCGTCATTCGACAGGGAAAACTGGCCCGATTTGAGCCTGCCGGAGTGGCGCGATGCCGTTGAAACCTACTTTTCCTACAATCCGGCTGACGAGCCGTTGAACGCGGAAGGCAGCGAATACATCGACGACGGGCCGCACTCAGTGCCCATCGAGCAGGCGCGCGAGGAAGAGGTGTTGGCCCACCGGGTCGAGTTCGAACTGTATGCAGCAAACGCTTTCGATATGAGTGCACTACAGGTGACGGCCCATGACGGCAATATCGCACTGGATGGGCGTGTTGGTTCGCCCGCTGAATCCATTCTGGCCAACAACATCGCCCTGACGGTCGAAGGCGTCCGGAACGTCAAGAACAATCTTAGGGTGTCGAAGGCCGCCTGAATCCGGTAAACTCTTTTTGCTATGGGGTTCGATACGGATATTCATCCTCAGGAAGACGAGTTCTTTCTCCAGGGTCTCGCCCTCGCGAAGAAGGGCCTGTGGAAGGAAGCCGTGGCCGCCTACCGGGAATCACTCCGAATCAATCCCGGCAGTGCTCAAACCTACCTCAACCTGGGTTTCGTCTATTACGAGCTGGGATATGATCGAGAGGCGCAGGAGGCTTTTGACGTAGCCTCCAAAATTCAGTCGCGCGCCTGCATCCAGTAATGGCTCGCAACGATAATTCGATCGAAACAATCCAAAAAACGCTGGATCTGGCGGGGCAGGAGCTCCGCATTCTCCATCAGATCAGCCAATCGATCAGTTCCACGCTGGATCTCGACCAGGTACTGCGTCAGATCGTCGAACTCGTTATTGATGTTACGCGCGGGGATGCCTGCCTGATTTACCTGCTGGATGATGCAGGCGACAACCTCGTACTCCGCGCTTCGAAGAATCCGCACCCGCGACTCATCGGCAAAATCGCCATGCGTGTCGGAGAGGGAATCACCGGATGGGTGGCGCGGGAGGTTCAGCCTGTCGCCATCGCCCGGCACGCCAGCAAAGACACGCGGTTCAAAGTCTTCCACACGCTTCCCGAGGACAAATACGAAGCGTTTTTGTCCGTTCCCATTGTTGCTCCGCCGACAGACAAGGTCATCGGCGTCGTGAACGTCCAGCACAGGAAGGCGCATAAACACAGCGATGCGGAGATGACGCTGCTGTTCATCATCGGACACCAGGTGGGTGGCGCGATCGAAAACGCGCGGTTGTATCAGGAAACCATTCTTCGGTCGGATCAGATTTCAACGCTCGCACAGGTCGGGCAGATCATCGCTTCCGGACGGTATCTCGAGGAAATGCTGCAGCTCATCGTCAATATCATCGCGAACATGATGCGCGCGCGTGTTTGCTCGATCATGCTGGTCGACTCGAAGCGAAATGAGCTGGTAATCAAGGCGGCCAAGGCTTCCAGCGAAGAATATTTGCGGAAGCCGAATCTGAAGATCGGCAACAGCCTGATCAGCCGCGTGGTGAAAGAGAAGGCGCCGCTGATGGTGCGCGACGTCACGAAACAGGAAGGTTATCAATACCCCGAACTTGCGACGAAAGAAGGTATTCGATCGCTGCTGTCGGTGCCGATGATCCTGAAAGATCATGTCATCGGAGTGCTGAATGTTTATTCGGCCGATGAACGGTCCTTCTCGAATGAAGATCTGCGGCTGCTCTCGACAGTCGCCGACCAGGTTTCACTGGCTTTCGAAAATACGAAATTGAATGTTGCGATTCAGGAGAGTCAGGAGGCGCTCCAAACTCGCAAGCTTGTCGAACGTGCCAAGAGCATCCTTCAGCGCCAGGCGAATCTTACCGAAGAAGAAGCATACAAGCGGCTTCAGCAGCAAAGCATGAAAACGCGGCGCTCGATGCGGGAAATTGCGGAAGCGGTCATTCTTTCCAGCGAGCTCTAATCACGCAGCGTCGCTCACGTCCTCAGTCCATTCCTGTTTGAAATACAACTCCTTGATCAGAACCATGGCAACGACCATGAGCGGTGTGGCGAACATCACCCCCAGGGTTCCGGCAAACAGCTCCATCAGAAATTGCATCGCCAGGATCATCGCGGGCGGGAGATACACCATCCGGTGCTGGATCATCGGGACGAGGATGTAGCCTTCAACCACGTGCGCAATCAGGTAGACAAGCATGACGTAAATCACCATGCGACTGTCCTGTGCAGCGGCAAGAAGCATGGCCGGAATCGCCGAAACAACCGCTCCAACATATGGAACGAACGTCAGCAGCATGGCCATGACGCCAAGAGACACAGCCATCGGCGTTCCGATGATGAGCAGGCCGATGGTCGTGATAACGCCAACGACCGCCATCGCGATGAATTGACCCAGGAGCCACCATCGAAGCGCCGAAGCCGTCGCCTCCATGAGCGAGCTTATCTGTTCATGCCGCCGACCACTGAAGAAGCTGAGAAAGAGTTGCGTATAAAGGTGTGGATTGATCGAGAGATACAGCCCCAGAAACAGCACCAGTACGATCGAAGCGATCACCCACAAGATGCCCGATGCTGCCGCCCTGGCTGGAGATCCCAGGCTTAGACCGCTCCCACCGGATGCGAACAGGCCGGCAATGTGGTACTGCTGCAGTTTGTCCTGCAATTGCGTGTAGGCCTGCGATACAGCGTAGAACAATTGATCCGCCTGATCGGCGATCTGAACCCCGAACATCCATATGGAGCCAAAAACCACGAACGAAAAGGCAAGCAGGGAAATAATTGTGGACCATCCCACCGTGAGCCCGGTGTGCGCTGCCAGCCAGTCGCCACACCCCCGCAGCAGGATTGCGAGAAGGATCCCGGCGAAAACCAGCAGAATAAGATCGATCGCATAGATCGTTCCCGCAACGAGGCCGACAATCAGTACGGCAACGAACACGCGTTGCCCAAATCGCAGAATTTGGGGGTTCACATAGAAACGGACTGCAAATCTATAGCCTTCCAGCGGCTATTCGATCATGTTGCGCATTTCCTCTTCGTAATACTTGCGATAGAGGATGTCCCATTCGCCGCTGCCTTCGGGAATGGCGCGCTTCTGGCTCTCGATCTTGTGCCGGGCGGCTTTATCGATTTCTTCTTCTTTTTTGAGCCATTTGGTGAGGATTTCGACGACTGCGAGACGGATGGTATTCCGGTCTTCGATGAATTCTATTTCGTCGACGGAGGCGAGTTTATCGGTGATCTGGTGGGAGAGGAGATTGACCTTCTCGCGGGTTAAACGCATGCCTACAGCACCAACTTTCGTTCTTTAACCAGCTTGTTCTTGATGAGCTTGAACATTTCCTGGTATGAAGCCCCGCTCTGGCGCATCTGGTCCTGGTATTGGTTGAGGAGCGTACGGACTTCTTCGTTGATGCGGTCTTCGAGACTGACTTCGGGATCCATGACCTGGAAGATCTGGTCTGCGAGATCCAGGTCCTCCGGGACGTCGATCATCTCCTGCTTCTTCAGTCCCTCAGCGACCTTCGCGGAAAGGAGTCGCACATACTCTCTTCTTAACGCCATCGCAACTTATTATCCTACCAAATTCCTGGGCAGGCCGGGGACCGTTTATAATTTCCGTCATGCAATTCGGGGCCCTGAGACACGACTGGACACGCGAAGAAGTCCGCACGATCTACAACACACCCCTGCTCGACGCTTTATTCGCGGCGCAGGCGACGCACCGGCAATACTTCGAGCCCGGCGAGGTACAACTGTGCCAATTGTTGTCGATCAAAACCGGCGGCTGCCCCGAGGATTGCGCATATTGCCCTCAGAGCGCCCACTATGAGACGGCTGTCGAACGCGAACCCTTGCTTGCCGTGGATCATGTGATGCAAGCCGCGCGCGAAGCGCGGGAACAGGGAGTCACTCGATTTTGCATGGGAGCGGCCTGGCGGGAGGTGAACGACGGTCCGGAATTCGATGCGGTTCTGGAAATGGTCCGGGGTGTTTCGTCTCTTGGTCTGGAAGTGTGCTGCACCCTTGGCATGCTGAATGAATCTCAAGCCGAGCGTCTGGCTCAGGCCGGACTCCATGCATACAACCACAATCTCGACACGTCCCCCGACTTTTATGGCCGGATCATCACGACACGTAACTACGAGGACCGGCTTCGCACGCTCGAAAATGTTCGTAAAGCCGGCATCACGGTTTGCTGTGGCGGGATCGTCGGCATGGGCGAAACGAACGAAGATCGCATCGGGCTTCTCCATCAGCTCGCCACACTAAAGCCACATCCTGAAAGCGTTCCGATCAACATGCTGGTCCGCGTTGAAGGAACGCCGCTCGGAGATGCCGAGCCGATAGACCCACTCATCCTTGTGCGGACGATCGCAACCGCGCGCCTGCTCATGCCTGCATCACGCGTGCGCCTGAGCGCCGGGCGCCGATCTCTCAGCCGCGAAGCAGTTGCGCTTTGTTTCATGGCAGGAGCGAACTCGATTTTCGTCGGCGACAAGCTGTTGACCACGCCAAATCCCGGCCGTGATGAGGACGACGCGCTCCTGGAAGATCTGGCTCTCAGGCCGATGCATCATGCTTGACCGGCTATCTCGCGAGCTTGAAGCGCTTCGCGCCGCCGATCAATTGCGCGATCTTGCAATTCCCACCGGCATTCAACTGGGCTCCAATGATTACCTTGGGCTGTCGACGCATCCGCGCTTGAAAGCCGCCATTCGGCGGGCTCTCGAAGAAGACGAGCGTGTCAGCTCGACCGGATCGCGTTTACTGTCTGGAAATCACGAGCGCTGGGAAAGTCTCGAAGCGGAGTTTGCCAGATTCATTGGCGCCGATGCCGCGCTGTATTTTCCATCCGGATATTTGGCGAACATCGGATTGCTGAGCGCGCTTCTCAGACGTGGCGATGTGGTTTTTTCGGATGCTGCGAACCACGCCAGTCTTATCGATGGAATACGTCTGTCGCATGCCCGCCGAATCATCGTTCCTCACCTGGATATGGATTTCCTCGAGCACGCCTTGAGTCATGAGGACTCCGGCGTGGGTGAACGATTCGGCCAACGAATCGTTGTTGTCGAGCGCATTTTCAGCATGGAAGGCGACATCGCGCCGCTCGACGCTCTGCTCAGGCTGTGCGAACGATACGGCGCATGGCTCATCGTGGACGAAGCTCACAGCACAGGTGTGCTGACGGCCATTGAAAGATCAGCCCACCTTCTTGCAACGATTCATACATGCGGTAAAGCTCTCGCCTCCATGGGTGCGTTCGTCGCGGGTTCGCATACCTTGCGCGACTTTCTCATCAATCGCGCGCGAACATTCATCTTCACCACCGCTTTGCCGCCGTACTGTGCCGCGCACGTTCACGAGGCGATAAGTCTTGCTGCCGATGCTAACGACGAACGACGACACTTATTCAATCTCGGTCAGTACCTGCGTGACCGTCTACGCGCGCTTGGATTTGATACGGGCCGCAGCGAATCGCAAATCATCCCGCTGGTGCTGGGATCCAACGACGCCGCGCTTCGACTTGCAGGCGCCCTGTCATCCTCCGGATTTGCGGTTCGCGCAGTCCGGCCGCCCACAGTTCCGGCCGGCACGTCGCGGATACGCATCTCGCTCAACGCGGCGCTTTCAATCGCCGACATCGACCTTCTACTGAGCGCACTCGTCGCGGCTCGCGAAACCGAGGTCGTGCGGGAGTGAGTTCCGACCTCTTCATCACAGGCACCGATACGGGCGTTGGAAAAACTCTACTGTCGTCCTTACTGTTGGCTAACCTGAATTGCAAATACTGGAAACCGATTCAGACTGGAGCCTGCGAAGGAACCGATCGAGAAACAGTAATGAAGTGGGCCGAGATTCCCGCGGAAGGCACTTTTCGCGAGGCCTATATTTTCGATCCGCCGGTCTCACCACATCTGGCGGCCAGGCAGCAGGGAATCACCATCCAGCTTGAAGAGATTCGACGGCCAATGACACCTGATGCCATCGTGATCGAAGGCGCCGGCGGTGTGCTCGTGCCAATCAACGACGGCGCGTCCATGCTGGATCTCATGAGGCAGCTCGCCGCGCCTGTGGTTGTTGCGGCGAGAACCGCGCTGGGAACGATCAATCACACTCTGCTGACACTTCTGGCGATTCGCCAGGCGAAACTTTCGTTGCGCGGCGTCGTCATGATCGGGAAGGAAAACGTCGAGAATCGGCTCGCGATCGAACGCTACGGCGATGTGCCCGTTATCGGTTCGATTCCTTGGCTCGAGACCATCGACCGGGAGACGCTGCGACGCGTGTTCGAGCAACATTTCGACAGGAATGCCCTGTGAAGATCTGGCATCCGTACACGCAGGAGGCAGCGGAGCCTGCACCGATTTACATCGGTCGCGGAGAAGGCGCTTACCTCTATACAAGTGATGGCCGCCGATTGATCGACGGCATTTCATCCTGGTGGGTGAACCTGCACGGTCATGCGCATCCACTGATCGCGGAAGCGGTAGCGGCTCAGGCTCGTAAGCTGGAGCATGTGATCTTCGCCGGATTCACGCACGAGGCCGCAGAGGAACTCGCGGCGCGCCTGGCGAGGGTTCTGCCGCCGGAACTGGCTCGGCTCTTTTATTCGGACAACGGTTCGACCGCCGTCGAAGCTGCATTGAAGATCGCGGTTCAACACTGGTACAACCAGGGCCGAAGAGAGAAGTGTCGCATTGTTGCGCTCGAGCACGCGTATCACGGCGATACTGTCGGCGCGATGTCCGTTAGCGCCGACTCGCCATTCACTGCCGCCTTCGATGCTTTACGGTTGCCGGTGCTGCGTGTTCGGGACTCGAACGAGTTAGATCGGCTGCTTTCCGCAAGGAAGAACGAAATCGCTGCGATGATCGTCGAGCCTCTCGTTCAGGGCGCGGCCGGCATGCTGATGTATCCTGCCGAAGAACTCAAACGATTCCGCGAATTGTGCACTGCTCATGACGTGTTACTGATTGCGGACGAAGTCTTCACCGGCTTCGGGCGTACCGGCCGCATGTTTTCGTGTGAGCACGCCGGGATTACGCCGGATTTGATGTGCCTGTCGAAAGGCCTGACAGGAGGTTTCCTGCCTTTGGCGGTCACAGTCTGCCGGCGCGAGATCTACGAAGCGTTCCACAGTTCAGATCGCATGCGAACATTTTTCCACGGGCATTCATACTCGGGAAATCCGCTGGGATGCGCTGCTGCGATTGCAAATCTGAAGGTATTTGAGAGCGAGCCTGTCTCTGACCGGATCGCGGCTATTGAGCGCATCCATCGCGAACGTCTCGCCGCGTTTCGTGATCATCCGCGGGTTGCTGATGTGCGCATGCTCGGAACGATCGCCGCGGTGGAGCTTCGGGCAGACGATGCCGGTTATCTTTCGAACCTGCGAACGCGGTTATACGATTTCTTTATCGAGCATGGCGTCCTGCTGCGGCCGCTCGGGAACGTGATTTACACAGTTCCGCCGTACGTCATTCGGCCCGAAGACCTGCATTACATCTACGATGTGATTGGGAAAGCGTTGTAGCGTGAGCGGAGCGAATGCAAGCCCGGCAGGGCGCAGCCATCAATGCAACGAACTACGCGACTTCGTTGTCGCTGACGCCCGTCTTCATAGCGGTGTATTGACGCGCGAACACGTCACGGATGTGCGTGCACACCTGGCAATCCACGAGGTGATTCAACTCCCATTCGTCCAGATGAAATTCGCCCTGAGACCAACATGAATCGAATAATCGGCGCGTCGTAACGTGATAGACCGGCTTCACTCGCTCGTCGTTAGCCATATCGTGCAAAGAATGCAAGCATGGCACCATTCGAAACCTTCCTGTTTTCAGCGAGCTGCAACGGCAACCCGGTCCCGTCTACGAGAATCGTTGATTCGGATCAACGTGTTTTGGGGACAGCGGCAGAGGACATGACGAGAGGCAGCGTTAATTTGAAAACGGTTCGGCCGGGTTGAGTGCTCTCGAGGCTGGCGTCTCCGGCGTGATCCTGAAAGATTTTTTGCGCGATCGCCAGGCCAAGGCCGATTCCGTTTTGTTTTCCGTGACTGACGAACGGCTGAAATAGTTTGTCGCGAATCTCTGCGGGAATGCCGGGGCCATTGTCGATGATGCGGATTTCGATGCAGTCTTTTACCTCGCGAAGATCGATGTCGATCTGGCCGCCGTTCCGGGGGGCAAACTCGCAAGCATTCAACAACACGTTTGCCAGAGCGCGCTCCAGTTTCTTGGGGTCAAAGGAGGTTTCGCATCGGCCCTCAGAATGGACCGTAATATTCATCTCATGATATCTGGGATGGGCCTGGACGGCTCTGCGCGCGTGGTCCACTGTTTCTTCAAGCGAGCCACAGATCCGGTGCAGAGAGTCTCGCGGATGCGAGAACTCCAACAACGACTCAACCAGGTCCGTCATCTGATCCACTGCAGTCCGGATTTCCCCGTACAATTCCTCACGCTGGCCTCCGTCCAGATTTTTGTCCCGCAGGAATTCGGCATTGGCGAGAACCGCCGTGAGCGGGTGCCGCAGATCGTGGGATATGGATCGGGCAGTGCGGCCGATGGTTGCGAGTTGCTCGCTGGCGAGGAGTTGTTGCTGGGTTCGTTGAAGGTTCGCGCGCATCTGATCGAAGGCAGCGGTCAGTTCCGCAACTTCATCGCCCGTTCGATTCATCAATGGATAACTGAAATCACCGGTCTCGAGAGCGCGCACCCCCGCTACCAGATTCGACAGTGGCTTGGTGAACGTATACGAGATCAGGAACACCACCGCGCTTCCGCCGAGGACCGCGATAATACCGAGCGCAAGTAACGACCGCCCCAGCCGATCCAGGAAACCTGAAGCCTGGTCGTAGGATTTCAGCACCATGAGCCGCACGTACGGAGGAATGCTTGGCGTCAACTGAACGGTTGTCGCGAGAAAGGTCTCATTGCCGATTCGAACCTCTGCCGGATTGGAAAGGCCCGGATCTGACGCGCTGACGTTGCTCAGAGGGAGCAGGCTGTCCTGTCCCGATTGAACCGTGCTGGCGATAAGAGTGTTGCCATAGAAGAAAGCCACCTGGCTCGATGCCACCCGGCTGACTTCATGCGCCAGCATTTCATCGATCTCATGGCCTACACCCAGGAAGCCCAGAACCGTGCCGTCTTCACGGGCGCCGAAATAAATCGGCTGGAGAAAGAGTTGATAAAGATGTCCGCCTCCGTACCACCAGAAGCTGGGCTGGTCCGCCGGCAGTGAATCCTTGAGCAGAGTCTGGGCATCCGCGCGTGTCAATCCCGGGATGGAGGTGTGAATCGCCATGACTTTGCCCGTCCGGTCGGCGAGAACGAACACATCGGCGGGAATGAGGCGCCAGACATCCGCAGACGCATCCTGGATGGTCGCGG
>Ga0070707_100004292_pt1 | contig 13354 bp, 13 predicted proteins | sample KBSK5502metaG_FD_65468 | JGI IMG/M metagenome (GOLD analysis project Ga0070707, IMG submission 65468) | Corn, switchgrass and miscanthus rhizosphere microbial communities from Kellogg Biological Station, Michigan, USA - KBS K5-50-2 metaG | ecosystem: Host-associated > Plants > Roots >... | reverse complement strand
CTCGACGGCGACGGTGAAGTATCATCTCCAGCATCTCTATAGCAAGCTTTGGGCAAAGACCCGCACCGAGCTCGTCGTAAAAGCCATGCAGCAGCGCATGGTTGATACTGCCGGCCCCAGAATGGAAGGTCCATCAAACATCCGCTGATAAGACGGCAGGCGTTTGGTGGGCTACCCGCGTCGGCTGCTCCCGCCGATGTCGCTGCCGCGCTGCGCAATGACCGCAGACGGCAGCATGAGCCAGCTCTTCCTCGATCCACTCTTTCGCGCCGCGTTTGAAGCCTCCGAGCGTGGCGCCAGCCTGCGCGGCTACTTCGTTTGGTCGTTCCTCGACAGCTCCGCGTGAGCGGAAGGCTACTTCCAGCGCTATGGCCTGGTCCAGGTGGAGTATGGCAGCCAGCAGGGTATGCCCAAGCAGAGTACCCACCGGTAGCGCGAGGTCATTTGACGTAATGGCCGCGTGGGGCGCGACCGATAGGAGAGGACCATCAGCGGCAGCCACAGCGTGCACTGCGCGCCCGCAGTGTGTGCCGCTTGTGGCAATTGTGGCAAAGCCTGGCCCCTCATTGCCGCATCGGATCGCTCTATCCGAGCGACGGGCGGACGCGGCGAGGTGCGCAGCGAGCAATCGTACGGATTCGCGGCGAGCACGAATAGACGCTTGGAGCGGTGGGCCTGGCAGCGTGGGCTTTGACCTCGTGCCTGCCCAGGTCTGCCAGGTCCGCCAGGTCTGCCAGGTCCGCCAGGTCTGCCAGGTCCGCCAGGTCTGCCCAGGTTATGGCCACAGCTCCCGTATATCGGTCGGCATCACATGCTTGACGTTCTCGATCTCTCCGGCGCTGACCCGCTGCGCCAGCAGCGTGAAGACTGCCTGCACAATGCGCTCGATAGGGACACGGTCATCAAAGCGCTCATCGCCTCGCAGCTCCAGCTCGATGCGGGCCAGGAACTGCTCTTTCTGGCGTATGCGCAGCGGCTTGCCCGTCGGATCCCACCCTTCGTAGTAGAAGCCACGGATGAGCATCGGGAGCTGCGCGCCAAGCTGCGCCACCTCCTCCACTGAGAGCCGGTCACGCAGCGCATGCAAGGTAGCTCTCAAGGCCGTATACGCCTTGTGCCTGTCGGCCCAGCCCAGCGCCTGCATCAGGTCGTGGAGCCAGCTGTTGGTTTTCTGCAGCGTCGTATCGAACACCTCCAGACCAGTCGCACTCATCGCATCATCTCCTTCTGCTTGCCCGGCGGCGCGTCGACCGCATGCAGGATCGTGCCTCAAGAAGGGAGTGTATCCCCACATCCTGCATTTCTCTGTTCTGTCGCGAACAAAGCCACCGCCGGTCCACCACCCACCTCCACCGGTGGCCACGGCACATCTACACACGACCAGGACTCAGGCGAAGAGAGCAACACACCGTCGCGTTTTCGGGCAGCAGCATACGTTACGGGTAATCCGCTGCAGCGTTAATTTCAATGGTATGGTGGTCGTCTTGGCGTGGAGTCCACGCTATCGCCAGTAGCCATCTCTTGACCGGGTTGCACCCTCCACCATCGCCTGTTTCCTCATCTGGAAAGGAGGCGCATACCCCGCTCAACACCTTCGACTGCTGCGACTTGCCGGTTCTCGCGGGGCCAAACAGAGATCGCCATCTCTGGGAGTCTGGCAAACCGCCTCACCTGTGGTTGGCCGGATGGAGTCTCGCACACGCGGTTCCGCATGGAGATACGCGGCTCTCCCTGGTATCCGTTGGGTTGTTGGTATCGGGGAGGTTTTGCTGGGGTTCGAGGAGGAACTCATGATTTTCGCCTTTTTGCGCACGCCAGTGCGCCGCTACGCACTGTTGACGCTCGTCGCGTTGGCGCTCATTGCGGCGGTCTTCGTGCCCGCGGCGCTAAGAAAGCCATTCGCCGCGCAGGCAGCTCCGTCAGCGTCTTCCAGCCAACCCAGCTTCGGCTCGAACGTCTACATCTTCAATCCCGGCATGCCACAAAGCGAGATCCAGGCGACGGTCGACGCGATAGCAAACCAACAGGTCTCTAACCAGTTTGGAGCTCAGCGCTACGCGTTGCTGTTCGAGCCTGGCACATATGGATCCAGTACCGCGCCCCTCAACTTTCAGGTCGGCTACTATACCACTGTAGCGGGCCTCGGCCTCTCCCCGAACGACGTCGTCATCAATGGGTCCATCTACGTCCACAACCAGTGTTTCGGCCCGAACAATTGCATCGCGCTCGACAACTTCTGGCGGTCGTTGTCCAACCTGACCATCAACGTAAACACGCCGAACTTCGGCTGCTATAATGGCGAATTCTGGGCAGTGTCGCAGGCGGCACCGATGCGTCGGGTCCACGTCAACGGGTTCGCCACCCTGATGGACTATTGCACCGGTCCGTCGTTCGCGAGTGGCGGCTTCATCGCCGATTCAGCGTTCACTGGCAGCACGATCGTCAATGGCTCGCAGCAACAGTGGCTGGTCAGGAACAGCACGCTCGACGGCTGGACCAACGGCGTCTGGAACCAGGTGTTCTCAGGTGTCGAGGGTGCGCCCGCCCAATGTTTCCCCAGTCAGAAGTCATGCGGTGGCCCGTATACCACACTCGCGACCAGCCCAGTGACACGTGAGGCGCCCTACCTGTACGCGGACGCCGCGGGGCACTACAACGTCTTCGTGCCCTCGGTGCAGAGTAACTCTGCGGGTACGACATGGGCGGGCGGCACGACACCCGGCTTGGCCATCCCCATCGAGCAGTTTTTCATTGCGCAGCCGACGGACTCCGCGGCGACAATCAATCGAGCATTGGGCACTGGCAAGAACCTCATCCTGACCCCGGGCATCTATCACCTGGACCAGAGTATCAACGTCACGCGTCCCGATACCGTGGTGCTCGGTCTCGGCTTCCCGACGCTGATCCCAGACAACGGCATCGTGGCCATGACCGTCGCCAGCGCGAAGGGCATGATGCTCTCGGGGCTGCTCTTCGATGCGGGAGCCGCGACCTCTCCGGCGCTGCTTCAGGTCGGCAGCGGCCACGCGCGCAGTGACAGTGAAGCCTCCGATCCGTCAGTGCTGTCGGATGTGTTCTTCCGCATTGGCGGTGCGGAGGCGGGCAGTGCGACGAACAGTCTGATCGTCAACAGCAACAACGTCATCCTGGATGACATCTGGGCATGGCGGGCCGACCACGGCAACGGTGTGGGGTGGACCAGCAACACGGCCGACACTGGCGTCATCGTCAACGGCGACAACGTGACCGCGTACGGCCTGTTCGTCGAGCACTACCAGAAGTACGAAGTGATCTGGAACGGGAATGGTGGCTCAGTCACCTTCTTCCAGAATGAGATGCCCTACGACCCGCCCAGCCAGGCGGCGTGGATGGAGGCTCCCGGTGTGGACGGCTGGGCGGCCCTCAAGGTTGCCGACAGCGTGACCAGCTTCAGCGGCTACGGGATGGGCAGCTACAGCTTCTTCAATCAGGGCGTCAACATCTATGCCGCGCACGCGTTTGAGGTCCCTGATACTCTCCCGGCGTCAAGCCTCCACGATCTGCTCACGATCTTCCTCTCCACGGCCGGGTCTGGTGGCATCCTGAACGTGGTCAACGACACCGGCGGATCGTCGACCATCGCCAACCCGGATGTCGCGGTCACCGTGGTGAGCTACCCGTAACGGCTTCACGCCTCGACCGATCGTCCGATCACAGGCCATCCAGCTCCGTCTCCATCTCCATGGGGGCGGAGCTAGATGAGCCCCGCTGCGGGGCGGGCTATGGATAGGCTGCAGTATAGATAGCCGAGGTGACAGGGAATGTTGCCATACTGCTGATAGGTGGTTGATTGCCGACCAGCCACAACAGTCCGGACGGCAACGGATAGATGTAGATGTTGGGCGGATTCTGGCTCGGGATGACGCCGAGCGACTCCCAGCGCGTCGCGTCGTGCGCGAGTCGAAACAGGCTGACGCGCGGTGTACCATCGCTCTCGTAGCGGTCGACGGCCGCGGCAAGGACTGAGCCATCCGGCGCAATGCCGACGAGAGCAAGCGTCGAATTCGCGGTAAATGGTTGCCCTTTCCCGCACGTCGGGCAGGTGAGCGTAATATCGAGTGCTGGGCGATCCTTCCAGGTGTTGCCGCCGTCGTCGGTGCAGGCGAGGCGGTTATGCTGCTGGGCCGGCGCGACATCCACTGGCTGGTCGGAGGCGCAGATGTGCCACGGCGCCTCGCCAGTCGGCCATCGGACGGCGAGGTATTGCATGCCGTTGTCGGGGGCGTCGAGCTGCTGCCATGTATGCCCCCCGTTGGGCGATACCCAGAGCGATCGTGAGAGTCCGGCTGGTGTGGAGGCGCTGGCATAGGCTAGCAGCGAGCCGTTGGTTGGGTTCAGCCAGAAGGCGTGTGGCCACACGTGCGCAACCTCAAGCGCCTGATCGTCTGTATGCCAGGTATGCATGCCGTCGGTGCTGACATCCAGGTGTTCGCCCGTGTCGAGGAGCGACGGATTGTCCAGACGGAGGGCGTAGGTAGCGCCTTGGTAGGTTGCCAGCTGGAGGTATTCATGGGTGCCCGCGAGCGGGAGCCACGTGCGGCCACCGTCCGTCGTGGCAAAGGCGAGCTGGCGCGGGCTGGTCGGGCTGTCACCAAGTTGGTACCACGTCAGGTGGACGACCGCGGTGCGCGGGGCGAGCGCGTCCACCACCACGGTGCAGACAGCGCTCTGGTGCGTCGGCAGGTCGCTGACCTGCCTCCAAGTTGTCCCGCGGTCATGCGACGCCCAGAATTCGTAGGTCGCCACAGCGCCGTCGGCGCGTGTCACACAGGCGTAGAGAGTGCTTTCATCGCCAGGCGTCAGTCCAAAGAACGCGGAGGTATCAGACGGCGCGCCCTGTTGGTTCCACGCCGACGGAAATGCTACCCGCGACCATGAGAGGGGGCGGCCAGCTGTGACGACTGCCGTTGGTGTGGTGGCAGCAGTCGCAGAAGGCGTGGGCACCACCGCCGTGGCTGTAGACTGCGAATGAGTGCTTGGGCCGATCCTATGAAATGCGAACAGTTGAGCGAAGCCTACGGTGATGAGCAGCACCGCAGCCACGGCACCCAAGCCGACAAACGTCCGCCGCGGGTCCCTGTGACCTGCGAAGCGTCGTCGGGCCTGCGGTGTGTGCGCACTCCGCAAGCGCAGATCCGTCCAAAAGTGGGCCACATCGAGCGCAGGCTCGGGGATGAGTTGTAAGTCATCGGGGATGCGCTGGAAGCCTGCAAGCCGCTGTTGGCAGGCTGCACACGCGGCCAGATGCGTGCGACTCGATGCGCTGCATCCGGTCCGAGGATAGGTCGCCGTCGCGCCAGCCAGAGAGATTCTCCGCGGTGAGTCCGAGCGGACAAGTGGGCAACGTGTCGAGGCTCATAGCCGGCCCTCCTCGTACGTGACGCGTTGGCGGAACTCCTCCCGCGCCCTGGAGAGAGTCATATTCGCCGCTGCATGTGTAGTACCGAGAGCCAGGGCCACCTCCTCGCTAGACAGACCATAGACCTCACGCAGCACGAGCGCCGACCGGTAACGCGGCTGCAGATGAAGAAGCGCGCGGTGGACGAGATCGCGTACCACAAACCCATGCAATGGATCTTCTGCCACTGGCAGCGTGGCCTCCCATGCGTCTTCCGCTAAGTAGGTGAGCAATTTGCGCTTCTTCAGGAAGTTGATGGCGAGGTTGGTCGCGACGCGGAATAGCCAGGCACCTGGCTGGTCATAGCGGCTCATGGTAGCAAAGTGCTGCCAGGCGCGCAGGAACATCTCCTGGCAAAGGTCGTATGCCGTCTGCTCATCCCCAGTAAGGCGCCAGAGATAGCTAAACACATCGCGCTCATGCCCTCGCATCAGCGACTCGAAGGCTGCGATAGGGCTCGCTGTGTCAGCGGATCGATCCGCTGGCTGAGGGCTTCGACCTGCGATCTGAGTGATCAGCCGCCACACCGTTAGCAAGCGCGCGCGACGAGCGGATTTCCACCTCCATACCTGCGCGATCGCCATGATGCAATCTCCACTAGCCGCAGGTTGGGGCACGTCTGTATGCCCCTATTCCTACACACCGGCGAGCGAGCGTAGAGTAACAGCAGATATTGGCGCGGGACCTTACAGTACTGCTCCTGGAGATGAAGGCGGCCGTCGAGGAGGCGCGCACCGCCCACTGCCAACGGAAGCAGGAAGTGTCGCGGCACGCGCTTCTGTCTGGGTTAGGCACGCCCGGCGCCCAGCATGTTGGGCATGAAGATGCCCGCCGGCCTTGCCCAGCCCGGCTGCCATCCCATCGGATTGCCAGCAGCGCGTAGCGCGAAGAGAAACGCACCGATGCCGCAGCCGGCACCCTCTGATCCTCGCACTGTCTCGGCCCATGTCGTTTCCTGACGCCTTGCGGCTACCACGGAAACAGCGTCGTCTAGCGCACGCGTGCGGGCTGGCACTGCACGACGAGGCAGGGCGCGGCAGGCGTAGAGCGGGAGTACGCTGTTTGACGATGCAGTGGAGGAGGTAGACCGAGTAGACGGGATAGACAGGAATACTCACGCGGACGTGGGCGGCACGGGAGCGGCGTCCTACTGAGCAGGCAGCGTATGGGCGGCGTCGGCAACCATGGTGACGATCTGCTCCACATCGAACGGCTTGGGGAGGAGGAGGATGTGGAGACGAAAGAGCAGGTGAGCGATGGCGAGCGGGAGGCTGCGCCTGTGGGCAGTCATGAGGATGTAGTGGTTCTGGGTCGCCAGCGTCTTGTTCGCTGCCACCACACGTAACACCCCGGCCCCATCGAGTTGGGGCATCTGGAGATCGAGCAGGACCACGAGGGGCGGGGCGGTCGCGCGCAGGAGGTCGAGCGCCTCGAGGCCGTTCTGCGCTTCGAGCACGCCATACTGCTCGGCCTCCAGGATGTCGCGCACGGCCTCGCGCAGGTCGGGGTCGTCGTCTGCCACGAGTACGGTTGTTGCCATGGTCTGCCCCCTCACTCTTGGCCCTGGGAGGCCGTCCCGCTCCGATAAGGTTAGCAGTGTGGTGCACCGGACCGGACGCAGACCCGCGTGCCACCGGGACAAGCGCTCGGAAACGACGCCTGAACCGCAAGTTGCATGCCAACGAGACGGTGAGCATGGAGACAGTGCGACTGGTGAGGGAGTTGGCGGCGACGGTCTCCCTGGACGGCGTGATCGGCTCGGCGGTGGTGGAAGCTCAGGTTGGGCTGCAGGAGGAATAGGATTGCCGCGACACTGAGCAGCGTGGGAGCCGTCTTGACGTTGCCACCTGCACGCGACATAACTACCCATGGTATGGGGTTCGGGTCGGCAATGTGGCGTGTTCTGTGAAGGCAGGTACAGCGCGATGCCAACCTACGTAACGTTGATCAGGTGGACCGATCAAGGGGTACGAAACGCCAAAGACTCGATCCAACGAGCTGGGGCATTTCGCAGCGATCTTGAGCGGCGCGGCGGCAAACTCCTCAGCATCTACTGGACCCAGGGCAAGTACGATATCGTGACGACCATAGACGCCCCCGACGACCAGACGGCCATGGCTGCCTTGCTCGCCGTTGGGGGATTGGGCAATGTGCGGACAGAGACCCTTCGTGCGTTCAACGAGACCGAGATGCAGTCAGTCATCCAGAAGCTATGACGCCTCGCCAGGTTGCCGGCCCGTGCCTCAGGCGCCATGCGTTCCTTGTCAATGTAGTGTCGTAGGAGGGCTCATCGAGGGGAGGTACGCCTCGCGGGGTCCTCCGCTCGGGTGGCCTGGCGCTCCACTTCGCTTCGCTGGGCCACGGGAGGAGTGCTCGACGTGGTCTGGGCACGAAGAACAGTGAAGCGCGCTGGGAAGGTGGGCAAGGCGCGGGTTGATTGAGGGCGAACCGGCGCGAATAGCAGGGGATGGGCGTTCTAGCGAGCAGGCAGCGTATGGACGGTCTGGGCAACCAGCTCAACCAATTGATCGACCTTGAACGGCTTGGCCAGGACGGGGACGTGCAGGAGGATGAGCAGGTTGGCGAGGGCGAGCGGGAGATTGCGTGCGTGGCCCGTCATGAGTAGGTAGCGGTTGCGCGTCGTCATCTTCTTGTCTGCCGTCACCTCGCCCAACACCCCCGCGCCACCGAGCTGGGGCATCTGCAGATCGAGGAGGACCAGCAGCGGTTGAGAAGCGGTGCCCAGGAGGTTCAGCGCTTCGATGCCGTTCTGGGCCTTGAGCACGACATACCCCTCCGCTTCGAGGGCGACGGCCACTAGACGCAGAAGGTTGCGGTCGTCGTCCACCACCAGCACGGTTGTCATGACCCACCCTCTTATTCTCTCCTCGGTGGCCGGAACGCTCTGATAGCGTGGGCGGTGCGATAGCGTGGTGGCGCGTTCGCATGGACGCGCACCGCAGGGCCAAAAGACAGGCAATCGGCGTCATTGCCTGCGCCGGAGATTGTATCACAGTGTATCACAGGTGGCGGTCAGTGTGCAATGGGAAGGGGGCAGCGAGGATGGAGTGAGACAGGGCAGGTGGGCGGCGAACGAGTGAAGCGCAGGGGCTGGATGGATACAGAACGTGGGGCGGGCTCGGTGCTGAAGGGCGCAGGCCGAGACTGGGCGAGCAGGGAATGGGGGAGAGGGGATGAGGGAAGACAAGGGCAGAGCAGGACGACCCTCTTACTGAGCAGGCAGTGTATGGGCGACGTTGGCAACCAGCGCAACCAAGAGAGCGACATCGAACGGCTTGCGCAGGACGGGGACGTGCAGGCGGAGGAGCAGGGTGGTGAAGAAGCGGGGCAGGCTGAGTGTGCGGGCATTCATGAGAATGAAGCGGTTGCGGGTCGCCAGCGTCTGGTTTGCCGCCACTGCGCCCAATACCCATGCGCCCCCATGCTGCGGCATCTGGAAATCGAGCAGGACCAGCAGGGGATATGAGATGGTGTTCAGCAGGTGCAGTACCTCGTTCCCGTTCTGGGCTTCGAGCACGAGATAGCCTTCTGTTTCGAGGATAAAGCGCACCCAATCCCGAATGGCTGGGTTGTCGTCTGCCACCAGCACGGTCGTCATGACCTGCCCCTCTTGGCCCCAGGAGGCCGGGACGCTCCGGTGGCGTGGGAAGTGTGGCGCACCTTACACAGACCCGAGTGCCACCTGGACACGTAATCGGAGCCGCCTCGTGTATAGCAACTTGCATGCCAAGGAGACGGTGTACGTGGGAAGAGCAGGCAGGTGGAGGAGGACGGAGCACTTGGTGAGGAGTAGAGCCAGGTTGAGAGAGGATGAGTAAGGTAAGTTCGTTCGGTGGGGGGCGAGCAGACAGATAGGCGGATCAGAGGGGAGGCGCATTGGACGGACTACCCCTGTGTTCCTGACAGGTCCCCTCTCCCACTAGGAGGAGATCTCAATACGACAGCGACAGTTACGAATGGAGGGCCCATGACATCAGATTCGGCAGCGAACAGGTTCTGCTCGGTTTCGCTACCGCCGATGTTGCGCAGTTCCTGGGCCCATGGCGAGCGCCCTCCGATTAAGTAACCATCTCAGAACCGCCGAGATGCGGTAGACTGGAGGAGCTGCGGAGGCGAGTATGGGACGACCGTGCAACCCGCGCCGGGAATCGTCCCAAACGAGTCGGGGAATCGTCCCCATCAGGCCAGGGTGTTGCCAGTCTCTCGCTGGAAAGCCGCTTCAGATACACTCTATGAACAGGGGCGACGAGACCACCCTGCCAGCATTTTCGTGTACCGGTCCACCCTCGTTCGGATCGTCATGCCGATGTCGTGCGTGTGCAGCACTCGACAGGAGGCGCTCACCATGTCCAGGCAAGAGCCAACCCAGGTCGCACCACCCGCTTCCCCCTCCGCGCTCAGGCAGTGGGTCAAGCGCCACCCCGTGCTGGCCTATCTCATCCTGGCCTATGCCGTATCCTGGACCATCTTCCTCGTCCCCCTGGTCTCTCAGGAAGGGATTGGCGTCTTCCACTACGATGCGCCGCCCGTGGAAGTGTTTATCTTGCTGGTCTCGGTTATCGGACTGGCCGGCTCGGCCTTTACGGTGACGGGCCTTGTCGACGGTCGGTCCGGCGTCCGCGCGCTGGCCAGCCGCTATGTGCGCTGGCGCGTGGGCCTCCAGTGGTACCTGATCGCCGTCTTCGGGCTGCTGGTCATCGCGCTGATCGGGGTCAGCGTCGTTTATGGCTTTACCCCCATTGGCGCGCTGCTGAACCAGGGATCGGCACTGATCGGCTATCTGGTGCAGGTGGTGCTGGTGGCCGCGTTGGTCAATCTGTGGGAAGAGACCGGGTGGACTGGCTTCATGTTCACCCGTTTGCAGCCGCGGGTTGGCGCCCTGGTGGCCAGCCTGTTGGTCGCCCCCTGCTTCGGCGGCATCCACCTCCCACTCCTCTTCGTTACCGATGCCCTGACAACAGGCAAGCCGTCGCCACAAGAGATTCCCCTGTTCGTCCTCTATCTGCTGGTGCTGTTCTCGGTCCCCGTGCGGGTGCTTGCCGCCTGGCTGTACAACAACGCGAGGGGCAGTCTGCTGCTCATCGGTCTGTTTCATAGCTCATTGGGCGCCACCACGGGGGCAGTGTTGCTGCCGTATCTCGTGCCCAAGGGCGCGAACCTGACCTTCGAGATCTACGGAGCCTTCGCCGTGGCGGCGGCGTTGCTCGTCATCGTCACTCGCGGCCGGCTCGCCTACACGCCGACCCCCGACCTCCAACCAGTGCCGCCCGCTTAGTAACACCCTTCAGAACATAGGGAGTGCGGTTGACCTGCACCCCTACGTGTGACCAGCGATAGTGAGAAATAGTGCTAGGCTGGTATGGATTGGGCAAAGACGGCAGGTGGTTGCTGGTTTAAGGCGCTGTGGGGCCGTTGGGTATTGTACTCCTCCTTCCACGCCTCAATGATCTGGCGTGCGTGCGCGAGACTGACGAACCAGTGCACATTGAGACACTCGTCGCGGAACTTGCCGTTGAAACTCTCCAGATAGCCGTTCTGCGCAGGCTTGCCGGGCTCAATGAAGTCAAGGGTGACGTGCTGGGCGTACGCCCAGGCGTCGAGGACCTGACCGGCGAATTCCGGCCCATTATCGACCGTGATCTGCTTGGGAGCCCCATAGCGCGTCACCAGTTGGTCGAGCACGCGCACCACCCGCGGCCCGGGCAAGGACGTATCGACCTCGATGGCCAGACACTCCCGCGTCGCCGTGTCCAGGACATTGAATGTGCGGAAGCGTCTTCCGTCGACCAGCACATCCTGCATGAAATCCATCGCCCATGCCTCCCCGCGCTTCCAGAGGTTCGTCGTGACGCCACGTGGAGCCGCTGCGACCCGTTTACGCTTGCGGCGCCGGATCGCTAACCCTTCCAGACGGTAGAGCCGATATACCCGCTTGCGATTGCTGCTGCCCTCCGCGCCCAGTTCGCGCTGCAGCAGCACATGCAAGCGGCGGTACCCCCAGCGCGGACGGTGGCCGGCCAAGACGCGCAAACGTGCACGGATCTGCGGTTCGTCTGCACAGGATCGAGCGCGGTAGCGTATGGTCGTGCGCTGCGCCTGCACCAGGCGACAGGCCCGGCGCTCGGAGAGGGCGTAGGTCGCCCGCAAATAGCCCACGGCCTGACGCCGTGCCGTGGGCGTCACCGGTTTTTTGCGGTGACATCTTTCAACGCCCGATTGTCGAGCGTCAGCAACATGAGTGGGAACGCGTACAGGAGCGACTACAGAACGCGCGTGTGTGGTGTGAGGCGGTTGTAGAGGGACATGGAACACTCAGCTATGAAGAGAAGCGCACGATCTTATTCGGATTAGCGACAATAGCTACCGTTCACGCAGCCAGCCACAAGCCGCGCGCAATTCTCACAGTAGGGCCGCAAACAATCGAGCTCCTGGGTGTCGGGTCAGGCGCGAACGGCGTTGAATTCGGCACTTCACAAAATGAGATTGTGTCCCAAAGTGGTTGCCCTCGGGCCAGCCGTTCGTCTTGAGAATCTTGCCAGTCAACATTGCGATTACCCAGTTTCCCTCTCGTGGACAAAAGAAAAGCGTGGATGCCGTACTCGGCCATCCGCGCCCGTCGGGTTGAGGTCGTATGCTAGGCTAGCGCCGATGCGCTGGCAGACGCCTCCCTCGACAGGCACGGTTGCCGAAGTCAAACGCTTTACGTCGCTGGATGTTCGAGACGAGCATGGGTGTATCCTCCACGGGACCGCGTGACAGGCGGGCCGGCTTGCCGCGGCGCAGGCACTTTATCATACGCCTGACCGCTCAAGCAAGGGGCAATGAATCTCTGGGCAGAAATCTGCCAGCGGCTCTCCGCGGACTGCGGCTAGAATACCAGGCGCGACTACTTACTTGCGAGGAGACTCTCTGTGCCTGTGTCGATCCGCGAGCTGACGGCAGCCGACGATGCCCGCCGTGCCGAGCTGCTCACCTTCGCCGCCATGGAGCCGGTGAAGGTGGCGGACCAGCACGACCAGCGCCGCTGTTTCCCTTGGCGCGGATGCTACCTGGCGCGGCACCCTGGATGGAGGATGGAGTTGGATCGAGCGAAATCGCTGGCAGATGTGGCTCGCCCATGCTGACACCACCCGCACTTTCTGATGCGACTATCAGCGCCACTTTGCGCGAAAGCTATGGGCTGCACATCCGCCACGTGACCTTTCTGCCGCTCGGGGCGGATGCCTACGCCGCCGTCTACCGGGTGGACGCCGAGGATGGCACACCGTACTTCCTCAAGCTGAAGCGTGAGAACTTCGCCGAGGTGGCGGTCGCCGTCCCAGCCTTTCTGCACGCGCAGGGCATTCGACAGGTGATGGCCGCGCTGCCGACTGTTACGCAGCGGCTGTGGGCGAGCGGGCATGGCTTCGAGTGGATCCTGTACCCGTTCTTTGAGAGCCACAATGCCTACGAGGCTGCCCTCTCAGATGCGCAGTGGGTCACGTTGGGGCGGAGCCTGAAAGCCGTTCATACCACTGTACTGCCCCCGGCGCTAGACCGGCTCGTGCCACGCGAAGACTACTCGCCGCGGTGGCGAGACATCGTGGAGGAGTACGACCAGCAGGTCGAAACGCGCGCCTACGACGACCCGATCGCGGAAAGCCTGGCGGCGTTCTGGATCACGAAGCGGGACGAGATTCGCGCGATGGTGGCGCGCGCCGCGGAGCTCGGCCGGGCGCTGCGGCAGCGTGAAGACGCGTTCGTGTTGTGTCACACGGACCTGCATGCCTGGAATGTCCTGGTGGGCGCCCATGACGAGCTTGCCATCGTAGACTGGGACGCAACGATCTTCGCGCCCAAGGAGCGGGACCTAATGTTCGTGGGTGGCGGTGTCGGTGCGGTCTGGGATACCGCGCG
>Ga0070707_100004290_pt1 | contig 13357 bp, 14 predicted proteins | sample KBSK5502metaG_FD_65468 | JGI IMG/M metagenome (GOLD analysis project Ga0070707, IMG submission 65468) | Corn, switchgrass and miscanthus rhizosphere microbial communities from Kellogg Biological Station, Michigan, USA - KBS K5-50-2 metaG | ecosystem: Host-associated > Plants > Roots >... | reverse complement strand
GAGCGAGCGTTCCGCGCAGGCCCGCTCGGCCCGACGCTCGGTCGAAACGCTGCGGCGCGTCGTGGTTCGGCCCGACGGCGTCGAAGAGATCGACCGACTGGACCGCACGATCCTCGTTTCCGAGTCGGCCGACTACGACCAGCACGCCGCCAACGCCACCGCGCTCGCACGGTCCGCGCGAGAAGCCGCGCAGCACCGGTTGGGGCAGATCTCGGTGCCGCCCCGGCGGGTGACGCTGACGTCTCGCGGCGGCCAGGTCCCGGTCACCGTCGTGAACGCGACCGGGTACACGATCAAGCTCCGGGTCCGCCTGGACTCGCAGAAGGTGACCTTCCCAACCGGTGCCTCGCGGCTGATCGAGGTGCCCGGCCGCGAGCACGGGACCACGTTCGGCACGCTCGCGTTCGCGTTGGAGGCGCGCGCGGCCGGGTCGTTCCCCGTCGCGGTCCTCCTCGAGACGCGGCAGGGCGACGTCATCGGCGGTGGTCAGATCCTCGTGCGTTCCTCCGCGGTCAGCGCCGTGACGTTCATGGCGACGGCCGGAGGAGCGGTGTTCCTGGCCGGCGCGTGGGCGCGCCGAGCGTGGACGCGGCGCGCGAAGCGCAACGCGGCTGCCTGATACCATCGCCCGCGATGGCCGCGCCGCCCCCCGGGCCTCCTTCCCAGCCGCCGTCCGACCCCATCACCGGCGAGCTCCGGCTTCCCACCGAGGGCGAGCCCAGGGTGTCGCTGACGCGCGCGACGGCCGTGATGAGCGTCGGGACGGCCATGTCCCGAATCACCGGCTTCCTGCGCCTCGCCGTGATCGCGTGGGCGATCGGCGGCGCCGAGTCGAAGCTCCCCGACACGTACAACCTGTCGAACTCGATGCCGAACATCGTCTATCAACTCGTGCTCGGTGAGATCCTTGCAACTCTGTTCGTTCCGATCTTCGTCGACTACCTGACGACGCGGGCGAAGAACGAAGCGTGGCGGCTCGCGTCGACGATCCTGAACCTCGCGGTGATCATCGCGACGGCCGTCAGCGTCGTCGCCGTGCTGGCCGCGCCGTGGATCATCAAGATCTACGCGTTCCGCATCCCCGATCCGGTCCTCCGGCACCAGCAGGAGGTGGTCGGCGCCTTCTTCCTGCGTATCTTCCTGCCGCAGATGATCTTCTACGCCGCGGGAGCGGTCCTCATGGGCCTGCTGAACGCGCACCGGCGGTTCGCCGTCCCCATGTTCGCGCCGGTGCTGAACAACATGATCGTCATGGCCACGTTCATCGCGTTCCGAGCGCTGCACGCGCACGGAACTCCGACGCTCGAGTCGCTCACGACGGCGGACAAGATGCTTCTCGCGGGGGGAACCACCCTCGGCGTCGTCGTCATGACCGTCGTGCTCTGGCCGTTCGTGCTTCGCTTGAAGGACCAGCAGTACCGCCCCCGCGAGCTCGACTGGCGCAACCCCGCGATCCGCCACGTCGGCACGCTCGCCAAGTATTCGCTCGGGTACGTCATCGTCAACCAGATCGGATTGTGGATCGTCTTCGCGCTCGCGAACGGCGTTCCGGGGGGTGTGACCGCCTACCAGAACGCCTTCATCCTCTACCAGCTCCCGTACGGAATCTTCGCCGTCAGCGTCTTCACCGCGCTCATACCGGAACTATCCGAACATCACGTCCGCAAGGACGTCGCCGCGTTCCGCGCGGACCTGTCGCTCGGGCTGCGCACGACCTTATTCATCATCATCCCCGCGGCGGCCGGGTTCATCGCCCTGTCGCAGCCAATCGTGCGTTTGCTGCTGCAGCACGGCGTCTTCAGCGCGCGCTCGACCCCACTCTTCGCACGGACGTTCCTGTTGATGTCGCTCGGCCTGGCGGGGTACGCCGTCTTCCAGCAGCTCATGCGGGCGAGCTACGCCCGGCAGGACACGAAAACCCCCTGGCTGGTCAACAGCCTCGCGGTCGGCTTCAACATCGCGATCAGCATCCCGCTGTTCCTGTGGCTCCACGTTCCCGGGTTGGGGCTCGGCCACGCCGCCTCCTACATCTTCGCCGCCGGCGTCGCCGTCGTCGTGCTCCGACGGCAGCTCGGCGGCCTCGACGGTGCCCGGATCCTCGCGTCGGGGATACGCATCTCGATCGCCGCGGCCGCGTCCGGGGCGGGTGCGTGGCTCGTCTCGCGCGCGCTGGCTCCGGCCGGCGCCGAACCCGCGCTCGGAGCGCAGCTGCTCCAGGTCGGCGCGGCGATAACGACCGGACTTGCGATCTACGCGGGACTGGCCGCGGCCTTCCGTCTCGAGGAGTTCCGGCCGCTCGTTCGCATGGTGGTCGGGCGCTTCACTCGGGGGGCCGGAGCGTGACCGCGCGCGCGTCCGCCACCGAACGCGGCGACATCGTTCTTGGCTGGCTCCTCAAGCTCATCGTTTCGCTCGCGATCGTCGGAGTCGTCCTGTTCGAGGCCGGTTCGGTGATCGTGGCTCGGGTGAACGCCGACTCCGCCGCGACCGACGTCGCCGGCGAGGCCGCCCTGAGCGTGGGCCGAACCTCCGATCAGAAGGCTATCGAGGACGCGGCGCGCGCCGAAGCCGTGAAGCACGACGTGACGCTCCTGGGCGTTTCGGTGTCCGACGACCGCAAGTCCGTCACGGTCACGGTGGAGAAGCACGCGAAGACGCTGTTGTTGCACCGGCTCTCGTGGACGAGGTCGTGGACGATCGCGCGGACGACGCGCACCGTTCCGGTCGTCGCTTGACGATGGACACCGCACCCGGCGACACGATCGGCGGCCGCTACCGCATCGAGAAGCGCGCGTGGGACGCCGCGCCCGGAACGGTGTGGCTCGCGTTCGACACCATCCTCGAGCGCTCCGTCCTCGTACAGACCTTCCCCGGGGCCGACCCGGAGGCCATTTCCCGAGCCGTCGCGCGCTCGGCGCAGATCACCCATCCAGGCCTGTGCCAGATCTACGACGTGAGCGCGTCGCCCCCGGCGATCGTGTTCGAAAACGCCCCCGGCGGGCGGCTGTCCGACCGCAAGGACGGCGCGTTCCCTGCAGCGAACGCGGCCGCGTTCTGCGCGCGACTCGCGTCGGCGATCGGCGCCCTGCACGAGCACGACCTCGCGCACGGTTCGATCGGCCCGCGTACCGTGCTGTTCGACGAGGAGGGCCGGCCGAAGATCTGCGCGGCCGTTCCCGTGCCGGAAGACGGCGAAGACCGCGCGTTCCTCCCCCCGGATCCCGACGCGTCCAGCGAGGAACGCGACCGGTACGCGCTCGGCGCGATCGCGTACCGCCTGTTCACGGGTCGCGACCCGGGCCCCGACGCGCCCCCGGCACGCGCGGCGAAGCGCGGGATCCCGCCGCAGGTCGACGCGCTCCTGTCGCGCGCGCTGGCCCGCGACGCCGCCGACCGGCCGTCGCTCGCCGAGTTCCGTCGCGTGCTCGAGCCGATCGCGACCCACGAGCCGCCCGAGCGCGGGCCCGGCTTCTTCCGTCAAGAGAGCAGCTGGCTCGTGCCCGTGCTGGTCGTGATCGGTATCGGCATCGTCGCGATCGCGCTCGGCGTGCGCACGTTAACGACGAAGAGCAACGGTCCGTCGCCCGCGCGGTCGTCGCCGACGCCGGCGACGTACACGGTCGTGTCGGTGGAAGACTTCGATCCTCAGGGCGACGGCGAGGAGCACCACAGCCAGGTTGGACGGGTGATCGATGGGAAAGACACAGCGTGGTCCACGTATGGGTATGCGAACCCGCTGCCCGACGGAAAGAAGAAGGGTGTTGGGCTCTTGTTCGACCTTGGCGAACCGAAATCGGTTGGCCGCATCGACGTCCGAACGCCGGACGAAGGCTGGACTGCGGAGTGGCGGACCAGTGACGAGAAAGGCCCGGCTCCGGGCGACTACGACCTGGCGCAATCGTTCCCGGCTACCGGCGATCCAGTCGTGTTCGGAAGTCCCATCCGCGCACGGTATTGGCTGCTATGGATCACGCACTTGGTGAACAGTGAGAGCGGGAATCCGCATCCTTTTGAAGCGCAGGTTTCCGAAGTCACTTTCTTCGCGCGATAGGTCGAAGGGCGTGCGCATCCGGGGTATAGACTCCGCCGAGATGCGCGCCCGCATCGCAGCCGACGACGAGCACGAACGCTACAACGCGTTCGCCTCGGCGTCCCCCTACGCCGACATCCTGCAATCGTGGGAGTGGGGTGAGGTGAAGCGCCGCTCGGGCTGGACGCCGCGACGATTCCTCGTCTCCGACGACGCTGATCGCGTCGTCGGATCCGCGCAGGTGCTCGGCCGCCGTCCGGTCCGCGGGGCGCCGCATCTGCTGTACGCGCCGCGCGGACCCGTGGTGGAGGGATTCCGCGGCGACGCGCTCGGCGCGTTGATCGGCGAGATCCGGGGTCGTGCCGGCGACGCCTTCGTCTTGAAATGCGACCCGCCGATCGAGGAATCCTCCCCCGAGTCCGCCGCCATGACGCGGGCCGGCTTCACGATCGAGCGATCCGCGGGTTTCGGCGGCGTGCAGCCAAAGGCCGTGATGGTGCTCGACCTCGCGCCTGATCTCGAGAAGATCTTCGGCGGCTTCCGCTCGAAGTGGCGCTACAACGTGCGCCTCGCGGAACGGAAGGGTGTCGAGGTCGCGCGCGCAGGACGCGAAGACCTTCCGGCCTTTTACGAGCTCCTGGCCGAGACCGCGCGGCGGGATCGCTTCTTCATCCGCGGTCGCACCTACTTCGAGGACCTGTTCGAGATCCTCGAACCCGCGGGCATGATGGCCATGTTCCTGGCCCGCTTCGAGGGAGCCCCGATCGCCGGTGCGATCTGCATGGGCTTCGGCGCACGGCTCACCTACGTGTACGGCGCGTCGTCGAACGAGCACCGCAACGTGATGCCGAACCATCTCATGCAATGGCACATGATCCGGTGGGCGAAGGAGCACGCCTACGCGATCTACGATTTCCGCGGCGTCTCGCCCGTGCGCGACGGCAAACCCGTCGAGGCGCACCTCGCCGGGCTGAACCGTTTCAAGGACGGGTTCGGCGCGCGTTACGTGGAGTACACCGGTACCTTCGACCTTCCGCTCCGGCCGCTCGTGTACCGCGGGTGGGTGTGGGGGTATCCGGCCGCGATGTCGGTCCTCAAACGGGTGAAGCGCGGGCGCGCGGGCGCGGACGCTGTCGCCGACTGAAGCTGCGATGACCGCCGAGCCGACGCGGACCACGTGGGTCGAGGTGTCCCGCGACGCGTTGCTGCGCAACTTCGCGGCCCTCAAGAGCCACGCGTCCACGGCCGTCTGCGCGGTGGTCAAGGCGAACGCCTACGGATGCGGCCTCGTGGAGTGCGCCCTGGCGTTCCATCGAGCCGGCGCGCGCATGCTCGCTGTGACGCGGGTCGAAGAAGCGCGCGAGCTCCGCGACGCTGGGGTCGCGGCCGACATCTTGATCCTCGCCCCACCGCCGCGCGCGCTCCTCCCGGAGGCGTTCGCGATGAACTGCGCGGTCGCGCTCTGCGACGGCGGAGACATCGAGCCCTACGCGGAGGCCGCACGCACGGCCGGCCGCGCCGGCCGCGTCCACCTCAAGATCGACACCGGGATGGGACGGCTCGGCGTGCGCCCCGAGCACGCGCCCGGCGTTGCGTCGCGCGTCTCGTCCACGACCGACCTCGCGCTCGAAGGCGTGTGGACGCACTTCGCCGACGCGGCGGCGGAATCGGGACGCCGCCAGCTCGATCGTTTCCTCGCGGTCCGGGCGGCCGTGATCCGCTACGCGCCGCGCGCCGTCGTCCACGCCGCGAACTCGGCGGCGACGCTCGCGCTGCCGGCGGCGCGCTTCGACATGGTACGCGTCGGCACCCTGCTCTACGGGCAGGACCCGGTCGGGGTCCGCGCCCCCTTCCCGCTCGCCGACGCGTTCGCGTGGCACGCTACGGTCGTGTCCGTACGCGAGCTTGCGGCCGGTGCGACGGTCGGGTACGGGAGCGAGTGGCGCGCGAAACAGCCCACGCGCGTCGCGACGATCCCGGTCGGGTACGTCGACGGGTTCGGGCTCGAGCCGACAGCGCGGTCGGAGTCGTTCACCGAGGCGGCCAAGGCCGGGGGGCGGGTCGCCGCCGTCGCGCTGGGCCGGAGGCAGACGCGCCGCTTCGTGTGGTTCGGCTCCGCCGTCGCACCGGTCGTCGGACGCATCGCGATGCAGGAAGCCACCGTGAGCCTCGAGGGGATCTCCGACGTCGGCGTCGGTTCGGTCGCGCGCGTGCCCGCGCGCCGCCTCCTCGTCGGCACCCACATCGATCGCGTCTACGTCCCGTGAAGCACCCCGACGACGCGGAGCTGCTCGAGCGATTCCGGGCCGGCGACGCGGCCGCGTTCGGCGAGATCGTCGACCGCTACGAGCGCCGCGTGTTCGCGATCGCGATCCGCATCTGCCGCCACCACGAGGACGCGCGCGACGTCACCCAGGACGTCTTCGTGACGGCCCTCCGGACGCTCACCTCGTTCCGCGGCGACGCGCAGCTCTCGACGTGGCTGCATCGCGTGGCGGTGAACGCCTCGCTCGACCTCGTGCGCCGGCGAGGCCGCCGCGAAGGGCCCGGCTTGGAAGAGGTCGGCGACCAGCCGGCCGCCGAGCCGGGACCCGAGTCGACGGCGATCGACGCGGTCCGCGCGCGCGAGGTGCACCGTGCGCTCGGGCGCATCGCGGTCGACCAGCGCGCGGTCATCGTGCTCCACGACCTGCAGGGTCTCGATTACTCCGAGGTGGCCGAGACGCTCGAGGTCCCGGTCGGAACGGTCAAAAGCCGCCTCCACCGCGCCCGGCTGGCGCTCGCCCGTGAGCTCGGACACCTGAAAGAGACGGAACCGTCGGCCGATGCGGGCCCTCTAAGGTAGGTGAAGCCCATGACGCCGCACGACGAGCTCGACCAGGTCTCCTCTTACATCGACGGAGAGCTGGAAGAGGAGGCGCGCGCGCGTTTCGAGGCCCATCTCCCGTCGTGCTCCGAGTGCCGGACGACGCTCGACGCTCTCAAAGCCACGGTCGCGGACCTGCGCACGCTCCCCGAACCCGCGCCGACCGAGCAGGATTCGTGGGCGCTCCGCTCGGCGATCGCGCGGGCCCGCAGGCCTTCGAAGCGGTGGCAACGCTTCGCGTTGGCCGCGGGGACGGCCGCGGCGGCCGTGATCGCGATCGTGGCCATCACCCACAACGGAACCGGCTCCATTAAAAACTTCGACGCGAGCGCTCGGGCTCCCAGCCCCGGAGCCGAATTCGCGGGCGCCAACGTTCCCGTCTACTCGCTCACCGAGAACTTCAACCCGCAGTCCGCGCAAGCGCACCTGCTCGACGTCGCCGGCGTGGTGCCGGGGGCGCAGATCCCCGCGGCGGTGCCGGGCCCGGCCGGCGGGAAGACTCCGATCCCGAAAGCGCAGACGCTCGCGAGCGGCCGCGCGTACGAATTCTCGAGCGTTGCCCGCGACCGGGCGCCGATCGCGGACCTCAATCGGTGCGCGGCCGTCGTGAACGCCTCCGCGCAAGAGCTCGTCACGCCGATCCGGTACGAGCTCGTGACCTTCGAGTCCAAGCCCGCGTACTTCCTCTTCTTCTCGACCGCCGATCGCACCGAGCTCTGGGTCGTCACGCGAGCCCGCTGCGACGTCCTGTACTTCGCGCAGACGCGCTGAAGCCTGCGCGCCCAGCCCCGCCGCGGGAAGGTCGCGCCAACACCCTGCGTTACAATCCCTGGCACCCCACGCTCGAGGAGAACGCAGATTTGGCTGAAAACGTCGTCATCGTTGGCTCCGGTCCCGCCGGGCTGACCGCCGCCCTGTACACGGCGCGCGCGAACTTGGAGCCGCTGATCATCGAGGGCGCCGCGCCGATGGGACAGCTCATGCTGACCACGGAGGTCGAGAACTACCCGGGGTTCCCCGACGGGATCCTCGGCCCCGAGCTGATGGAGAAGTTCCGCGCGCAGGCCGAGCGGTTCGGCGCGAAATTCATCACCGCGGACGCGAACCGCGTCGACCTGTCGCGGCGCCCGTTCGTCGTGGAGGTCGGCGACGCCACCTACGAGGCCAAAGCGCTCATCGTGTCGACGGGCGCGACCGCTCGCATGCTCGGCATCAAAGGCGAGCGCGAGTACCTCGGCCGCGGCGTTTCCACCTGCGCCACGTGCGACGGCTTCTTCTTCCGGGGCGTGCCGCTCGTCGTCGTGGGTGGAGGCGACAGCGCGATGGAGGAAGCGAACTTCTTGACGCGCTTCGCGTCGAGCGTCACGGTCGTGCACCGGAGGAACGCGCTGCGCGCGTCGAAGATCATGCAGGACCGCGCGTTCGCGAACGAAAAGATCGCCTTCATCTGGGACACCGACGTCCGCGAGGTCAAGGGCGCGGACGGCAAGGTCACGACCCTCGCGCTCCAGCACGCGACGACGGGAGAGGTGACCGACCTCGAGGTGGGCGGATTGTTCGTTGCGATCGGTCACGACCCGAACACCGACCTCTTCAAAGGCCAGCTCGAGCTCAACGACAACGGGTACATCAACGTCCGGCACCCGCACACGATGACGAGCGTCGACGGCGTTTTCGCGGCCGGCGACGTCGTGGATCACATCTACCGGCAGGCGGTCACCGCCGCCGGGATGGGCTGCTCAGCGGCGATCGACGCCGAGCGCTGGCTCGAAGCCCAGGACGACTAGCTCCGATCGCCGGCGTCCAGCCGCTCGGCGGCCGGGCGCCGCTCGAGCGGGTACCGCGACGCCAGCCAGTCGTTCACCCCGAGTGCCGCGACGATCGTGACCATGCTGGACGCGAACGTGACGAGCGCCCCGATGAACCCGCTCAACGACTTGTTCCCCGTCCCGACGGCCACGGCGCCGACGGCGATGAAGAACGCGAACTGGATGGTGATTCCGGCCGTCGCGGCCGCGATCCAGCGGAGGTAGCGGGGCATGGTGCTCCGGAGTCTACGCGGGATACGATTCGCCGCGCCCACGCCGTCCGCCGCAGGAAGGGGACGCGATGAAGATCGACAAGATCGACGCCTGGATCTGCCATTTCCCGCTGCCTGCCCCGTTCTCCCCGTCGTGGGTGCCGGGACTCGCGAGCCAGAACAACTCGTGCGTCGTCTACCGCGTTCGCACCGACGAAGGCCTCGACGGCTACGCGGGATGGATCGCGTTCGCCGACGAAGCGAGCGGCCCGGTGAACCTGATGCGCGCGTTCCTCGCCGGGCGCGACCCGACGCGCCCCGCGGAGATCCGGCCGCTGCTCGAGACCGCCGTCCGCGTGCTCGGCCAGCGCGTGTGGTTCGTCGAGACGGCGATCTACGACCTCGCAGCCAAAGCCGCCGGCTTGCCCCTGTACCGTTACCTCGGCGGCGGTCGCGACCGCGTCCCGGCCTACGCGTCCTTCGGCGAGCTGCGGAAGCCGCGGCAGCGCGCGGACGACGCGATCGCGGCCATCGAACGCGGCTTCCGGGCCATCAAGCTCCGTCCCCGCCACGCGACGATCGCCGAGGACGTCGAGGAGGTCCGGACCGTCCGGGAAACGGTCGGGGACGATCTCGTGATCGCGGCCGACGCCAACCAGGGCTGGCGGGTCGACACGTTCGCCACCGAGCGCCCCGTCCGGTGGGACTTCAAGCGCGCGCTGGCGACCGCGCGCGCCTACGAGGAGTTCTCGGTCGCGTGGCTCGAGGAACCCCTCGATCAATTCGACTTCGAGGGCTACCGCCGCCTGCGCGACCAGACGACGACGCCGATCGCCGGAGGCGAGCTTGCCGGGGACGTGTGGCCGCTGCGCGAGATGATCGAGCGCCGGGCCCTCGACATCGTGCAGCCCGACGCGACCTTCACCGGCGGCATCGCGGGCGCGCTGCAGATCGCGTCGATGGCAGAGCATTTCGGCCTCGGCTTCGCGCCGCACACGTGGTCGAACGGGCTCGGGCTCCTGGCGAACCTGCACGTCCTCGCGGCCACGAACGGCGCCTGGCTCGAATACCCTTACGACCCGCCGGGCTGGGTCCCCGACGCGCGCGACGCGATGCTGACCGAGCCGATCCTGGTCGACCCGGATGGGATGGTTTCCCTGCCCCAGGCGAAGGGCCTCGGGATCGAACTGGACATCGAGGCGATCGAGGCGCACGGGACGCCGATCTAGGGTTCCGACGGGCAGGAATATGCACCCACCGGCAGAACGTTTGAGGCTGCGTAGGTCATCGATAGAATCACCGCGTAGGCCCGAACCGCCCGCGCGATCCCCATCCGGAGGTGAGCATGGCAGGCCCCACCATCGAGGTAACGGACTCCGACTTCGAAGAGAAGGTCATCAAGAGTCCGGTTCCCGTCATCGTCGACTTCTGGGCAGAGTGGTGCGGGCCGTGCCACATGGTTTCTCCCGTCCTCGAAGAGATCGCGACCGAAAAGGCCGGCAAGCTTACGATCGCCAAGCTCGACATCGATTCCAACCCCGAGACCGCCCGGCGCTTCGGCATCCTTTCGATCCCATCCATGCTTCTGTTCATCGACGGCGTCGAGAAGCGACGGCTCGTCGGCGCGCGCGGCAAGCAAGCGATCCTGGGCGAGCTCTCCGAGTTCGTCGCTTAGAGACCCCGATGGGGGGCCGGCCCCCATGCTGATCAGACCGGGCCAGCGGTCGAACGCCGTCCGCGACGTCCAGCGCCGGCTCATCGCCCTCGACTACACGATCGTCGCCGGCGAGCTCGACGGCCGCTTCGGCGACGCCACACTCGCGGCGATCCGATCATTCCAGGAGCGTCGCGGGCTCGTCGTCGACGGACTCGTCGGTGACGAGACCTGGCGAGAACTGGTCGAGGCGTCGTGGCGTCTCGGCGACCGCACCCTCTACCTCCGCGCGCCGCCGCTGCGTGGGGACGACGTTCGCGCCCTGCAGGAGCGGCTCGGCGAGCTCGGTTTCGACGTCGGCCGCGTCGACGGCATCTTCGGACCGCGAACGGCCGGCGCTTTGCGCGAGTTCCAGACCAACTACGGCATCCCGGGCGATGCCATCGTCGGACGCTCGACCCTGCGGGCGCTCGCGGGCTTGCCGGCGCTGGGGGGCGTCATGTCCGCCGCCTCGGTTCGCGAGCGTGAGGCTCTGCGGCGTTTCGGGCCCGGCATCGCCGGGCTCCACGTCGTCGTGGACCCGGGGCACGGCGGCGAGGACACGGGATTCGCCGGCCCCGGCGGCGCGCGGGAGAGCGTCGTCGCGTTCGCCATCGCCCGGCGTTTGGAGGCGGTGCTGAGCGCGTCCGGGGTGATCGTTTATCCGACACGGGAAGCCGACCAGTCCCCGACGGACTCGCAGCGCGCTTCCCTGGCGAACGCGCTCGGAGCCGACCTGTTCCTCGCGATCCACACCGCCGGCTCGTCCGACGCCGGGTCGTCCGGCGCCGTCACCTACTTCTTCGGCCATGAGCGGTTCCGTTCGGAGGCCGGCGCGCGCCTCGCGGAATGCCTCCACGCCTCGACGGTCTCGCTGGGCTTCGGCGACGCGGGCACGCACGCGAAGCAGTACGCCGTCCTGCGCGAAACCCGGATGCCGGCCGTGCAGATCGAACCCGGACATCTCACGAACGCCGGCGACGAAACGCGCCTGCGCGACGATGCCTTCCAGCGTCGCCTTGCCGAGGCGATCGCGAACGGTCTGCGGTCGTTCGCGCGCAGCCCGGTCGCCCCGGGCGTCTAGTTCCTACCGGGAAGGAACCGATCGAGCGGTGCCCGGGGCCGGCGAGCCGATCGTGACGCTCCGGAGGAACTCCTCGACCGCCTCGGCGGCGGACTCGGTGAGCTTCGCGATCGAGCGGACGTCGATCCGCATCAGCGGGAACCGGACGTGATCGCGGCGCACCTTGAAACCGATCCGCTCGCAAAACTCCGCCGGCAGCATGCAGTCGGGCCCGGTCCACGCGCGATCCGCGAAGCACTCGAGCGCCTTCTTCCCGTGTTCCTTCGCGTCGCGGAGTACCGCCTGGACGAGCGCCTTGCCGATCCCACGCCCCACCGCGTCGGGGACGACGTAGGCCGTCGCGAGGAACCACGCGTCCTTCGACACGCGGGCGGGGAAGGACTCGGATCGCGGAAACTCGCCGGGCGGCCCGGCGAGCGCGTAGCCGATGAGACGCCCGTCGACCCACGCGACCTTGCCCGCCGACCCTTGCTGCAGGCAGAGCGACGAGGTCCAAACCTCTTTCTCGAACTCGGGATCGGCCTCGACCGCGATCGCACGCTCGAGCGGCGAAAGCTCCCAGAAAACGCACCCACGACAGCGGACCGGGAGGTCCCGGAGGCTTTCGAGTGTGAGGTCGCCGACGCGCCGGCTCACCAGCGGCCTCCGGCTCAGGCGAGCTGGTGCGTGGACCGGTCCCGGCGCGACAGCAGACCGATCAGCGCCCCGAACGCGATACCCAGCACGATGCCGATCAGCGCGCGGCGAAGCTCCGACCCCGCGGGCGCGCGCCCGCTCTCGGCCGCGCTCACGCCGCCCCTCCCGACAGGGCTTTGCGTATCCCGCGGGTCGCTTGACGGATGCGGTGCTCGTTCTCGATGAGGGCGAACCGAACGTGGTCGTCGCCGGCCCGGCCGAATCCGACCCCCGGCGAGATGGCGACGTTCGCTTCCCGGAGCATGAACTTGGCGAACTCGAGCGACCCCATGGCGCGGAACTCCTCGGGGATGCGCGCCCACACGAACATCGTGGCCTTCGGCGGGGGAACGTCCCAACCCGCACGCGCCAGTCCGTCGATCAGCGCATCGCGCCGTGACCGGTACGTGTCGCAGTACACCTTGGTCTCCGCTTCGCACTCGTTCAGCGCGATGATCGCCGCGATCTGGATCGGCTGGAACACGCCGTAGTCGAGGTACGACTTCAGGCGCGTTAGCGCCGCCACCATCTCCGGGTTGCCCAGCACGAACGCGATCCGCCAGCCGGGCATCGAGAACGACTTCGACAGGGAGAAGATCTCGACCCCGACGTCCTTCGCACCCGGCGCGGCCAGGAAGCTCGGTGGCCGGTATCCGTCAAACGCGAGGTCGGCGTACGCGAAATCGTGCACGACCATCAGGTCGCGCTCTTTCGCGAAGGCGACGAGCCGCTCGAAGAAGGACGCGTCGACGCACGCGGTCGTCGGGTTGTGCGGGAAGCTCGTGAGGACCATCCTCGGGCGCGGCCACGTGCGCTCATACGCCTCGAGCAGGCTGGCGAAGAAGTCTCCCTCTTCCCCGAGCGGAACCGAGTGCACGTCCGCGCCGGCGAGCGCGACGGAGAACGTGTGGATCGGATACGTGGGCTCTGGAACGAGACAGGTGTCGCCGGGCTGCACGAGGACCCACGCGAGGTGGCTGATTCCCTCC